>ERZ1673738.5563-NODE-5563-length-11308-cov-6.157025_pt1 | contig 11308 bp, 10 predicted proteins | sample MGYA00580198_ERZ1673738 | MGnify/ENA primary metagenome ERZ1673738 (study PRJEB41218, sample SAMN15661784) | gut metagenome | host: Homo sapiens | place: Canada: London | collected 2015-08-20/2019-03-30 | study: EMG produced TPA metagenomics assembly of... | reverse complement strand
ATAACCTTGCAGGGTGCGCAGACCAATGAGGTCAGATTTACAAACACCGTCAGCAATTCCAAATGGCTGAGCGGCAATGCGTACAGCGTGCTCTGAAAATCGAGAAAGGAGACGGCGATTATGTATCCGGGAGCACATAGAAGAAAAGACAGCAAGCCCCGATTCCCCACGAACAGAGCAGCAGTTTTACTCTTATCCATGATTCTTTTGATCGGCATAGCAGTTGGTACGACCGTTGCCTTTCTGGTCGCCAGAACAGAGCCGATAAAAAGCACGTTCGAGTACGCCAAGGTTTCCTGCGAGGTAACAGGCTCGAAGGAAAATGTGCAGATCAAAAACACCGGCAATACTGCCGCCTATATCCGCGCCACCTATGTTGTAACGTGGCGCGATGGGAACAGAAATGTTGCCGTCTCTGTTCCCGATGGCTACTCCTATACTCTGACAGAAAATTTGGGCAACAACTGGAAAAAAGGCACGGACGGATATTTCTACTATACATCGCCCATTGTCCCCGGCAATTCAACGCTGGACAGCCTGCTGACCTGTAACGTCACATACCCGGATAATCGGGAGTACACCCTTTCTGTCGAGATTCTGGCGGAAGCCATCCAGAGCGAACCCGCCGAAGCCGTTCAGCAGGCATGGGGTGCGACTATCGTCGATGGCAAGCTAACACCCGCCCTCGGGAACTAAGGAGGAGCTGGAACGTGAAAAAAATGACAAACAGGCTCCTTTCTCTCGGACTGGTTCTCATAGCCGTTGCAGTGCTGACTATTCCGGCTCTCGCCGCCGATGCGGTCGTCCGGCGCGACGGTACCAGCGGGCTTGTGATCGAGACCACCGGCAGCGGCTACACGGACACCGACCTCTTTAATAATTTTAAAGACGTCATGCCCGGCGACGAGCGCACCGAGACCATCACGATCAAAAACAGTGTCAACGGCTTTGACTATGTGAAGCTCTACATCCGCGCCGTGCCGCACGATGAGCAGGGCAACCCGCTCACCTACGACGAGGCGCATGAGAACACAGACGGCAAGGATCAGCAGAACGTAGACGGTGAGCGCGACGAGACCGTCGCCACCATGGCGGACTTTCTCTCCAAGCTCTCGATGGAAATTTATCTCGTGAATGCGGACGGCACGAAGCAGAGTATTTTCTCCGCTTCGCCCGATAAGAGCGCGCAGCTCACCGATAGTGTCCTTCTCGGCACCTTCGCCAAGGGCAAGAGCGCAACGCTCGAAGCGGTGCTTCATGTTCCCGCGGAGCTCGGCAACGAGTACGCCTACCGTGTTGGTGAAGTGGACTGGCTCTTTACGGTCGAGGGCTTCAACAACAAGGATCCTTTGATTTCTACTGGCCAACTCAACTGGCCGATCGCCGTTTTCGGCACGTTGGGAGCGGCGTTGATTGTTTGCGGTCTCGTAGTCATTTCCCAGAAAAAGAAGAATGAAAAGGCTTGACAAAACAGGGCTCTTCTTATTGACAGCGGGAGTAGTGCTGGTGTTTGCCGCACTACTCCTTTTTTTTCATAACCGTATAGAAGATAAAAAGGCTGGGGAAAACGCGGAAAAAACGCTTCAACAGCTGGAAGACGCCATGACTGAGCGCGAAGCAAAGGATGAGACCGATACGACTCCCGCACCTGACGTCTCGTCGTCTCCCGGAATGCCGTCCCCCGCAGGAACGGGGAGCGGCTCGAACGGCCTGCCCGCGCCTCCGGCGCTCGATATGCCGACGGTGCACTCCGGCGCCTACGACTACATCGGCTATCTCGATTTTCCGGGCTACGGTCTCACGATGCCCGTCGCGGCAACGTGGAGCTTTCCTGCCTTGGAGATCTCCCCCTGTCGGCACACCGGCAGCGTGTACAATGACAATCTCGTTGTGGCGGGGCATAACTACAATACGCATTTTGGCGTTCTGTTCGAGCTTCAACTGGGCGACATCGTAACATTTACGGATGTGGACGGGAACGCATTTACCTATACCGTGCGGGAACTGACAAGCGTTTCCCCGGACGATTCGGACGCCGTGATGAACAGAGGTTACGCACTTACGCTCTACACCTGCAACTGGGACACGACGGAGCGCGTCACCGTCTTCTGTGAGCGCACCAATGGGGAGGTGTGAATACTTGGTATGAAGAAAATAGAGTACGGATTTAATCCCGGACAGCGTTTCGGACGCTGGACCATTCTGGACAGATATGTTTTTTCAGCGCGGGGCGAAAAGAAATATCTTTGCCGCTGCGACTGCGGTACGGAAAGGTATGTACTGGAGCGTTCATTGAAATATGGCGGCTCCCAGAGCTGCGGCTGCCTGCGCAAAGAACGGGCTTACCAGGCAACGGCTTACAATTTACTTGGGCAGACCTTCGGCGAATTGCGTGTGATCGGCCGCAGCAGAAAGCGTACCGAGATGGGGGCGTACTGGACATGCCTGTGCAGCTGCGGCTACACCTGCGAGGCCACGGCAGCGGAGCTCGTGTCCGGGCGCAAGACCCATTGCGGCTGCAAAAGCGTGAGGAGCTATGCTACTTCCAATATTACCGGGCAGCGCTTCGGCCGGCTGACCGCGATGTACCCAACGAAAAAGCGTGACGCAAAAGGCTTCGTGATCTGGCATTGCCGCTGTGATTGCGGCAACGAGCCGGATGTTTCCTACAATAACCTGATGTATTGCGGCCAGCAGAGCTGCGGCTGCCGGAAGAAGGAGCACGATCAGGAGCTTGGTACTCTTCTGACCCATGTAGGCGGGACAAGCCTGGAGATGATCCAAAGTCAAAAGCTTCCCCGCGACAACACCACCGGCTATAAAGGCGTTTATCTGGTGCGGGGCAAGTATCTGGCGAAGATCGTATTTCAGAAAAAGCAATATTTTCTCGGCACATACGACAGCATTGAGGAAGCCGCGGCAGCCAGAAAGAGCGCGGAGGCGCTGCTTTTCGGAGAAACGGCGGCGTTTATCCAAAAGTGGAAGGAAAGCGCTGCGAAGAACCCGGAATGGGCCGGAGATAATCCGGTAGAGATTCATGTGTCCCGGGATAGGGACGGACGGCTGGCCGTCTCCTACTCTCCCCAGATCCTGTGATGCGAAAAATCAATTTGCGTAACCAACGAAAAGGAATTAACCAACGTGCGAGAATTGTTCTATGACCGCTGCGTCCATACGGGAAATACAGAGCTGCTGGGACAATGGGACGAACGGAATGCGCCGCTGACCCCGAAAACCGTAAGCTACGGCAGCAAAAAGAAACTCTGGTGGCACTGCAGGGAGGGACATTCCTGGCAGGCCGCAGTATATAACCGCTCCGCGGGAGCCGGGTGTCCCTATTGCGCTGGGAAAGCGGTCGAGTCCGGCGGCAACGACCTTGCCTCCGTTTATCCGGAATTGGCAAAGCAATGGGATGCCGTAAAAAATGCGCCGTTAACGCCCGCAGACGTCACACCGCATACCCATAGAAAGGTCTGGTGGAAATGCGCGCAGGGCCACGAGTGGCAGGCGTCCGTCCATAGCCGAGCGCAGGGAACCGGCTGCCCGATCTGTACAAACCATATTCCGGTCGCCGGAGAAAACACTCTGGCAGACCGGTTTCCGCTGATTGCGCAGGAATGGGATTATGAAAAGAACGCGCCGCTGACACCGGAGCAGGTGCTGCCGGGAACCTCGCGCCGCGTCTGGTGGATATGTCCAAACGGACACAGCTACAGAACCAATATCTCTTCCCGGACAAGCGGCGGCAACGGCTGCCCGATTTGCGCCGGAAAGGCTGTTCTGACGGGCGAAAACGACCTGCAGACAAAGTTTCCGGAAATTGCGGCGCAATGGGATTGGGAGAAAAATACCGACTGCACGCCGGATTCGGTAGCGGCCTCGTCCAACCGCCGCGTATGGTGGCGCTGCGAACAGGGACATTCCTTCTGTACGTCCATTGCGCACAGAGTCCGTTACAAGTCGGAATGCCCGTATTGTACAAACAAAAAAGTGCTTCCCGGCTTTAACGATCTTGCGACTGTCAAGCCACGCCTTGCCGCGCAATGGGATCCGGAGCTGAACGGGACGCTGACGCCGCAGATGGTGACAGCAGGCAGCCATCAGAAGGTCTGGTGGAAATGCCCGGCCGGCCACCGCTGGAAAGCGGCGGTTTACTCCCGCGCCGGTGCGCAGGAAAACGGCTGCCCGGTTTGCGCCGGAAGGACGCAGGGCCGTAATATAAAATGGTGACTTTAACGGCAGATAGGAAAGATGAGGTTACAGATGTCCCCGGTAACGCGGTGCGGCAGATGAGCGGCGCGGCGCATCCGAGCATCGGCATTGGGTTTCGCGTCGGGAAGCTTACGGTTCAAGCGCCCACGGAGCAGCGAAAGAACGGATATACTGTCTGGGAATGCCGCTGTGACTGCGGCGGGTCTATTCGATTAGATACCCGCGCCCTGCAGCGCGGCGCGATCCGCGATTGCGGCTGCGGCAGGATAAAGCCCGGTATGAAAGACCTGACCGGGCAGCGGTTTGGAAAGCTCGTTTGCTTGGAGCCGACGGAGAAACGCGGCAACAGCGGCGGCACCGTTTGGCGCTGCCGGTGTGATTGCGGCAATATCTGCCTGGCGGTCAGCACACAGCTCACCAAGGGCTATAAGAAAAGCTGCGGCTGCCAGAGCCATCCTCCGCTGAAAGACTTTGTCGGAAAGCGGTTCGGGCAGCTCACGGTTCTGTCTTATGCAGGAAAGCAGGCCGGAATGCACCGCTGGAAATGCCGGTGCGACTGCGGCAGGGAAACCATTGTAGGACAGACCCTGCTGCAGACCGGAAAAACGAAAAGCTGCGGCTGTCTGCAGGCGGCCAGCATCATCGACAACCTGAAACTGTGTGACGGTACGTCGGTGACGATGCTGGAAGCTTCCAAACGCCACGCCATTTCCTCCAACACAAACGGATATACCGGCGTGTATCGGTCTGCGAGAAGCGGGAAGTGGCAGGCGCAGATCACATTCAAACGAAAAACCTATTATCTCGGTTCCTTTGACAAACTGGAAGATGCTGTGAAAGCCAGAAAGCGCGGAGAGGAAATGCACGACGACTTTCTGGAATGGTATTACACAGAACATAAAAATTCCCCAAGCGTATCAAATTAAAGAGCAAAGGATCGCGGCGTATGAGTACAAATCAGCTGATTTCTCTTCTGGATTTCCTCGCCTATAAGGGCGGATGTATGTATTTAAGCGACCTGCGCAGCATCAACAGCACAGGGTGCCGCATGCTGAAACGATGCATTGAGGAAATATCGGCAGATCGATTTGTCGCCAGAGAATGGCAGGATGCCCTGGAATATCTTGCAGACACCAAAACGGAAGAAACCGATCCCAATATTCTGAAATTGCAGCTTACGGAAGCACCGTGGAACTGCCGTCGAGAGGGGCATTGACCCGAAATCAATAAAACATAGCATTCTGTACTGCCCATTACGGGCAGCACACCAATTTGCGATCTAAGACAGCATAATAGCAGGTAATAGGCCGCCGCTCTGTTTCACAAAAATAGATGCAGAAAATAAAGCGCCTGTACTCGCATAGACGAGCAAAAAGCACTCTTTCAGCGAATCCGCTGAAAGGGTGCTTTTTGTTTATCTCGCGCTGGCAATGCTGGATCGCTGCATACCCGTAGCCCCCGATTGTTTTCCCACCAAAAACAATCGGAGGTACATACCATGCACAACAGGAAAAGCCTGTATTCACGAAACAAGCGAAACAGCCGCGCCATCCTCTGCCCGGACGTTTTTGAGCAGGATCATCCGCTCACGCCCGAGCAGTTTTCGTCCGAGGAGGAGTTTCGGTTCTGGAAAACGTGGTCGGATGAGGATTACCACAGCTGGGAACTGGCGGATCATATTTACTCAGACCACACGTCGCCACTTACCGAGTACTCCGCCGCAGAACCGTCTCCGGAAGAAACGATTCTTGCCCGCCTTGACCGACGGGAGAGCGTAGCGTTCGCGCAAAGCTCCCTCCAGAAGATCCGCGGGATCGTCACGGAAAAGCAGTATCGCCGCATCCGGATGTACTGTGAGGGCATGACATACCGGGAGATCGCGGAGGCAGAAGGTGTGTCTGCCAAGAACATTTTCAAGTCCGTCATGGCTGGAAAAAAGAAAATTTTAAAAATTTTGGAAAAAGGGGGTAACAAATAAGCGAAAAATCCGCGTTGGGTGAGAGGGTGATTTTTCCCTCACCGCACCTTGACAAGTTCATAGCCATTCACCAGACACATTCCCATGTGCCGCGAGAGCGAAGCCCGCCGGGTGACACGCCATGACCCTTATGGAGAGCGATACCGTCAGCCCGGAACTGCCGGACAGCCGCCGGCACGGCCATGACCGCGCATGGGGACAATGATACTTCCGCCCAGCCACAGTTCACACAATGGGGGCGGCTCGGAGAGATCCTCGGAGGAGTGCAATTCTCATGGAGCAGCCCGGCACGCTGCCGTCTGGTGACTTCCCCGTCCGGGGGTGTCGAGGACAAATACGGGCCTACATAAAAAGAGAAAGGAGGGACACCCATGTTCCCAATCTGGTTTTTCCACGGAGTGCCGCCGGACGGATAGGCGAGCACACCCCACACTACGGCAAGGAGGAAAATACCCCTTTGAAAACACGATACAAAATCCTGGCTCTCATCTTTGCGCTTCTTTGCCTTCTGAGCTTTCCCTGTCCCGTGGTTTTAGCGGTGGAGCCGGAGGATAGTGAACTCCCGGAAACGGCGGAAGCCAGCGAAGAAGCTCCGGAAGAAGAGCTGGCAGAAGAGCCGGAGCAAACGGCCCCCTTGGCCAAGGCTCCCATGCTGAAAGCTGCCGCAGCCACGGCGCTCATCACCTTCGACTATGTCTACGATTCCGCCGGGCAGTACGTTTACTACCAGCACCCCTTTTATTATAACGACGGCCCGACCGGCGGCTACGGGGATATGCGTCTCAACGATTTTGCCAACGGGCAGGAGGCTTACTGCATTGAGCCCGGCATCATGCTCGCCCACGGCGATGTTCTCCGATCGGACGTCATCGACGTCTGGAACAGCTTTTCGTATGAGCAGCAAAACGCCATCAAGCTGGCGCTCCTCTGCGGTCGCGCCGGCAACAGCACCAATCTCCCCGGCACTCCCAGCTGCCAGCAGACCGCCACGCAGATGCTGATCTGGGAATTCGTCACCGGAGCGCGGCAGCCATCCCCACCATACACCAGAGGGAACGACGAAATATATACCTGTCTCGTATCCAACGGCCAGAACGCGGAGATTGGGCAGATCTATGATACGATCCTCTCGTACATGCTGAGCTACATGACACTGCCGAGCTTCATGACCGCCGTGAGCGGCAGCGCGCCGCAGGAAGAGTTGTCCTATGATGGAAGCACATATTCTCTTACGCTGACCGACACAAACAACGTGATCGGGAACTACTCGTTCTCCGCTTCGGACAGCGCTGTTTCCGCTGAAGTATCCGGAAACCGGCTGATTCTCCGCTCCGCATCACCGTTATCCGCTTCGGCTACCGTGGTAGCTACCCGAAACTCCGCCTATACGGCTGCCTCCACTTTTACGCCCTACGGCTCAACGACGCGACAGGATATCGTTGTCGGTGTGGAGGCCGTCGGCGGCATGACGGGCTATCTCACATTGAAAGCCAACCGCAAGGAGTTTCGTATTTCCGTGACCAAAGAGGACGGCATCACCGGAACCGTTCAGGGTGATGGGACACTCGCTGGAGCGGTCTATGGACTCTATCACAGCGATACGCTGATCGAGACCTGCACCACCGACGCCAACGGCCAGTTTACCACCGGCTATTATGAGGCCGGAGAGGGCTGGACGATTCGAGAAATTGCACCTTCGCCCGGATATCTTCTGGATATGACGGTGTATCCCATCCCCGCTGCGGCGGATCAGCTGCCTTCCATCAAGAATGATTTGACTCTAACCGTGAAGGAGACCCCAATCCTCGGGCGGCTCTCAATTTTCAAGCTCGCCGTGAACAGCGCCGCGGGGACGGAAGCGCCCGAGGCCGGGGCTACCTTTGAAGTGTTCCGGAAAGCCGCGGGCAGCTATGATGCGGCCGCGGAATCCGAACGAGATATTCTCACCTGTGGAGAGGATGGAACGGCACAGTCGAAGCTGTTGCCCTATGGCGTTTACCTTGTCCGTCAGCTGTCTGGGTGGGAGGGCTATGTGCTTGATCCCACCCGGCATGAAGTAAACATCTCCTCCGACGGGGAGACGGTTTCTCTGCCGCTCCGAAACGAGATATTCAAAGGATCGCTGACCATCCGGAAGGTGGATAAGGACGGCGGACAGGCTCTGCCCGGTGCGCGGTTCCGGCTTCTCGACAGCGCGGGGAATCCGTTTGCCGAAGGGACAACGGACGAAAGCGGCGTTCTGACTTTCGATAATCTCCCCTTCGGCGACTACTATCTCGAAGAGCTGGAAGCTCCGAACGGCTACAAAATCGATAGAACGCCCTATGTTTTCTCCGTGACGGCGGATGGACAGAAGATTGAGATCCAGCGCGAAAACACCCGCATTCCCGGCTCCGTGACCGTGGTCAAAACCGACAGCAGCGGAAACCCGATCCCCGGTGCCGCGTTCCGGCTTGAATACTCCGAGGACGGAGAAACATGGACTCCGGTATTCCATGCCGATGTTCCGGCAAAGGAGATCGGCGGCTGTACCTCGAAAGGCCTCCGCGATGGTACGCTCATTACGGGCGCAGATGGAATTGCCGTCTTTGGCGGCCTCCGGGCAGATAAAAACGTCCATTATCGTATTACGGAAAATGCGACGGTCAACGGCTATGTGCTCCTGACAGAACCGGTAGAGATCGGAACGCTGCCCCGCGAAAATGAGGATAACCCGATCTACGATGTTTCCGTAACCGTTAATAACTCCCCAACCTATCTTCTCCCTATGACCGGAGGAACCGGTCTTTGGCCTGTACTCTCCGCCGGCTTTGCCGCGGCGTGTATGGGCCTTTCCCTTATCGCTATTTCCAAAAATAAAAGAAGGGACTGTATGCAATGAAGAAAACCGGCAAGAAGCTCTTTTCTATTATCATGACGGCTCTGGTCATGCTGACAACGACCGTATCCGCCTTTGCCCTGATGGAGAATGTATCCACAATCAACACCGACAGGACCGGCTCCTTTGATATTTACAAGTACGACATTACCAACGCCGAGAAGGACGGCGTATGGGATTCCAGCTACGTCTCCACCGGTGTCCGCGATCCCGGTGTGGAGGACATTCTCGGCAGTGATACGCGAAAGAGCTCGCTGAACGCAAACGGAGATGTCAACGGATACGCCATTAAAGGCGTTGAATTCACCTATCTGAAAGTTGCCGATATCCGCACCTATACTGAGGAAGAGAACGGCGCGTCACATGTGGAAGTTCTCTATGGGATTGCACAGAATGAAGCCAACAACACGTTCCTGTCCGCCATCGGCGTGAGCGCCGGAGACCGTTACACACCGGCGGATTCGGAAGACGGCACCATGCATTTCTATCGTTCCGATACCCTTATCAACGGCCTGAAAACTGCGCTGATAAACAACGCCATTACTGTGAAAAATGCTCTGGAACGTTTCGTGCGCGAAAATGGCGGCACAGCAATGCCGCTGACCGACAGCTACGGCCACACCTCCGCGAGCGACCTTCCTCTCGGGCTGTATCTCCTCGTTGAGACGAAAGTGCCTGAAATGGTCACGGAAACCACCGCGCCGTTTTTCCTTTCCCTGCCTATGACGTCCGTGAACGGCAGTAACGCCGATGACGGCGGCGAACGCTGGATATACGATGTCACCGTATACCCCAAGAACCTCACCGGCATCCCGACGCTGGAAAAGACCGTGCGCGAAGCGCTTTCGGACACCGGCAAAAACAGCGGCTCCGACGCCGTTACCGACGGCTTCGCCCATACTGCCACGGCCTCTGCCAATGACACGCTGGAATATCAGATCCTATCGACGCTGCCGAGCATTACCTCTGAAGCCACCTATCTGACGGACTATTCCTTTGTGGACACGCTGGATGCTGGCCTCTCATACTGCAAAAACGATGTGAAAATCGAATTCTTCCGCAGCAGCGCCTGCGCCGAGGATGACCGGATCACCGTCTGGAACGAAGGCGACGGAAAGTTCTCCGTATCCTATAATGACACGCCCGGCATGACCATCTCCATGACAGCAGACGGCCTTGCGGAGATCAACGGAAGCTTTGCTGTGTACACCAAGTCTGACATGATAAACTCCGGCTATTCCGACTGCACCGTGCGCATCACCTATTCGGCGAAGCTCAACCCCGATAAAAGCCTTGTCTGCGGCGACAATGGGAACAGCAACGACGTCGTGCTGGTATGGAAGCGTACCAACAGCAGCTTCTACGATACGCTCGTGGACGACTGCCATGTGTACAGCTACGGTCTTGACCTTACCAAAGAATTCAGCGACGGGCAGGGCGATTTCTCCAAGGTGGAGTTCCTTCTTTACAACGACAGCGACGGATACTTCGTTACGGCGAAACTAGATGAGAGCGAAGGTATCTACTATGTGACCGGTCACATACCCGGAAGAAACGATGCCACCCGATTCACTCCTACGGCAGACGGCTCCATCCTCGTGAAAGGGCTGGAGGATGACACTTACGTTGCTACCGAGATCCAGACAGCCAATGGCTACACGCTGCTGCGCGACGATATCCAGATCGTGATAGAGGCAACAGAGAGCGAGAATCTCTGCGACATCTACGGCACGGACGTGCTGGGCGTTCTGCAGAACGATCCCCGGTATGCCGACGTCCCGGAAGGACTCTATAAGAACATGCCGCAGAAGCATCTGGAGCACTATCTCTTGACCGCTTCTGCCAAGGTGGACAGCAACGATGTGACGATGGATGCTGACGGCGAATCGGTCAATGCCGTCGTGCCGCTGACCGTTGTCAACACCCGCGGCTTCAACCTGCCGCAGACCGGTGGACACGGGACATGGATGTATGGTGCTGCCGGTACTGTTCTGATGGTCGCCGCCGCGATCATTCTGGTGAGTGCCCGCAGAAAGAAGCTGGGGAAATAACCCCAGAGCATGGGAGAGACGGAAAAGCAGGCAAGTCTCTCCCATACATACGAGTTATTCGTTTTAACAAAAAGTTATTCGCTTTAAGGTGACTTAAAGCGAATAACTCGAGGAGATTTGTCAAAATACCCTGTACAAAATTTTCATATAGGCCACGGATCAGCCGGCGTGTTTTTTCAATTTCCTGCC
>ERZ1673738.5561-NODE-5561-length-11309-cov-5.719922_pt1 | contig 11309 bp, 10 predicted proteins | sample MGYA00580198_ERZ1673738 | MGnify/ENA primary metagenome ERZ1673738 (study PRJEB41218, sample SAMN15661784) | gut metagenome | host: Homo sapiens | place: Canada: London | collected 2015-08-20/2019-03-30 | study: EMG produced TPA metagenomics assembly of... | reverse complement strand
CGGCGCGCCTTCCGCGTCCTGCTTTTCCTCCTTATATATAACGCAGTGTACTATCCTGTGTTCCGCAACCTTGTCAACGTCCGCATGGATGCCGCATACGGAAACGGAGAAGCGGCTGCCGTCCTCGGGTATGACATCGAATGCGGAGAATATAAGCCCGCCTATGGTATCGAACTCGTCCGTGGGCAGCTCCATGCCGAAAAGCTCGCCTATGTCCTCAAGCGCGGCGCGCCCGCCGGCGGAGTATTTGCCGCCGCCGAGGGGTATTATGGCCTCCTCCGAATCCGCATCGTCAATATCGCCCACTATCTGCTCCACAAGGTCGTTCATGGTAACTATGCCGCTCATTCCGCCGTATTCATCGAGCACCACGGCAAAGTGGTTGCGCGTGCGGCGCATTTCGCGGAAAAGATCGTCCGCCTTAACGCTCAGCGGCACGAACAGCGCGGGGCTTACGGCGTTTTTCATAACGCTTTCGCGCGTGCGGTCGGTAAGCTTCAAATAGTCGCGCGCCTTCAGCACGCCAACAACATCGTCCGCAGTGTCCCCGCAAACGGGATAATGCGAATGGTTGGTCTCCTTTATCGTGGTTTCCCATTCCGCGTCCGTTTCCTCGGTCCAAAGCATATCCACCATTGTCCTGTGGGTAAGTATATCCTCCGCCGCAATGTCGTTGAACTCGAACACGTTTTGCAGCAGTTCCTTTTCGCCTTCCTCTATGGCGCCCTTTTCGCTGCCCGCGTCTATCATCATGCGTATCTCGTCCTCTGTCAGTTCGTCGTCCTCCTCGTTGGGGTCAACGCCAAGCAGCTTCAGCACAAGATTGGTGCTTACCGTAAGCAGCCATACTATGGGCCTGAACGCGGCGGATATGAACGATATCACTCCGCTCAATGCAAGGGCAATGCTTTCGGCCTTTTTCATGGCAAGGCGCTTGGGCACAAGCTCGCCGAAAACAAGGGTGAAAAAGCTGAGTATAAGCGTTATTACAACAACGCTTATGCTGTTGAGAAGATGCGCGTTTATGTTCACGCCGGTTGACTGCACGGCTTCAACCAGCCTGTCGGCAAAGTTATCCGCGGCAAATGCGCTGCCTAAGAAGCCGGCAAGTGTGATTGATATCTGTATAGTAGCCAAAAAGCGCGCGGGCTGGGAAGTAAGGCGGCTTAGTCGCGCGGCGCGTTTGTCGCCCTCCGCCGCAAGCTTGTTCAGTTTAACCTCGTTCACCGAAAGCACGGCTATCTCAGCGCACGCGAACACGGCGTTGAGCAGAATAAAGAACAGCTGCAGCAGCAATAGTCCTATAAGCGGGTCGTCTTCCATTTTGGTTTTGATTCCTCCAAATAATATGATTTTATTTATGCAAAAAAGCCATGCCGCATAACGCCCGTATAAAAATCATAACGGGCGCGGGAGGTATGACCTTTCACATTTTCAGCTATATGCGATTGTAACGGAACAGGGCTGGGCGCTTCGGCGTCGCTCTCGTCCATTTTTGCGTTCTCCTTTCGCATGTCGCGCCCTTCAAAAGCGCTGCAGCATATTATACTATAACATGCGCAATATATGCAATAGCGGCTTAAAATAACTTCAGTTATTAATTTTTCTTAGCGGCCTTCTTTATAACTCTGCCGATACTTTTTTCTTATAGCGTTATAACATCCTCTGTTTTAAGCATTTTTTGGGCTTTTGAGGAATAGAAAAAATGGCCGATTTATGTTACTGCATCACAGACATATTTACATTTCTTCACTATAATCACCCCAGTTGTTGTTAAGAATCGGAGGAAACAATGAAGCGATTGGATATAGAATCCGAGCTTTTGGAGCTTGGAGCCCCCGCCGGGAGGCAAGGGTATATTCAAATGGTCACGGCGCTCGAATTCATTATGCAGCACGATGACGTCATGTGTGCAGCCGCCAATTTATATCCCTATGTTGCGGAACGGTTAAACACGGTGCCTCCCAGGGTTGAACGTAACATACGCGAGGAAATATATGCCATTTGGTCGCGCGGCAACCAAGACCGATTAAACGAATTGTTTGTCAATCGTGAAAAATGTCCGCCGGGCTCAAAGGAATTTCTCTACACGCTTGCGCACAGGCTTCGCCACGAAAAGGTGAAGCAGCAGGCTTGATTTTTTCCTTTCGGCCCGTTTTTTAGACCCGGGCCCTTTTATTGGCTTTTTTCCTCCGCTGCTTCAACATATTTCAATATCCCCTCCGCCGCTCCCTTCATCATGGCTCGCATGTGTTCTTCGTTTTGCAGCAGCGCTTCGTCGTTGGCATTGGACAGGAACCCGCATTCAAGTATTACGGAGGGCGGTTCGCTGTTTTTTATTATATAATAATCGCCCGGGTTAACGTGGCGCAGCGGCCTGCCTATCGCGCCGCAAACGCCGTCCAATACGCATTTTGCAAGCCTTTCCCCTTCGGCAGAGCCTTTCATATAAAACGCCATGGGGCCGGATACGCTCCTGTCGCCGAATTTATTCATATGTATGCTTATAACCGCAGCCGCACCGGCGGAGTTTATTATGTCCCGCCGCGCCGCCATGTCCTTCTTTTTGTCCGCATTGAGCGCGTTTTCATCCTCCCGCGTCAGTACGGCGGCAATGTTCAGCGCACTAAGCTCATCCCTGAGCGCCATGGCATAATTCAGGTTTATGCCTTCCTCCGCAATGCCCGTATCCATGCCCGTCGCTCCGCCGTCCGGCTGACCGTGGCCCGGGTCTATCACCACCGTGAAGCGCGGCGCGGGCGTGGGCGCAATCGGTTCCGCAGTTGGCTCGCCCGCCGCGTTTGCGGCCGCGCGCTCCTTTTGAACGAACAGCAGCACCATTCCGCCGCATAGTATCAGCGCGGCCAAGCCTGTCGCTAACAGGCGGACGGTTTTGTGCATTCCGCGCGCCGAATTTCGCCTTGCCATAACATCACCTCATAATAAAGGTATGCCTCTTAACCGCCGCTTATGCTTTTTTATGGGGGCCGAATATTTTTTAGGCGGCATGTTTTCGGCCGGCCGATGTCATATTTATGCCATCATCCTGCATATCAATATAGCTATACACAGCAGTTGTCCACATTATCCACATAGTTATCCACACGTTTGCGGCGCAATACGCCCCTTTTTTGCTTTTCTCCACATTATCCACACCGCCGCGCGCTTATGCATAACGCCCGCGCACTTGCATAATGCACGCCCGCTTCACCGCAATCCTTTGGCTGAGAGCGCCTTAACCGAAGGCCGCCACAATTGTACGTCATATGCGGACACGCCGTGCAGCCGCAGCCGCTCCGTTCCCTTTTCAACGAAAAATATAGGCAAAACAGGCATTTTTCTTTGACACGGCGCAGGAAATGATGATAAAATAAAATGCAAGATAACAAAAGAATTTTTATGTCGGTCAATCAAAGAACGAACATGAATGCGTGCCGTTTTATTCCGTATACATGCGGAGAAGGGAAGGAATGCTATGTTTTGCATAGGCGAAAGAATATGCTACCCCATGCACGGCATAGGGGAAATAGAAGGAATTGAGCAGCGCAGGGTGCTTGGCGTTAACGCGCGGTATTATTTGCTCAAATTCGATTCGGGCCGCGTAAGCGTGATGGTGCCGGTTGAAACGGCGGAGAATATAGGGCTCAGGCGGCTTATATCGCGCAAAGAAGGGGATAAAGTGCTGCGCTACATCATTTCCGGCGTGGCGAGCACGGGGGCCTCCCAAAGCGGGAACTGGAACCGCCGCTACCGCGAAAATTGCAGCCGGCTGAGGAGCGGCGGCATATACGGCATTGCGGACGTTTTTATATTTCTCAAGCATAAGCAGCAGGAAAAGGGGCTCAGCGCAAGCGAACAGAAAATGCTTTCGCTTACAATGCGCCTGCTGAGGGATGAGCTTTTATGCATAGGCTGTGCGGAGGAAGAAGTGTACGGCGCAATAAGCTGATATTTTCCCGCGAAGGACAAATTTTATCCATATGCAGCGGGACGCTTCTATTATATAATAATGAATTAAATAAGCTGTACAGGAGGTAATATAACTTGGCTAAAAAATTCGCCCGCATCATTATTGCGATAGCGGGCGCGCTCATCGGCCTTGCGGCCACGGCAGGGGCGGACAAATTGCTGGCGATGATGAATCGCCTGCCTTTGCACGAAGCGGTGTATATTGCGGCGGCAATCATATTTGCAATCATATTTTATATTTTATCCCCGCGCATTATATCCGGCTTTTCAAAGGCAGTGGGCGCAGCGGAAGCCCGCATGAGCGATATGTCCTTATCCGATATTTTCCTTGGCGCGGTGGGGCTTATAGTTGGGCTTGTGATAGCGCTGCTTTTAAGCACGCTCACGGCAAATCTCCCTTGGCTCATAGGCACGATTATAAACGTTGCGCTTTACTGCGCGTGCGGCTATCTTGGCTGCGCGCAGGTATTGAAGCGCAGGGGAGAGGTCAATCTGCCTTCGTGGTTCCGCCGCCCGGGCAAGGGGAGCAAATCCTCTTCCGCCGCGCGTCCCAAGCTGCTTGATACGTCCGTAATAATAGACGGGCGCATTGCGGACATCTGCCAAACCGGCATGCTTGAAGGGCAGATAATAGTTCCCGCGTTCGTGCTGGCGGAGCTTAGGCACATTGCGGACAGCGCGGATTCATTGAAGCGCAACCGCGGCAGGCGCGGGCTGGACATACTCAACCGCATGCAGAAGGAGCAGAACATTCCCATAAAGGTCGTGGATACCGATTATGAGGACATTGCCGAGGTTGATGCAAAGCTTATAAAGCTTGCTTACGACATGGGCGGCGTTGTGGTCACGAACGACTATAATCTGAACAAAGTGGCGGGCGTGCAGCGCGTGCCTGTTTTCAATATAAACGAGCTTGCAAACGCCCTAAAGCCCGTTGTGCTCCCGGGCGAGGAGATGACGCTTACAATAGTTAAAGAGGGCAAGGAGATAGGCCAGGGCGTGGGCTATCTTAACGACGGCACAATGATAGTTGTTGACGGCGGCAGGCGCTTCGTTGGCGAGGATGTTGACGTTATCGTCACAAGCGCGCTGCAAACGGCGGCGGGCAGGCTGATATTCGCCAAGCTGAAATATCAATATTAAAATCGAAAGGGGACACCATGAGGCAGAGCGAGCTGATACGCGCGGCATACGAAGGAAAGAACACGCTGGTTATAAAAAACGCGAACGTTGTGAACGTTTTTACGGACGAGATTGTTCGCGCGGACGTGGCGGTATACGAGGACGTTATAATAGGCGTTGGCAGTTACAGCGGCGAAAACGAAATAGACGCCGGCGGCGCTTACCTTGCGCCCGGCTTTATAGACGCGCATGTGCACATAGAAAGCAGCATGGTAATACCCTCCTCCTTCATGAAGGTTATAATGCCCCACGGCACAACAACCGTTATTGCCGACCCGCACGAAATTGCAAACGTTGCGGGTGCTGCGGGCATACGCGCCATGTATAAGCTGACTGACGAGCTGCCGCTGAGGGTGCTTTTCATGCTGCCCTCCTGCGTGCCGGCAACGCCGTTTGAGCACAGCGGGGCGAAGCTTGTTGCGGAGGACATGGAGCAGTTCATGCACAAAAGCCGCATATTGGGCCTGGGCGAGGTTATGGACGCGAACAGCGTTATAAATTGCAGCCAGGAAATGCTGGATAAGCTAAGGCTTTTCGATAAGCGGCCCATAGACGGCCACGCGCCCATGCTTGAAGGCATGGGGCTTAACGCATACCGCGTGGCGGGCGCGTTCAGCGACCATGAATGCTCAACCTATGATGAAGTAAAGGCAAAGCTTGCAACGGGCATGAACATACTGCTGCGCATAGGCAGCGCGGCCAATAATATGGACGGCGTTTTGCGCCGCATAGCAAAGGAAAAGCTGCCAACGCGGAACATGATGTTCTGCACGGACGATAAGCATATTGAGGATATACGCCGCGAAGGGCACATAAACGCGAACGCGCGCATGGCGGTCGCCGCGGGCATAGACCCGATAGACGCAATAAAGATGGCCTCCTATAACGCCGCCCGCGCATACGGCATACGCGGCGTTGGCGCGATAGCCCCGGGGTACAAGGCGGACATGGTGCTGCTGGAGGATTTGAAGGATTTCAAGGTGAAGCAGGTTATAAGCCGCTTCGGCAGGCCGTATACGGGAGAAGAGCAGATACCTTCGCCCATACTGCCGCCGCAGGTGTTCAACAGCGTTCGCCTGCCCGAAATTTCAAAGTATGACCTTGCGCTCAGGTGCCATGTCAGCGCGCCGGTAATAAAGATGATACCGCATCAGCTTGTTACGGAGCTTGTGTACCGCGATGTGGAGCGGGACGAAAACGGCTGCTTCATACCCGGTAGCGGCATGGTGAAGCTTGCGGTTATAGAGCGGCACCACGCGACCGGCAGCATGGCCGTGGGCATATTGGAAGGGCTTGGCATAAAGCACGGGGCGGTGGCCTCAACCGTTGCGCACGACAGTCACAATTTGGTGGTTGCCGGCGATAACGACGAGGATATGCTCATGGCGATAGAGTCGCTCAGGGAATGCGGCGGCGGATACAGCGTGGTAAGCCGCGGGGTGGTGCTTGCAAGGCTGCCGCTGCCAATAGCCGGGCTTATGACTGCCGCGCCCGTGAACGACGTGCTTGAAATTCAGCAGGCGCTGCTTGATGCGCTCTATTCCCTCGGCGCCAAGCGGGACAGCGATCCGCTTATAGCCCTATCCTTCATGGCGCTGCCCGTTATACCGGCCGTTAAGCTTACGGACGAGGGACTTTTTGACGCGGTAAACTTCAAATTTATAAAATACAACTGATAAACGCCGCTTTGGCGGGAAGGAGTTAAGCCCCATGGGCATTATAGGACAGAGCGTAACGCGCGTGGACGCGCCGGATAAGGTTACGGGCCGCGCCAAATATACGGACGATATTGCGGATAAGTCCGCGCTTATCGCAAAGGTGCTGCATTCAAGCATTGCGCACGGCTATGTTAAAAGCATAGATATAAGCGAGGCGGAAAGGATAAAGGGCGTGGTGAAGATAGTCACCTGCTTTGACGTGCCGGATATTCCCTTCCCAACGGCGGGGCATCCATGGAGCACGGATCCTCATCATCAGGACGTTGCGGACAGGCTTTTGCTCAACCGCCATGTGCGCTACTACGGGGACGATGTTGCCGCGGTGGTCGCGCGGGACGAGGTAAGCGCAATGCAGGCCATACGCGCCATAAAGGTTGAATACGAAGAGCTTCCCTTCGTGCTTGACCCCATCGAGGCCATGCGGGACGGCGCGCCGCAGATACACGAAGGGTTTGACCATAACATACTTGCCCATACGTCATACGAGGACGGCAATTATGAGGAAGCCGTAAAGGAGCCCGGGCTTATAGTTGTGGACAAATGGTACGATACGCCCACCGTGCAGCATTGCCACATAGAAAACCATATATGCTACGCCTATGAGGAGGCGGGCAAAATAAACGTTGTAAGCTCCACGCAGATACCGCATATCGTCCGCCGCATAGTCGGGCAGGCGCTCGGGCGGGACTGGGGCAGTGTGCGCATAGTTAAGCCCTATATAGGCGGCGGCTTCGGCAATAAGCAGGACGCTTTGTATGAACCGCTGTGCGCGTATCTTTCCACGGTGCTCGGGGGAAGGCTGGTTAAGCTGGACATGAGCCGGGAGGAAACGTTCGCAAGCAACCGCGTGCGCCATGCAATACGCTACCATATCATATCCCACGTCCGCGCGGACGGAACATTCGTTGCGGGCAGGCTTGAGGCGTATTCCAACCAGGGCGCGTATGCAAGCCACGGCCACGGCGTTTGCGCCAAGGGCGCGGGCGCGTTCAGGCAGCTTTATCGTTACCGCGGCGCCTGCAAGGGGGACGCCTATACCGTTTACACAAACATAGCCGCCGCCGGCGCGATGCGCGGCTACGGCATTCCGCAGATGATGTTTGCAATGGAAAGCCACGTGGACGATATTGCAAGGCGGCTGAACATACCGCCGCTGACGCTCAGGCAGATGAACCTAATGGAGGTTGGTTACAGGGACAGCTTTTCAAAGAACGAGAATTATTTCGACAGCTTTAATCAATGCATCAAAAAGGGCATGGAGTATATTGATTACGACCGCAAGCTGGAGGAATTTTCGCACGACACGGGCGATATTCGCCGCGGCATAGGCATGGCCGTTTTCTGGTACAATACCGCCGTTTGGCCGATATCGCTTGAAAGCTCGTCCTGCCGCATGGTGCTCAATCAGGATGGAAGTGTGCAGCTTCAGCTTGCCGAAACCGAAATAGGGCAGGGCGCGGATACCGCCTTCAGCCAAATGGCGGCGGAGGAGCTGGGCATCCCGCTTAAAAAGGTGCATATAATCTCCGCGCAGGATACGGACGTTACCCCCTTCGGCACGGGCGCATACGCAAGCCGCCAAACCTACGTTGGCGGGTTTGCCGTGCAGCAGACGGCGCGCATAATGAAGGAGCGCATATTGAATTACGCGCACGGGCTTACCCGCATGACGGTTCACAATTTGGACATTGAGGACGGCTATATCATAAACATAAACAACAGCAGGCGGCTGATGAGCCTTGCCGAGCTTGCGACAACCGCGCTTTACAGCCTTGAGCACAGCCGGCATATCACAGCCGAAAGCACATATCAGGTCAAATCCAACGCATATTCGTTCGGCTGCTCCTTTGCGGAGGTGGAGGTGGACATTCCGCTTTGCAAGGTTAAGCTTGTGAACATGATAAACGTGCATGACTGCGGGCGGCTTATAAACCCCGCGCTTGCCGCGGCGCAGGTGCACGGCGGCATGAGCATGGCGATAGGCTACGGGCTGAGCGAGCAGCTGCTTTACGATAAAAAGACCGGCAGGCCGCTTAACAATAATCTGCTGGACTATAAGCTTTCCACCACAATGGATCATCCGCATCTTGAGGCGCGGTTCGTTGAAAACTACGAGCCCACCAGCGCATACGGCACAAAGGCGCTGGGCGAGCCGCCCGCGACCAGCGGCGCGCCCGCCATACGCAACGCTGTGCTGAACGCAACGGGCGTAGAGATAGACACGGCACCCCTCACGCCGCATGTATTGTTTGAACGTTTCCGCGAAGAAGGGCTTATTTGATAAGGAGGGACACACGGCATGTATGACATAAAGGCGCTGTATGAAGCAAGCAGCGTTAATGAAGCAATAGAGCTTATGCGGCAGCACCCCGATGCAAAGATAATCGCCGGCGGGAGCGACGTGCTCATAAAGCTTAGGGAAGGCAAGCTTGCCGGCTGCGAGCTGGTGAGCATATACGGCATAGACGCGCTGAGGGGCATAAGCATGGACGAGGACGGGACGCTTAGAATACTTCCGCTCACAAGCTTTTCGCACATCACTAAGGATCCGCTTATAAACGAGCATATAAAGGTTCTGGGAGAGGCCGTGGACATGGTGGGCGGGCCGCAGATAAGAAACATCGGCACAATCGGCGGCAACATTTCAAACGGCGTTACCAGCGCGGACAGTGCAAGCACCCTGCACGCATGGGACGCAATAGTTGAGCTTACCTCGGCCGAGGGCGTAAGGCGGCTCCCCATAAGGGAATATTATATAAGCGCGGGCAAGGTGGCGCTCCGCCCCGCCGAGCTGCTTACGGCAATACTTATAAAAAAGGAAAGCTACGCGGGCTATAAGGGGCATTACATAAAATATGCCATGCGAAACGCCATGGATATAGCAACGCTTGGCTGCTCGGTAAACGTTAAGCTGAGCGATGATAAAAAAACTATACTCAGCGCCCGCATTGCATACGGCGTGGCAGGCCCCGTGCCCATGCGCGTACCTGCCGCGGAGGAAGCCGTGCGCGGCAAGCCCGTTTGCGGCGAAACCGTTGCCGCGTTTGCCGGCGCCGCCATACAGGACATCAACCCGCGCGACAGTTGGCGCGCCAGCCGGGATTTCAGGCTGCATTTGGCGCACGAGCTTGCAAAGCGCGCGCTCACGGAATCGATACGCCTTAGCGGGGGTGAAATATAATGGCACAGACAAAGCTTATAAAATGCACCATAAACGGCGAATACACGGAAACAATGGTTGACGTGCGCGCTTCGCTTACGGACATGCTGCGCAACGATTTTCGCCTTACGTCGGTCAAAAAAGGCTGCGAGGTGGGCGAGTGCGGCGCGTGCAACGTTATAATAGACGGGGAATGCTACAATTCCTGCATATACCTTGCCGTATGGGCGGACGGAAAGAACATACGCACGCTTGAAAGCCTGCTTGGCCCGAACGGCGAGCTATCGGACATTCAGCAGGCGTTCATAGACGAGGCCGCCGTGCAATGCGGCTTCTGCACGCCGGGCTTCATAATGACCGCGGTGGAGATACTTGAATCCGGCCGCCGCTACACGCGCGACGAGCTGAAAAAGCTTTTGAGTGGGCATCTTTGCCGCTGCACGGGCTACGAAAACATAATAAACGCCGTTGAAAAAACAATGAATAAGCGGCTTAGCGAAAGGGAAGGCGAATAATGTATCAACAAACCGCCCAAAGACGGGGCAATTCGGCAAGGCTTGATTTTGTGCTGCTCCTTATATTCATATTGGTGGTGTTCTTCGCGCGGCAGATATCCTCCCTTGCGGCGGCGCTGCCGGCCCCGTTCAACATAATCGTGCAGATATTCCTGCTGGGCGCAATAATCGCGGCGCTGCTTTGGGTATATGAAAAGCGCATATGCTCCTTCCGTTACAGCGTTGTTTACGACCCCGCCGCAAATACGGAAAACGATGAAAACGCGGAGCCGCTGCCGTATAAAAAGGGCACGCTCATTTTCGAGCGCATGGTGGCCGACAAGGGCAAAATAGTCGAATGCGTAACGCGGGACGAAATAGTCGCCCTGCTCAAGCCCGGCGAAGCCTACCCCGAGGGCATACCCTTCACCCGCGCGGGCGCGCTGAGTACGCTCAATGCAAAATCCTCGCACACGCTCATATTCCGCCGCAACGGCAAGCTGCACAGCCTCCGCTTCGCCCCGGACGAGGAGTTTTTGAAGAGGATGGAGGAGGCGCGGTAAGGCTAACTCCTTCCGTCAATTCGCTGACGCTCATTGCCACCTCCCTCGACAGGGAGGCTTTTTATTAGAGCTTGTAAAGCGCACCAAAGGCTCCCCGGCCGGGGAGCTGGCAATACGCCGTAAGGCGGATTGACTGAGGGGTTAACGTAAACAACAGCAGCTTTGATGCAACCCCTCCGTCCATTCGCTAACGCTCATGTCCACCTCCCCTTTCAGGGCAGGC
>ERZ1673738.5551-NODE-5551-length-11324-cov-141.556482_pt1 | contig 11324 bp, 8 predicted proteins | sample MGYA00580198_ERZ1673738 | MGnify/ENA primary metagenome ERZ1673738 (study PRJEB41218, sample SAMN15661784) | gut metagenome | host: Homo sapiens | place: Canada: London | collected 2015-08-20/2019-03-30 | study: EMG produced TPA metagenomics assembly of... | reverse complement strand
GCTCCGGAAATAAAGAATTTGTTGTTTAGACAAAAAAATTGTCGTTTAGGCAAAAAACAAGGACTGCAGAGCCCTGCACAAGTTACAGAATCGACGTATTTCCGGCCTGCAGCCTGCGCCATGGGGCAGGGGAAGTGCCCGTCGGGCCTTGAATATTCGGGAGAAACGACTCGGCAATACGAAGCCCGAGATTGGGGCAATCTCCGCGATGTCCGAGCGGAAGATCGAAGCATGCTCCGCTTGGCATATTCCAGTCACAGGCACACTCCGTGGATTCATAGTATTTTTATGTCGGTGTAACCTCGGCATAACACAGATCTTCTTCTTTTGCACTGAGATTTCAGAGATATTCATGAAGTACATTCTTTCCGCATGGTTCTGTCTGGCGACACTCATTGCCGCACAGGCCCAATCGAATCCGGATGCCGTGGACGACGGATCCGAACAATATCCCGCCCGCGTCTTCTTTGAAGGGGGCAAGCTCCATTTTAAAAGCCGTAACGAAAAATTCCATCTTTGGTTCGACAACCGAATCTACGTCGATGCGGCCTACTATTCGCCTTCGACCGACATCGAAGGGCTGCAATCGAAACCCAACAAGGACCTCGAAGAGGATGACGGCGAGTTCCGGTTCGACAACGGAGTCGTCATCCGCCGTGCGCGCTTCGCCGTCAAGGCGACACTCTACGAACGCTGGTTTGCGGAACTCGACCTCGACTTTGCCTACAACGAAGTGGAGATCAAGGATATGTTCCTGGGCTATCGGTTTAACGACCACGTGTGGCTCAAGGCCGGAAACTTCAAGGAACCGATGTCGATGGAGCGCATGACCTCCTCAAAATACCTGACCACAATGGAGCGACCGATGGTGATCGACATGTTTGCCGGAGGGCGTCGGTTGGGCCTCGCCGCCACGGGCTGGGGTCGTCACTGGTGGGCTTCGGCCGGCGTATTCGGACGTGAAGTCAGCATCATCCAAAAGGAGAAAAACCGCGGCAGCGACGGATACGGTTTTTCGGGCCGTGTGGCCTTCTCGCCCATACTGCGCGACGACTGGACGCTGCACATCGGCGGATATGCCTCGTGGCGCACCCCCGACGGTGCAGGAACGACTGACCGGATGGTCGAATTCCGCACCTTTCCCGAGAGCCGCGTCGATCGGCGGCGTTTCGTACGTGCCGAAATAGACAATGTCAATGACTACGCCACATTCGGACTGGAACTTGCGGCCCGGTGGAACAAGTTGCTCCTTTACGGGGAATATCTTTATACGACTCTTTCTCGTTACGCCTGGGAGGGAGAACAGAAGGTTGCGCTCAGGAATGCTGTCTTCAACGGCTGGTATGCCACAGCCTCCTACATGATCCTGGGACAGAACCGCCGTTACGCTCCGGAGGATGCCGAATTCGGTCCTATGGATGTGCGACGCCGGGGCGGAAACCTCGAGGTTGCAGCTCGCGTGAGCACGGTCAATCTGAATGATTTCCACGATCCGGCAGCCGTCATCACCGGCGGCGAAGCTTTCAACTACACCGCCTCGCTCAACTGGTATCCCAGACGAAACGTACTCGTCGGGCTGAACTACACCTATGTGGACAACGACAAGTATGCAGATGACAAGGGCCATGTGACCTTTGGCGGCCGGCCGCTGAGCCAGAGTCTGAAAAACGGCATTGATTTCAGCATCTTCCAAATGCGTCTGATGGTTTCATTCTAAACAATTCGATATCATGAAAATTTTCAATTTGTTTCTGGGTTTGAGTCTTGCAGCCGGCCTGCTGTCACTCACCGCCTGCAAAGACGACAAGGAGAGCGACATTCCGACTCCGACCGACGGTGACTACACAGGCATTGCGCTCAACGAGATCTGCGGCGGCGCGGCCGACGATAAAGATGATGATTGGGTCGAGATCTACAATACGACCGGGGCAGAGGTAGATCTCTCGGGCGTGCAGCTTATCAAGATCGACGAGGATGATCTCTCCGAAGTGCTGTGTGCACTGCCCAACGGAACGCGCATCGCCGCCAAGGGCTATCTGGTCGTCACCAAGAAAAGCGGTGCCTTCTCGGCCGGCATTTCAAACTCAAAGAAGGTCTCGATCGTGCTGGCAAGCCCCTCGGGCGAGACGGAGATCGACCGCTTCGACCGCGATGCCGACGTAGGCAAGGACCTTTCGCATGAACTGGGCGGCAGCTATGCCCGCATTCCCGACGGTACGGGCGACTGGATCGTCACGGCGGAGAGCACTCCCGGCGCAGCCAATGTAGAGACAGACCCCGAACCGGAACCGGAACCCGACCCGGACGCCTCCAAAAAGTACGAAGGGCTGGTACTCAATGAATTGAACGGAAACGATCCCAAATACATCGAACTCTACAACGGCTCAGCGTCGGAGATGGATATTGCGGGCGTCAAGATCCGCAAGGACGGCGAGGAGTTCGTCTATACGGCACCTGCGGGAACGACCATTACAACCGGAGGCTTCCTGAAATTACTGGCCGATCAGTCTGACCCTGCACTGGGCTTCTCGAGTGGCCTTTCGGCCAAGAAGTCGGTGATGATCGAGTTGTTTGCTCCCGACGGAACCACGCTTCTCGATCTCTTCAAGAACCCAAGCCAGTCACAGGGCGACGTATGGGGTGAGTCCGACCCCAAATACAACGGTGATGAAGACGGCCTCGCCTACGGACGCTATCCCGACGGCCCCGACGGCACATGGTACATGACGACTCCGACCGAGGGCACGGCCAACAGTCAGGGTTCGGAAGCGATCTCGTGGGAATGAAACGGATACTCTTCCTCTTATTGATCGGTCTGCTGGGCGTACAGTTGCTGTATGCCCGGCAGCTTCGTTTTGTCTTTGTCTCGGACCTGCACTACGGACTGGAACGGAAGTTTCGTGGACGGGAGGTGACGGCCAACGAGGTAAACCATGCCATGGCCGAGACGGTGCGGACGCTTCCGACCGTATGCTTCCCGGCGGATGGCGGGCTCGGGGCCGGGGAGACGATCGGGCCGCTTGATTTCGTGGTCTGCGGCGGCGACATTGCCAACCGAATGGAGCACGGCGTACAGCCGGCCGCCGAATCGTGGCGCGAGTTCGCCGAAGAGTGGTTCCAACCCGGGATGCCCGAGTTATGGATGCTCCCGGGCAACCACGACATATCGAACGCCATCGGCTATCCGAAACCCCTCACGCCGGCCCGCGATGCCACGAGCGCGGCGGAGATCTTCAACGCCGCCATGCACCCCGCCGAACCGCGGACTGCCGGGACGTTCGACTACACGACCGACCGGGTTGTCGCATCGTTTGCCTGCGAAGGTATACGGTTTGCGTTCGTAGGGATCTGGCCCGACTCCCGGGCACGCGGGCAACTCGGCAGAATTCTGGATGCCGACCCGCAGATGTCCTGCATCCTTTTCACCCACATGCCGCCCGAGGCGGAGGCACAACGTTTCACCAATCCATTCGGGCGGCACACGATCAACCGCACGGACGGCTTCGAGAATCTGATCTGCGACACATGCAGCGTCGATGCAAAAGGTCGTCCCGAACGGGAATACCGCGACCTGGCCGACTTTCTGCGGGAGCATTCCTCCATCCGGGCCTGGTTCCACGGCCACACCAACTACAACGAATTCTATACGTGGCAGGGACCCGACGGAGATCTCGCACTGCCGGTCTTTCGGGTCGATTCTCCGATGAAGGGCGAATACTCCGAGGAGGACGAAACGATGCTCTCGTTTCAGATCGTCTGCCTCGATACGGAGAGCGGAGCGATGACCGTCCGCGAATACCGCTGGAACAATCCCGACGCCTCATGGGGCGATGCCGTCTCGCAGATGATCCGCTGACCGGCACTTCAAGTCTCTGGCCGGTAGGTAAAACTATTCCCGAGACGACCAACCGAAATATGGAGACTCACATCTCCTTGTAGGTTGTCGGCGAACAACCTACAGCCTTCTTAAAGTAGACCCCGAAAAACGACTGATTGGGGAAGTTCAGCATGTCGGATACCTGTTGAATCGTATACTGTCCGCTTTTCAGCAAAGCTTTGGCTTCCAGAATCACATAGTCACGGATCCACTCCCCGGCATGGCGTCCGCTGACGGCGTGTACCACCTGTGAGAGATATTTGGGAGTCAGACACAATCGCTCCGCATAGTAACTGATGCTGCGTTCCATAGTACAGTGCTGCCGCAGTTCTTCGAGAAAGCGATCGAAAATCTGTCTTTTGCGTGAGCCCTGCCTTGCATCCTGTTTCTCGACATAAGGAGCCATGAGTTGGCAAATTTCACTGTACAGCACCTGTAAATAGCCTTTGAGAAGGTCGCCCTTGAAGCGGAAGTCGGGCTGCCGGAGTTTGTCATGCAAGGTGCGGTAGATGGCGAGTATCTCGGCCGTCTGCGCCTCGGTGAGTTGCAGGATTGACTGTTGCGCAAGAAATTTGCGGACGATAAGTGCACACTCCGAATTGTTCTCCGTGATGACGTAGTCCTGCGACAGGGCTATGAGAACAATCCGGCAATCAGCCGATATTTCCAGGCATTGTCCGATCGACCCCGGCGTGACAATCATCAACGAATTGCGACGCAGTTCACATTCGTTGAGATTCAATTTGATACGCATTGAACCTTCAAGGCACAAGTGTATCATGGGAAGCTGTACCTTGAACGGATACGGCGTCGTGAGAAATGGCTGCATCGACGGGGCGCGTGACAAATCGCGCGAAGGTTTCGAGTCGTCGAGATCTCCGGCAAGGATAAACCGGTTCTCGAAGATACAAGCCTGCTCGTCGAAAGGGATCGTCGTCAGATTGAGCGCGTTGAATTTCTGGTTTTCAGCCATGATTATTCGCTTTTTCATCGGCAAATATACTGATTCGAACAAGATAACAACTCTATTTTATCACTAAAAGACTGTTTTACCATCCTTTCAAACAACAAACCCACAACATGCAACAAAATCATACGGAGAAAAGACTGAACTTTGCCAATGGAAAAAGCATAAAACTAAATACGGAATGAGGAGAATTGAAAAAAACAGTCTTGGAGCCGCACTCATGATGGCATTGCTGTGCAGCTGCTCGGGACGGACGACTTCTGAACCGTTCGTCCAAAGCGTGAGCCTGACCAGGCCCATAGCATTGAACAGAGAGACCTCACATCTCTATTCGGGTATTGTCAAGGCCGCACATGAAGTGAGCCTGGGATTCAAGACGGCCGGACAGATTGCCCGGATCCATGTATCCGAGGGAGACTATGTGCAACAGGGACAGTTGTTGGCAGAGTTGGACGATGCCGACTATCAACTGGCGGTCGATGCGCTGCAGATTCAATACGACCAACTCAAAGACGAGGTAGAGCGCACGAAACAGCTTTTCAACCAGAAGAGCGTATCGGCCAACGACTTCGAGAAGGCCAGTGCGGGCCTGCGGCAGCTGGGCGTGCAACTTCAGGCCAACCGCAACAAACTCGACTATACGAAACTCTATGCCCCGACCAACGGATATATTCAGACGGTGAACTTCTCGCCGGCAGAGATGGTCGATGCCGGAACGGCGCTCTTTACGCTGCTGGATGTCTCACGCCTCGAGGTCGAAGTCAGCATTCCGGCCAACGAGTACCTTCGGCGTGACCAGTTTACTGGCTTTACCTGTCGCGCCGCAGGATTGAAAAACGGAGTGCAACTGCGTTTGGGAAGTATTACGCCCAAGGCCGACGGCAACCAGCTCTACCACCTGACGCTGGCATTCGCCGGCCAACCCGACCGACGGCTGACTGCGGGAATGAACGTCGAGGTCGGCATCACAGTGGCCGATACCACACGAACCGGAGGTTTTGGCGTACCGCCCGGAGCCGTCTTTCTGGATGGGGAGGTCCCATGTGTATGGGTTTTCGGAGCCGATTCCACCATCGAGCGGCGTCCTGTCGCGTTGCGTGAAATGGATAATGAGGGACGAGTCGTGGTCATTGACGGGCTGACAGGCGGGGAGCGGATCGTACGGGCCGGCGTTTCGGCTCTCGAGGAGGGTGAGAAAGTTCGCGTAGTAGAAACGCCGAGTCAAACCAATGCAGGAGGGCTGTTGTGATGAAGATAACCGAATTCTTTGTACGACGGCCCGTCCTGTTTTGGTCGCTCATGGCTGCCATCCTCGTCGCCGGCGTCCTGTCGTTCATCCGGATGCCCAAGCTGGAGGATCCGGCCGTCGCCGTCAAGCAGGCGATGGTCGTGGTTCCCTACCCGGGCGCCAGCGCCCATGAGGTGGAGTTGAAGGTAGCGCAGATGATGGAGGACGAACTGCGCGCACTACCCAATGTCAAGAAGGTAAAAAGCGAATGCCGCAACGGTTCGGCAATATTCACCGTCGAATTCCAGATGACGGTTCTGAACCGCGATCTGGAGCAACATTTCGATCTGCTGCGCCGCAAGGTAAGCGATGCCGCATCGCGTCTGCCGCAGGGGTGTTACGACCCGGTAGTCATCGACGACATGATGGATGTCTACGGCATCTTCTATGGTCTGACGGCCGACGGCTACGACTACCCGGAGATGTACCGCTATGCCAAATACCTGCGGCGCGAATTGCTCGATGTGAAGGGTGTCAAGCGGATCAACATCGCCGGCAACCGCGACGAGGTGATCAACATCATTCTCTCGAAGGAGCAGATCGCCCGCAACGGGGTGATCCCGACACAGATTATGTCGGCGCTGCAACAGGCCGGCAAGACGGTCGATGCCGGGAAATATCCAACCGGCGACGAACGCATAGCCCTCTATGTCGATTCGGCGGTCGATGACGTGGAGGAGATCCGCACGATGGACGGCCGCCAACTGCGCATCGGCGATGTGGCACGCGTCGAACGAGGCTATGCCGCGCCACAACGCAACGGCTTCTTCATCGACGGACGTCCTGCACTGGCCCTCTGCATCGCCATGGAATCCTCGGCCATCGTTCCCGACGTAGGTCGGGCAGTGGATGCCCGGCTTGCAGAGGCCATGCGGCAACTGCCGGCTGGATTCCATACGGAAAAGATCTTCTTCCAGCCCGACAAGGTCTCGGAGGCCATCTCGTCGTTCATGTGGAACCTGCTGGAATCGGTCCTGATCGTCATTCTGGTTCTTGTCTTCACAATGGGGTTGCGCAGCGGTCTGATTATCGGATTCGGGCTGGTGCTGACGGTAGCCATATCATTTCCAATCCTTCTGACGTGCGGTACGACCCTGCAGCGCATTTCACTCGGCGCCTTCATTGTGGCCATGGGCATGTTGGTCGATAATGCCGTGGTCATCATGGACGGTATTCTGATCGACAAGAAGCGGGGGTTGAGTCCGAAGGTCTACCTATACCGCATCGGGCGCAATACGGCCATGCCGCTGCTGGGAGCCACCGTCATCGCCGCCTCGACTTTCCTTGGCATCTACCTCTCGCCCGATTCGGCGGGCGAATATGCCGGCGACCTCTTTCTGGTACTGTGCGTGAGTCTGCTGGCCAGCTGGGTGCTGGCACTCGTCCAGGTGCCGATCTGCGCCAAGTCGTGGCTTCCGGCCCGCGAAAAGGGACAATGCGTAACGCAGAAACCCGCCGTGATGAATTCGCCGGTTCACCGCTTCGTCCGCCGTGCAATCTCCTTCCTCATTGACTACAAGCGGGCGACGATTGCCGCATCCGTTGTGATGCTGGCTTTCTCCATTTTCGGCATGACGCGTGTCAAGAACCTCTTTTTCCCCGACTTCGACTACAAGCAGTTCGTTGTCGAATGCTTCTTCCCGTCGGCGACGGATGCCGACCGGGTGCGCGACCGACTGCTCGAAATGAGTGACAGCGTGCGCTGCAATCCGGCGGTCGAACGGGTAGCCGTCAGCCAGGGCAGCGCTCCGGCTCACTACTGCCTGGTGCGTCCGATGACCTCGGGTGGAGACTGTTACGGAGAGTTGATCGTCGATTGCCCCGACTACAGGACTGTTCTCAAGACAATTCCCACGATCCGCCGGAAACTGCGCGAGGAGTTTCCCGAGGCCTACATCCGCACTCGCAAGTACAACTTCTCGATCTCGACGTCGCATACCGTCGAAGTGGAGTTTGCGGGTCCCGACCCGGCTGTGCTGCGGGATTTGAGCGCGCAGGCCGAGGCCGTCATGCGCCGCTGCCCCTATGTCGACGCCTACTCGGTGCAGAACAACTGGAAACCGAAAGGCAAGGCACTCGTCGCCGAATTCAACCAACAGGATGCCCTGCGGGCCGGGATCGGCCGCGGGGATGTGGCCAACGCCCTGCTGGCCGCTACGGACGGCATGCCGGTCGGCGTGCTGAACGATCAGGACCGCATGGTGGTACTGAACCTTCAGGTTCGCAACGACGACGGCAGTCGCATCCGCAATCTCGACGAGGTTCCTGTTTGGAGCATGATGAATTTCCGTCTGACCGACGAAGAGTTGCAGGGAGCGCTGGCTGGCGGTCGGGGAATGAGCGAACTGCAGGACCGCATGTTCCGCGCCATGCCGCTCGGAAATGCCGTGCGCGACATCCGTCTCGACTGGGACGAGGACGTCGTGCTGCGAATGAACGGCCGAAGGGTGATCGAAGCGGAGTGCGACCCGAATCCCGACTGCGACGAGGCTACGCCGGCCAAGGTCGTGGCCTCGATCCGTGACGAAATCAAGGCCATTCCGCTACCCGACGGCTATACGATGCGTTGGGTAGGCGAAGGCGAATTGCAGGGTGAAGCGATCGGCAACCTGATGAAGTATCTGCCGCTGACGATCTTTCTGATTCTGGCTATCCTGCTTCTGCTGTTCAACAGCTGGCGCAAGGTGCTGCTCATCCTCCTGTGCTTCCCGTTCGTCTTCTGCGGCATCACCCCGTCGTTGTTCCTGACAGGACAACCATTGACCTTTATGGCCATCATCGGCATGATGGGCCTGATCGGCATGATGGTCAAAAACGCCATCGTGCTGGTAGACGAAATCAACCGCCTGCAGGCCGAAGAGCATCGGTCGCCCTATGCTGCCGTCATCGAAGCGACAGTCTCGCGCGTGCGTCCGGTGCTGATGGCCTCGCTGACGACTATTGTCGGAATGATTCCGCTGGTCGGCGATCCGATGTACGGATCGATGGCCCTCACGATCATGGGCGGTCTTACGGTCGGCACGATCATCACGCTCATTCTGTTGCCGATTTTCTACACGGCCCTGTTCCGCATTCGCAAACCTCAAAATGCATAAATGATGGATATCAGAATATATGCGGCCCTGGGGGCCGCGCTGCTGTCGGGCCTTGGAGCCCGGGCACAACAAACGCTACCTCTCTCTTTGGCCGAATGCCGCGAACGGGCACTTGCTCACAGCGAGGAGCTTCAACAGGCCGAGAACCGGCTTGAGCAGGCACGCCTCGATCGCCAGATCGCAGCAACGGCCGCCCTGCCCAAAATAGAGGGGTCAGCCACCGGTGCGTATATGCTGCCCGACATGGACATGATGGGGATGGATCTTCGGATGCGAGGCACCTATATGGCCGGGCTCAATCTGACCCAATCGATCTATGCCGGAGGCAAGATCGCGGCCGCACGGCGTATGGCCCGTATCGGAGAGGAGGTAGCGGGGGAACAGCGGCGGATGACCCGCATGGATGTGCTGGTCGAAGCCGACAACACCTACTGGACCACGGTGGCTGTTGATCGCCAGGTACGCATGCTTGAGAGCTACGCAGCACAGATGGATACGCTTTACCGCCAAACCGCCGCTGCTTTCGAGGCGGGCATGGCCATCGAGAATGACCTGATGCGCATCGAGGCCAAACGCAGCGAAATCCGTTATCAATTGCAAAAAGCGCAGAACGGGGCCGAATTGTGCCGCATGTCTTTGTGCCGGGTGATCGGTGCTAAACGTGACCAACATCCGATACCGACCGACACGCTTTTTCAAACGTCCGAACCCGGAGCGCTGCTGCCGGATTTCGCAACCCGTCCCGAATTGCGGATGCTGGAGCAGCAGGTGGCCGTCGGGGAGCAACAGATCCGCGATGCCCGCTCAGCGATGCTGCCTACAGTGGGGTTGTCGTTGGGTTATACCTACTACGGCAACATCAAACTCAACAGCATGGTCGATGCGGGCAACGGAACACTCGTGCCCTACACACAAGAGTTCCGCGACGGACTCGGACTGGCCATGTTGGCCGTGAAGATTCCGATCTTTCATTGGGGCGAGAGCCGCAAAAAGGTGCGCAAGGCCCGTTACGAATTGCGGAATGCGCAACTCGATTTGCAAAAAAACTCGCGCCTGATGTCGCTCGAGGTCGAACAGGCAATCCGCAACGTCGAGGATGGTTACCGATTGATTCAAACCGCCGAACTTGCACTGCAACAAGCCGAGGAGAATCTTCGCGTCATGCGTAACCGATATAAGACACAGATGGCTCCGCTGACCGACCTGCTCGATGCCCAGTCGCAGTGGCAGCAGGCCGCCAGCAACCGGATCGAGGCACACACGCAATACCGGATTTACGAAACCGAATACCTCAGATGCACAGGCATGTTGGAATAAACAAGATTCTGGCCGGAATCCGTATCCGGAGCTTTATCTGAAAAAACAGGGGGCATTCCCCAGAAAGAAAACCTTGCAAACAATCCGTTTACAAGGTTTTCTTTGTGTGGTCAGCCTCCGAAAAGCACCTCATCCGCCGTTCCCGGTTATTCTCTGGCGGGGCGTACGTTGAGCTCCCGCAAGACCTCCATCAGGATGTGGCATTCGGGAAGATCCTTGCCCAGGCAGCGATCCATGATCCCCATTCTTCCGCCTCCCGCATGCGTCGGATCTGCGGTGCTTTCCCATCCATGTCGATCCGGGTCTTGCGCAGGTAGTAAATCAGCGAGCAAGATGTTCTTTTCATAACATCGTATTTACAAGGTGCAAAATTACTTTCAAGAGCCTTCTGCGTCAAGATGAAATACGATGCAAATCAATGAGTTAAATGCTTATTCGGTGGACGATTCGGCCCTCGGAAAAAGTCCACCGATTTGGACACCCGAAACCGGTTGTTTTTTGCTTTCTCATGCAGATAATCCAAAAACAAAAAGCCTCGTAAACTGCTCGTTTACAAGGCTTTTGCTTTATTTAACCCGACTCTTCGTCGGTCTCTGGCGGTGCGTAGGGGACTCGAACCCCTGACCCCGTGCGTGACAGGCACGTATTCTAACCAGCTGAACTAACGCACCATTGCTGGGCGACCTTCTTTACGAGCGGAGGGACGGTCGCTTTTCCCTCTCTCGGCTGGCGGTGCGTAGGGGACTCGAACCCCTGACCCCGTGCGTGACAGGCACGTAT
>ERZ1673738.5549-NODE-5549-length-11330-cov-4.106962_pt1 | contig 11330 bp, 23 predicted proteins | sample MGYA00580198_ERZ1673738 | MGnify/ENA primary metagenome ERZ1673738 (study PRJEB41218, sample SAMN15661784) | gut metagenome | host: Homo sapiens | place: Canada: London | collected 2015-08-20/2019-03-30 | study: EMG produced TPA metagenomics assembly of... | reverse complement strand
CCATGAATAGCTTGGAACTTAACCATAAAACCTTTGAAGCCATAATCTTGGTCGACAAAATTAAGAATATCACGAATAATATAGTCTTCGCTATTATTAATAATAATATCATTGAACTCGTCAACTATTGTAGTATAACTCATAATCAAATCATTATTATTAAGAATAGACCTGTCAGCATTTTTAATCGTAACATTTCTAATATGATTATTCCAACCAGTAACAGCTTTGTTTGTATAAGCAACAAGACGATATAAATCTACATCCTTTTCAAAATCTTTATCAACGAAACCACGATTAATAAGTTGTTTAAATTCAGCATTACCAACAACTATATAACCTTTTCCGTTAACAACATCCTTACGATGATTACAAATATAAGAAAGAAAATTATAACTTCTATTCTTAATATCTATACGAAGAATGTCAAGAAGTTCTCGAATAGGATTAGTATCTTCTTGTCGAACAATCTCAGTAAGGCGATTAATTTTACTCGCTACTTTAAAAGCATAAGAAACAGTTTCTTTAACAGGAGCAAGTTGGCTATCGTCACCAATAAAAATAACCTTAATTTCTTGTTTTCTACAATAAGCAAGTATATAATTAACAAGAGCACGATTAAGCATCGAACTTTCATCAATTATAAGAACTCGTGTAGTATCGCCATTAAACTTAACGCTACCAACAGGTTTGAAAGCTGGATTATTTGGGTCAAAATCTTCAATGTCAACATCAAGACGAAAACCAAATAGTTTTTGAATAGTATCAACTTTCATTTTAGTAGCATTAGCAAGAACACGACAAGCTTTATGCGTAGGCGCAGCGCAGATAATCATAGACTTTGTATAACGACAATGTTCAATAACATATTTCATAACAAAAGTCTTACCAACACCACCAGCTCCACATAAAGCTTGTACATTACTACCTTTAGAAAACGGAGAAGCGATAAAATCAATAAGAGCATCAACAGTCTTTTGTTGCCCTTTATTAAGAGTAACAGTTTCTTGATTTCTTTTACTTGGGACAAACTCCATTATCTGTATTTACTTCTTTTTCTTTATTAATATATTCTTCATATTCTTTATAAGCATCAGATATTTCTCTTACATCAGAAGGATTGTAACGAACAATAACATGAAAACGAATAATGCCAAGAGCATCCTTAATCAAATTACCTCGTACAATAAGACCGTCAGCAATAGCAGAATAGAATTTCTTATTCATGCTAATTCGACTTTCTTTATCTCGAATAATCTTAATACGATGTCCGTATTTATCTTTACCACGAAAATAAACAGTCTTACGTTTAAACGTTTTATGACTGTCAGGGTCAAAGAAATAAGAACCATTAAGTCCAAGATAAGGATTATTGATATAGCATTTAAGAACTCCGTCAACAGTAATAACTTTACCTGTTACATCTCTTGCTATTACATCATCTTTCTTAACAGGAGAACGCTTCTTGGGTTGAAGCGCAGATAAAGAGAAATTAAACTTAACCATGACTTTAACGTTTACGAGTCATAATCTTGTTTACTTTAGCGGCAAGAATGTCTTTAGGTTTATGCTTGATATTTACATCAGCAGCGGCATCAACATCATCTTTCTTTTCTCCTTTACGGGGTGGGACATTATCTTTATAGATTTTCTTATACCCGCAATAATTGCAAAGAAAATCCAGTTTGCCGTTAGTACTGTTACCAAGAGGAATACCATTAGTAATAGCAATAACTTTAACATTAGTATCAATGCTGATACCAGACATTCTTTTAAGAACGTTAACGACTCCAACTTCATCGTATTTTCCCATAACTTTACATTGGTTAAAATTAAACATATATAAATAATAAATAAGCCGCAATTACGGCAATAATAATCCAAATACTTTGAGTGTCATACTTGTTATGAAATACATATTCGTTTACAAGACAAATATTAAGACAAACAAGAATAACAATAATATCAGTAACAATATCCATAGTATCACGATTTAACTCCCCCGTAGAGGATACAAACAACATCAAGCCATCTTATCTGCAAGTAGAACGGCAATGCTAACAGCACTCCAAATAATAGCTACAAGAACAATAGTAATTATAATTGCAGCTTTAATACAGAACTTTATTTGCCACCTCATACTTTACGAACGTCAAAAGAAATAATAGTAGATTCTTCTTCAACAGAATAAGTAGACTTAACAAGATCAATAGGAACAGCAGCACCTTTGATATGATTGTTAACAAAATAGCGAGTAGCAGCTTTTTGGCAATTTTCTTCTGTTTTACCAAGAACAATAATAACAACGCTCGCATCGTTCGTAGAGGAATATAGTTTCATCATAATATTAAAAATTTAAAGATTCAACAAGAGCAGGAAAATCACAATCAATTTTAGTAAGATGATAATTATCAAATCTATCTTTCATTCTAGCATTAACGCTATTAGCTGCACATTTAATACATTTTATGGCTTTAACATAAAAAGAATTATTGTCAACAATTTTATAAGCATCATTAGGATTGAAAGCGCAGAGATAATAAATATAAGCAAGAATTATCTTAACTCCATTTATTAAAGCATTTTGTTTAGTGATATAATAAACACCATTAACAACTATATGCTCAGTTTCTTTATCTCCTGAAATATGAATAACAAGATTATAATAATTATCTCTTTTATCAGCATGACACCAAATACCAAAATTACCATGAAAGAAAGCAGCAACTTTCTCTATATCATCGGTGTTATCTTCCATAAGAGCATTAAGCATAATATTAATCTTAATGTCTTTCTTACAATCAGTACTAAATCCAAACATAACTTTGTATTATATAATAAGAAAATAACGCATTTACAGCCTCGCCATGCGACTTTTGTTCGAGAACGATAGATTAATCATTTCGATATAGAAAATCGCATGACGGGCAAAAGAAGCCTATCTACGAATGTGTGGCGGTCTATTTAAGAAGTCCTGCGGAACTTGCGTCAAGACAAGACTGGGAGCAACACGAACACGATAAATAGGAGTAGAAGTACCTTTAGCAACGTTTCTATCTTCAATAATACCAAAACGTTTTTCTGTAATAACCCAAACAACATCACCAACTTTATATTGACAAATATCATTTATAAAGTCTTCTCTAACATCAGCATCAATAATTTCTTCAATATTATCCATAGTTATTCAAATTTTTGTTCAAGAGCTTCAATAAGACTTTTGTTATGTTTAATAATTTCAGCATTATTTTCATTAACATCTTGAGCAGTAGCAACAATTTTAATCATAAGGTCATGGTTTCTTTTTGACATTTATCAAGAAGATTAACACGGCTATACAAAACATCGCAATAATCACGAAGTTTATTAGTTCTACGCCACAGCGCATTAATGGAAATGATAGCTGCTATCAGCCATAATGACAAAAGCATTATTACCGTCAATAATAATTTGGGATTTAAAATAGTTTGTTCCATAAGTATATTTATTAAGTGAATAATAATTAGCAATAACAAAAAAGCCAGCACTATTCTCACGAACGGTACTGGCACTATGACAAAACAGATTTGTAAACATAGATTTACATTCAACACAAGTAGCATTGTTATAACTAACCTTTTAAACTCTAAGACAATGAACTAAATAAAGATTAACAAGAACCTATTTAGCCGCAATCACACCCCGTAGAGGATGGAAAGCTTCATTGTTTCGGCTTCAATTCGCCATCATCAGTTAGAGAAAGAATAATAGCACTATTCTCACGAACCGTACCATTGTCAAGACAAATAATTAAGTTTAATAAAACAGATAACTAAAATTGCAGACGCTTCTGCACTATGACAAACATTAATAAAAACAAACACTATCTAACTAAATGCACAAAATAAATAGAACTATTGCTATTCTCACGAACTGCAATAGTAAGTCAATCATTTAGAAATTAAGTTTTACGAGCATTACTATTCTCACGAACAATAAGGCAACAAATCCATGTAGAAATATATATGCGAACAGATTGTTATTTTTTAGCTCTACGAGCAAGTTCGGCTTTCAAATCTTCTTCGGAAATACCAGAAAGGTCAATATTTGTATCGGTTCTTTCTTTATTTTCTTCAAGAGCAATAAATCTGTCCCAATAAATATTCTCAAGAACTTTTAAATCATCTTCAACAATATGATTGATATTATCATTCCAATTCTTGATAAGTTTATGATAGATATTGAAAGTATCGAGAAGATTTTTGAAAGCACCGAGTTCAATATCTCTGGCAAAATCAATAATTTCATGAATAGCAAGAACTCGTTCAAGAACATCGAAATGTTTACCTTTATCAAAGATAAGTTCTCTTTGTTCAGCAAGAGTAGTTTCTTTAAAAGATTTAGCAAGTTCAAGACAATCGGCATCTTTATCATTAAGCTTGTTAATAATATCTTGACGTCTTCTTTCAACATTGTCTTTATCACAATTATCACAATCACCATTGCAGCCAATCATTTCACAAGCAATAATAACAGCAATTTTCTTAGCATCTTCTTTTTTCATATTTATATAAATTTTAATTTAATCATAAAAACCAAAATCGTTACTATAAGGAGTATCATCTGGCATAATTCCATTATATTCAGAACTGTTATCTAAATCAGTATTAACAAGTTCGGCATCAATAGTAACGCCAGCGACATTATTATCTTCTTTTTGAGGGGGAATATAAACTATTTCCATATATAGAAGCAATTAGAGTACTGCCCCGATAAAGAATAACATTATCAAATTGAAAATGAAATAAAGCAGGTTGTTTAGCTTAGTTATCCTCTACGGGGCAGGTGAACAAACTATTCGTTATTATTGGTATTACCAAGAACGTCTTCTCCGTGAATATCATTGTCAACAAAGAAGTTTTCAAGAACAACGCCAGCATCATGAGCAATATTCTCAAAACTCTTAAAGAATGCACGGATAAAGAAATGTTCAGTATAAAGAAATTCTTTATTAAGACCGTTTTCTTTAAGCTGGAACTTATTCCAAAGGAAATTCACATAGCATTTGCTATCTTGTTTAACAAGACTGCTTTCTTTTGCGGCTGCGATAATATTCTTGGCAGTATGCCGACGAATATCGCAATTGAAATTAAGAAAAGCAGCAATTTTAGCAGTACTTTCGGGAACACCTTTGGGAATAACAGTCTTTCTGTCTTGTTTGTTACTTGGTTGATTAACAGGAGCAGCGGCTGTAACAACAGCAGCTTCATTGGTAGGAACATTTTCTTCCATAACAGTAAGTTTTAAAAGATTAATATTATTATTGATTTTATTATCATGGTGACAAATATAGAAACTATATTTATACGACCAAAACAATATAGGAAATTATTTATTAAATTGTTACCAGTATTGGTAATAGTATTAGCGACAATCATCTAAATGCTTAGTATCAGTAGAATAAATCTTATTCGTAGCAAGACTACAAAAATTATAATAACAAGAATAAATATAACGATGTTAATCATAATATTATAGCGAATGTTATTAATGAAGATAATCAAACTAATAAAGCTAATCTTATTGAAGCTAATAATAAGGCTCGATGAGGCTCTTATTAAGGCTAAGCCTAATCAAGATGAACGTAATAAAGCTAATAAAGCTATATTTAATGCCGATAGGCAAGCTGATAGAGCTACAAATGTAGATGAGCTTGATAAATATAAGGCGGTTGCTAATCAAGCTAAAACTAAGCTTGTAGATAGACGAGCTAATCAAGCTACAAAAGCGGATACGAGAAGAGGTGAGAGAAAGGCTAAACAAAAGGCTAAGAAAGGGAAGATTAGACAAGCTAAATATGGGAATAAGAATAAGAGTGATAATAAAGATGATAATAAAGGTAGAGGGGAGAATAACTTTAGGTTATGGGAGATAACTAAAAGTTATAAGAAGTGAGAGAGGAAAGTACAGCCAGACCACCAGCCTCATCCTTATTCTCTTTTCCATCCTTATTTACATCTCTATTCTTAATAAAGTTCATCAGAAGCATCATTATTAACACCTCTAAGCTCAATCATTCTCCCATTAGCATCTCTTGTAAGCACCGCTCTATCACTTTTATCTTTACCTTTAGCAGCGTCAATATCAATTATTCTTCCAGCAGTAACAAGCTTAATAATATCATCAGTAGCATCATCAACAGAAATAGAACCAAAAATAGCTTCAGTTATAACATTAATAACTTCTTTACGAAGAGCTTCATATCTTTTAGCAAGAGCTTCTTCAACAGCATGTCCATAAAAAGAATGACGCGCAATACGAAAAGCTTCTTCAACATTAAGACGATGTTTAATAGCAGCTTCTTTATCAGTCTTAGGCTGAACATCTTGACGAGGAGTATTAACAACAGTATCAATAACTTTAGCAACACCATCTGTATCAGCATTAGCAGCAAGAGCTTTATTTAATATATCTTTCATATTTATTAATTTAAAGGATTATACGACCACGACCATCAACAACGACTTCTCTATCACCATAATATTCATTATAAAGTTCACAAAACTTATTAAAATCGCCAAGAAAAATGTCATTATGATTAATGATAAGAACATATTTCTTATTGGTAAGTCTAATAAGTTCTTGCTTCTCAAGTTCAAGAATAGCACGATAATAGCAACGAGAATTGATAGTAGCATATTGGTTATCACTAACATCAACAATATTACTATTGGCTTTAAGATTATCAAGAATGCTTATCATCATATTTCTGACAACTCCATTAGCAGAAAGCGCAACATAATTCCAATGACGAGAAGTTTGAATAAAACTTTTTTCTCGTTTAATTGGATTAAAAGTAACATTGATAGCATTAAGTGTACTATCAATAAGACTTTTCTGAATACGTTCTTTGTTAACAGCAAAGGCAGTAGGAGCAATATTACGAATAATTTCTTCATTCTTTTTAATACTCCTTTCATTCATGGCTTTATAAGCCGCTTTACGAGTTTTACCGAAATCAATTTTAGGCATAATGTACTAATTAATACGTTAAACAATATATTTTATTAAATTGCTTCATATATAAGCATTAATTGGTACAATCTTGCTGTTATTCTTAATATTCTTATTTATCTATATATATAAGATTATACTGACAATCTATAACATGTTGATTAAGAGCATTTTACGTCATCGTCCAGTGTACTGGTTAGTACACTCGCAGCGCACTATATGCTCTCCCAGTGACCTATCCAGTACACTAAATTTTGTTCAATAATGGCATCTTTATGTTAAGCATTATCAGCAACTTGCATCCAAGCATTGTTATGCCATTCAAATGTAGCATCATTAACATCAACGCGATAATTAAGACGATTGTCATCTGTTACATGATGATAAACAGCGTTATCGTCAACTTCATGATGTTCGGTATGACCATCAAGATAGATAAATGTTTCTGTTTTCATAATTGTAGGAGTTTAATGATTAGTAATATTAAGCTTATCAGATTGTTCACAATCATCTGAATGCAGAGCATGAAGATAATGGACATGCTTATCAGATAGGTCACAATCGTTTGCCAAGATATTTAGCTGCTGATGAATGAGAGTCCCAGCCTGCATAGCTTGCCCGTGCCCACGAGGAGCACGAGCAACAAGCTATTGCAATTCTTTTCGGCATCTATTAAGACACCATGCAGCAGTAAGAAGAACACCAGAAACAAAAATAAGCCCAAACATTTGTTTTGTTTCAAGATTAGGCAGATTTTCGGAGAGCATAACAAGGAAAATTAAGCCCAATAACGTGAAGTTGATGATAAACACCCAAAGAAGAATTTGTTTAAATAACTTCATAACCAATAATATTAAGATGTGAAACAATAAAAAGGCAGGGTATAACACCCTGCCCAATTACATTAAAATGGAGCTTCACTACTGGAAGCAATCGAAGCAAGCAATGAAGCCCGTTGCACTTTGGCAGCTTTAGCGGCTTTAATTTCGTCGAGCATCATTTTGCGCAGCTCTATTGCCATAGCCCTGTATTCTTCCAATAACATCACGTCGGTAGGCTCGTAGACCTCAATAACATGATAGATATATCGGTCGTAATCTTTAACGCCGTATTCATTGGCATTACGAGTAAACGGATTAGAGGCAACAACACCAGCGGGCACGAACTCCGCCAAAATTTGTATTTCCATTCCGCAGAAGAACGGTTCAGGCATACCCGCAGCGATTGCGTTTTCCACCATAGCAACAAAGCGTCCGTAGAACGGATGCCTGCGCATCAATGCTGTAAGTTGATATTCGGACACTTGCAGCGACTGCGTAAAGCCTATTTGTCGGCTTCCGTCTTTCTGTGAAATACTTGCTTTCACTGGCTTGTTGAGGAGCAACATTAAGTTGTTGTACTCGTGTCCATTCTCCGCAACACGTTCGGCAGCGTTAATTCCGTTGATAGTAACACGAATAACAAAATTAGCGTCATTAGCTCTCATTTCGGCAATGATTTGTTCACGTGTTTTTGCACCCGTAGTATTACTACCACTGTTTTCGGCTTCTTCGGCTGCTTTTCTTGCTTCTTCTGCTGCTTTCTTTGCAGCTTCTTCGGCTTGTTTAGCCGCAATTTCTTTTTCATTCATAAGGCAAATAAGATTTGTTAAATTAAGCCCTCTAATATTGGCAAACGCAGTGAGGACTGATAGCCTGCGCTTGTCGACAACAAATCTTTTGTTCAATGTCGAGATATTTAGATGCTGATGAATGAGAACTCGGAGCTTAGGAGTTTGCTTAGGCTAAGCAAAAACTTCTCTAAAAATATAATCAACAAGTCTATCAAGAATAATATAGTCCCAATAAACAATGACGGGGGTGTCAAGTCGAAGCGCAAGCACCGGGGGTTCATACCCAGTACCTTCGGCGTAACAGTTACTTATACAAAATTTTAGCCTATTATAAGCAAGTTCATCCTTATTAATACTATCACCAGCACAAAGAAGTTCATTCTATCTAACTTTCCCTAAACATAAAGAAGCTCATCTTCTCTTATATTTCTTCTATCATCGTCGCTTGTATCGTCTTTATCTCTTTCATCTTCATCTTCTTTATCGTCGTCGCTTATAGCCTTATTCGCATTCCAATTTAAATCTCCAATAGTAGCCATATAAAAATCAGCTTTAGTAGCTTCTTTATTTCCTTTATTTATATCAGCTTTATTAGCTTTATTATCTTTACCAGCTTCACTGATTTATTCATATCAGATAACACAGTTATAACAATATAGGCGTTGCCGCCAATCTTGACGTTATTGCCGCTATTATTATATTCACACCCCGTAAAGGATAGAGCTATGACTTGCTCTTGATAATAAAGCTGCTCTTGTTTCTAAAGATAATAAAGCTGTTAAAGTTCTTATCGCTCTTGTTATTAAAGCCGCGTTAAGCATTATATGGCTGAATCCTCTACGGGGTGTGAATGTGCCTGTATCTGCTACTCCGTTTCTTGTTCTTGTTATTGTTATACCTCTTGCTCTCATTATTGATAATAAAGCTGCTTAGCATGTGCGCTTGCTGGAGCGATTTCGGGAGTAAAGAGAACGGGCTGATAACAGCCTGCTACGCTTTCAGATTTGCCCGTTACGGCACGATAATTTGAAAAATAAGCTATCCTATTATTTTGATAGAGAATCGCTTGGCGAGGCTGGAAATAGGCTTAGAAAAAATTGTTAAAAATAGTTTAATAAATTGGCTCTTATTAAAGATAATGTTTATACTTGTAGAAACAAAATAAGTATGGATAATATTGTTGATAAGATTAAGGCTGTTAGACGAGATGAATATAAAGCCGACTATGTTCCCGGTTCTCGTAATAATAAAAAGCCTATTAATAAGAAAAGTAAAATGAAAGTCGGTGACGCTGGTATTGATTGTTTAACTAAATAAATTATTTATGATACGAATTAAAAGCGATTTAAAACCGTATGCTATTGAAGTTCCTACTGCTATTTCTGAAATTGATGAAAGATACTTTAAGGCTCTTCTTAACGATGTAAAGATACCTAATAATTATGCTGTTATTGCTATCTGTTACAAAGATAGACTTTTCAGTATTCTTTCTGATTTCAAGAACGGTAACAATGGAACTAAAGAAGTTGTTCCTCTTATTGCTAAAATTCAAGACAATGAATCTAAAGTTCCGTTTGCTGTTGCTGACATTGCTATTGTTGATGCTTCTTCTATTGAACGCGGAACTCATTTATCTCTTCGTAATAACGCTATTTGTTTTGGCGCTATTTGCGAATATTGTCTTAACGATAGTGAGCTTTCTAAAGCTATTATGAATGGTTCTTTCTTTAATGGCGGAAAATCTCTTGGCGCACATGAAGCTAAAATGGCTGCTCCTGATGTTTTCTTTGTTGAATTTAAGATTGTTCCTCTTTGTGATATTAAAGCTTCTTATTCACAAGATGCTAATATTGCTTGTACTAAAGTTGAACACGATAAGAGTAATCTTAATTAATCCTTTCCTGCGTTTAAATAAATCCCAAGCCGCTAACAGATATTATTTTTGATATTCTTGTTGGCGGCTTTATTTTTTTATCTCGCTAAAGTTGATAATATGATTGAAGAAAAACTTGATAATATTCTTGACGGAGTTGATTTAGGTGAGGATTATGTTTTAGTTTATAAAGATTACGAGAACGTTCTTAAAGATATTGATTTTGCCAACGATGAAGAAAGACTTCTTACTCGTGCTATTATTAAAAATTTAGAGCACGAAGCATCTAAACAATTTCTTAAAGAATTAGCTGTTGACATTCCTTATATTGGAGTTGCACAACGTAATCTTCTTCGTAAAAGTATTGTTGCTTCTTACCATGAACTAAAAGAAGCTCGTGAAACTCTTTCCGAAGAAGAATATAAAGAGTTTCGTGACAATCTTATTAAACAGAAGAAATTTGAGATTAATAATACCGAACTACAACGTCGTATTGAAAAAGAAAATAGAAACAAGAATTATAAACTTTGGATTAAGCTTGCTAAAAAGCATGGAGTGTCTTATGCTAATTTTTATATTTATCTTCATAAAGACCTTCATGTTGTAGAGTTTAATCAAGAACTTAATGATGCTTATGTCGAAGCCTATTCTGATTGACCAGTTACTTACTATTGATAAGACAGGAATGCCTGCTGCTCCAAGCATCACTCAACTTCTTGATAAAGATGTACGTCTTCTTTTTGTTAGAGATACTTCTAAGAATAAAGAAATGTATATTAAAGAAGTTGGTGTTATTTATTATCTTGCCGACCCTAAAGGCCCTTGTCTTAGTCAAGGTCTTAGTCGTAGTGA
>ERZ1673738.5518-NODE-5518-length-11389-cov-4.249691_pt1 | contig 11389 bp, 7 predicted proteins | sample MGYA00580198_ERZ1673738 | MGnify/ENA primary metagenome ERZ1673738 (study PRJEB41218, sample SAMN15661784) | gut metagenome | host: Homo sapiens | place: Canada: London | collected 2015-08-20/2019-03-30 | study: EMG produced TPA metagenomics assembly of... | reverse complement strand
AATAAAACAAGGAGAATAAGTTATGTCAGGACATTCAAAATGGAGTACGATCAAGCGTAAGAAGGGCGAGAAGGACGGCGCAAGAGCAAAGGTTTTTACAAAGATCAGCCGTGAGATCCTCGTATGCATCAAGGAGACCGGCAGCGCTGACCCCGCTAACAACTCCAGACTCTACGCCCTCGTGCAGAAGGCAAAGAGCAACAATATCCCGAACGACAACATTGACCGTCTGCTGAAAAAGGCTGCCGGCGGCGCAGAGAAGAACGACTACGAGGACTGCGTATACGAGGGCTATGGTCCGAACGGCGTTGCAGTTATAGTTGAGTGCCTTACCGATAACAGAAACCGTACCGCAGGCGAGATCCGTCATTACTTTGACAAGTTCGGAGGAAACATGGGCGCTACAGGCTGCGTTGACTTCCTGTTCACGCTGAAGGGCGTTATTGTTCTTGACAACGAGGACGGCGACATCGACGAGGACAAGGCAATGGAGGATATCCTCGAAGCAGGCGGCGACGATTTTAGCTTTGAGGATGGCGTTGTTGAGATAACAACTGATCCTTCCGCTGTAGCAACCGTTGCTGAGGAACTCGGCAAGAAGGGCTACAAGGTTGTTTCCGCAGAAGCTGAGCAGGTTCCCTCCACATACACGACCCTTACCGACGAGGATCACATCAAGAAGATGGGTCTGCTGCTGGAAGCCCTTGAGGACAACGACGATGTTCAAAATGTATGGCACAACTGGGACGCTCCCGAGTCTGACGACGAGGATTGATCCCAGGTTTGCGGCTGATTTAATGCTCCGGCGCTTTGATCGCATTTTACTTACATAAATGGATTCCCCCTGGAGTATCCGGGGGGAATATGAGTATAAAAGTCCCGCTGTTCGTGACAGCGGGACTAGTGTTATACAGCAAACTGGCTGTTGTACAGGTTAGCGTAGAATCCGTTTTTAGCGAGGAGTTCCTCATGGTTGCCCTGTTCGATGATGTGACCGTCCTTCATTACAAGGATAACGTCAGCCTCGCGGATAGTTGAAAGGCGGTGAGCAACAATGAAGCTAGTTCTGCCGTTCATCATCTTCGCAAAGGAGTCCTGAATCTTGATCTCAGTTCTGGTATCAATAGAGGATGTAGCCTCGTCCAGAATAAGCATAGGCGGCAGGCAGAGCATAACGCGGGTTATGCACAGAAGCTGCTTCTGACCCTGCGAAAGGCTTCCGCCGTCCTCGTTTATCACGGTGTCGTAACCCTGCGGCAGACGCTTTATGAAGCTGTGCGCGTGCGACGCCTTCGCAGCCGCAATGATTTCCTCGTCGGTGGCGTCGGGCTTGCCCATCACAATGTTGTCGCGGATAGTTCCGGAGCGCAGCCAGGTTTCCTGAAGGACCATACCGTAGCTGCTTCTCAGGCTGTTTCGGGTCGCATTCCGTATATCTGTGCCCTCGACTGTTATCGAGCCGCTGTTGACGTCGTAGAACCTCATCAGCAGGTTGATTATAGTGGTCTTTCCGCAGCCGGTCGGACCTACGATAGCGATACGCTGACCCGGTTTAACGCTGAGGTTCAGTCCCTCGATGAGCTTTCTGTCGGGTACATATGAGAACGAAACATCGTTGAGTTCTACGCTGCCCTTGACGTCCGCAAGCTCCACAGCGTCGGCAGGCTCGGGGATCTGCGGTTCTTCCTCGATGAGTTCAAACAGGCGGGAAGCGCATGCGAGCGCATTCTGAAGCTCCGTAACCACTCCGGAGATCTCGTTGAACGGCTTGGTATACTGGTTAGCATAGGAGAGGCATGCGGAAAGCTGACCTATAGTAAACGGATTTACAGCGCCGGCAGTCGCGATGCATATGAGCGCTCCGGCGAGAGCAACTCCGGCGTAAACAACGCTGTTGACGAAACGTGTGCAGGGGTTGGTAAGCGAGGAATAGAACGTAGCCTTGAGAGAGCAGTCAGCAAGTCGGTCGTTTATCCTGTCGAATTCCTCCAGCGCCTCGCCCTCGTGGGAGAACGCCTGAACGACCTTCTGATTTCCGATCATTTCGTCGATGAATGCAGTCTGCTGACCGCGGGTTTCGGACTGAACCCTGAACATGCGGTAGGTGCGGTTTGCAATGAACCGCGCGATGAACAGAGACAGTGGAGTAACGATCACAACTACTATAGCTATCTGCCAGCTTATTGAAAACAGGAAGAACAGCGTGCCGAGAATCGTGACGATACCGGTAAAAAGCTGAGTAAATCCCATCAGCAGACCGTCCGCGAACTGATCTGCGTCTGCGATAACGCGGTTAACGATGTCGCCGTAGGGGTGGGCGTCGATGTAGCTCAGCGGAAGTATCTCGATTTTCCGGAACGCCTCGTTGCGAATGTCACGTACAACATGGTAGGTTATGCGGTTGTTGATGGTGTTCATGAGCCACTGGATAAGCGCTGTTATACCGATGATGATACCGGTTTTGATGAGTATAGCCGCGATTCCCGCGAAATCAACCTGCCCCTTGCCGACGATAAGATCGATCGCGTCGCCGATAAGGATAGGCGTGTAGAGGGTCAGAGCCACCGTGATGGCAGCGAACAGTATCGACAGCACCATGAAGAACCCGTGGCGCTGAACGTATTTCAGCACCTTCCTGAGAGTGCCTTTCTGCGCGGTATTTTTCTTGCTTCCTGCTGTGTTTGGCTTTGCCATTTATACCGCCTCCTTCTTGAACTGGGAATTGTAGATCTCGCTGTAGACGGGGCAGCTGTTAAGCAGCTCGTCGTGCTTGCCTATGCCGGCTATCTTGCCATCGTCGAGGACGATTATTTTATCTGCGTGCTGTATTGAGGAGGTACGCTGTGACACAATGAATACGGTAGGATTCGTGTCCATTTCGCGGATAGACTTGCGGAGCGCCGCGTCGGTCGCGAAGTCAAGCGCGGAGGCGCTGTCGTCGAGTATCAGTATCTCGGGCTTCCTGACGAGCGCGCGGGCGATGGTGAATCTCTGGCGCTGACCGCCGGAGAGGTTCTTTCCGCCCTGTTCTATCTCGAAGTCAAGGCCGCCCTTGCTTTCGATAACGTCCGCAGCCTGGGCGGTTTTAGCCGCCGCGAGTATCTCGTCGTCGGTGGCGTCGTCCTTGCCCCAGCGCATGTTGTCGCGAATCGAGCCTTTAAACAGCACCGCCTTCTGCGGAACAATTCCGATACGCTCGCGCAGCTCCGGAATTTCGAAGCTCTTTACATCGCGGCCGCCGATGAGGACTTCACCCGCGGTAGCGTCATAGAAACGCGGTATCATGTTAACCAGCGAGGACTTGCCCGAGCCGGTGCCGCCGATTATGCCGACGGTTTCGCCGCGCTTTACTGCGAAGTCCATGCCGGTAAGGGAATCCTCTCCGGCGTTTTTGTATTTCAGGGAAACGCCGCGGAATTCAACTGCGTAATCGGCATTGCCGATTACGTCCTTGTCAGAGGTGACTTCCTGAGACGACTTGATGTCGAACAGAGCCTGAACGCGGTTTCCGCAGGCAACGCATTTTGTAAGGCTGATGATGAGGTTTGCGAGCTTGATAAGCTCCACGAGTATCTGGGACATGTAGTTGTAAAGCGCAACAACATCGCCCTGGGAAAGGGTTCCGTCGTTTACCTGAACGGAGCCTGTCTGAATGAGCCAGATTATCGCGAGGTTGATTATTACGTAGGTCAGCGGGTTCATCAGCGCGGATATTCTTCCGACGAACTTCTGACCGGCGGTCAGCTCGTCGTTGCTCTTATTGAAGGTGTCGATCTCCTTATCTTCCTTGCAGAACGCGCGCACAACGCGGACGCCGGTGAGGTTCTCACGCGTAATTCCGAGCACTTTGTCGAGCCTTGCCTGAACCTTCTTGTAAAGCGGAATGCACCACAGCATGATTCCGAAGATAACAACGGAAAGCACCGGTATAGCCGCAACGAATATAAGCGCCGCCTGAACGTTGATAGTAAACGCCATGATCATAGCGCCGAATACCACAAACGGCGAGCGCAGCAGCAGACGGAGCGTAAGGTTTACGCCGTTCTGTATCTGGTTCATATCGCTGGTCATTCTGGTGATGAGGGTGGAAGTTCCGACGTGGTCGATTTCAGACCACGACAGGCTCTCAATGTGGCGGAATAATTCGTGCTTCACCTTGGAGGAGAACCCTACCGCCGCCTTGGCGGCAAAGTACTGCGCGGTGATGGAGAACGCAAGCCCGACTATACCCAGACCCACGAGCAGGCATACCATTCCGATAACGTAGCCCTTGTCGCCGTTGGCTATGCCGTCGTCGATTATCGAAGCGATAACGAGCGGCACGAAAAGCTCCAGGAGAGCTTCAAGCAGCTTGAACAGCGGCCCGAGTATGCATTCCTTTTTGTATTTTTTAATGTGAACAAGTAGTTTTAACAATTGATACCCTTCCCTTCAAAGATTATCTTGACAAATCACAAATAATAGTATATCATAAAAGAAAGATATTTTAAAGATATAGCATTGAAAAAATCTATATTAATTATGTATAGATATAATAGTTACAACATATGGAGGCAGAAATGGATCTGAAACAACTGCGTTATTTCACGACTGTTGCCGAAGAGGGCACCATAAGCGCCGCCGCGAAGAAGCTTTTTATGTCGCAGCCGCCACTGAGCACTCAGATGAAGCTGCTTGAGCAGGAGCTGGGCTGTTCGCTGTTCGAGCGGGGGCAGAAGCATATCTGCCTGACCGAAACCGGAAGACTCCTTTACGACCGCGCACAGACGCTCCTGCGCATGGAAGCGTCAATGCGGCAGGATGTGGAGGCGTGCGCCCGAACCGAGAAAGATACGATACGAATAGGGGTAGTTTCGTCGGTGATATGTACCCGTGCGGGGGAGTGGATATCGGATTTTCTGAAGAAGAACGACGGCGTTACCATCGAGATAACGGAGAGCAACACATATTCGCTGATCGAGAAGCTGCGGACAGATCAGATACACGCGGCGCTTGTAAGAACACCGTTCCCTGAGAACGAGTTCAGAGTACACAGCCTGGCGCATGAAAAGATGATAGCGGTAGGCGCAAAGCGAAGGCTCCCGGACATGGTAACAATGAATATTCTTTCACATTACCCCCTGATTCTATACCGCCGCTGGGAGCCGATAATAAAGGAGGCGTTCCAGAAAAACAGCCTGGAGCCGCGCTGCGTCTGCATATGCGACGACGCCAGAACAGCGGTCGACCTCGCGGAACGCGCGGTCGGTATCTCGCTGGTTCCTGGTTCGGCGGCGGGGCTTCTGCATTCCGAAAAGGCGGAGTTCCATTCGATAGCCGACTGCCCTATAGAAACAGAGATCGTGCTTATTTACAAGGAGAACGCGTATTTTCCGGAAAGCGTGAAGAAATTCACGGATTACCTTATGACTATCAAATAAATAAAAAAGCACGTCCGCCAATGGACGTGCTTTTTGTTGCAGATCACGGCTCGTGAACCGTGAATGTTATCGAGATGTTGGAAACGGAGGTCTTATCGCTGATGTCCATTATCTGGGCAGTGCAGTCGGTAAAATCTCCATCGGGAGTGCGCGCTTCCCTGGACAGGTCGTTTACCCATGCGTTGTAGAGGTTTACACGCGTGCAGTGCTTGTCGTCGGAGGTTGTGAACTCCTTGCCGTTTAACTGATACGGCGAGTTGTTGATGAGTATCTTGTCAATGCTTATCGTGTACCCGGGGAACAGATCCTCGCCGTTGGAGATTCCCAGCGCCGAGAACGCAGCTCCCTTTGCCGCGCCGCATTCCGTAAAGTCAAGGCTGACCGTGTAGGTTCCCGCGCCTGTGATTATTACGTTCTTGTCCTTGATACCCTTGGTTTTGTTGGTCGGGTCGTAGGTGTCGCCAACGCTGTAGGATTTGGTGTAGTCCGCGCTCTGGTACATTACCGCGTCACATCTGAGTGTGCTATCTAAACGCCTGCGAGGGCGTCCTATCCGGCTGTCTTGCGGGTGGATTCGATCTTTTCCTTAGCCGCCGCCTTGATTTCCTCTGTTGACTTTCCGGCTTCGTTTGCGGCCGCTCTGGAGCTGAACAGCTCCGCAAGGGTCTCGTCGGAGAGCGTGTTTGTTATGCGCTTGTAGAAGTTGCTGCAATCCCACAGAACAGGGCAGTATTCGTAGAGATCGCAGTTGTCGAGGAGGTTGTCGTAGAACTTGTCGGTATCCTGCTTGATTCCGCCGTTTTTGAGCATTACCGCATACTCGCCGATAACAACGCCATAGCCCTGCTTGGAGAATTTGCTGAGCTTCTCAAAAAGCCCGTTCTGCTCGTCGTAATCCTGAGGGGAGCCCCACTGATTATCTCCATCGGTGCCGCAGTAATCCCAGGGGGTGTAGTAGTGCACGGAAAGAAGCAGCTTGCTGTCCGCTGTGTCCTCCGGCATCTGGAAGCGATCGTCGCAGGTCTTGGTGATATCGGTGTTGTAGCCTGCGATAAGCAGGAAGCGGTCTGCGTTCCTGCCGCCGAGGGAGCGTATCAGCTTTACGAATTCGCTGTTTATCTCGTTGGTGGTTTCGTAGCATTCATTCTCGCTGAGAACTCCGCTGGAGCCTGTTATTTCCTTATCGTTGAGCTTGTCGCCGAGTTCCTCGTTGGCGGATTCGAATATCAGCTTGTAGGAGCGGTCGGCAAAATGCTCGCCTATCTGCGTCCACATTGCCTTATACATTTCCATTGCCTTGTCGCGGGTCTTCTGCTCTGCGGAGCCGAACATACCCCACCAGCCGCCGTCCCAGTGGTCGTTTATTATGACGTACATATCAGCGTCGAGCGCCCATGTCACCACTTCGTCAACCCTGTCCATCAGAGCGGAATCTATGGTATAGTCGCCGCTCTCGTAGTTCATGCCGTTAGTCCACGCAATAGGGATACGTATAGTGTCGAATCCGGCGGCTTTCATTCCCTGGATCATCTCCTGAGTTGTCCGGGGCTGACCCCACACTATCTCTCCGGAGGTCGCGCTTGAGCCGTTTATGTAAGCCTGGTGATTGTACGCCTCCAGGGTATTGCCGAGATTGATTCCATTGCCCATTGCACGAATGACTTCAAGAGCCGTCATATTGTTTTTCTCTGTATCGGCGGCGCTTTCTGTAGTCTCTGCTGACGCGGCTTCTGAAGTTCCGCCCGAATTGGAAGCGGTTTTGCCGGAGTAGCCAGTCAGCGCCAGCATTGCTGAAAGCACGGCGGAAATTCCGGCTTTGAGAATTAAATTGATTTCCATTTTGTTACCTCCATATAGGCATGAAAAGCATGCCGAAAACGATTATATTAATATCTTATCACAAAATGTCCATAAATTCAAGTACTTTAAATGTCCATAAATTCAAGTACTTTGTGGACATCTTTTGGCATAATCGACTATCAGAATATAATTATACGTTTCGGGCAAATTAGGCGGCTAATGCAGAAAAATAACGGGTATTGATTTTTTAAGAGAATTGATATATAATTATAAAGATAAAGGTCGGTGAAAGAAATGAAAAATACAAAGGCTTACGGTGCGGAGATCCAGGATGAACTTCGGGAGACCGCTCCAGAATATGAAAAATGGCGGCGCAGGTTATTTATAATGAACTGCGTTATTGCAGCCGGGGTATTCCTTCTTGAGATTGGCGTAAACATTATACTTTTTGTGCAGGGGAAGGTCAATCCGGATATAGTGTACCATCTGATGAGGTACCTTGTTGTTCCTTCCGGACTGGTGTTTCTTGCAGTGCTGTTTGATGGAATTATGATGCGGTGCTTTCCGAACAAGGACTGGCTGCTGAATTATATAATGGTGCTGACCGTTGTATTTATGTGCACGGTCGTGGCGGTGACGCATTACGTATTTCCGATAACGATGACCGCTTTCGTAATTCCCGTGCTGATGTCCGTGGTATTCGGGAATAACCGCATGACGGCTGCGACTGCAGCAAGCTGCAGTGTGTGCGTGATTCTGACAGGAATCTGGCGCAACATCGACGGCACCGATACTGACAGGTATTACGTGGTTCAGGAGGTCGTGATCTCCCTCGGAATAATATTTATGTCGCTTATCGTTGCAGAAATTGTAAACTCGCTGATAACTGAGCAGAATCACCGTCTGCTGGACGCACTCCGCAAGGAGAAGCGCTCTCAGCAGGAGGCCGAGGCGGCAAATATGGCGAAAAGCTCGTTCCTGGCGAATATGTCGCACGAGATACGCACGCCTATAAATGCGATACTCGGAATGAACGAGATGATACTCCGCGAGGAGAAGGATCCTGCGATACGCGGCTACGCCGGGAACATACAGGCGTCGGGAAACTCGCTGCTGTCGATAGTCAGCGACGTGCTCGACATTTCAAAAATCGAGTCCGGCAAGCTTGAGATAATTCCGGTGGACTATGAAGTAAACTCGCTGATAAGCGACTGCTGCAACATGGCTGTGGGCCGCGCGAAGGCGAAGGAGCTGGAACTGCTGGTCGAGTGCGCGGACAACGTTCCGATGAAGCTCTGCGGCGATGAAACTCATATCCGGCAGATAATCATGAACCTTCTCACAAACGCGGTAAAGTACACTGAGAAGGGCACAGTGAAGCTGATAGTCAGCGGAAGATTTACCGACGGTGGGTTTGTGCTGAAAGTGGATGTCAGCGATACCGGAATCGGCATTGCCGAGGAGAATCTGCCGCAGCTATTCACACAGTTCCAGCGGTTCGACCTCCAGCGCAACCGGAATATCGAGGGCACAGGGCTGGGTCTGTCGATAGTCAAGCGGCTTTGCGACCTTATGAGCGGAACAATTACCGCGAGAAGCGTCCTGGGAAGCGGCAGCACGTTCACGGTCGAGCTTCCCCAGAAGGTAGTTGACAGCACTCCATGCGGCGGAGTGAATCTGAATTATTCCGCGGGCGCGGAGCACGAATATCATCACAGCTTTGAAGCTCCGGAAGCGAAGATACTCGCGGTGGACGACCTTCCTGTAAACCTGCTCGTAATAGCAAACCTGCTCAAGGAAACCCGCATTAAAATCGACACTGCCGGAAGCGGCAGGGAGTGCATGGATAAATGCTCCCAGCAGAAATACGACCTGATACTGATGGATCACATGATGCCCGAAATGGACGGCGTGCTGACGTTTGAAAAGCTCCATGGCGACAAGTCCTCGCCAAACTTTGAAACTCCGGTGATAATGCTGACGGCTAACGCCCTCGCCGGAATGCGGGAGCAGTACATGGACGTAGGATTTGCGGATTACGTTTCCAAGCCGGTTCGCGGCGCAAAGCTCGAGGAAGCGATACGCCGGAATCTGCCGGAGTCCCTGATCAAACCTGCGTCGCCGGAAATCCCCGCCGAAGCGGTCAGCACGGAGCCGTCCGGGTTCGCCGACATTTGCGGCGCAGTCCCGGAGCTGAACGTCAACGCAGCTTTGCAGTACTGCTGCGGCAGCGCTGAGCTGCTTAATGACCTGCTTCATGACTTCACGGAAAACGATCACTTTAGCGACCTGAAAGCTGCGTTTGAAGAAAAGCGCTGGGAGGATTACCGCAGACATGCTCACTCGCTGAAAAGCACGTCGCTGATGATAGGGCTTACCGGACTTTCAGAGCGCGCGAGGGCTTCCGAACTTGCGCTGAAGGGCGGCTGCACCGAGTTTGCGGAGCTAAACCATGATTCGCTGATCGAGGAATACAGCGCGCTCCTTGGAAAAATCAAAGATTATTTGAAAGATAAGAGTGAATAAAATGGCACAATTTATTGAAATAACCTCCCTGGATCACCCGGACTGCGAGGTCTACACGAAACTTACCGAAGCGCAGCTCCGCAACCGCCTGGAGCCGGAAAAAGGAATATTCATAGCTGAAAGTCCGAAGGTAATACAGCTTGCGCTTGAGCGCGGATACGAGCTGATATCCATTCTGACCGAGAAACGCTGCCTTGACGGCGTTGCCGGCGACCTTTTAAGGAACTGCGGAGATATCCCTGTTTACCTTGCTGAGCCGGATATACTCTCGACAATGACGGGCTACAAGCTGAACCGCGGCGTGCTTTGTGCCGTTCGGCGTCCGAAGCCGAAGTCTGCGGAGGAGATTTGCAGGAACGCTCACCGCATAGCTGTTCTTGAAAATATCGTCGACACAACGAACATCGGAGCGGTGTTCCGCTCAGCGGCGGCGCTCGGAATCGACGCGGTGCTCGTAACGCCTTCCTGCTGCGATCCGCTGCTGAGAAGAGCGGTGCGCGTCAGCATGGGTACGGTGCTTGTGGTTCCCTGGGCGCATATCGGCGAGGAGCCGGAGGACTGGCCGGAGAATGGACTGTCGCTGCTGAATTCCTGGGGATTCAAAACGGCTGCAATGGCGCTCAGCGGCAGGTCTGTGAGCATTGACGATCCCGCGCTTGCAGCTGTGGATAAGCTTGCGATCGTGCTGGGGACCGAGGGCGACGGACTTTCAAAGGACACGATAGCCCGCTGCGATTATACCGTGAAGATCCCGATGTCGAACGGTGTTGATTCCCTGAATGTAGCTGCGGCGGGAGCAGTAGCATTCTGGCAGCTCAAATGGCGCGGGGAGTGATCTGAATGCCTTTTCTCTATGAACATGGCGACATGCTGAATCGCCCGATAGAGTGCTTCTATTTTGACACTAGCTCAAAGTATTTTCCGGTGCATGCCCACTGGCACTTCTATATGGAGTTGATCTACATGTACGACGGAAAGGTCGAAGCTTCCAGTGCGGGTGAGAAATACATTGTTGAAAAGGGCGACATGATGCTGTTTCACCCGAAGGCGGTGCATTCTATTTCGTACTGCCCGGGTTCGCCGGAGGCGCGGTACGCTGTTATCAAGCTTGATATCAGCCGCATGAGCCTTACGCCGAGCTACGCGCCAAAGCTCAGAAGTATTTTCCTGAGCGCCGAAAAGAAAAATATTACGCCGTTCTTCGCGGCTTCCCAGACTGAAAAAATGCGCGCCGGCGAGGTACTCACGCGGTGCATTGAGGAAATGAGGCAGCAGAGATACGGCTTTGATCTCGTGATACGTTCCGAGCTGTATGGGCTGCTGATCAACATTCTGCGCTGCTGGCAGGATCAGGGATTTTCAGTCGACAGCGAGGCGTATTCCGAGGACTCCCGTTACGACATTTACAACATTACGGAGTTCATCGACGAGCGGCTGTCGTCCGGCGTGCAGGTCAGCGAGGTCGCGGAGCGCTGCGGAATGAGCTATTCCTATTTTGCGAAGAAGTTTCTTGCGGTCTACGGAAAGACCTGCAAGGAATACATCGAGGAAATGCGTATTATCAAAGCTGAAGAATTCCTGGTTTTCACGGATTTTGATTTGCAGAAGATCAGCAGCGAAACGGGATTTTCCGACTGCTCGCA
>ERZ1673738.5502-NODE-5502-length-11425-cov-4.537995_pt1 | contig 11425 bp, 8 predicted proteins | sample MGYA00580198_ERZ1673738 | MGnify/ENA primary metagenome ERZ1673738 (study PRJEB41218, sample SAMN15661784) | gut metagenome | host: Homo sapiens | place: Canada: London | collected 2015-08-20/2019-03-30 | study: EMG produced TPA metagenomics assembly of... | reverse complement strand
AGTTGATGATGCGGCTGCCCTTGTAGATCAGGCCCTTTTCATACAGCTCGCAGAACGTCTCGCGCACGGCCTTGGAGCAGCCCTCATCCATGGTGAAGCGGCTGCGGTCCCAGTCGCAGGACACGCCGAGCGACTTCTGCTGCTCGACGATGCGGTTGCCGTACTGCTTTTTCCACGCCCAGACGCGCTCCAGAAACGCGTCGCGCCCGAGATCGTAGCGGGTCAGGCCCTCTTCCTTGCGCAGCATCTCCTCGACCTTGATCTGCGTGGCGATGCCGGCGTGATCCGTGCCGGGCACCCAGAGCGCGGCATAGCCCTGCATGCGCTTATAGCGCGTGAGGATGTCCTGCAGCGTCGCATCGAGCGCGTGGCCCATGTGCAGCTGACCCGTAACATTCGGGGGCGGCATTACAATGGAAAACGGCTTTTTGTCCGGATCGGCTTTGCCGGCAAAATAGCCGCCGCGCATCCACATGTCATAAATCTTCTTCTCGACCTGTTTGGGGTCGTAAACCTTCGGAAGCTCTTTCATGGCTCTCCTCCTTTGCTTCATAACCAGTCCATTATCGCGTATGGTCGGTGCGGTAATCTCCAGCTGATCCGGAGCATCCTGCACCGGCTTGCGGATTTCCTCCTCGCTCATTTCTGCCGGAGCAAATTCCTTATAGACATCCAGCTGATACTGGCATTCCTTGCGAATGTCATCGCGGTCAGCCGGAGCAGCTTCCATTGCCTCACGCGTCTGCTTGATTTCCTTCTGGATGATGGCGTTCTCCTCTTCTTCGGTCAGATCTGCACGCTTGTCCTTTGCCTTCGCCTTGAGTGCTGACAGCAGCAGCGACAGCGCTGCCTTGCGCTCTGCATCCTTCGCCTTCGTTGCAGCCATCATCTGCTGCTGAACTTCATTTATCTTAGACACGATAATTTCCTCCCATATCATTTTGTGGGATTTATTTTTCACCAATCAGGACACCCAATCTGCATCGGCGCAGCAGCCGCGTCAAATAATCCGATGCCAGATATGCCGCGGCAGCAATGCCAATGCACAATACCCACGGCTGTATATCCCGCTGCCCCAGCCAGACATACAGCACATAAATGATCATTGGATGAAACAGATAAATGCCAAATCCATTTTTTATTTGCTTTTTGACCCATGCACACTGCATGATGGGCTTGGGCATATAATATGTTGCGCCGATGGCAAAACAGCCGCCGAACAGCGCTTTGATCATGCGCATATGCCAAGCCGTCCGCTCACTGAGCACAAGCAATGCTGCCAGACAAATTACAATGACCGCCGGATGCTTGAGATACTTCATCACGGTGTCATACTGCATGTGAAAACAGTATCCGAAGTAGAAAAATATCAGATAAAATGCACAGCTGCTCAGCGAGAAGAAATATGGCGCTCTGCCGGATTCATGGGAAACGACAAGCAGCAGCACAATGGTGAGGACGCACACAATCGGATGCCGCAAAATCTTTCCGCCGGTATGCGAACCATGCGGCATCACGTTTTCCGCCACAGCTTTGACTGCGCCGCACACGACAAACACCTCAAACAGAGCAAGGATATACCAAAGATGCCTGTTATTGTGCGCCAGAACAATGCCGTCCCAGCAGTACCGCAAATAAGATTGGTCGGTAAAGCCCAAGAGACACATGACCGGTGCTACATAGCAAATACCAAAAAACAAATACGGAATCAGCAGGCGAATCGCCTTGTTTTTCAAGAACCGTGCGGTGTCCTGATATTTTTGATAGTCATGAATGCACAGCGCATATACCATACCGGAAACCGACATGTACAGCGGCATATGAAACGAATAGATGATATTGGTCAAATGATTGAGTCCGTCGCTGGCATTGTATGGAATGACCACGCCGGTTCCCGTATACATTCTGGATGCATGCGCCAAAACGACCAAAAAAGTCGCCACAAATTTTATTGCATCGTAATGGCTCGATTTGTCAGTGGCGTCCCAGTGCTGCCTCTTGATTTTCACCCACTCCTTCTTTCTGCACAAAAGCAACTAAGATTGCCGGGGCGCAAAAAATCGCCCCGAAACGAACTGTTTCAGGGCGATCGAAACCGCGGTACCACCTGAATTCCACGCAGATGCGTGACACTCTTGTCTCTGTAACGGGAGAACCCGGCCGCCCTACTCCGTTCAGGCAGGCTGCTCCGGGGCGACCTTCATCTCCGGCATCCGAAAGGCTCGCACCAACCGCCTTCTCTCTGACGTCCGCCGGGAGACTACTCCTCCCCTTCTTCGCATATGGATGCAAAAATTATAGGCTCTGCAGCACCGTTTGTCAAGCGTTTCTGAGCCAGCGCACAACGGAAAGTGCCGCGCGGTTGCCCTCGCCGACCGCAGCCGGGATCTGATAGGGTGCACCGGTGCAGTCTCCGGCCGCGAAAACGCCCGGAATGCTCGCCGCGCAGTCATCGTCCACGACGATGTGACCGTTATCCGTCGCCAAGCCGGGCAGGAGCGTATCGGCCGCAAATCCCGCGCGCAGGATAAAGACGACATCCGCCGGCTCCGCCGTGCCGTCGACCACGAGCGTATCGGCGCGCTCGGCGCCGCGGATCTCAAAGCGGTGCTTTTTTCCGTCGTAATAGTGCACGTCACAGCCGATCTCCCGCAGGAAGCCGGCCTCCTCCGGCGCGTCCGCCGCGAGACCGATGACCGCCGCGCGCTTGCCGCGATAGAGCATCCCGTCACAGGTGGCGCAATAGCTCACGCCGCGGCCAAGAAACTCCGCCTCGCCCGGAAACGTGCCGCGCTGGGCAATGCCGGTCGCCAGCAGCAGCGTCCTGCCCTCTGCAAATTCCTTGCCCGCCGAGACGCCGAACGTCTTGCCCATCGGCATCGCCGAGAGCGCCCGCTCGCGCAAAAAGTCCGCGCCGAGGTCGCGCGCCTGCTGCGTCATGGTCTCGAGCAGAGCAGGGCCGGATACATCCGGCACGCCGGGATAGTTCGTGACATGCCCGGCTTTATGCAGCGCGCTGTCAGCCGCGCCGCCGCAGATCACGCACACGGACAGGTTCCGGTTGCGCGCGGTCATGGCCGCCGACAGCCCCGCAGGCCCGCCGCCGATGATGAGCAGATCGTACATGGTTCCTACCTCCGATTCGGTCGTTTCCAAGTCATTATATATTTCTTTTTGGATATTGTAAACAGAAATCGAATCGTGTATAATACTTCTGCAATATTATCTGGAGTTGAAAAAACACTATGGAAGATACCAAAAACTTTATTGAAGCCTTTGTCGAAGCCGATCTCGCGCCGGGCGGCCGTTTCGCCGGCCAGACCATCCACACCCGCTTCCCGCCGGAGCCGAACGGCTACCTGCACATCGGCCACTGCAAGGCGCTGTGCATTGATTTCGGCACGGCCGAGAAATTCGGCGGCATCTGCAACCTGCGTATGGACGACACGAACCCTTCTAAGGAGGACAACGAGTTCGTCGAGGCCATTCAGGAGGATATCCACTGGCTCGGCTTTGACTGGGGCGACCGGTTTTTCTTCGGCTCAGACTACTTCGAGAAGGACTATGAATACGCCGTCGAGCTCATTAAGAAGGGGCTCGCCTATGTGTGCGAGCTGACGCCGGAGCAGTTCCGCGAGTACCGCGGAGACGTGAACACCCCCGCCGTCAGCCCGTGGCGCGACCGTCCGGTCGAGGAGAGTCTCGACCTCTTTGCGCGTATGCGCGCCGGTGAGTTCCCGGAGGGCAAGTACACCCTGCGTGCGAAGATCGACCTCGCATCCGGCAACTTCAATATGCGAGACCCCGTGCTCTACCGCATCCGCTATATTGAGCACCACCGTCAGGGCACGAAGTGGTGCATCTTCCCGATGTATGACTTCGCGCACCCGATCCAGGACGCGCTCGAGGGCATCACGCACTCGCTCTGCTCGCTGGAGTATGAGGATCACCGCCCGCTCTACGACTGGGTGGTCGACAACGTGTCCGTGCCGTGCAAGCCGCGCCAGATCGAGTTTTCGCGTCTCGGCATCAACTACACCGTCATGTCCAAGCGCAAGCTGCGCCGCCTCGTCGAGGAGGGCTACGTCTCCGGCTGGGACGATCCGCGTATGCCGACGCTGTGCGGTCTGCGCCGCCGCGGCTACACGCCCGCGTCCATCCGCAATTTCTGTGAGCGCATCGGCGTGTCCAAGGTCGCGTCCACGGTCGACTACAGTTTTCTGGAGCACTGCCTGCGTGAGGATCTCAATCTCCACGCCCAGCGCGCCATGGCCGTGCTGCACCCGGTGAAGCTGCGCATCACAAACTATCCCGAGGGTCAGAGCGAGACATTCGCCGTCGAAAACAACCCCGAGGACGAAAACGCCGGCACGCGCGACGTGACCTTCTCCAACGAGCTGTGGATCGAGGCCGACGACTTCATGGAGGAGCCGCCGAAGAAATACAACCGCCTCTTCCCCGGCAACGAGGTGCGCATCAAGGGCGCGTACATCGTGCGCTGCACCGGCTGCGTCAGGGACGCGGACGGCAACGTGACGGAAGTCCTGTGCGAATACGATCCCGAGACCCGCGGCGGCAACACGCCCGACGGCCGCAAGGTACGCGGCACGATCCACTGGGTCGATGCGCACAACTGCGCCGACGCCGAGGTGCGCCTGTACGACAACCTCTTTGCCGACGCAGACCCCGAGGGTGACGGCAAGGACTATCTCGAGTGCCTGAATCCGGACTCGCTGTCCGTGCTCACCGGCTGCAAGGTCGAGCGGATGCTTGCTGGCGCCGAAGCCCCGGCAGCGTTCCAGTTTTTGCGCCTCGGCTACTTCGCCGTGGACAACAAGGATTCTGCGCCCGGACACCTGGTCTTTAACCGCGCCGTCGCACTCAAGGACAGCTTCAAGAAAGCCTGAATGTAAATATTTATGATTTATCCCTCCCGTTTGTCACGGGAGGGATATTTTTTGTGGCGAAATCGTGAATTTCTTATTGACAACTGTCGCCCATGGTGGTATTTTACGCAGGATGATATTTTTAAGTCGGTACGAGATACCGGCAAGGTGTCACGGCCAATGGAATCACGGTGGGAGTCACTATGTGCTCTCCCTGCGCGCTGCCGCCTTGTCTGGACTCGGACAGGGCGTTTTTCTATGCACGGAGGCATCGCTGTGGAGCTCAAATGCAAGGCGAAGATCATGGATGCGGCCGCGATCGACCGCACGCTCGTGCGCATCGCGCACGAGATCCTTGAAAAGAACGACGGCACGGAGGATCTGTGCCTGATCGGCATCCACACGCGCGGCGTGCCGCTGGCGCGCAGGCTGGCCGGGAACATTGCGCGCATCGACGGTGTGCAGCTGCCGGTCGGTGAGCTGGACATCTCGCTCTACCGTGACGATCTGAGTCCGGCTGCGGATACGCCGGTGCTCAACCGCACCGATGTCCCCTTCCCGGTTGCGGGCAAAACCGTCGTGCTGGTCGACGATGTCATCTACACCTGCCGCACGGCACGCGCGGCACTCGACGCCGTGATGCGCCTCGGCCGCCCGGCGCGCATCCAGCTCTTCGCCCTGATCGACCGCGGTCATTCGGAGCTGCCGATCAAGGCCACCTACGTGGGCAAAAATATCCCGACCGCCAAGAGCGAGATCGTGGCCGTCCGCCTGCAGGAGACGGACGGGGAAAACAGTGTCTGTATCCTCGAACGAGGAGATAGAATAGATTAAATTTTCACGGGAGGAAAAAATCTATGAGCAACAAATCCATCGGCACCGAGCCGGTGTACGACGCACGTACACTTGGCGCGCCCAGAATGTTCATTCTGGGTCTCCAGCACATGTTCGCCATGTTCGGCGCGACCGTCCTCGTCCCGGCGCTCTCCGGCCTCGACGTCGCAACGACGCTGCTGTTCGCCGGCCTCGGCACGCTGCTGTTCCACCTGCTGACCAAGGGCAAAGTCCCGGCCTTCCTCGGCAGCTCGTTCGCCTTCATCGGCGGCTACAACGCCGTGCGCACCATCGGGACGAATCCGGACGGTTCTGCGATCTATAACAACGACCTGCTGGCCTACGCCTGCTTCGGCGTCGCCATCGCGGGCCTGATGTACATCATCCTGTCGACCCTGTTCAAGGTCTTCGGCGTCAAGAAAGTCATGCGCTACTTCCCGCCGATCGTCACCGGCCCGATCATCATCGCCATCGGCCTGACGCTGTCCTCTTCCGCCATCACCAACTGCCGTGCCAACTGGCTTGTCGCCGTCGTCGCGATCCTGATCGTCATCGGCTTCAATATGTGGGGCAAGGGCATGACCAAGATCATCCCGATCCTGCTCGGCGTGCTCGGCTCCTATATCTTCGCACTCATCGTTGACCCCGTGGAGCGTGCCTCCGTCGCCGCTGCCGTCAGCAGCGCCAAGTGGTTCGGTCTGCCAATCTTCTGGAAAAACAGCGTGTTTCACCTCTTTGCCGGCCCGGTCGACAGCGGCGTCCTCTGGTCCGCCGTGCTGACGGTCGTGCCTCTGTCCCTTGCCACCATGGTCGAACACATCGGCGACATCTGCGCCATCTCCTCCACCTGCGGCAAGAACTTCATGGTCGACCCCGGCTTCCACCGCACCCTGCTGGGTGACGGTCTGGCCACCACGCTCGCTTCCCTCTTCGGCGCTCCGGCCAACACCACTTACGGCGAGAACACCGGCGTGCTCGCCCTGTCCCGCGTCTACGATCCCCGCGTCATCCGCATCGCTGCCTGCATCGCGATCGTCGTGTCCTTCTGCCCGAAATTCGCGGCCCTCGTGTCCGCCATGCCGACAGCCACCATCGGCGGCGTGTCCCTCGTGCTCTACGGCATGATCTCTGCCGTCGGCGTGCGCAACGTCGTCGAGAACAAGGTCGACTTCACCAACACCCGCAACGTCATCATCGCCGCGCTCATCCTCGTGCTCGCCATCGGCATCACCTACTCCGGCAGCATCCAGATCGGCGTCGTATCCCTGTCGGGTCTGGCTGTCTCCTCCATCGTCGGCATCCTGCTCAACGCCATCCTGCCCGGCAAGGACTACACCTTCGAGCAGAACGATCAGGGCGCGACCTCCGTGGACTTCAAGGTCTGATCGCAGCACGATCAATATTATTCGTAAAGGCCGCCGCAGCAGCTCGCTGCGGCGGCCTCTATATTCCGCCTTTGCCGCAGAACGCGATTGTTAAATTTGTGTCCGGTTTTTTCCAAAAAATCAGTTGTAGTTTCTGAAAAAATGCGTTATCATGAATTTGCTTAGGAGCAAAAAGGAACAAGAAATATCCATAAAAACGGAGGAGCAATATGAAATTTTCCAGCAAAATCGAAAAGTGCGGCCTCTCGCCCATGCGCAAATTCGCGCCCTACGCAAACGAGGCGGCAAAAAAAGGCAAGAAACTCTACCACCTGAACATCGGCCAGCCCGATATCGCCACGCCCGCGGCCTATTTTGACGCCGTCAAGAGTTTCAGCCAGCCGGTGCTGGCCTACGCCCCGTCCGACGGTGTACCGGAGATGATCGACGCCGTCGTCAACTACTACGGCAAGATCGACGCGCCCATCACCAACAAGCAGGTGCTCATCACCACCGGCGGCAGCGAGGCGCTGCAGATCGCGCTCAGCTGCATCCTCGATGAGGGCGATGAGATCATCATCCCCGAGCCGTTCTACCCGAACTACAGCACGTTCGTCACGCTCACCGGCGCGACCATCCGCCCCATCACCACGACGCCGGAGGAAAACTACAAGTTTGCCATCCGCGAGCGCGTCGAGGCCTGCATCAACGAGCACACCCGCGCCATCCTCTTCACCAACCCCGGCAACCCGACCGGCACCATCCTCACCGAGGAAGAGCTCCGGCTCATGGCCGACATCGCCAAGGAGCACGACCTGTTCATCATCGGCGACGAGGTATACCGCGAGTTCGTCTACGGCGGTGAGAAGCTCATGAGCCTGCTGCAACTCGAGGGCTATGAGGACAACGTCGTCGTCATCGACTCCGTGTCCAAGCGCTTCAGCGCCTGCGGTGCGCGCATCGGCTGCGTGATCACGCGCAACAGCGATCTCTACAACAACGCCATGAAGTGGTGTCAGGGCCGCCTGTGCGCCTCTACGATCGACCAGGTCGCGTCCGCCGCGCTCTACACCGTCGGCCCCGAATACTTCGACGCCGTGCGCAAGGAGTATAAGGCCCGCCGCGACACCCTCGTCGAAGGGCTCAAGAAGATCCCCGGTGTTATCTACTCCGAGCCGAAGGGCGCGTTCTACGTCATGGCCAAGCTCCCCGTGGACGATGCCGAGAAGTTCCAGCTGTTCATGCTCGAGGAGTTTGACGACAACGGCGACACGCTCATGTTCACCCCGGCCGAGAGCTTCTACAAGACGCCGCACACCGGCGTCAACGAGATCCGCATGGCCTACGTCATCAATCAGGACGCCCTCAAGCGCTCCATGGAGCTGCTGGCCAAGGGCATTGAGGCCTACAATAACCATTAAGCACACGCACAAAAAGCCGTCCGCTCCCGATCGGGAACGGACGGCTTTCTTGTCGGATTCAGTTTGCTTTCTGCCGGCGCTTGAGATTGAGCAGCACGACCGCCGAGAGCACGCACACACAGCCGAGGGCGCTCAGCGGCGTGAGCGTCTCGTGAAACACGAAGATGCCCACGAGCGTCGCCACGACCGGCTCAAACGAGGCGAGGATGGACGCCTTGCCCGTCTCGAGTCCCGAAAGGCCGTAGGTATAGAGCAGATACGGCAGATAGCACGTGACAATGCCGAGCGCCGTGCACAGGCCAAAGCCCTGCCACGATGCGAACATCACGCCCAGCGGCTGCGCCGCGCCCCAGAGGATCGCCGCGCCGGCGGCGGTCAGCAGGCAGGAGTAGAAGTTGACCGTGCTGCTCGAATAGCCGCGGTCGAGCGCATAGCGGGCGAAGATACTGTAGAGTGCGTAGCCGAAGCCCGCGCCGAGGCCGTAGAGAATGCCGACCGTGGAGAGCTTGTGCTCCCCGCCGACGAGCGACACCAGACAGCACCCGGCAAACGCCAGCACAAGTGCGACAAGCTTCTGCGCCGTGATGCGTTCGTGAAACAAAAGCAGCGACAGCACCATGACGATCGACGGTGCGGTATACAGCAGCACGGCCGCCGTGGACAGATCCATGATCGTGATGGCCTGAAAATAACAATACGTAAAAAAGAGGAGGCTGCAGATGCCCGTGCCGAAAAAGCACCAGAAATCCCGCAGTCGGATACGAAACTGCTTCGGGTCGCGCACGAGGATGGTCGCGCCGAACAGCAGCGCGGCAATGCCGCAGCGCAGCACGATCGCGCCCGTCGCGTCCACGCCGCAGGCCGCCAGCGTGCGCGTAAACAGTCCCATCAGCCCCCAAAGGCAGCCGGCCGCGATGACGGACGCCGTATACTTGCGCATTGCGCACCCCTCCATACGAAAAAAATCGTATGCATGATAGCAGGTTTTCAGACCGTTGTCAATTTGCGTCGGGAAAGTTTTTGTGCGGCATTCTCGTTTGCCCACTTGTCAAGCCGCAGCGGCTGTGATAAGATAAATGTACCGTCTGTGACGGTATGCGGATACAGCGTTTTGCTCCGCCTCGGGAACCTCCCCGTGGAAAAATAGAGGCTTAAGAGCGGCGGCCGATACCGCCGCTTTCTGTTTGCGCCTGTGATGGAATTGGTAGACATGCGAGATTTAGGTTCTCGTGCTTTCAGCGTGTGGGTTCGAGTCCCTTCAGGCGCACCACGCCTCCGGCGGCTGATGCATCGGCCGCCGGAGGTTTTTTGCTTTTGGGGGAACATTTGTGCTGCGCGGCCGTCTGACCATACAATTATATAGATATATAGAAAGGCGGCCTGACCATGAAACGATCCCGACTGCTCCCCGCACTGCTCCTCGCGCTGCTGATGCTCCTCCCCGCCGGCTGCGGCACTCAGACAACGGGCGCACCGCAGCAAACGCCCACGCCCACCGAGACCGCGACCGTATCCGGCGCTGCCGGGACGCTGCGTGTGCAGGTTCCGGACGGCTGGAAGTATGAGATCTGCCCCGAAGGGACGCTCGACGGCTCGGAAACCGACTTCGGCATAAAGCTCTGGCCGGACAGCGGCTCGGGCAGCTGTGTGCAGCTGTACTGGTCGGACAGCTTCGGCGTGTGCGGCACGGGGCTGAAGGAAGAAACGCTGACGCTCGCCGGAGACAGCGTCTCCGCCGGGTATTATGACGGCGACAAAAACTGGACCTTTCTCAGCTATCAGGGAAAAAACAGCGGTATCTACGCATGGACCGACCCGAACGCGCCGTGGTTCGCGGCGCAGGGTGAGCAGGTGCTCGCCGTGCTCGACACGGTCGAATGGGAACCGGCAGCATAAATAGAATCATGAGAGAAAAGCACACCCCGCAGCAGAGCTTCTGCTGCGGGGCGATTTTCGTAATATGTTATTTCGCTGCAGCGGGAACGGCGGCGGGTTCCGCAGTCTCGGCCGCTTCAGCCTCCGGCTGCGCGGCGGCAAAGCCCTGCACAAGACCGTGCTCGCGGATATACCTGCGGTTTTTGTACACGCCGACGGTCAGGAACGGAACGACCACGACCGCGATGCCGAGATAGCCGCAGTAGCCATAGCCGTACTTGATGATGTTCGTGAGGCCGGCCATGGAGATGGACATGGACAAAATGATGATGAACGCGGACACGATGGCGCTGCGCACCGGCGCGGACTGGATGCCGCGGAACATCGGCAGCTTCTCAAAGCGGGCGACGAAGCCGAAGATCGTCGTCACACCCGTGGAGATGAGGCAGAGCATGAGGCACACGCCGTAAACTGCGGTGAGGGCACGGATGCCCATGGCGTTGCAGACCGTGAGCGTGGGGATGGTCGTGCCGCCGTCGACGGCGGTGTAGACGCCGCGCCAGCAGATGAGCATGAACACGGACAGCACGAGCGCAACGGCATTCATGGCAAAGGAGATCCACATGGCCTTGGCGCAGCCCTGCTTGCTGCGCATGGTCGTGCCGCAGGCGATCATGGTCGGCAGCGTAACGCACTGGAAGCCGGCATAGGTGAAGGCGTTGAAGATTGCTTTGGGGACATTGGCAAAACCGGTCGTCTGAAAATCAGCACTGAGGACGGTGTACAGCGGCGACTCGCTCTTGAAGATGCCGATGGCGTAGATGGTGATGGCAGTGACGAGGATGGCGATGCCCATATAGGTGGACGCTGCGCGGACGATGGCGGCGCCGAAAATGGTCAGGAGCAGCACGAGGCAGCCGACGGCCACGACGCCGAGATAATAGTTCACGCCGAAATAGCTCCGCAGCGCGGACGCCGCGCCCGAGATGGCTGCCGCGACGGCCATGAGCACCATGATGTAAAAGAAGATCTCGAACAGCCACTC
>ERZ1673738.5497-NODE-5497-length-11434-cov-8.448721_pt1 | contig 11434 bp, 7 predicted proteins | sample MGYA00580198_ERZ1673738 | MGnify/ENA primary metagenome ERZ1673738 (study PRJEB41218, sample SAMN15661784) | gut metagenome | host: Homo sapiens | place: Canada: London | collected 2015-08-20/2019-03-30 | study: EMG produced TPA metagenomics assembly of... | reverse complement strand
GCCTGCTTCACACGCAGGAGGTCACTGGTTCGAGTCCAGCAGTCTCCACCAAAACCTCACTTCTTCGGAAGTGAGGTTTTTCTTGTTTTCGGCAAAAGGAAAGACATCGTGTCTTTCTCGGAAAAAAACAAAAAGAGGGAACGGAAAAACCGTTCCCTCTTTTTTCATCAGATAGTGGCCGCTTACTTGGCGGCGCGGTAGAGGAAGGAAACGATCTGCGCACGCAGGCAGTTGCTGTTCGGGGAGAAGGTGGTGTCGCTCGTGCCGGTGGTCACGCCCGCGTTGACGGCCCACTGCACGGCGGGGGCGTAGAAGGCGCTCGCGCTCACATCGGCAAAGGCGTTCGTGCCCTCAGCCGCCGGTGCGCCGGCCGCTCTCCACTGGAAGGTGACAGCCTGTGCGCGCGTGACGGAAGCATCCGGGGAGAAGGTCGTGCTGCTCGTGCCGGTGGTCACGTTGTTTTCCACCGCCCACGCAACGGCCTTTTCGTAGTACGCGCCGCTCTTCACGTCGGTGAAGGACGTGGTCATGGACTTCGGCTCGGGGCTGCCGTTGGCTCTCCACAGGAAGGTGACCATCTGGCCGCGCGTGCAGCCCGCGTTCGGCGCAAAGGTCGTGGCGGTCGCGCCGGAGGTGATGTTCTTCGCAACGGCCCAGACAACGGCGTCAGCATAGTAGGCGTCGTCGGCGACATCGGTAAAGGGAAGCGACGCGGAGCCGTCATAGTTCTTGTCGCCCAGGACAGAGGAGAAGAGGAAGTTGCTGAGGTAGGCATATTCGTCTCTCTGGTGGACCTTATGGGTGAGGGAGTTGGCAAAGAGGACGACATTCATGCCGTTTTCCTTGTAGGCAAAGCCCTGCACGCCGCCGTTCATGTAGGCCTTGAAGCCCGCGGCGCGCTCGGCGGTGTTCGTGGGGATGAAGCCCTCGGTAGGCGTTCTGCTCTTGTCGCTCTTGACGAGCACCGTCGCGGAGGCGGGGACCTTGGAGAAGTAGCCGAGGCCGTAGGCGTAGAGGATACCGTCGCCGTCAGCAATGTAGCTCGCGTTCACAAGGGTCTTGTTGGGATAGACAACGGGGGTCAGGCAGTCCATCGCGCCGTCCAGCTCGGTGTATTCCACGCCGGCGATGAGGTCAGAGGCGGAGGACGCTGCGGAATAGCTGTAACCGATGTACGGCAGGCCGTTTTCCACGGCGGTCTTTGCGGCGGCGTCGAGCTTCGTCGCACCTGCGGCGGCGTCCGCCTTGGTCACGTCGGAGGTCGTGGTGAAGCCCATGAGGTTCATCGCGGCGGTATCATAGTTCCAGCCGGCGCTCTGGCTGATCTGCGGCGTGTAGACAAATCCCTTCTCGCTTTCAGCAGGCGTGCCGGGGACGTAGACGGTCGGGGACTTGGTGATGATCTTCGCCTTCACGCTCGTCTTGTCGACGCCCGCGGCAGAGAGCAGATACTTGCCCGCGACGGTCTGATAGTCGGCGTAGGAGCAGATGAAATCGCCCATGTGGTCGCCGCTCGTGACCATGCCGACGGTCTTGCCGGCCTTGAGAAGTTCGTTGACGGCGGCGGTGGAGTCTTCAGAGGCGTTGGAGAGGATGACGTCCTTATTCTTGTCGCCGGTGAAGCAGGAGGTCAGCGCCTTGGTGTAAGCGAGGGCGTCGTCGTGGTCCATCGCGTCGCCGCAGACGGCGGAGATGCTCTTGTAGGCGGCGGGCTCGGCCACGGTGACCATGTCGAAGCCGCGCGTTTCATTGAAGGAGGTGATGCCCTCGGAGTAGAGGATCGTCCAGCCGTTGATGAGCGTACCGTCATACAGCGCGCCGTTGGCGACAGAACGCTTGGCCTGATACATCGAGACGATCATCGTGCCGGCGGGGTAGGTAACGCCGTCATAGGTGAATTCCTTTTCGGTCACGTTGACCTTAACGTCGTTTCTCGTGAGCCACTCCATCATGTCGGCCGCGGCCTGAAGGTTGGTCTGGTTCTTGCCGTCGAGCGGGATGATGTAGCACTCGGGATAGAAATTGCCGTTCTGGCCCGTGCCGTTGTACTCGGGACGGAAGACGTCCATCTCCGCGCCCTCGACGTCGTTCTGGTCGCACAACCACTGGCCGACGAGCTCATACGCGTCGGAGTTTAGATTCTTCACGCCGCGCTGGAAGATCGTGACCTGAGATGCAAGGTAGGAAAGCTTTTCGGCAGCCACATAGGCGGCGTTGCCGAGGATACCGTACTGCGCCGCCTGCGCGGTATCATCGTTGTAGGCGGGCAGCTCAACGGTATAGGCAACGGTGCCCTGCAGCATGGCAAACTGGGGAGTGTAGCTCGTGGACATATCGTCCCACGGGTCTTCCCAGTAGGTCTCGGTGCCGTTGCCGGTGTAGCTCAGGTAATCGCGCTGGGGGATGACATAGCTGTTGTAACCATCGTTGTTGGCGACCGCCGCGATGCCCAGCGCCTCGCCGCCGGTGATGAGGTGCTCGGCGAGCAGGTCGTACTCAAAGTTCGGCTCGTGCGGGGGATCGCAGGGCTCGCACTGGAAGGCCTGCACGCGGCCGTGGAACTCGGCAAGCGACATGGGGTTGAACGTGCCGATGAGCTGCTGCATGTTGGCCGTCTCGCTCGTGGTCTGGAAGGAGTTGTCGCGGTTGAGGTCATAGCCATTGGTGGAATGTCTCGTCAGGTAAGTACGTCCGTCGACATTCTCCTCGGGGACGAGGATGAAGAACACGTCGGACAAAAGCTCGTCCTTGACGTTCACGCTCTTATTTTCGACGGTGTAATACTCTTCAAGGTCGACCTTGCCGGATTTGCCGTTGTTATCGACCGTCAGGTAACCTAAGTAGCTGGCCTTATCCTTGACGAGGTCGGGGATGGCGACGCTGCCCTCCGCGCCCACAGGGCCCATCTCGGCCTTGAGCTCTTTTTCGCCCGCGGCGGTGAAGCCGGTGAGCGTCTTGTAGTCGATGGTCTTTTCGCTCGTGATCATCTTGGCGAAATCGAGCACGCCATCGGTGGCGGCGACCTCGTTGGAGTGGATGTTGGAATACATCACGGGCACGCGGATCTCGTCGAGCGCGCCGGACTTGATCTGGGCGAGCACGGCATCGGGATCGGTCTCGGCCTGCTCGGTCAGGGCGAGCCACTTGCTCACGCTCGCCTTGGAGTCGGCTACGATGAGATAGGGCATATCACGGCCCGCGGTGGACTGGCCCATGGAGAATTCTTCCACGTAGAGACCGTTTTTCGTGCCGTTTGCCACGATCGTATCGAGCTCCTTGTAGATCTCCCACATGGTGTTGAAGTTTTCATACGGCGCAACCTTGACGCTCACGGAGCCGAGATCCTTGCCGCTGTTTTTGGCGACGAGATCAAAGTAGCCGCACAGGTCGATGTAGTAGCCGCCGTTCACATGGGGCACGCTGTAGTCGACGCTGGTCACGCCGGTTCTGCGGTTGGTGGAGTAGAAGTAGTTATTCACGTGGAAGCTCACGTCGAGGACGGTCTTGCCGTTTTTCTCGCTTGCGGAGAGCTTGATGTCCGTGAACTGGTGCTCGTCGCCCTCGGTCAGCCAGTCATTCAGAGAGCCGCCCGCGTAAGCGTAGGGGAACAGCTCCTCGTTGACGTAGGGGCGGGAATCGTCGCGCTCGAGCGAGAGCGAAACGGTACCGGTGCTGACGGCCGCGGCGAGCGCATCCTTCGTCATGCCGGACACGGGGATGGAGAGGGACACGTCCTTGCCGTTTTTATCGGTGACAAGGGTGATGGTCGCGTCGACCGGGAATTTCGTTCCCAGCAGCGCATCGTCCTTGGGGTTCATGTCCTGATAGCTGACGGCGAACGCGGACGTGACCGCGAGCGAGAGCGTCATTACCAGGGCCATCAGCAGCGCGAGCGCTTTGCTGACAGAGTTTGGATAATGTTTCATGGTTTTCGTCCTCCAGAGTGGTCTTATGCCGCCACACACAGCGGCGGAAAGTTGATGAGTTTAGTGTAACTCAATAAAAATACATAGTCAAGGGAATATTCATACCTAATCCCGCCAAATTTCAGCGTTGAATCTGTATTTTTGTTCATCATTTTTCACAAAGCAGTGCGTCAAGCCCCGTCTTTCAGATCCTTTTGTGAATGCATCCGTAAATTTATACAGAATCGCACTGCATAGGATATTCTTCTTCGCCGCGATTGCAAATGACGGCGGGGCGCATTATAATAAGAGGCAATCATCATTCACGCAGGAGGAACCGAATATGCGGCTGCAAAGCGCAATCTTTACACTGGGCGATACCCTCTTCACCCCCGACGGCGCGGCGCGCGAGGGACTCGACAAGACGCTTTCACTTTTTAAGATGGAGGGCGTGTGGCTCGGCGCGGTGACGGCGCTCAGCGCGGAGGACGCGCAAAAAGCGCTCGAAAAGGCGGGGCTTAACTCGTATTTCCGCTTCGTGCTGACAGAATCCGTCGCGCTCTGCAAGGCGGACAGCGGCACGATGTTCGAGCGCGCGATGAAGCGCCTGCACTCGCAAAAGGACGATACGATCGTCTTTTCCGGCTCGCTTGCGGCGATCCAAAACGCGAAGGACGCAGGTTTTCGCACCGTGGCGGTGCAGGGAAGTGCGGGCGCGGCGGACTGGTCGACGATGCAGCAACTCGCCACGCAGAGCCTTGCGCAGTACAGCGAATTGCTGTCAGATTCTGTGTGAATTTTGGGACAACGACAGGATTCGACGTTTTTTTAGTTTTCGTTGCAGTCTTTCTCAACGGTGATATAGTAAGAAAATAACTATCAGAAAGGAAGGTTCGCGCCATGTTTGATTTCTACTTGGCGATCATCTTCCTTTCGGTCTTTATTATGATTATCATGGACATGCTCGTGAGCGGCAATGAGCTGATGGAGCATGACAAAAAGCAGATGGTTTACACGATCTCCGTACTGGCGATCGCATGCATGGTATCGGAATGGTTCGGCGTCTGGATGGACGGAGCCGACCCGTCGCTGCGGACGCTGCACATCCTCGTTAAGACCATCGAGCTGTCCACAGCGCCGATCATCACTGTGCTTTGCAGCGACCTGATGACGCCGCTCAAGCATAAAAAGCTCATTTATACCCTCATCGGCGTCCACGCGGGGCTCGAGGTGCTGTCGGCTTTCTTCGGCTTCATCTTTTCGGTCGACGCACAAAACGTTTATCATCACGAAACGTTTTACTGGGTCTACGTGCTGGCCTATGTCAGCGGCGTTCTGCTGTTCATTGGTCAGCTGCTGAGCGAGAGTTCGCACCATTATGGCCTGTATCGGGCGCTCGTTATCGTCCTGCCGGTCTTTTTCTTCTGTGGGCTGTTCCTCCAGTACGGTGCCGGAGTGCGCATCATGTGGGCGTGCTCAGCGGTCGATGTTCTGATGATTTACATCCTGTATTCCGAGCTCACGCAGAAAATCGACGCGCTGACCCATCTTCTGAACCGCCGCAGCTATGAGAGCCGTCTCGCCTCGTTGCGCGGGCACGCAGTCATCTACTATTTCGACGTGGACGAGTTCAAGTCCGTCAACGACACCTTTGGCCATGGCGTGGGCGATGCGGTGCTTGCCGAGGTCGGCAGCACGATCTACGCCGTGTTCTCCAAGGTCGGCTACTGCTACCGCATCGGCGGCGACGAATTCTGCGTCATCGCGCAAATCTCCGACACGGCGGCGGAAAAGTATCTTTCGGAATTCCTGCGCGAGCTGACGGCACGGCGAGTGAAAAACGAGCACCTGCCGCACGTGTCGGTCGGCTATGCGTGCTTCAATCCGGTGCTCGGCAGCGTAGAGGATGCGATCAAACGCGCCGACCGGACGATGTACCACTACAAGCGCAAGCGCAAAAGCGAAGCGCTCACAAATGATGATACCGTAAAAAGCTGACGATCTTTTGACCGTCAGCTTTTTGTATCTGCTTTTATTTCGCCTCAATCTCCGCGTCTTCCTGCGGCTGGAGCTTGCTGCCAAAATACGCGAGCACCGCGCCGAGGATGGCGCACGCGACGCCCCAGACCATCTCCGCTGTCGAGGCAAAGCCCGTCGGAATGATAATGAGCGTGGAGGCAAGCACGATGCCGATGACGGCGTGATAAGCGATGGAGTAGTGCGTGTCGAAAAGCCTGCTCACAATGCGGGCAAAGAGCGCCATCACGCCGGCCATGCCAAGCCCCCAGGGGATGAGCACGGTGAAATCAAGCTGGGCAATGCCGTCGATCAGCGGCGTGAGAAGGCCGACCGCCATCAGGATGGACGACGACGTCATCCCCGGGATGATGAAGCTGAAGCCCCACAGCACGCCGCAGAAGAGAAAGCCCCAGAAGTTTGCGGGCATCTCGGCAAATGAACTGAACTTGACGGCCATCAGCGCGCCGAACAGGGCGAGGAAGCTGACGATCAGCGAGATGTACGAGCCGTTGCCGCGCCCCTGCGTGCCCGCCTCGTGCCAGAGGTCGGGCAGCGTGCCGAGGATGAGCCCGATGAAGAGGCACGTAGCGACGGTTTCCGACTGGTGAAACAGCGCAAGGATCACGCTGCCGCCGCCCAAAAAGCCGATCGCCCAGCCGATGCCGACGGCGAGCAGCATCCGCCAGTAGCGTTGAAGCGCGCGCCTGGGGTGCGTGAGCAGCTCCATCGCGGGGCGGTAGATGCCGAATACGACTGCGAGCACGCCGCCGGAGATGCCCGGCAAAATCGCGCCCGCGCCGATGATGATACCCTGCACAATGCGCATGATACCGTTTTTGATGCGGGAATTTTTCATATTGCTGCCTTTTTATGTGCTGCGCCCGCCGCAAAGCGGCGGAACGCGACGCGATTCAATAGCCCTTTCTGCGGTCGACGAGGTGATGCATCGGGCGGCCCGCGGCGTAATTTTCCAGATTTTCGCAGAAGAGCTGCACGTTGCGCTCGCAGGTGTAGCCGAGCGTCATGTTGCCCGCGACGTGCGGCGTGAGCAGGAGGTTCTTGGCCTTGCGCAGCGGATGATCCGCAGGCAGCGGTTCGGGCACGACGACATCGAGCGCCGCACCGGCGAGGTGCCCGGAATCCAGCGCTTTGATCAGCGCGTCCTGGTCGATGGCCGTGCCGCGGCCGACGTTGACGACATAAGCGCCCTTCGGGAGCAACGCCATGCGGTCTGCGTTCAGGATGTTCACCGTGTCGCTCACCGAGGGGAGAGACATGAAGAGAAGGTCAGTCTCGGGCAGGAGCTGATCGAGCTCCGTGACGGGATGAACGGCGTCAAAGTCCGCGTTCGCGCGGCCGCTGCGGCTGACGCCGGTCAGGCTCGCGGGATGGAACGCGCGCACGCGGCGGGCAAATTCCGTGCCGATGTCGCCCGTGCCGAGGCACGTGACGCGCGCGCCGTGGAGCGAGTGGATGCCGCCCGGGAGCACGCGCCAGCCGCCCTCGCGGATGATCTCGGTGTATTCCATCTGGCGGCGCAGCAGCATCAGCGAGACCATGACAGAATGCTCGGCGATCGTCGTGCCGTAAGCGCCCGAGGCGTTCGTCAGCAGGCAGTCGGGATTCTGATACAGGTCGTCGCGGCAGAAGCGGTCCACGCCCGCCCAGCAGCTCGCGTACCACTTGAGATCGCGTGCGCCCGCGATAACGCGCTGGGACGGATGGCCGTAGAGGATCGTGCAGTCGTCCACATTGCCCTCCGCCGCCTTGGACGAGGGGAAGAAGACGATGTCGTAGCCGCAGCGTGCGGCGGTGTCGCGCAGCGTCTTTTCGTATGCCGGAGTCAGGAAGTCGATGATGACGCCGATTTTTTCATTCATGGTTCAATTCCTCCAAAATCATTTCTGCGACGCGCAGGCCGTCGGCCGCGGCACTCATGATACCGCCGGCGTAGCCCGCGCCCTCGCCGCAGGGATATAGACCGCGCAGGGCGGATTGAAAACTCAAGTTGTCGCGCACGATGCGCACAGGCGACGAAGAGCGCGTCTCCACCGCCGTCAAAACGGCGTCGGGCGCATCGAAGCCCCTTAATTTCCGCCCCAGCATCGGAAGGCCCTCCTCGAGCGCCTCGCACACAAAGGGCGGGAGACAGCCGTGCAGGTCGCACCAGCGGACGGAGGGAAGATAGGTCGGCACGACCTTTCCCGCTCCCGTTGACGGGCGATGCTTGAGAAAATCTTCGACCCTCTGGGCGGGGGCGGCGTAATTTCCACCGCCAAGGCGATAGGCCGCGTCCTCCAGCTCGCGCTGGAACTGGACGCCCGCGAGGGTATCGCCGGACGGGAAATCCTCCGGCGTAACGGAGACCAAAAGTCCGCCGTTGATGTTCTCGCCGTCGCGCGCAAATTCGCTCATGCCGTTTGTCACGACGCGCTTTTCCTCCGACGCGGCGGCGACGACCTCGCCGCCGGGGCAGACGCAGAACGAGAACACGCCGCGCCCCTTTTCCGTGTGGCAGGAGAGCTTGTACGACGTGGGTGGGAGGCCGGGCGTGCCCGCCGCCTCCTTATATTGCGCTAAGTCCATGTCGCGCTGGCGGTGCTCGATGCGCACGCCGACGGCAAAGGGCTTGGGCTCCATCGGCACGCCGCGCTTTTGCAGCATTTCAAACGTATCGCGCGCGCTGTGGCCGGGCGCGAGCACGACGTGCTTTGTGGGCAGCGTGTACTCCCCCTCGGGGGCGCTCACGCGCAGCGCCGTGACGCTGCCGCTGTTCTGCTCGATATCCACAACCTTGTGGGAAAACCGAACTTCGCCGCCGCGGTCGATGATCTCGCGGCGGAGATTTTGCAGCACCACATATAATTTGTCGGTGCCGACATGGGGCTTGGCGTCGACTAAAATATCCTCGCTCGCGCCGAAGCGGACGAACTCCTCTAAAATATAGCCGTGGCGCAGGTCCTTTGTGCCGGTGTTGAGCTTACCGTCGGAAAATGCGCCCGCGCCGCCTTCGCCAAATTGCACGTTCGAGGTCAGATCAAGCTCGCCCGTGCGCCAGAAGTGCTCGACATCGCGCTTTCGCTGCTCGACCGCGCGCCCGCGCTCTAATAAGATAGGTCTTGCGCCGCAGCGGGCCAGCAGCAGCGCGCAGAAAAGGCCCGCGGGCCCCGCGCCGATAACGACAGGGGAGACCTCCGGCGCTGAAACAGGCGCGGGCGGCGTATATTTCTTCGGCGCATAGGGCTGCACATTCTTATTCTTGCAGTGCCGTAAAACGCTGGATTCGTTTTTGACCTCGACCGCGCAGGAGCAGACGAGCTTCACGCCCTCGCGCGCGTCAATGGAGCGGCGCAGGAGATGAACGGAAACAAGCGCCTCCTCGCTCACGCGCTGCGCGTGCGCGCAGGCCGCGCGCAGCTTGTCTTCCTTTGCTCCCACGGGGAGCTTCAGATTGTCGATGCGAAGCATGTGCGCCGCCTCCTTTTTCTTCAGTCGCGTTTCATTTTATTATGACGGAAAGGAAAGCGCAAGGGGAATCGCGCGATTATCACAGAAACTTAAAAAAGTCATCGGGAATTTAAGAAATCGTCAAATAGCGTTCAAGAAATATACATAAATATGCCCTATGATAGCACCATCGAAAGCAAAGAGGCTGCAAGCAAGGGTCTCAGTCCATAGGAGGTCATCATCATGTACGAAGACGAAAACAACCTGTATCACTACAGCTATCGCAAGGGCGACGAGCAGAACCCCAACGCCCCGATCGACACGAAGAACTACGCCGAGGACCCGTGGGATAAGAATCCCGGCGGCAGCCCGAAGAAAAAGGGCGGCAGCGGTCTTTCCGGCAAGATCGTGGCGCTGGCGCTGGTGTGCGCGCTCGTCGGCGGCTTCATCGGCGCAGGCGTGAGCGGCGCGACGACCAAGGTCAACAAGACGAGCGTTCAGGTCAGCGACCGCGAGGTCGCGCAGGTGCAGACCGTCAAGGTCGACGGCAAGACGCAGATGTCGATGTCGGAGGTCTATGCCTCGAACGTCAACAGCGTGGTGTCCATCAACGTTTCCGCCACGACCAACTACTTCGGCCAGACCGTGCAGACCGCCGCGAGCGGCACGGGCTTTTTCATCACGGAGGACGGCTACATTCTCACGAACCACCATGTCATCTCTGATGCGAGCAGCGTGAAGGTAACGCTTTACAACGGTGAGACCTACGACGCCAAGGTCATCGGCAGCGATGAGGACTACGACATCGCCGTTCTCAAGATCGACGTGACGGGCGCAACGCCCGTGGTGCTGGGCGATTCGAGCAAGGTCGCCATCGGCGAATCCGTCGCCGCTGTCGGCAACCCGCTCGGCGAGCTGACGTTCTCGATGAGCGAGGGCATCGTCTCCTGCGTCAACCGCGCCATCAATGTTGACGGCACGCCCTTTAACATGATCCAGGTCGACTGCTCCATCAACCCCGGCAACTCCGGCGGCCCGCTCTTCAACAGCTACGGCGAGGTCATCGGCATCGTGTCGGCCAAGTATTCGAGCTATTCCAACACCACCGTGGAGGGCATCGGCTTTGCCATTCCCATCAACGACGTCGTGTCGCTCGTCAAGGACATCATGACCAACGGCTATGTGACCAACAAGGCCTACATGGGCATCACCCCGCAGACGATGACCGCGCAGATGGCGCAGCAGTATCGCTACGACGTGACCGAGGGCGTGTTCGTCTGCTCCGTTGACCCGGACAGCGCCGCCGCCAAGGCGGGGCTCAAGCTGGGCGATGTCATCACGAAGATGGACGACACCGACATCACGTCCTACGAAGACCTCGTCGCGGCCAAGAAGAGCTACAGCGCGGGCGACACCGTGACGCTGACCGTCTACCGCGAGGGTAAGACGATCGAGGTAGAGCTCACCTTCGACGCTGTTCCCGAATCGGCGGAAACGAACAATTCCGACCAGAGCACCGACAACAGCTACAATGGCAACGGCGGGTACGGCAACGGCGGGTACGGCAATGGCGGCAACGGCTACTACTCCAATCCCTGGGATTTCTTCAATAACTTCTTTGGATATAATGGCTGATGCCACTGAAAAAGGAGCCTCGAAAGAGGCTCCTTTTTTTATTGCCGCGCGCAAGCGCGGCTTTTTTCGCGCCCAAAGGGCGCGGGGAGTTTATGCAGCCCGAAAGGGCTGCTCCTTTTTTGCGCCTATAGGGCGCAGGGGATTCAATCGCAGCGCGGCAGCGCTGCATCCTTTTTCCCGCGCTAGCGCGGGAGGGGGAGCGGCGTGCGCGCCGCGGCACCAAAGGGGGTATTCTCTTTTCGAAGAGAATACCCCCTTTGAATCCCCCAGAGAAAGACGAGGGGCGTCCCCCCTCGACCCCCGACATTGCCGGTCTGGGGCTTGAAGAACTGCTCAGCCTGCGGAATCGGGTGCGGTGTACATGGCTTCGCCATGAATCTTCTGCGAGTCGCTACGTCTTGCAATCGCGCCTTACTGTCGTGAGGCGC
>ERZ1673738.5487-NODE-5487-length-11459-cov-4.289635_pt1 | contig 11459 bp, 9 predicted proteins | sample MGYA00580198_ERZ1673738 | MGnify/ENA primary metagenome ERZ1673738 (study PRJEB41218, sample SAMN15661784) | gut metagenome | host: Homo sapiens | place: Canada: London | collected 2015-08-20/2019-03-30 | study: EMG produced TPA metagenomics assembly of... | reverse complement strand
ATTTTAAGCATATTTCCATTCGTGCGAATATCAAAAATTCACACCCGCGCCCCCATTTTGAGATGAACCGCCCACCCAAATGGTGTTTCATAACCTGGAGGCTGGCATCTTGCGCAAAGCCTGAGCTGATTTTGTGACTTTGGGAGAAAATTAGAAAATCTTAGTGTGTCTGTAGATACACAGTGATGTTCTGCCACGGATGGCAGAACAAGGCTTCACGAGCCACGGATGGCTCGTTGAACGCCGGTCACGTCACTCCGAGAAAATCTAACTCAGACACACTTAGACTTTTCTTATTTTCGTACAACGGAACCAAAATTAACTCCGGCTTTGCGCAAGATGCCACTCACAGACCTGCGACACACCATTGGGACGGGCGATTTATTTCATAAACAAACCAGCATTTGTCGGGCAACTATGATAGCAGTATTGTACAATATTATCCAACCATAATGCAAGAAAAACGAATAAAAATCAAATATAATATTTACATCAGCTGAAAAAGAAAACAGAATTATGCAAAAAATATAAAAAAGAATATTGAAATAAAATGTGTCAGGAGGAAAAAAATGAAAAGAAAATGGTGGCATGACAAGGTAGCATATCAGATCTATCCAAAGAGTTTTCTGGATACAAACGGAGACGGCATTGGTGATCTGAGAGGAATTATCTCAAAACTGGATTATTTAAAGGAACTTGGAATTGATATAATCTGGCTCTCTCCAATCTACAAATCGCCGTTTGTTGATCAGGGGTATGACATATCTGATTACTATAAAATCGCCGAAGAGTTCGGAACCATGGAAGAGTTTGATGAGCTGCTTGCCGAGGCGAAAAAGCGCGATATGTATATTGTGATGGATCTCGTGGTAAATCACTGTTCCAGTGAACATGAATACTTTAAGGCAGCGCTGGCCGACCCGGACGGGCCATATGCCGATTATTTTTATTTTGTAAAAGGAATAGATGGAAAAGAGCCGAGCAACTACCGTTCTTATTTTGGCGGAAAAGCGTGGGAGCCGGTGCCGGGATCAGATAAATATTATCTGCACATGTTTGCAAAAGAACAGCCGGACTGGAACTGGGAGAATAAAGAAGTCCGCGACAAGATCTATAAAATGATCAACTGGTGGTTAGATAAGGGACTTGGCGGATTCCGCATCGATGCAATCATTAATATCAAGAAAGATACGAGTTTCCCGTCCTATGAACCCGATGGGGATGATGGTCTGGTATCCTGTGTAAAAATGGTTGAGGAGACGGACGGCGTCGGAGAATTTTTAGAGGAGATGAAACATGAGACCTTCGAGAAATATGATGCTTTTACCGTCGGCGAAGTCTTTAATATGAAAGAGGACGAACTGCGGGAGTTTGTCGGAGATGATGGGCATTTCTCAAGTATGTTTGATTTCTCCGCGCTTGAGCTGACTTACGGGGAACATGGCTGGTATGACAGCAAACCGGTGGATTTTAAGCGGTGGAGAGAGATTCTGTTTGCATCCCAGAAGGAGATGGAGGGGATTGGATTCAAGGCAAATATCATTGAAAATCATGATGAGCCGAGAGGTGCAAGCCGTTATCTTCCGGAATATGCGCAGAATGAAATGGGCAAAAAAATGCTTGCTACGACTTCGATTCTGCTGCGTGGAATTCCGTTTATCTATCAGGGACAGGAAATCGGCATGACAAACTGTCATAGAAATGATATTTCAGAATATGATGATATCAGTACAAAAGATCAGTATCAGGTTGCAATCGACGCGGGCTGCACAAAAGAAGAAGCGTTGGCATGCTGCTATGAAAACAGCAGGGATAATGCGCGCACACCGATGCAGTGGAGTGCAGATGAAAATGGAGGTTTTAGCGCACATGCTCCGTGGCTTGCAGTGAATCCGAATTATAAAGAGATCAATGTCAGTGAGCAGGAGGGAAGGGCGGACTCTGTACTTTCCTATTATAAAGAACTGATTAAACTGCGCAAATCACCGGAATACGAAGAAACATTTGTCTATGGAAATGTAGAGCCGGTTTACGAAGATACGGATACAGTGTTTGGATTTATGCGTATGGGTAAAGAAAACAGACAGAAAATACTCGTGGCAGCAAATTACGGAAAAGAGGCAGTAAGTCTGCCACTGCCTGGAACTGCCAAAAAACTTTTGCTGTCAAATGCCGGAAGGAGAAAACTGGCAGATGCAGATCATATTACATTAGAGAGCCTTGAAACAGCAGTCGTTCTGCTGAAGGCATAACATTCTATTGTTTACACAAAATTGACAAAAACTTCATAAAAACAATACAGGAAGCGTTAAGAATCCGATATCCCGGTTGACGGTAAAATATACGTCTGATATGTTGAGTGAGTATGTGGCAAAGCGGCAGTAAAGCGCCCGCAGGGACAGCAGAAAAATGCCGTAATAACGAAAAAAAGAGGGATAAAATGGGAGCAAAAGAATTTGCATCATTGTTAGGAGGCTTGGCGCTTTTTCTGTATGGAATGAATATGATGAGCCAGGGGATGGAGGCTGCTGCCGGGAACAAAATGAAACAGATCTTAGAACGCCTGACTACAAACCGGTATCTGGGTGTTTTAGTCGGAGCAGTGATCACTGCGATCATACAGTCATCCTCCGCGACAACAGTCATGGTAGTAGGTTTTGTTAATTCCGGAATGATGACACTGCGACAGGCGGTGGGAGTGATCATGGGTGCTAACATCGGTACGACGATCACGGGACAGCTGATCGCACTTGATGCCGGAGCAATCGCACCGTTTATAGCATTTTTGGGTGTTGTGCTGGTTGTTTTTCTAAAACAGCCGAAGGTAAGAAACATAGGAGGTATTTTAGCTGGTCTTGGTGTTCTTTTTATCGGAATGGAAATGATGAGCACCGCAATGATGCCGCTGCGGGATTCCAAAGCATTCATTGATATGATGACGAAGTTTTCAAATCCACTGCTTGGAATTATGGCAGGTGCCATTTTTACAGCACTGATCCAGTCTTCATCGGCATCGGTCGGAATCCTTCAGGCACTTGCAACAAGTGGGGCGATTTCTTTTTCCGGGGCGGTGTATGTACTGTTTGGACAAAATATCGGTACCTGTATCACGGCAGTGTTAGCGTCCATTGGTACAGGGCGGAACGCAAAGCGGACGACAATCCTCCATCTTTCGTTTAATATCATAGGAACTGCAGTTTTTACCATACTCTGTATGCTGACACCGCTGACATCCTGGGTTGGGGGATTTACACCGGCAAATCCGGCTGCACAGATCGCCAACATGCATACGCTGTTTAATATCGTAACAACGATATTGCTGTTACCGGCAGGAAATCTATTGGCAAAACTGGCAGAAAAAATTCTGCCGGACGTGGACGAGCCTGAGGAAGGGATGTATTTAAAATATTTAAAAAATACAAAACCGGTGACAGAGGGAAAAATTGGTGTATCAGCGATCAATTTTGAACTGACACACAAAGAGATTGCAAGAATGCTTGAGATTGCAAAGAAAAATGTCGCAGACAGTTTTACGGCATTTTTAAACTGTGATGACGGGTTTATTCCAAAAGTGGAAGAAAAAGAAGAGTATGTGGACTTTTTAAACCGGGAGATCTCTGAGTACATATCCACAAATATGGCGCATGAGTCCAATACACAGGGGAGCAGGATTTTAAGTGCCTATTTTAAAGTGACCAGTAACGTAGAAAGAATCAGCGACCATGCAATGAATATCTGTGGATATTCAGAGTGGCTGAAAGAAAAAGATGTCAGGTTTTCACAGGAAGTACGGGAAGAAATCCTGCAGATGCAGCAGACCTGCGAAGAACTTCTGACTTTGCTTTTAAATGAAAATATGGAGGCACTCGACGAATTAAGCCGTGTCTCAGCACTCGAACAAAAGATGGATGACATGACAGAGGATTATAGAAATCGTATGATGCACCGGATACAGGAAGGAACGGCATCGGGTGAAGGGAGTGTTCTCTACACGGAAATGCTCACGGATTTTGAAAGAATCGGAGATCATGCATTAAACATTGCACAAGAGATGACAGAAGTAAGATTGGCAGAATAACAGGATTTGGAGGATGGATATGTCATTTTTAAAAGAGGTGCTGCGCGGAATTGCAATTGGTGTTGCCAATATCATTCCGGGTGTCAGCGGAGGAACCATGATGGTTTCTATGGGGATTTATGGGGATGTGATCGGGGCGGTAACGGGAATGCCAAAACATTTCTGGAAGAGCGTAAAGTTTTTGCTTCCCTATGCGATTGGCATGCTGATTGGAATCGGCGGACTGTCATTTGCAATCGGGTATTTCTTTTTGGAATTTCCATTTGAGACGGCAATGCTGTTTATTGGACTGATCTTTGGCGGAGTACCGCTATTGCTGCCCAAAATCATGGGAAAGCGGATCACATTTTCAGAGACGCTGCTGTTTGTTTTGTTTTTTGGTCTGGTCGTCTGGATGCAGTTCTGGAAACAGGGAACAGATGTTGCCTTAGAGCCGGGAATAAAAAACAGTATCTCGCTGTTTGTGGTTGGAACGGTAGCTGCGGCAACGATGGTGATTCCCGGGGTCAGTGGTTCAATGCTGTTGATGTCTCTGGGATATTATACGCCGATCATAAACAGAATCAGCGGTTTTTTGGCAGCATTACCGGCTCTTAAGTGGGAGGAGCTGTTCGCCTGTGCAGCAGTGCTCATCCCATTTGGTATCGGTGTGGTGCTTGGAATATTTCTTGTATCAAAACTTGTGGAATATTTATTGAAGAAACAGGAGAGGAAAACGTATTTTGCAATTATGGGGCTGGTCACTTCATCGCCGATTGCAGTGTTATCCGGGATGAATATCGTTTCTATCGGTTTTGGACAGCTGCTGCTTGGAATATTACTCTTTATTGGCGGTTTTTTTATTGCAAACATACTTGGAAAATAAAATAGTACAATAGAAATAAAAATAATCAGACAATAATAAAAAAAGTGCGAAAAAATTAATCAATTTTTTTGCGCTTTTTTATTTGAAAAATAGAAAAATGTGTTACAATAGATAGGTACTAACGATTACCTTGGGGGTATTTTATGCAGGATAAAGATTCAGAAGTACTGAATTACCAGAGAAAGCGGAGAAAGCGGATCACGAAAATCCGATACAGTATCATACTGATTGTGGCAGGATGGATCGTTCTGTCCATGATATTGGTTGTGGTGCTATTTGTGAAGATGACGTCGCTGGAACATAAGCTGGATCAGCTGGTGACAAGCAGCAGTGAGCAGAACACGGATCAGATTAATGCCGGAGCGGCCGCAGATCTGAATGGTGGTGTGATAGCAGAGGAGACAGAGACAACAGAAGAGATGCAGACGGAGATGACATGGGATAAAGTAACACCTCCTGCATCCGGGATTTCCGATGAGGACAATCTGGCATCGGAAGGAGATATACATAAAGTATACTTAACGTTTGATAATGTGCCGTCGGAACACACATCTGAGATTCTGGATGTGCTGCAGGCATATGGCGTAAAAGCTACTTTTTTTGTGAATGGAAACCAGGATGAAGAAATGCTTTCTGTCTATCAACGTATTGTGGATGAGGGACATACACTTGGCATGAATTCGTATTCCAACCAGTATAGTGTGATCTACCAGTCGGAAGATGCGTTCGAACAGGATTATATTACATTGAAGAATTTTTTGAAACAGACCACAGGAGTGGATAGTCTTTACTATCGTTTTCCGGGAGGAAGCAGCAATCTCATCAGTAACGTACCGATGGATTACTTTATTCATTATCTTAATACACAGGGAATTATTTATTATGACTGGAATGTATCGGCAGGAGATGGCGCCTCGACCGCATATACTTCTGAGGAAATAGTTGAAAATGTGACAGATGATGTAGTAAAATATAAAACGTCGGTGGTTTTACTGCATGACGGAACGGATAAGTCAGCAACGGTAGAAGCTTTAGGACCTTTGATTGAAGCTTTAGAGGGAATGGGCGCACAAATATTACCGATTGATGAAGATACACAGGTTATTCAGTATGTGAAAGCAGACACAGTGGAATAACTGAGAATAAATGGAGGAATGAACATGGGATTTTTCAAGGATTTTAAAGATGACTTCTCACAGGCAGTCAATGAACTGATGCCTGCAGATGACAACCTGGAAACCAGCACAAACGAAGATGACGTTGAGGTTAATACGTTAGAAGGCGAAGTGGATGTTGAGACAGAACTTTCCAAGCTGGATGGTCTGTTAGAACAGGTGACAAAGCAGGAAGCTGAGAAAGTTGCTGCAGCAAGAAGCGCCGCAGAGATGGCAGCAAGGAATGCAAGTGCCCCGACAGAAAGAGCAGCAGTACCTGTGCCTGCATCTGTACCTGAACCAGAAAGAAATGAAACAGTTTCAAATATTACAAAAGCAACCCAGGAGGAAAGAAAAATGGCTGACAATACAACAGCACCTGTAACTAATAACCAGAGCGCACCGGTATCTGATGAGGTATCCGTAATCACAGAGGGAACGATCATCAAAGGTGATATTGTATCAAACGGTTCCTTGGATGTAAGAGGACAGGTAGAAGGAAATGTGGGATGCAACGGCAAATTAGTTGTAACCGGCGTTGTAAATGGAAACAGCAGTGCATCTGAATTTTTTGCAGACGCTGCAAAGATTGAGGGAGAGGTTGTCAGTACAGGAACCATTAAGATCGGTCTTGGTTCTGTGATCATCGGTAATGTGACCTCTACTTCTGCAGTGATTGCCGGAGCCATCAAAGGTGATATTGATGTACAGGGACCGGTTGTTGTGGATACATCCGCAGTTGTTATGGGTAACATCAAATCACGTTCTGTACAGATCAACAATGGTGCGGTAATCGAAGGATTCTGCTCACAGTGCTATTCTGACGTGGATGTACAGAGCCTGTTCAATGGTAATGCTCAGAAAGGAAACGAGTAATCGAATATGAAGAGAGTATTCTTAAAATTAAGCGGTGAAGCTTTAGCCGGTGAAAAACATACCGGATTTGATGAACCGACTGTCACAGAAGTGGCAAGACAGGTAAAACAGATTACAGATCAGGGCATCCAGGTCGGCATCGTGATCGGCGGAGGTAATTTCTGGAGAGGAAGAACCAGTGAAACCATCGACCGTACAAAGGCAGACCAGATTGGTATGCTTGCAACGATTATGAACTGTATTTATGTATCTGATATCTTCCGTTCTGTTGGAATGATGACACAGATTCTGACTCCGTTTGAGTGTGGAAGCATGACAAAACTGTTTTCAAAGGATCGTGCAAATAAGTATTTTGAAAAAGGAATGGTCGTATTTTTTGCAGGAGGAACCGGACATCCGTATTTCTCCACAGATACAGGCATTGTGCTCCGTGCGATTGAGATGGAGGCAGAGGGCATCTATCTTGCAAAAGCAATCGATGGTGTCTACGACAGTGATCCAAAGATCAATCCTTCTGCTGTAAAATACAGCGAAGTATCCATACAGGAAGTGATCGATCGTAAACTTGCAGTGGTTGACCTGACTGCGTCGATCATGTGTATGGAAAATAAAATGCCGATGTTCGTTTTTGGACTGAACGAGGAAAACAGCATTGTAAAAGCCATGACTGGCGATTTTAACGGTACAAAAGTAACCGTGTAACAAAGAACCGTGAAAGGTATGGAGTAAAAATATGGATGAGAGATTAGTTCAGTTTGATGAAAAAATGCAGAAAACAATGAATAACCTGTCAGAGGAGTTCGGAAGCATCCGTGCAGGACGTGCCAATCCGCATGTCCTTGATAAGTTAAAAGTTGATTATTATGGAACACCGACTGCAATTCAGCAGGTGGCAAACGTCAATGTTCCGGAACCGAGAATGATTCAGATCCAGCCATGGGAAGCTTCTATGGTAAAAGAAATCGAGAAAGCGATCTTAACGTCAGATCTTGGAATCAATCCGACAAATGATGGAAAAGTGATTCGTCTTCTTTTCCCGGAACTCACTGAGGAAAGACGTAAAGAACTGGCAAAGGATGTTAAGAAAAAAGGCGAGAATGCAAAAGTAGCAATCCGTAATATCCGTCGTGATGCCAATGATTCTTTCAAGAAATTAAGCAAGTCTGCCGATGTGTCCGAGGACGAAGTGAAAGAGTTAGAGGGCGGCGCACAGAAAATGACAGATAAATATATCACTGAGATCGACAAGGCTGTTGAGGCAAAAACAAAAGAGATCCTGACAGTTTAGGGATTTTTGTATAGAACATAGAGGTGAGGACATGACAATGGCGTGTCCTCATTTTCACTTTATGAATGAATGCAGGCACAAAGTATGCAGGTTATGGAAAGGCGTGGTGATTACAATGAAAATTCCGCAGCATGTAGCAATTATCCTTGACGGGAACGGAAGATGGGCAAAAAGTAAGGGAATGCCCAGAAACTATGGTCATACGGTTGGGGCAAAAAATGTGGAAACAGTCTGCAAAGCAGCACATGATATGGGAATTAAATATCTGACTATGTATGCTTTTTCGACAGAAAACTGGAACAGACCGGAGGGAGAGGTGGCAGCACTCATGAAGCTGCTGGAAAGTTATCTGAAGAACTGTATTAAAACAGCAGATAAAAATAATATGCGTGTACGCGTGATCGGGGATACCACACGTTTGAGTGCCCGGTTCCAGAAACAGATCGTGGAGCTGGAAGCAGCTTCTGCAAAAAATGATGGTCTGAACCTGCAGATCGCCATCAATTATGGAAGCAGGGATGAAATGATCCGCGCAATGAAAAAAATGTGTCAGGATATGGAGAATGGCTCAAGGCAGGTATCAGAATTAAATGAGGATATGTTTGCCTCATATCTGGATACTGCAGGAATTCCGGATCCGGATCTTTTGATACGCACAAGCGGGGAGCAGCGTCTTTCGAACTATCTGTTATGGCAGCTTGCGTACAGTGAATTTTATTTTACCGATGTGCCATGGCCGGATTTTGGAAAAGAGGAATTAGAAAAAGCTGTGGAAGCGTATAATAAGAGAGACAGACGATTTGGCGGACTGGCAGAGGAAGCGAAATAGACCGAAAGAAGAAAGGGCAGGTTTTCATATATGTTTAAGACAAGACTGTTGAGCGGCATCGTGTTGGTGGCAGCCGCGTTAGTACTTATTATCACGGGGGGAGATGTGTTACTCTTTTCGACGTTACTTATTTCCTATATAGGAATGTTTGAGTTATACCGCATTTTTCATGTGGAAAAAGAACTGCCGGGAATCGTGGGGTATCTTGCGGCGACCGTATTTTACTGTAATCTGAAATGGGCATTTCTGCCGGATCTTATGGTAGTCGTTTTAGGATTCCTGATGGCATTGATGTTTGTCTATGTATTTACTTATCCGAAATATAAGACGGAGCAGATGTTAGCTGTATTTTTCGGTGTGTTTTATGTGGCTGTGATGCTTTCTTATGTATATCAGACGAGAATGCTCACCGCGGGTGCCTATATCGTATGGCTGATCTTTTTGTGCTCCTGGGGATGTGATACCTGTGCGTACTGTGTTGGTATGCTGATTGGAAAACATAAAATGTCTCCGAAGTTAAGTCCGAAAAAATCTGTGGAAGGAGCAATCGGTGGAGTGGTCGGTGCTGCACTTTTAACTGTGATCTATGGCATGATCTTTAAAAATGCGATGGGTGTTACCACACAGCATGTATGGATCATGGCGGCGATCAGTGCGGTTGGAGCGTTGATCTCCATGGTAGGTGATCTGACTGCGTCTGCAATCAAGAGAAACTATGAGATCAAGGATTATGGAAAACTGATCCCGGGACACGGCGGTATCCTGGATCGCTTTGACAGTGTGATTTTTACGGCGCCGATGATTTATTTTCTTGCAGCAAATTTTATTGTATTGTAAACAGAGGATATTAGTGTGAAAAATAAGCCTGATAGCTTATTTTTCGCACGGCTATTTGTTTCTGAGCAAAACAAATAGCTTTGATGGCAAGGCATAAAAAATATGCCTCCGAGAATTTGAGATTCTCGTCGCCTCTTCGCAACAAGTTGCTTAGAAAAGAGGATTTGTATGAAAAAAATAGCAATCTTAGGCTCGACAGGTTCAATCGGAACACAGACACTTGATATCGTAAGAGAACAGAAAGATATCGAGGTCGTTGCACTTGCGGCAGGAAGTAATATTACATTATTAGAGCAGCAGATCAGGGAGTTTTCCCCGAAACTGGTATGTGTTTTCAAAGAGGAAGCCGCAGAAGCATTAAAGATTAAAATTGCGGATACGGACACAAAAGTGGTTTCAAAGATGGAAGGACTGATTGAAGTCGCAGTTCATCCGGAGAGTGAGATCTTAGTTACCGCGATCGTTGGCATGATGGGGATCCGTCCGACAGTTGCAGCAATCAAGGCTGGCAAAAAAATTGCACTTGCAAATAAAGAGACACTAGTGACGGCAGGACACATCATCATTCCGCTGGCAAAAGAATATCATGTGCCGATCCTTCCGGTGGACAGTGAACACAGCGCGATTTTCCAGTCACTGCAGGGCAATGAGAGCAGCCGTATTGAAAAAATCCTTCTGACGGCATCCGGCGGACCATTTCGCGGAAAAAACGCGGAGGATCTTGCAGAGATAAAAGTGGAGGACGCCTTAAAACATCCGAACTGGTCGATGGGAAGAAAAATAACAATTGATTCCTCGACACTGGTCAACAAGGGACTTGAGGTCATGGAGGCAAAATGGCTTTTTGGTGTGGAATTAGATCAGATCGAAGTGGTCGTTCATCCGCAGAGTGTGATCCATTCTGCGGTGCAGTATGAGGATGGAGCAGTGATTGCCCAGCTTGGAACACCGGATATGCGTCTGCCGATCCAGTATGCACTCTATTATCCGGAGCGCAGAAAAATGTCAGGAAAGAGACTGGATCTTTTTGAACTGGGAAGTCTGACGTTTGAACGGCCGGATACAAAGACCTTCCGGGGACTGGCGTTAGCATACGATGCAATGAGAAAGGGTGGCAGTCAGCCAACCGTATTTAATGCGGCGAACGAGCGTGCAGTGGCAATGTTTTTAGACCGTAGGATCAGCTATCCGCAGATCACGGAGATCATTGAGGACTGCATGGAGCATGTGGCATATATCAGCGATCCGACTTTAGATCAGGTATTAGAAACAGAGCAGGCAGTATACGAATATATCGGGCAGAAATGGGCTTAGAGGCAGAATGGAAAGGAATTAAAAACGGATGAAAATTATTATCGCATTATTGATCTTCAGTATCATTATTATATTTCATGAACTTGGACATTTTTCACTGGCAAAGGCAAATGGGATCCGTGTCAATGAGTTCTGTCTCGGACTTGGACCGACGATTTTGGGCATGACGAAGGGAGAAACGAAATATTCCTTAAAACTGCTTCCGTTTGGAGGTGCCT
>ERZ1673738.5486-NODE-5486-length-11461-cov-6.527529_pt1 | contig 11461 bp, 16 predicted proteins | sample MGYA00580198_ERZ1673738 | MGnify/ENA primary metagenome ERZ1673738 (study PRJEB41218, sample SAMN15661784) | gut metagenome | host: Homo sapiens | place: Canada: London | collected 2015-08-20/2019-03-30 | study: EMG produced TPA metagenomics assembly of... | reverse complement strand
TTTCAGACATGAATAAACGGAATTCCTTTCAAAAAACTATTGATAGAGGTTCCTTTCAGTGAATCCCCAACCAGACTGGACAGTTGGAGAACTTGTCAGAAAAGTCACCGAGGCGGCAGAAGCAAAAAATCAGATGTCCGGCAGAAAACTCAAGCCATGGCAAGAACATATCATTACGCTGTTCTACGTGCTTATTCTGTCATTTCTCATGACCGGATTCTACTCTTTGCACATCGGCTCTGCGTGGAGCTGGCGTATTTGGATGTCGTTGCTGTCAGTTCTTTGCATCGTGTGGCTTGTGACAGTATGGTGGCATGGCTGCAAAAAAACGGAGAAGAAACCGTGAGAGTCTTTCCCTACAATCCGCCTGTCTGTCTGCTCCCCGGATCGGTGCTGGAGTTGACTTCGGATTCGGAAGCCTCCTGTATTCTCTGCCTTGAACTGGAAGGGCGAACATTCAAAAGGAAAAACTGTGAATGGGGGTATGGTCTCACGCTTGAGGAACCGGAGGCGAAACCATGACAGATTTTGAATTTCTTAAATCTCTTTCCCACCGGTCTCGTTTTTCTTCGTTATATCTCTGGAGCGATGCATGGATTCTTGCCGCATTGTTGCTCCTGGATAGAAGTCCCATTCCGCTTGGTGCTGTGATTTTTGCAGCGGATTGGCTGAATCATGCCATCCCAATCCCTTATGAGGTGAATCATGCATTAACACTGCTGTCTGCCAACGGGTTTCTGACATTGGACGCCAATCGGAATCTCCTTTTGACTGATCGAGCAAAAGTATTTAAAAATGACTCTTTTCTGAAAGCAAGGCATTTCAATAAAATTGATGTGATTCATAAAGAACTGATGCTGAATCCACCTCTTTCCTGTCCTTCTGTCAACGAATTTTTTACACAAGATGATATCAAACACGCCCGGGAAGAATTTGCGAGGGAGAGGCGTTCGGGAGGGCTATCATGAATCTTTCTGATCTGTATGCGATTGGCTGTCTGCTGCTCTGGGGCGGGCTGGCGGGATACGCCGTTTGGATATTCCGCAGAAAACCGCCCCGGGAAGAGAAGCCCGGAGAAACATTTCCCGTCGGCACTGCGCTGCTTGCCGTTCTGCTCTCTTACATCCTTTACAGCATACTGCTGATCGGCAATCCCGGTTATCTTGCGGTGGCTCTTTTCTTGTGGACTCTGATCCTCTGCGCTGCCGGATCGATCCATGGTCGATTTCGATTGCTGCGATACGGACTTGGGGGCGCCATCATCGGTACGCTCGGGTTGTATCTATTGTTCGACATTGTTTGTGAAAACGGATTCGTTCCATCTGATAATTCTGTTAGAATCAGAAGAATACAGACTCTATCCGCCTTCAAACAGGCAACGGAAGATAAAAATCTTTATCCTGCCGGGGTACTGAACGGAAACCACCCGGCCGTTATTGCGCATCCGGAGCTTTTGAAATGGTGGAAGTGTTCCGGAACGCCGCGCAGATTGTGGCATTCCGGATTCACGAATCTTTTTGAAAGCACATCGCTTCCGCCTTTCAATTTCGCCGCCGGAACCATTGCAGACAACCGCGAGGCGTTCGAGCAGTACATTTTTTCATCCGGCCGAACCGTTTCAATCCCGGAGGCGGGGAAGTGAAAATACCGTTTTTTCCGTTGAAGCGATATAATCCCATCCACAAGGGGGAGGAACGGCAAACGCTTTGCTTTGTTTCAGCCGGTTATCTGCTATGCGGTATCCTAACGATATGGTGCATGACGGATATTCATTACCAGAGTGAAACCGGAACATCTTATCCGGTTACCACGGAAAGTATTGTTTTCGGAACAATAGTGACAATCTTATGCGGCTTTCTGGTTCCCGGTGCATGTTTTTGGTTCAAGTTCTATCGTTGGTGGCTTGCATGGATAATGTTGTTTACCATAAATCTCACTATCGGTATTGCCGACTGGTATTTTGAGAAACGCCCGGAGGCGATCATCCATCGGACTTTCGGCAAGTATGCAAACAATTTGCTGGTCGAAGCCTTTGTTGTGAACGAGGGGTATGAGTCCAGCTACAACGTCTTCCTCATGACGGGAGATACTGCAAATTTTCAAAACGCATTGCAAAATTCTTTTCCGGATGGGCGAAATACCGAGTATGTCGTGATGGATCGTTTACCGAAATTTATGCGTAACTCATCGCCGATTGTTTTTAACCGGTCTTATTCCAATTTTCTTCGTTCGTGGAAAACAGCTGACGGAAAGTATTACCTTTTAATTGAGACTTGGCACAACTTTCATGCGCAGGAATGGAACCGTATGATTCATGAGGAGAAGCCGTGAAGAAACGTTGTAATACCTCTAATTCCAAAATATATTTGGAATTAGAGGATCGCGTACTTGACTCTTTTATTTTATCCACTATATTAAAGTAGAATTTTGAATTGGTGGAGATTTTATGTATATCAAACGAAATTTGAGGCAGGCTTTTCTGGAAGCCGACACATTTTTTCCAGCTTTGCTGGTAACCGGCGCGCGACAGGTCGGAAAGACCACATTTCTGCGCAATATTGCCGGACCGTCTCGGCGCTTTGTTTCCCTCGATCCTTTGGATATGCGCATGCAGGCAAAGGAAGATCCACGGCTGTTTTTAGCCAACAACCCGCCGCCGGTGATGATTGACGAAATCCAATACGTCCCGGAACTTCTGCCGTACATCAAACAGATCATTGACGACACCCGAAATCGCGATCCGGAATCGGCGCATAGCTTATTCTGGCTGACCGGTTCGCAGCAGTTTGAGTTGATGAAAGGGGTCTCGGAATCGCTCGCGGGACGCATTGGAATTTTCAACCTCTATGGCCTCTCACAAGCGGAACTGGCTGGACGCAACGACGGCGCTTTTTCACCGGAGCGTGATTGCTCTCCACCCCAGGAATCGGTGTCGCCGCTGGAAATTTTTACCCGTATCTGGTGCGGATCGTTCCCTGAACTGGTCACGGCGACGCATCCGGCAAAACACTGGGAACGTTTTTATCAGTCATATTTGCAGACCTATCTCGCCCGCGATGTACGGGCGTTGACTCAGGTTGCCGACGAACACCGCTTTTATGCGTTTTTGAAGGCAGTGGCGGCGCGAACCGGTCAGATGCTGAATTATTCCAGTCTGGCGAGGGATGCCGAAGTCAGCCAGCCGACGGCAAAGAGTTATCTTTCGATTCTGGAAACCTCCGGACTGGTGAAACTGCTGTATCCAACTATGAAAAATCGCAACCGTCAGATGATTTCAACACCGAAACTCTATATGCTTGACACCGGACTGGCTGCCTATCTGACCAGCTGGCTTACGCCGGAAACGCTGATGAACGGAGCGGCGGGAGGACATTTCTTTGAAAGCTGGTGTTTCGCCGAAATTTTGAAAAGTTACGTCAATGCCGGAACTGAACCGGATTTCACCTATTACCGGGACAAGGACGACAACGAAATTGATCTGATTATCCAGCGAAACGGGACACTGTATCCGATTGAATTCAAAAAGGCGGCTACGGTAAAAAAAGACGATGCGAAATCCTTTTCCAAGCTGTCGATTTTCCAGCAGCCAACCGGAATGGGCGCAGTCGTCAGCTTGTATCCGGATGTGCAATTGATCCGTGAAAATGTCCGCGCCATTCCCGCGTGGCGTTTATGATTCAGGAGGCGAAGCCGTGAGGATTGACAAAACGACAGGTACCATAGAGTTCGGCTCCATCTCCATCTCGCCGGAAACAATGGCGAAGGATGTAAAATCCCGATATTGTGATTTTATTTTACGGACGGATGGAGTCATGCCCGACGAAAAAATCGTTTTGCAGAACGATGAATATTGGGTTCGGTTGAATTTCAACGCTGACAAATTGACTCGGATTGATTTTACACCACTCTGCGATGGAAAGCCGACCGATGACTATGATGATCTCTATGAACTGTTAATATTCCTGAGTCAAGACTACGGCGAACAATTCGGCGCACCGTTTTGGGAAACGGATACTTTTTCAGGCGGGGAGCTTGAAGAACCGCCTATTGGGGGATTGAGTTTGGTGCATCCGTCACATGGCTTTCTGCAAAAAACATTTCGTCAACAATACAAACGATTTTGCGAATTGCACCCCTGTTTTTCATTGTTGCAAAAATGTCTGCTGTGGCTTCCGCTGCTGGTTCTGATTCTCGCGTACCTCTGGCCGGTCAACAACGGCATAACGCGCTGCTTGATCGTTCTGGGCGCATGGGGTGTTTTTATCGAAATCCTTTCGGGTGCATATTGGCTTTGGCAGAAAAAATCGAAATGGAGTTTCGTTCTTATACCGGTACTGATTGTGCTGCTCGCATGGATGTTCGTGCCTGCCTTGCACTACACTCCGCTGTTTGCCAAATTGCAAGATTCCTATGTTGCCGAATTGCGAAGCTATGACGGAACACGCTACCTTTGGGGCGGGGAAAGCCGTTTCGGAATAGATTGTTCCGAACTGCCGCGCAAAGCGCTGCGGAATGCTCTGTTGAAAACCGGCTTGAAAGAGATGAACCGTGATTTTCTGTTTCTTGCCTTGAAAAACTGGTGGTTTGACGCCTCGGCAAAAGCACTTGCACAAGGCTATCGGGATTATTGTTTCCCTCTTAATCTCGCGGGAACCGTTGCATCCGCGCCGGAAAAATCATTAAAGCCGGGCGATCTCGCCATTACCGACGACGGTATGCATGTGATGGTCTATCTTGCTCCGGACGAGTGGATTTCCGCCGACCCGGGACAAGGCAAGGTCGTGATCGAACACCCTTCCAAATCAAAAAATCCGTGGTTCACCCGCCCGGTGCATTTTTTCCGCTTTACGCTGCTGGAAAATGCGGGAATCCGTGCTGTTTCGCGAGCGGAACATCTGGAAAATGCATGGCTATCTTTTTTGAAAGGTTCACAAACCGGATGTTGTCTTTCAACGCCTGAAACATTTACGAAAAATCCGCATTGGAATGTTTTTGTCAGCTATGGCAAAGAACATTGTCTGTATTTTTTAGCGGAGAGATTGACTTCTCAAGAACCAACCGGTCAATTTTTTTGCGGCCAGCCGAACATGACGGAACGTGGAGTCGCCTTGGTATGCATGGAACGGGTTTCCGGAAAAAATTTGTCGCACTATACCGGTTTCGATCCGAAGTTAAAAAGAATCATTGCGGATTCCAAGCGGTTTGCCGCACCACATTTTTATCTTCTAGATAAAATCCTGAATGATCCGGAGGCGCTTGCTTCCATACAGAAATATTTGCTTTCTGCAACTGATCAGGATGTGAAGAAGTGAGAGGCAAGCCAAATTATCTATTTCTGGCGCATTGTTATTGGACTGCTGCTGTTCCGGGAGAGCTGTTGGCAACCTCAGAAAGGATTTCAAGATGAAGATCGGCGACCTTTTTAGAAAACAAAGCCAAACAAAGGCTTTCTCCTCCCAAGATAACGTCAGTTTCTATCAGCTGGAACCGGAAGTCGCGGGCGGGTGGGGAGAGGATACCGTTGTGGATACAACCTTGCTGCCGCCCCGGATTTTGCAATTTGACTACTGTTTCGACGGCTGGCTCGGCGATGATCTTCTGGAATCGTATCCCGTCTGGATTGTGACGGAGAAACTCGCTTTTCTATTGCAAGGCTCCTCGTTGACGGGATTTACGCTGGACAAGATGAAAACATCTTACAGCGAAGAATTTATTGATATTTACGGGCGGGAGCGAGTCAGGCGAATGCCGCATTTTCAATGGTTGAAAATATCCGGACAAGCCGGAGTGGATGATTTCGGGGTGTCTGCAGAACACCGTCTTGTTGTCTCTGATTCCGCTCTCGAGCTCCTGCATCAAGTGCAAATTGCCCATTCTTCCGTTTCCGTTTTTTCTGCAGAACATCCGGAAATATAATCACTTGCATTTCCGTTTTCCGGTGTTATCTTTTTTCAACAGTAAACTTGACGGAAAGGACTGTAATGACGGAACATCGGCGAACTTCGAATGAGGGCGACCTGGCAGGCAATCGGCTGAACCGGGAGGATTTCCTCCGACGGACGGAATTTCTGCGGTGCATTCCCTACATCCCGCTCCGGTGCTCGCTCGAATCACGCATGGAACAGGTTGGCCGTGTTCTGACGGAATATGTTCCCTACTCCAATTTCTACGGGAGGCACATTCTATGAATTACTCGAAAATTGATTTACTGGACCGTATCCAGAAAGGAATCCCGGTGGAATATCTCTTCTTCTGGGGGCATCAGCCGTCTCCGGACGGCAAGATCACAGCAAGCTGTCTCAGCCAATGGTGGCAGTGTGAATTTACAGATGGAGACCTCCGCTATGTTTGTGCCGAACAGTTCATGATGGCGGCGAAAGCCCGCTGTTTTCATGATGAGTTCACGCTGCACAGGATTCTCGCGGAAAAGGATCCCGCCGCAATCAAGAAACTGGGGCGTCAGGTCAGGAATTTCTCTCCTGTTCTCTGGGATGAAAAAAAGTGTGCCGTCGTGATCGAAGGGAATTTTCTCAAGTTCTCGCAGAATCTTGCCTTGCGCGATTTTCTGCTCGCAACCGGAGATACGGTACTGGTGGAAGCCAGTCCCTATGACTGCATCTGGGGCATCGGTTTGCGAAAAGATAATCCGGACAGCCGGGACCCTGAAAAATGGCACGGCGAAAATCTTCTCGGATTCGCGCTGATGGAGGTTCGGGATTTGTTACGAACAAATACGGTGAGCGCACTGTCTCCCGCCGAGCAGATTGTGGCGGAACTGACGAAAATCGGAATTTACAGTGGAAATCCGGATTTTACGGAGCAATTACGGCAGGGGAATTGGGATGATGAACAGTTTGAACTCCTGCTGCAAACGCTGAAAAAGAATAAGGCAAAGTTTGATCGACTCCCTGATGCAGTAAAAATTTTACTTGAATTTTATATTGAACTGCCGAATCAGATGCTCGGTTATATCGAACGCTCGACAGGCGAGGAACAGAAACAACTTTATGAAAAATATTTTGATCTTCTCTCCGTCATGCCTGAAACTCTCTCCGTCGAGGATGTTGAAAGCAGGCTGATCCGGTGGAAATGCGCAGCTGTACATCGGAACAGAAAGGGATAACCCATGTTTGGCGTGTTCTATATGACAATATTGATTGACTGGGGAACTGAAACTTTGCGCTGGAGTGCGGATAAAGAATCGTTCTCCATGCCGAATCTGGCGGTTTCGATCTCCAGCCGACAAAAGGTCTGCGCAGTCGGTAACGAGGCGGCGACCTTGCTTCGGGAACACCCCGAATTCCATGCAATCATCCCGCCGCCGGGCTTCCTCTTTGCCGATCCGGAGGCAATAGCCGCTCAGCAACATGAAATACTGCATCAGACGGCACATGAAAAACCGTGGTGGAAGCGACTGCTGCAACCAAGAGTATTTGCCACTGTTCCGCTAGGAACAACCGAATTGGAAGCGCGTGGTTTCTCAAACATGTTGAAACAAGAAACCCAATGCGTCATTCTGTTGGAAGCTCCGACAGCGGCAGCAGTCGGTTGCGGTTATCGGTTAGAAGATGAGAGACTGTTTGCCGTATTGGATCTTGGTGCGGGCTTCTCGCAACTCGCGGTGTTCCAAAAGGGAAAAATGCTCTGTTCCAGTGTCCTTAGAATCGGAGGACGTGATCTGGATGTTGCCCTGAAACGACACTGCGAAAAAGCGTATGCCGCCAATCTTTCTTCCGAAGAAGTGCGGAACGTCAAAACCATTTGGAACCGTCATGATTCTTTCCGAATCGGATCACTGCATCTGGAACAGTCCAAACTTCGAAAACTCTGGACTCCGCATTGGGAACAGGTCGCAAAAATGATTGGGGACACGTTAAGCGATCCCGCTCTTCGCCGTGAAGTCACTGATCGCGGTGTTATCATGACCGGCGGTCTGTCGCAGATGCCGGGTCTCGGAGAATTCCTGTCAGAACAGCTTGGAATATGTTTCCAAACAGCAAAAAATCCATCCGGTGCAGTTCTGCGTGGACTTCAGAAGTTGTTGCCGAAATTACCAACCGATGTATGGAGGTATTGAATATGCATCTTTTCTTGCGGCGGTACAAATCAGATGTATTGCTACCGGGAGGTAAACAATTGACGACATAATCTAATCAGCTCTCGAAAAATGAGTATCGGGCAAAAGTCGGAGAAAGGTGACGAGGTGGAATAACTGTGGAAGCCGGAATCGCTCATGATAGAAGCATGACTAGTGTCCTATCAACAATAATTATGTAACAAAATCATACGATGACCGGATATAGTTTTTTGAGTTTGATCCATGCATCTTCTGCTGTAAATTGCCAATCAACAACTCCTGTTTTGCTGTTTCGTGCCTTTTCCCATGCGGTGACTTCATTGCGCATGATTTCGAGAGAGGGGATTCTGCGTTTCAAACATTGCCCGGATAGAACATTCAGCTCAATTTCTGCAATATTCAGCCGTGAACCATGCTCTGGAGTATATACAAATTCCACACGATCCATCAGACGTTTTGCTTTTTCCGGAGGGAATGCGGTGTACCATGATGTAGCCTTATGTGTACTGAGGTTATCTTCGACAAGAATTATTTTTTCTGCTTCCGGATATGCTTCTATGATTTTCCCGGTAAACAATGCCCAATCCTTTGCTGTCTTGGTTTCTGCAACCTCAGCCATTCGCCATCCCCGCAGGGGTTCCGTTGCCATTGCGAATATTATAAGTTCCATTGCATACATATTCATAATCAATGCGTTCTGCGTATTCTGGTGTCATAGGTTCACCCGGTCTGAATTCCCCAATCAATTGTCGAGGCATCTCATCAAAACAAACAACTGGGAACCGTGAATCGTATGGTTTGCGATAGAGTTCGAGAACTTTTTCCATATCAGGGACAAATTCGGCATTGGAATGCGGAACTGTCACCCATTCCTGCTTTTGCCAGGGTTTAAGTTCGCTTTTTTTAAAAGGCGTCTAACCGTTTCATGAGATATTTTATCTGCATACTGGAGCTCAACAATTTTGTCTGCAAGCAAACGTAATGACCAGCAAGCACGACCATCTGGAGCTTTACTGCATGCAAGTGCAGTCAAACGCGCCTGAAAATCTCCGTCATAATGCGGTGTCCGAGATACAACAGCTTTCCGTTCCAACGCTGCTTCAAAACCTTCCTCAACAAAGCGTTTTTTCAGATTGTTGATACTGCATGGCGAAACATGAAGCGCAGCTGATAGATCACGTTCAGACTGATTCCGATGGTCCTGATACTCTCCCTGATCGACTCCCAGCAAAATCAAAGCATTGAGTATAATCCGCGCAGAACGTTTTCCATTATGAGAAATCTCATGAAGTGTATTTCTTTCCTCTTGCGTCAAAGTTACACGATAAGAGATTTTGGGCATATCACGAACTCCTATGTTGTCCGTGATAATATATACTTTTTTGTTACAAATTCAATGTTGACAAGACAGTAGTTTCTAATGAAATGGATGAATATGCAAAATCTAAAGCCAGACAAAGAGATCGCAAGTCAGGGTTGGTTCATGATGATGCTGAGAATAATATTCAAGTATGGGCTTTTACATGGACAGAGCTGCTTCATAATGCGAGGACTAGATTAGAGTTCATCAATAAATCTCTTTGTTATATGGCTAATCGTGATAGTTCAAAACAGTATCTAACCAAGACTTATCAAAAGTTTATCCCCTCAAAGATATCGGACTCAGATGTTGTAAAAGAGAAAAAGGGACAGAAATAATCGTTTATTGTTTCTGGCGGAAAACGTAAAAGCGTTTCTCGCTCGGCTCCTTCCTGCTATGTAAAAGTCAAGGGGCAGAACCCTCTATTTTACGTTTTTTATTTATTTTCTTTGTTAGACCCTCATTTTTGCCTTACGAAGACAAAAATCCTCCATCTGCAATTTCTTGCAGTTTTATTTCAAAACTTGTAACTGTTTTGCCTTTTCAATCAAAAAATCGGACACTGTTATCGGCAACGGATCGCTTCTGAATCCTCGCATTTTGCTGTTCCATTCAAAAAATAGTATTCGCAAACTTGTTTAAGCTCATATCCTGAGCAGAAAGGAGACACACGACATACTATCAAAAACCGAACATTCTGTTGACCGCAAAACAGATCAAAAACGAAAGATCAGGCCTTACTTTGTTTCAGGCAGAAGCACCTTGAAGTTGCGATCCTGCGTCCAGACAGCGTAAATCGACATCAGGAGTTTCTTTGCAATGATCGTAATTGCACGTTGCGGACTGGTATCTTGACACGCCGGAGAAAACCACCGTTCGGATTGCCGATTACATCCGGGAATTCAATGAAAAGCCGAAGCCGGGAAGCAAAATCACCGGAGGGCTTTCCCCCGCCGAGGCGTTCGCAGCCCGCCCGGAGCGCGCCCCACTTGATCCGATCTGGTTGGTCGCCGCCTTCCTGCTGCCGTTGCCGCGACTTTACAAGGTCGGGCGCGGCTTTTCGGTCGCCGTGGAGGGAAAAAGTTATTTTTCGGAAGCCCTTCGGCCTTACTGGGACCGGAAAGTAATCATTAAAAAGAATCTCTTCGACCCCTCCCGCGTATTCGCCTTTGATTCAGCGGGCCTCTTTATCGGCGAATGCCGGATGAAACAGAGTGTCGCCGCGTTGGCCGAATCCGAAGAGGAGCGCGCCGTTCTGAAAAGTGAACTCAGGCGGCAGGCCGAAGAGAAAAGAGCCGCCCGCGCCGCCATTGATGCCGCCTGCGGTCAACTGGCGAAACTCCCGCCGGAGGTCATCGACCGGATGAGCCCGGAGCAGCTGCGCGCGGCCCGCGCCGGAAAGCTGACCATTGAAATGATCGCCAAATATCAGAGCGTGAAGGGCGCGCAGCATGTCAACGAAGTTTACGCCCTGAAACCGGCGACCGTCCCCACCGCTTCGCTCCCGCCGCCGGACGATTCCCCGGAGCCGGGAAGCCGTGCGGAACGTCTCCAGCGCGGTCTGGCCGATATGTTGAGCGGCGAGGAGGAAAACGAAGTTCCGGAAAGGGACTTTTTCATAGACGACCAAACTGAAAAGGAGGATCAAAATGGAATCGAACGGGATTACAGAGACTTTTAGCGGGATCGTGGAGACCACGACGGTAAAGAAAATCCGGAAACTTCTGAACGGAACGTCGAAGCGGGCGCAGTTCTCTTTCATCTTCGGCCAGACTGGACGCGGTAAAACCTTCGCCGCCCGCGAATGGCTGGCAAGGCATGACGGCGAATATATCCGGGTGCAGACCGGCGATACACTGACCCGGCTGCGGCGACAGGTCAGTTACCGGCTTTTCAATCATGAACATGCCGGGAACAGGGAAATCATTGAATATCTGGCCCGCCGACCGGGATATGTGCTGATCGTCGATGTGCGGTTGGCCCCGAAAACTGGACAACTTGACTTGGTGTAAAATGCCCGTTAA
>ERZ1673738.5482-NODE-5482-length-11467-cov-4.676130_pt1 | contig 11467 bp, 9 predicted proteins | sample MGYA00580198_ERZ1673738 | MGnify/ENA primary metagenome ERZ1673738 (study PRJEB41218, sample SAMN15661784) | gut metagenome | host: Homo sapiens | place: Canada: London | collected 2015-08-20/2019-03-30 | study: EMG produced TPA metagenomics assembly of... | reverse complement strand
TTTTTCCGCACCCGGCCAGCAGCACGAAGCACAAGGCCAGAGGCAGGAGGATCTTTGCGATTTTCATACGACACGTCCTTTCCATTTTCTAACATTTTTCTGTCCTGCTCGGGTCCACTTTTGGTAGTATACCATAAGAAAATCGGTTTGTAAATAGAGATTGCGAATTTTTGTTTTTTTTCGTGTTTACTGCTGGTTAAGACAACTCCTCAACATCGTGTTCAATAACGTCCTGTCGTTTTGTGCAGATTTCCTCTTGCACCGGCGGCGGGATGGGTGTATGATAGCAATCGTTCAATATTGAACTATCTAAAATCGGAGGAATTTTTCATGACCAACGCCTATCAGGTCTATACCGGGGCCCGGCAGCTGCTGGAGGGGTACGCCGCCGCCATGCAGCCCCTGTGCCGCCGGGAGGGGCTGGCCCCCAACGGGGTGGATATCCTGCTGTTTCTGGCCAACAACCCGGGGCTGGACACCGCCCGGGACATCTGCACCTATCGGGGGCTGAAGCCGGGCATCGTGTCCTTCCATGTGGAGAAGCTGGTGCAGGAGGGCTACCTGCTGCGGCAGCCCGCCCCGGAGGACCGGCGCAAATGCCGCCTGGTATGCACCCGGCGGGCGGAGCCTGTGGTGCAGCGGGGGCGGCAGGTGCAGGAAGCGTTTTTCCGCCGGATGACGGCGGGGCTGGACCCCCAGGACCTGGCGGCCTTCCGCCGCTGCCTGGAGGGCTTTCAGCGGAATCTATCGCAAATGACACAGGAGGACGACCAATGACACAGGACAAGAAATTTCTGGGCACGGAGCCCGTGGGCAGGCTGCTGTGGAGGCTGGCGGTGCCCACGGTCATCGCCCAGCTGGTGAATATGCTGTACAACATCGTGGACCGCATCTACATCGGTCACATTCCCGAAACCGGCAGCATGGCCCTGACCGGCGTGGGGGTGTGCCTGCCCATCATCATGATCATTTCCGCCTTTGCGGCCTTTGTGTCCTCCGGCGGCGCGCCCCGGGCGTCCATCGCCATGGGCCGGGGCGACTATGACCAGGCCCAGCGCATTCTGGGAGGGTGCTTCACTTTACAGGTGGCCATTTCCCTGGTATTGACGGCAGTGCTGCTGATATGGAACCGGCCGCTGCTGCTGGCCTTCGGTGCCAGCGGGAACACCATCGAATACGCCGCCCAGTATATGGGCGTTTACGCCCTGGGCACCCTGTTCGTGGAGCTGACCCTGGGCCTCAATGCCTTCATCACCGCCCAGGGCTTCGCCCAGGTGGGCATGAAAACGGTGCTCATCGGCGCGGTGTCCAACATTCTGCTGGACCCGCTGTTCATCTTCGTCCTGGACATGGGCGTCCGGGGGGCTGCCCTGGCCACGGTGCTGTCCCAGGGCATCTCCTGCGTGTGGGTAATCTCCTTCCTGCGGGGGAAAAAGACCCTGCTGCGGCTGGAAAAGGCCGCCCTGCCCATCCGGCCCCGGCTGATCCTGCCCTGCGTGGCCCTGGGTACGGCGGCGTTCATCATGCAGGCCAGCGAAAGCGTCATCTCCGTGTGCTTCAACGCCTCCCTGCTGAAATACGGCGGGGACCTGGCGGTGGGGGCCATGACCATTCTGTCCAGCGTCATGCAGTTCGCCATGCTGCCCCTTCAGGGCATCGCCCAGGGGGCCCAGCCCATCTCCAGCTATAACTACGGGGCGGGCAACGCTCAGCGGGTGCGCCAGACCTTCTGGCTGCTGCTGAAGGTAAGCCTGGGCTACGCCCTGGTGCTGTGGGGCTGCATCCAGCTGTTCCCCGGGGTCTTTGCCCGGATCTTCACTCCCGACGCGGAGCTGGTGGCCTTCACCGCCGGGGTGCTGCGGATCTACTGCGGGGCCCTGTTCCTGATGGGCATCCAGATCGCCTGCCAGATGACCTTTGTGTCCATCGGCAACGCCCCCTGCTCCATCATCGTGGCGGTGCTGCGGAAGTTCGTGCTGCTGCTGCCGCTGATCTATCTGCTGCCCCACCTGCTGGCGGACCAGACCCGGGCCGTGTTCCTGGCGGAGCCGGTGGCCGACGTCATCGCCGTCACAGGCACGGTGATCCTGTTCTCCTCCCAGTTCCGCAAGGCCCTGCGGGGCCTGGAAAACGACAACAAATCGTAATATCCGACAGGAAAATTGCATATTGTATAACGAACAGGCATCCCCGGCCGCTGCCGGAGATGCCTGTCTGCTTCTTCTATATTCATTGCTCTGCGCAGAGATCAAAATGTGCTACTTCTTCTTTTTCCCCCTCAGCTGGTACATGATAAACGCTCCCATGGTAATAACGGCAAGAGTCGCTCCCATGTCGTTCAATCCCGCCGAGCTCAACAGATATTCCGAGAAAAAAGCCCACGCGACATAGGCGGTCAGGGAGCAAACCACACTGAGAATGACAATCCGCATAAGAATTCACCACCTTTCTGTTCAGGATTCTTCCTGTTATTGTTGATTATAACATACGCATATTCGAAATGTAAAGAAGTTTTTCCATTTTCCACATTTTTATTTCCGGCAAATCGACAACAAATCGTAATATCCGACAGAAAAATTGCATATTGTATAACAAGGCCTCCGGCTGGGCCGGAGGTCTTGCCGCTTATTGGTCAGATTTTGATGAGCTCATACTCCCGGGTGCCCATGCCCAGCTTTTCCGCATGCTCCAGGCAGCTCATCCAGTCCGTCTCCGGGTGGAGATGGTGGAAGTGGTCATGGCCGCAGTCCCCGGCGGCAGCGGCCCCCGGCAGGGGCGGCTGGGCGTTTACCGCGTCCGCGCAGGCCATGTCCAGGGCCACCGGATCGAAGGAGGCAAACATGCCCACATCGGGGATGATGGCCGCGTCGTTCTCCGGATGACAGTCGCAGTTGGGAGACACGTCGATGACCAGGCTGATGTGGAAGCAGGGCCGCCCGTCCACCACCGCCTGGGCATACTCGGCGATCTTGCGGTTCAGATTGGTGACCGTCTCGTCCCAGTTCACCCGGATGGCGTCCCGGGGACAGACGGCGATGCACCGGCCGCAGCCCACGCACCTGCTGTGGTCAATGCTGGCCTTGCGGTCTGTGACGGTAATGCCGCTGTGGGCGCAGATGCGGGTGCAGGCGCCGCAGCCCACGCAGTGCTCCTGGGCCACATGGGGCTTGCCGGCGTTGTGCTGCTCCATTTTTCCGGCCCGGCTGCCGCAGCCCATGCCGATGTTCTTCAGCGTGCCGCCGAAGCCCGCCTCCTCGTGGCCCTTGAAATGGCTCAGGGAGATGAACACGTCGGCGTCCATCACGGCCCGGCCGATCCGGGCCTTCTCCACATATTCGCCGCCGCGCACCGGCACCTCCGCCTCGTCGTTGCCCTTGAGGCCGTCGGCGATGATGATCTGGCAGCCGGTGGACAGGGGGGAGAACCCGTTGAGCATGGCGGCGTCCATGTGGTCCAGGGCGTTTTTCCGCCCGCCCACATACAGGGTATTGCAGTCGGTAAGGAAGGGCTTGCCGCCCCGCTCCTTCACAAAGTCCGCCACGGTCTTGGCCCAGTTGGGCCGCAGGAAGGCCAGGTTGCCGGGCTCGCCGAAGTGCAGCTTGATGGCCGTGAACTTGCCTTCAAAGTCGATCTGGCCCATTCCGGCGGTTTTCATCAGCCGGGTCAGCTTCTGAGGCAGGTTTTCCCGGTAATCGGTCCGCAGGTCGGCCCAATATACTTTTGATGCCATTTGGAGATCCTCCTTGAATCTTAATTGCCCATAGTGTATCATATTCCCGTAGAATTTGTCACGTTATTTTGAAGGGAGGCGGCAGCATGCACCTGCTGACCTATACCGTCGCGCCGAAGCAGGAGGGCTGGCCCCTGCGCAGGCTCCTGCGGCAGGAGCTGCGGATCTCCGGCTCGTTTCTCTCCCGGCTGAAGTGGCGGCCCGGAGCCATTCTGCTGAACGGGCAGCCCGCCACCGTGGCAGCGCTGGTCCGCGCCGGAGACACCGTCACCGCCGACGTGTCGGACCTGCCCGGAGACAATCCCCATATCCGGCCGGTGGACTATCCCCTGGACATTCTGTGGGAGGACCAGGACCTGCTGATCCTCAACAAGCCCGCAGGCATCGCCATCCACCCGGCGGCCCTGACGGAGGAGACCGTCACCGTGGCCGGGGCCGTGTGCCGGTATCTGGGCCAGGGAAGCTTCCACTGCGTCAACCGGCTGGACCGGGGCACCACCGGCGTCATGGCGGTGGCCAAAACCGGGTACGTCCACCGGCTGTGCATGGAGCAGCTGCACTCCGGCGATTTCCGCCGGACGTATCTGGCGGTGTGCCGGGGCTGCCCGGACCCGGCGGCAGGGTCCATCGACCTGCCCATCGGCCGGGAGCCGGACTCCCTGCTGCGGCGGCGGGTGGACCCGGCGGGTCTGGCGGCCCACACGGACTATGTGACCCTGTGGCAGGGGCCGGACCGGGCGCTGCTGCGGCTGACTCCCGGCACCGGCCGCACCCACCAGCTGCGGCTGCACCTGTCCGCCATTGGCCACCCGCTGCTGGGGGACTGGCTCTACGGCCAGGAGGACCGGGACCTGATCCCCCGTCCGGCCCTGCACTCCCACCGGCTGGAGCTGACCCACCCCGTCACCCGCCGCCTCCTGACGGTAACGGCCCCGCTGCCGGAGGATATGGCCCGGCTTCTGCCGGAAGATATGAACAAATCTTGAAAAATGCAAAAAAGGGATGGAAATTTTGACAGTGTATAGTATAATAGCCTATACACTGTCTTAACGCCGCGCCCCGGCGCGGAATCTATTTTCGGAAGCGGGAGGAACGTATGCGGAACATCTGGCGCATCATCAAGGCGGACGCCCGTTCGCTGTTTACGCATTTCTTTGCTCTGGCCGTGGCCCTGGTCATTGCGGTGCTGCCCAGCCTGTACGCCTGGCTGAATATCTACTCCAACTGGGACCCCTACGGCAACACCGGCAACATCAGCATCGCCGTGGCGTCCTTGGATAAGGGCTGGACGGAGGAGGACGGCACCCAGGTCAACAAGGGCCGGGAGGTGATGGACGATCTGCGCACCAGCACCAGCATCAACTGGGTGGCGGTGGACACCAAGGAGGAGGCCGAGCACGGCGTCTATGCCGGGGATTACTACGCCGCCGTGGTCATCGGTGAGGACTTCTCTTATAATATGTACCACATGCTGACGGAGTGGACCGGCAAGCCCACCATCACCTATTATGAAAACTACAAGAAAAACGCCGTGGCCACCAAGATCACCGACACAGCGGTGTCGTCCCTGAAAACCACCATCAGCAAAAGCTATCTGGACGTGGTGGTGGACGCCGTTTTCCGGGGAGCCAACGACCTGTCGGACCAGCTGAAGGGCGACGACCCCGTGGGCTCCGTTCAGGGGCTGCTGGGCCAGGCCCGGAGCCTGCTGCGCTCCTGCGCCCAGACCGTGGACGCCTTCCAGGCCGCGGGCCAGGACAACAGCAGCTATCGCCAGGACCTGTCGGACCTGGTGGCGAATATCAACCAGAACCGCCCCGACAGCCAGGAGCTTCTGAACACCGTGGCCCAGCTGAACCGCCAGGTCCACGCCGCCCTGGATAAGGCCCAGGCAGCCCTGGACAAGGCCTTTGACGCGGCGGAGAAAATTCTGAACGGCATCGACGTGGACGCTCAGCTGCCCCAGATTCAGGAGGACCTGCGGGACGCCGCCCAGACTATGGACGATATGGGCGATAAGCTCACGGCCTGGGCCAGGTCTATCGCCGTGGAGGCCGGGCCCGTGGGGGCCCAGGCCGCAGCCGCCGCCCAGCGCCTGGCGGACAGCTGCTATCAGCTGCGGGACCGGCTGAACACCGTGGCCAACGGCATCCAGCAGAACTCCGCCGTTTTGCAGGACACCATCGCTTTGGTGGCCCAGCTGGAGAAGCTGACGGACACCCTGCTGACGCCGGTGTTCGGCGATGTGACGGATGATGTGAAAAACGTTCTGGACCAGACGGAGGGCCTGCTCCAGGGCCTCCACGGAACGGCAGCCGATACCCGGGACCTGCTGGCAGCCGCCGGCGCGGCGGCCGGCACCCTGGACGGTCTTATGTCCCAGGGCCGCGACGCCATCGGCCAGGCCATCGACAAGCTGGGGAGCCTGCTGGGCGGCCTGGAGGACAGCGACAGCCCGGACTATCTGGACACCCTGCTGGATATCCTGGGCGGCAGCCCGGAGAATTACGGCGCCTACTTCTCCCAGATGGTGCAGACCACCGTGGAGCCGGTGTATCCCATTGCAAACTACGGCAGCGCCATGGCCCCCTTCTATTCCGTTCTGGCCATCTGGGTGGGCGGCGTCATGCTGGTGGCCATTCTCAAGCCCCACGCCCGCCTGGAGGGGCTGGTGGACCCCAAGCCCCACCAGCTGTTCTTCGGCCGGTACTTCCTGTTTTTCGTCATGAGCCAGATTCAGGCCGCCGTCATCGTGGCCGGGGACCTGCTGGTGCTGAAGATCCAGTGCGTGGAGCCGGCGCTGCTGTTTGCCACCGGGGCCATTACCTCCCTGGTGTTCAGCCTGCTGATCTACGCCCTGACCGTGTCCTTCGGCGACGTGGGCAAGGCCGTTGTAGTGGTGGTCATGGTGCTCCAGATCGCCGGCTCCAGCGGCACGTTCCCCATTGAGCTGCTGCCGGACGTGTATCAGAAAATTTATCATATCTTCCCCTTCCCCTATGCCATCGACGCCGTGCGCGAGTGCGTATGCGGCCTGTATGGGACCACATGGCTGAAAAACATCGGCTGCCTGCTGATCTTCGGCGCGGCGGCCCTGGTCATCGGCCTGCTGGTGCGCAAGCCCTTTATGGGACTGAACCATTTCATGGAGGAGAAGCTGAAAGAAACGGAAATGCTGTAAGAAAGGAGGACTCCCTATGGACGAAAAGAAATATAGCCAGCTGTATCAGGCCCTTTTGCAGGAGGTCCTTCAGTTCCACAGCGGCAATCAGCGCCGCATCCGCAAGGGAATGCTGAGCCTGCTGCTGGTGCCGCTGGCATTTCTGGTGCTGCTGTTTTTATCCGACGGCTCCCGGGTGATCTTCCTGCTGCTGTGGATCGTATCCATGTTCGGCATCGCGGCGTATCTCATCGCCGTGGAATATGTGGACTACGAAATGCAGAACAAGGTGAAGAAGATCACCCAGAAGGAGGTGGAGCTGGATCAGCTGACGGCCCTGCCCACCGGCATGCCCCAGCTGCTGCCCCATCTGCGGGGCCGGAGTCAGGAGAGCGAAGCGGCCCCGGAGGAGCCTGCCCCGGAGGAGCCTTGTCCCGCCCCTGTCCCGCCTTGTCCCCAGCCTGTCCCGCCCCGTCCCGCCTCTGTCCCGGTACAGCCGGAGCCCCTGCACCCGGAGCTGGCCCTGACCCTGTCCGACCTGCAGGAGAGCAGCCGCCAGCTGGCCCAGGGCTTTGAGCAGATGTCCCGGGAGCTGGGCCGCATTTCCCGGTCTATGGGCGATCAGGACCGGCGGTCCAGGGAGGTGCAGGCATGAGGAATATCTGGAGAATTTTCCGGGCCGACTGGCAGCGCATCAGCGCCAGCGTGGTGGCCGTGGTGGTCATCATGGGCCTGTGCCTGATCCCGTGCCTGTATGCATGGTTCAACATTTTTTCCAACTGGGACCCCTACGGCCCCGACGCCACGTCCAATATCCGCGTGGCCGTTACCAGCGAGGATGAGGGCTATGAGCTGCTGGGCCTGAAGCTGAACATCGGGTCCATGGTGCTGGACGGCCTGAAAAGCAACAACCAGATGGGCTGGGACTTTGTAGACAGCCGGGAGGAGGCCCTGGAGGGTGTCCGGTCCGGCAGGTACTACGCCGCCCTGATCGTTCCCGCAGACTTCACCGGGAACTTCGTCAGCATTCTGGACACGGACCTGCGGCACCCCCAGATCGAGTATTACGAAAACGAGAAGAAAAACGCCATCGCCCCCAAGATCACCAACAAGGCCAAGACCGCCGTTCAGGACGAGATCAACGCCACCGTGGTGGAGACGGTGACCAACGCCGTCACCACCGTCAGCTCCGTGTGCAGGGCTCTGGGCCTGGACGCGGACGACGTGTCCCAGGGGGTCATTGAAAAGCTCAGCAGCGCCCAGGACAGCCTGCGCACCCTGGAGGAGACGCTGACGGCCATGCAGACCCTGGCGGACCAGACGGACAGCATCCTGGCCTGCGCCGGGGTGGTCACCGGCGACCTGGACAGCATCGTCAGCGGCAATGACCTGTCCGGCATCCAGGACGCCCTGGACCGGGGCATCGGCCGCCTGAACGAGACGGAGGCCGAGATCGCCCGGCAGCTGGAGGATATCGACGCCCAGATCGACGTCATCGCCGACGACATTGCCGCCGCCGTGGGAACGGCGGAGGATGTGGCGGGCTTTCTGGCCGGTCCCGCCCAGCAGCTGGACCAGCGGCTGGCGGAGCAGCAGCAGCGGCTGGAAAAGCTGCGGGACTTTGCCGCCGGTTATCCCGCCGTTCAGGAGCGGCTGGGCAACGCCATTTACCGCATCGGCGAGCTGCGGGACCTGCTGAAAACACTGGAGGACCCCGGCCAACTGGAGACCTGGCGCCAGGAGGTACAGGCCAAGGTGGATGCGCTCCGCCAGGAGCTGCGGGAGGCGGCCCTGCGCATCAGCGGCAGCGTGAACCAGCGGCTGGAGGAGCTGAACCGGGATGTGACGGAAAAGCTCCAGACCCTGCAGAGCGTGTTTGACAGCGTATCCGGCAGTCTGTCGGCCCTGGGCGATAAGCTGACCCGGTATCAGGAGGCCATCCAGTCCACAGGCACCACCCTGAGCGGGGCCATCCAGCTGTCGTCCACCCTGCGGGGCGACCTGGGCCAGCTGGCCCAGGATATGGACCGCATCGTCACCAGTGACGGCTTCCGCCGCTTTGTGGAGGTGCTGGAAAACGACCCCGAGGGCCTGGCGGACTACCTGTCCGACCCCGTGTCCATGGAGACGGTGCCGGTATACGAGATCACCAGCTACGGCAGCTCGATGGCGCCGTATTACATCATGCTGGCCCTGTTCGTGGGCTCCCTGCTGACGGCCACCATGCTCCATGTGAACGCCCCCATGCCGGGGCTCTTCCGGCTGCGCCCCTGGCAGCGGTTCTTCGGCCGGTATCAGCTGTTTTTCCTGATCGGTATGATCCAGGCCCTGGTCACGGGCCTCGGCTGCATTTACTACATCGGCATCCAATGCCCGTATCCGGGGCTGTTCCTGCTGGCGTGCTGCGTGTGCAGCCTGAACTTCACCATGATGAACTATGCCCTGGTCTATGCCCTGGACAACATCGGCATGGCGGCCTCCGTCATCATCATGGTCATCCAGGTGGCGGGCTCCGGCGGCGTCTATCCCATCGACGTGCTGCCCGGGATCTTCCAGGCGCTGTATAAGTTCATGCCCTTCCACTATGGCATGGACATGCTCCGGGAGACCATCGCCGGACGGTATGAGAACGTGTACTGGAAGAATCTGGCTGTGATGGCGGCCATGTGCGTGCTGTTTGCGCTGCTGGGGATGGTGCTGTATTACCCGGCCCGGCCCCTGAACCGGCTCATCGCCCGCAGCAAGGAAAAATCCGGCATTATGTAAGGAGGACTGCTGCCCATGAATGCAAAGCATGACCTGGCGGAAGCCCTGTGCCAGCTGCTGGAGACAAAAACCCTGGAAAAGATCACCGTCAAGGACATTGTGGCCCGGTGCGGTGTGAACCGCCAGACGTTTTACTATCATTTTCACGACGTGTACGACCTGATGCGCTGGATCTTTGACCGGGAGGCCGCCGCCCTGGCCCAGAGCATCCGCAGTAACGGCAGCGACTGGCGGCAGGAACTGCGTACCATCACGGACGTGCTGCGCAGCAAGCGTCACCTGGTGATGAATGCCTACCGCTCCGTGAACCGGCGGGATCTGGAGCGCTATCTGATGCAGGGCTACGGCCCGGTGATCCGCCGCATCGTGGACCAGGCGGCTGTGGGCCTGGACGTGACCCAGGGGGACCTGGAGTTCGTGTCCCGGTTCTATGCCCGGGGCCTGCTGAGCGGCGTGTTCGACTGGATCGAATCCGGCATGCCGGAGAGCATCGGCGACGATCTGCGCCGGTGCATCCTGCTGCTGGACGGCAGCCTGCCCACCGCCCTGAAAAGCGTCAGTGAGAAATAAGCGCAAAGCCTCCGGCTTCGGCCGGAGGCTTTGCTTTTCCTGCCAAATCCCCGAAAATACGCCCCGCCGCCCCTTGTCAAGTCATTCGGCGTTTGCTATAATAAAATATTATTTGCAGTACCGCGAAAGGGGTGTCCCGTCATGAAATATCAGCAGTGGAGCATACCGGACCTGCCTGCCCAGGCGGTGGACCGGCTCACCGGGGCCGGATACCCCTATCTGGTGTCCTCCGTGCTGGCCTCCCGGGGCGTCACCACACCGGAGGAGGCCGCTGCCTTCCTGGAGCGGGACCGGGAGCTGCCCTATTCCCCGTTTTTGATGAAGGATATGGACCGGGCTGCCGGGCGGGTGAACCGCGCCCTGGCCGATGGGGAAAGGATCGCCGTGTTCGGCGACTATGACGTGGACGGCATCACCGCCACGGTGATTCTGGTGGATTACCTCCTGTCCCGGGGCGGCGACGTGGTGCACTATATCCCCCGCCGCATCGAGGATGGGTACGGCCTGGGAAAGGACGCCATCCTGTCCCTGCATGACCAGGGCGTCCGGCTGCTGGTAACGGTGGACTGCGGCATCACCGGCGTGGAGGAGGTGGCCTATGCCAACTCCCTGGGCATGGACGTGGTCATCACCGACCACCATGAGTGCAAGGAGGAGCTGCCTCCCGCCTGCGCGGTGGTGGACCCTCACCGGCTTGACTGCGGCTATCCCTTCAAGCACCTGGCCGGGTGCGGCGTGGCGCTGAAGCTGGTGCTGGCCCTGGGGGGCGAGAGCCGGGAGGAGGCCCTGCTGTCCCGGTACTGCACCCTGGCCGCCATCGGCACCGTGGCCGACGTGATGCAGATGTCCGGCGAGAACCGGACCATCGTCTCCCGGGGGCTGGCATCTATCGGCCGGTCGGATTTCATCGGTCTGCACGCCCTGCTGCGGGAGGCGGGCCTGTCCGACAAGGCCGTCACCTCCGTGCAGATCGGCTTTGTCCTGGCCCCCCGCATCAACGCCGCCGGCCGCATGGGCGCGGCGGATATGGCGGCGGACCTGCTGCTGAGCACTGATCCCCACCAGGCAGAGCGTCTGGCCCGGGAGCTGTGCGCCCTGAACCGGGAGCGCCAGAGCGTGGAGCAGGCCATCTATGCCCAGGCCGTGGAGCAGATCGAGCAGTCCCCGGCCCAGGAGCGCAGCGCCCTGGTGCTGGCCTCGGATACCTGGCACCAGGGGGTGGTGGGCATCGTGGCCTCCCG
>ERZ1673738.5479-NODE-5479-length-11478-cov-10.723015_pt1 | contig 11478 bp, 15 predicted proteins | sample MGYA00580198_ERZ1673738 | MGnify/ENA primary metagenome ERZ1673738 (study PRJEB41218, sample SAMN15661784) | gut metagenome | host: Homo sapiens | place: Canada: London | collected 2015-08-20/2019-03-30 | study: EMG produced TPA metagenomics assembly of... | reverse complement strand
TTGAGATATGGCGCAAAGCCTTGCCGCACCTGCGTTTGCGGGAACGGCAGAGAAAAAATAGTTAGTTGTTGACTACTATTTGACTACTATCGCAGAAACCCACAATCAAATACGCGCCCGTAGCTCAGTTGGATAGAGCGTTAGACTCCGACTCTAAAGGCCGCTGGTTCGAATCCAGTCGGGCGTACCAAAAACCGTCTCGAACGATACGTTTGAGACGGTTTTTATATGCGGAAAATTAGGAGAATTGAAACCTGATTTGACCACTATTGCGCATTTTGCGATCCAACTAAGCTATTACGCTATGTCATATCTCCAGCATTTCCTGCAATCCTGCGCTGGCGGCTTTTTTATTCTTGTCGAAGGCGTGGGTGTAGATGTCCAGCGTGGTGGAGGGCTGGCTGTGGCCGAGGATGCCTGCCACCGTTGCAACATCCGTGCCGCCTGCGATCATCAAGCTGGCGGCGGTGTGCCGGAGGGAATGGACATTCAGCTCCTGCGGCAGGCCGTTCTTCTTGAGGATTAGCTTGAAGCGGTAGGTGAAGGTGGTGGGCGTCATGGGGAGCTGCGCTCCCTGGCGGCGGAACAGGAAGTCATCAGCGGTCAGCTGCCGCTGGTCATAGGTTTCGGTGATATACCGGCATTCTTTTTGGTACTCCCGCAGGAGACTTTCCATCTCAGCGGAGAAGTACACATAGCGGTCACCTGCGCGGGTCTTGGGTTCCTTAACGAAGATTTCCTCGTCTGTCACCTTGACCGCATTGCGGCAGATGTGGATGGAACGCTGCTCCCAATCAATGTCGCACCATTTTAGTCCGCAGCACTCGCCCCGCCGCATCCCCGTGGCGATGATGAGCTTGAAGTAGGTTTCGTACTTGATGCTCTCGCCCTCCAGCGCGGCGATGATCTTCTGCGCCGTTTCCTCGTCCGCGATTTTCTTTTCGCACTTGCGCCCGGCGTAGCGGTAGGTGCGCCAAGCCGGATTATGCGAAAGAAAGCTACCCTCCACGGCATCAGAGAGGATGCTGCACAGCGTCGCGTGCACGCCCTCAATGGTGTACTCGGAGAGTGGCTTTTTCGTGTCGGGACGAATGACTTTTCGCAGCTCTGCGTAGAAATTCCGGAAGTGCTCCGGCCGCAGCTCAGTGAGCTTGTAGTGACCCAGCGCCGGGAGGATACGCTCGATGTCCTGCCGGTCGCGGCGGATGGTGGACTTCGCCAGCTTGCCGGGGGCGATGTCCGTCAGCCACAGGTCGATGTATTTTGCCAGCGTGAGCTGCTGGACGGGCTGCGGCGTGTGACGGCATTCCCGCTCAAAGAGGACTGCCTGCTCGTTGAGCCACTTTTCTACCTGCCTGGGCGTCAGTTCCTCCGGCGGGTGGACGGTTTTCTGCCGGGGGTTGATGCGCTTGCCGTTGTAGTCATAGCCCATGGAGACCACGATGAGATAGCTGCTGCCGCGCTTGCGGATGCTTGCCATAAAAACGACCTCTCTTTCATTTGTTCTCAGTACAGTTGCGGCTTATCTTGCAAGCACAACATACTGCAAGCGCGGCGGTAAAGCCATCACAATTTTCTTGGAAAAATGAATTTCTACGAAAGCAACAATCATGCGCTGTGCTGCTTCGGAGAACAGGCGGCGGCGAGATTGAAGATATGTTCGCCGTCCGGACGGAGCATAGTGAGCATGGAGTCAGCCGCTTGCTCCTTCTGCGCCTGCTGGGGGTGGCAGTAGGTGCGCTCCAGAAAGCCGGTGTCCGCATGGCCGACAAGGTCTGCCACCGTCTGCTTGTCCACGCCGCAGTGCAGAAGGGATGTCACGAAGTAGTGCCGCAGGGTGTGAAGGTGGTACTCTCGCGGAAAGCCGATGGCTTCATAGATCTTCCGCAGCCGCTTGGTGAAGGTGTCCGGGTGGATGAGCTGCCCCTGTTCGTCGGTGAAGAGATAGGGACTGAGCTTGCGGCGCTGCTTGTCGGCCTCCATCTGCTTGCGGCGTTTGTAGGCGAGGAGGATACCCCGCAGGTCAGAGGAGAGGTAGACTTCACGGCTCTTGCCGTTTTTGGTAGAGCCCTCTACGATGCCCTTGCCGGGAACGCTGCTGCGGGAGCGGCTGACGGTGAGAAGCAGACCGTTCTGCGTGCCGGTGAAGTCCGACCATTGCAGAGCGCTCAGCTCGCCCCGGCGGCAGCCGGTGTACATGGAGAGCAGATAAAACAGACGGTAGTGTCGCGGCTCCTTTGCCAGCGCGTCCAGCAACTTTTCCACCTCGCCTCGCGTGGGAATGCGCTGCACCGTGCGCCGCGGTGTGGGCAGGTCTAACATTCGCGCGGGATTCTTTTCGATGATCTCATTGCGCTTAGCGTCGCTGAGTACGGCGGAGACCACAGAGAGGTATCGCTGCGCGGTGGATTCGTTGATGCGCTTTCCGTGGTGCTTGCGCTTGCGCAGTTCGGAGAGCATATTTTCCAGTGCCATCGGTCGGAGCTTATTGAGGCGGATGCCGCCGATCATGGGATACACCACCTCCAGCATCCGCCGGTATGCAGCGATGGTGCTGGGGGCGTATTTCGTCTGCCGCTTCAGCCAGCGGGAGGCGAATTCCTCAAAGGTCATCTCGCCGTCCTCGGCGTAGCCGGTCTTGAAGCTGCGCTCCAGCTCCTCGGCGGCGTGGGCGACATACTGCCCGATGCCGCGCTTGGGGACGCTGGGCGGGACTTGGATGGTCTTTGCCTTGCTGATCTTTTTGCCGTTGGGCCGGTAGCCGTTGCTGACGGTGATCTTATATCGCCGCTCGTCCAATTGCTTGATGCTTGCCATTTTTAGAGTCCTCCCATCGTTTGCTCATGCTGTTGCTTTTTCCGTTCTTCCTGTGCAGTCTGTTCATCCAATTTTTCTTTCACCGCCAGAGCCGCGCCTGCCGCGAGTCCGACCACTGCGCCGAAGTTTTCGGCGGCGATCTTCGCCTCCATGCGCCGCCGCTTTTCCTCGGCGTCCTCATCCTCGTCCATCAATGTCCCCGCGGCAGCCAGCCCAGCCACGGCGGGGATCAGAGGAGCAGGCCGCTGATCGCCGCCACGCCATACCACCCGGCCAGTGCCGCCGCGCCGATCACCACATGGTTGGCAAAGCAACTTTTGCCAACGGGGACATCATCCCCTACTATGACGTAGATTCCTTTCTGGACTGCATCCGTGAGGAACTGCCCTATCGGGACACCACAGGCTTTCGCTATGAAATTCTGACAGACGATCCCGCTGTCCGCAAGGCGGCGGATGATATTTTATTCGACTTCGTGGGGGAAGAAAATCCACATGAGTTGGCAGACTATAGGAAGATGGGAGGGCTGTGACATGGACATCAGCAGAGAAATGGTAACGTTCCTGCGGAAGCAGTACCCGCCCGGTACCCGTATCCGGCTGGATAATATGGATGATCCCTTCGCGCCGGTACCGGCAGGGATGACAGGAACGGTGGAACACATCGACGACGCGGGGCAGTTCCACATGAAATGGGATAACGGTCGGACGCTGGCGCTCATCCCCGGCGTGGACAATTTCACCGTCCTGCCGCCCAAGCTCAGCGTAATGAAGCTATATATGCCCCTCACCGCTGACCTCTATGAGCGGGACGAATGGGGCAATATGCCGGAGGAGCCGGAGCTGCTGTCGGGACGCGACCTGCTTCCTTACGAGGACAACATCCGCAGCGCCCTTGTGAAGTACCGGATGCCGGAGGAGGTCACCCGCGGCCTTATGAATTGGTACAATAAGCCTGATGCTGTAAATAACAAGGTGCGTTCTGTTACATTCGGCGCGGAACTGCGCGGTGAGCAGCTCTGGGGTGTAGCGGAGTGTCAGCTCTGGCATGAGCTTTCCGCAACGGAGCTGACCACACTGAAGGAGTTTATCACCGGTCAGGCGTCGGTCGGTTGGGGCGAGGGCTTCGAGCAGCGGGAGATCGCCATCGGACGAGGCAATGAACTGTACGTCCATCTGTGGCAGGATCACGACTGGAGCATCCAGACGGAGCAGGAGCGGTTTTGCCCCCATTTGGACAAGCTGCCGGAGATGTGCTTCACGCTGCTGCCGGGGACGGGACAGCTCATCTGCGTCAAGCGCGGCGAGAGCGGGTACTATCCCAGCGACTGGTCTACGGATAATCCCCACGAGAACCGCCTTATTGCGGACGAGCAGAACCGGAGACTGGGCGTAACACCCGCACAGGAGGAGGCCATGAAGATCGGCAGTATGTGTGGCTGGGACGTTCCCGGCGCAGACCCCGACAACTGTGAGGACATCGTGCAGCGACGAGGAGGAATGGAGCTTGGATAAAGTTGTTTTTTCTGTATATCTTGGCAACCCCGATAACGACAACGGCACCACACTGGACTTGCCCGCCAAGCCGTGGGAACTGCTGGATGCACTGGAGAGGCTGCGGCTGCGGGAGGGGCAGGAACCCTACTGGCAGGTGGAGGACTTGGGGCGATACGACTTTCTGGAGCCCCATTTGGACAAGTGTGGCCTCTATCAATTCAACGCGCTGGCAGAGCAGCTCAGTACGTTCAATGAGGCAGACGCCATAGCCTTCGAGGGACTGGTGCAGATGGAGAGCGACAAGCTGCATCAGGAGAACGGCGGTGAGCTGACGATCCAGTGGATGCTGGATCTGGCGTACAGCGTAGACTGCTGCCATGTGGTACCGGAGGTCAGGGACGACGCGGCGTTGGGGAAATTCTATGTAGAAAATGACTTCCTGCCGGAGCTGGAAAAGGTGCCGGACAAGGTGCTGGAAATGCTGGACTACGCCAAAATCGGCAGGACGATGCGACAAGGCGAACAGAGTGTCATTACGCCACACGGCTATGTGGAACAGCACTCTGAGCTGAAGCAGGCTCCCGCCGATTTAGGCAAGCCACCCCGGAAACCGGCGTATATGATGCGGTTTCTGTGCTCCAATGAGCACCAGACTGTGTTGCTGAACCTGCCCGCGTCGCAGGCGGAGATGAATACCGTGCTGACGCGGCTGGATCTGGACAGCTGGCAGGAGGTGTATCTGGAATGTGAAGATACTGCCATGCCGGAAATGTGGTCGTTTACAGATATGGCCTATGACGGGATGGAGCAGCTCAACCGTTTTGCCCGGTGCTTGGAGGAGCTTGACATGAATGGTGAGCTGGTGAAGTTCAAGGCGGTGGCCCAGCAGTTGCAGCTTTCCCGACTGGAGGAAGCTATTGCTCTGACCGGCCATCTGGACGAATATAGCTTCGAGCCGGAGATCCATTCGCCCAGAGAGCTGGCGCGGGACGAGCTGGGCGTCATCACCGGTGAAAAGGAATGTAAGCTCCTCCTGCCGCATCTGGATCTGGATGCCTACGGTCAGGACGTGATGCGACGGGATAACGGTGTCCTTGGCGATTACGGCTACCTTGCCCGTCTGGACGGTCAGCCGATTCAAGCCCCGCGACAAGAAATGGAGCTGACCATGTAAAGGAGACATTTATGCAACGAGAAACCATTGCGCGGTATCTGGAGGAGGGCTATCAAGGCAGGAAGAACGCTATCAGCAGTTGTGCGCTGGAAAAGGCGCTGGGCTTGAGCGGCAATGAGCTGCGGAAGAAGATCAACCGCCTGCGGTGTGACAGCATACCCATCTCGGCTTGCCGGGGTGGGTATTTCTATGCGGAGACTGCTGCGGAGGTCTACGATACTATCCGCAGTCTTGAAAAGATGCGGGATGGGCTGAACGCCGCCATTGCAGGGCTGGTACGTTCGCTGGATGGCTTTGGTAAGGAGCTGGACAGCGGATGAACATACCATTGGCCAAGCTTATTCCATGGAAAGGCAGCAAAGCGCAGTTGATGTGGGCGATCCAGAGCCTGATGCCGATACATTACAACAAATTGGTGGATGTTTTTGGTGGGAGCGGCTGTGTGACCTTGAATCTTCAAACGCCGCGCGGCGTGCTGCGGATCTATAACGATCTTGACAGCAACCTTTATAACATGATGTATTGCGTCAGGGAAAAACCGGTGTCCGTGATCACAGAGCTAAAATATATGCAAAATTCCCGTGAGGAATTTGAGACCATGCTCCGCGCTTTGAAAGATAAAGATTTTGCCGGAAAGAATTTGGCGGAAGAGCTGGAGCTGACGCAGATCAGTTTCCCGCCTGCACAGGCGGAAGAGATCAGCGCAATGCTGATGCAGCGTGCCATCCCACCGGACGCGCAGCGGGCGGCAATGTTCTTTTTGCTCCACAACCTCAGCTACAACGGGCTGGGAACAGAGTTTGCCGCACTCGACCGTGATTGGGATAGATTCGAGCATCAGATTACCAGATGTGCGCGGATCTTGCAGCACATTCCCATGGAGAACCGGAGCTACAAGGATATCTTGAGCAAATATGACGCACCGGATACGGTTTTCTATTGTGACCCGCCGTATCTTGGCGCGGAAAAGTATGGTGTACCTTTTTACAGGTCGGATCATCAGGAACTGCATGATATGATACAGAATTTGTCCAAAGAGCTGTTTGAGCTGGCGGAAAAAGGTAGCGGACGCTTGCCCAACCGTGTCGTTTTCTTCTGTGATGAGTTTGGTACCATGCCCGCCTTTGATGTGGAGGCACTGTTCAGCGCGGGCCGCTCCCGCGGTATCATGCTGGTGCCTATCATCCAATCTCTGGCGCAGCTCAATAAAAACTACGGTGATAAGGGCGCGGAAATACTGGCGGATAACTGCCAAGACACGATCTTCGGTGGCTTCGCGCCCAATAGTCAAACGGCGGAGAAGCTCTCGAAAGCGCTGGGCAGCCGCACGGTACTGAGCGGCTCCGTCAGCAAGGGAAAGAACGATCCCAGCCAGAGTCTTCAAATGATAGAGCGGCCCTTGATGACACCGGATGAACTGAAGTCGCTGCCAAAAGGTACCTTCGTGGTGATGAAAACAGGCACACATCCTATGCAGACAAAGCTGCGGCTGTTCCTCGATTGGGGCATTACCTTCGGTGAGCCATATACCACTCCAGAACACGCCGTGCGAAAGGTGGCCTATGCCAGCCGGGAAGAACTGTTCCAGAGCGTCAGGAAAGCGCAGCAGGAGCAAAACACACAAGTGAATCAGATGGAGCGGCAGGAGAAGTCTGATACACGCAAGTCGCCGCAGTCTGCCATGGAGCTCTATGACAACGGAGGTGAACAATGAGCTATTTTGATACTATTTACGCTGACCACCTGCTGCCCCACCGGGCACGGACGGTCTATATGTACCTGCGGGATCGGGGCGATGCCCAGCGGAAGTGCTGGCCCAGCATCAAGACCATCGCGGCAGATCTGCACCTGTCCCGCAGCACGGTCAAGCGGGCTTTGGGAGAGCTGGAGCAGCACGGCTATCTGGAGCGCCTGCCCCGCTACCGCCCCAACGGAAGCAGCACCTCCAATCTCTATACAGTGCGATAAAAACAGGCACGGCCGCCAAGGGGCGACTACGCCTGTTTGCTGAACCGAGGAGGGGTTCATAATGAACCACCCAGAAGGACTCACTCTATCGGAGGGATTAGTACAGAGAAAAGAATGAGGACAGCCTCTTGTAGAAGAACAGCATTCATTTTCGACTTGCCTTTTTCTGAAGCACGATATAATCTCGCACCGCTTTGCGCCCGTTGACATCAAGAGAAAGTATATCAGCAAGCATTGCGTCTGCAGTATAGCTTCCAACAATTGGCCGCTTGTAATCGTTGGGACAAACGCTGTACTCCGAACGGCCAAGGATGTAATCAGTAGAAACTCCATAAAAGTCTGCAAGTGCTGTCACGCAGTGGATCGGCATCTCATATTTGCCAGTTTCGTACTTGGAGTAATACTGCTGCGAGGTACCCAGCACCTTTGCCACATCAGCTTGCTTCAAGTCTCTATCTTCACGCAGCTCTCGGATGATCTCGCAGAAAGTTTTCATGTAGGTTATCCTCCATTTTGTGGTAAAGGAATTATAGCCTACATCAAATATGACTTATTGACAGCAAGTTGAAATTGGCTTATAATTTGTTTTGCATAAGCTAAATATAATGTATATTGTGATGGAGATACATCGGAGATAATGTGTATGAGCAACCCTATCCGCTGTGCCATCATCGGTCAAAATCCCATGCGTTTTCCGTGGGGCTTTGACGAGGAAGACGACCACTGCCGAAAACTGAAAATCGAATTGGCGCAGCAGATCATGATGCTGCGCCAAAACGGCGTGTCTCAGTTCCTGACCGCCTGCGACTGCGGCGTGGGACTGTACGCCGCTGAAATCGTCAACGGCCTGCGAATGTCTGATCATGACTTAATACTTATCTGCTGCACACCCCATGAGGAGCAGGCTACAAAATGGGCGCCCTACCTGCGGGAGCGCTACTTTACTATGCTGGAGAAATGCACCCTTATCTCCGCTGTGTGCGAGGTCGGTGCGCCGGACGCGCAGTTCCAAGCCTACAAGAAGATCATCGACCTGGCGGATGTGGTACTGGGTGTCTACGATCTGGAGAGTCCAGCCGTGGGCGATGCCGAGGATAGGGCATTGGCCTATGCCGTAGACACAGCCCATAAGTCGGTGCTGGTGTTAGACCCTATCAAGCTGACTACATTTCAGATCGACGAACACTATCGGCCCCAATAAAGCAAAAAGAATCCGCTCTGCGATTGCAGGGCGGATTTCTATTACACTACGGTATGTATCGCCATGTTATCCATGAGAGTATGGAGACTCAGGTCATATTGCTCTTGCGTTATTAAGTGGCGCACGAGAAACGTATCCAGCACACCTTTCTGCTTATCAAAAAGACGCTGCTGCTTCTCTTGGTCAGAAAGGTCCTGCCACTCGTCTACTATTGCAAAGTCCAATTTCATTAAATGTCCCTCCTATAGTATTCACACGAGTGTTACTATACCACGGGATGTGGTAAAATGAAATTGGCAAAACGACAAAAACACGACGGATTTTTCTATCAACTCAAAAGATAAAAGCTATTGACTGCGGTATTGGAGTGATTCTCATATTTCCTTTTTCGCTGCGTTGGCGGCGGCGCGGGCCTTGTCGCGGGACTTACGCTGGGCGACGAGGTCTGTCTTGGCCTGCCGCTTCGCTTTTCGCTCCTGCATGAACTGCGCCTCCTGACGCGCGTACTCCTGCCGGAAGCGGGGGTAGCCGTTCTCACGCGGTGGTCTGTACTGTGAGGGCAGACCTGCGACTTTCAGGGCGGCAGACCAGTTGCCGAAACGCTGGGCAATGTATGCCCCGCCGACAACCTCACAGGGAGCGGGTGTGTAAGAGACGTCAACGCAGCGCCGCACATAGTCGATAAGGTCGGCGTCGCTGGCGGTCTCATATTCTATCTCAAAAGCCTCATCCTGCGCTTGCAGGGCCTCGCGGGTGCGTTTGACGAGCTGCTGATGCAGCAAATTATCACCGTTGACCTGTGACATTTTCGTGTCCCTCCTGGGCATAATAGACTCAGCCAGATGGAGCGATACCCTTCGTAAATCTGCATCATTTAGGAAAGCACTTTTCGCCACCGGCTATGGTAAAACGATAGCATTTGCGGGGCGGGAAGTCAAGTGCGGCGTCGGTGTTCGGGTGAAAACAGTCGCCGGAGACCGAAACGGGCGGTTTATGCGCCGTATTTTTCCTGTGCGGCAGACGATAAAGAGGGTGTTCGCCGTCAGAAAAAGCGTCAGGAGGAGTACAGAATGTCACGTCGAGGGGAAAATATCTACAAGCGCGGCGATGGCCGCTGGGAGGGGCGTTATATCCGAGGGCGGACGCCGGAGGGACGGGCGCAGTACGGCTACGTCTACGCTGCCACTTACAGCGCCTGCCGGGAAAAACGGCGGCAGCGTCTGCAGGAGCTGCCCCGTGAGATCACGCCAAGCAATAACATGACATTACCGGAGGCTGTGGAGCTATTTTTCACGGAACGGGAGCAGAAGCGGAAGCTGAAGGAGTCCACCGTCAGCCGGTACCGCTACATGGTGCGGCGGTATATCCAACCGCAGTTGGGAGCCGCACCACTGTATACGCTGACGGAGGAACGGGTGGCGGCGTTTTATCAAAGGCTCCAAGGACAGGGATTGTCTCCCAAAAGCGCCAGAGATGCGGGTGTACTGCTGCGGGCCATTCTGCGGACGGCAACCAAGCGGGGGTGCTTCTGTACGGGCATAAACGCCGAGCTTCCGGTGTGCAAAAAGCGGCAGGTGGAGATATTCACCGAGCCGGAGATCGTGCGGCTGGCGCATCATATTGTGGACGAGCCTGACTTGACCGGCCTTGGTATTCTGCTGGCACTGAACAGTGGACTGCGTCTGGGAGAGCTGTGTGCGCTGCGGTGGTCGGACATCGACCTACACGCGGGATTTCTGCGGGTGGAGCGGGAGGTGCAGCGGCTCTATGAGAAAGGCTGTACAAAGCTCATTGTACAGCCGCCCAAGAGCGAGTCATCTCTCCGCAGAATACCGCTGCCAGCAGATATTCTGTCCCTGCTGGCGGCGCACAAGCCGAAGACCGCGGGCAGTGTCTGCCTGCTGACAGGCACCGCCGCGCCGTTAGAGCCGCGCACTATGCAGAACCGATATAGAGCCCTCTTAAAGCGGGCAGGCGTCCCGTACCGCAATTTCCATGCCCTGCGGCATACCTACGCCACACGATGTATTGAACAGAATGTGGACGTCAAAAGCGTCAGCGAAATGCTGGGCCACAGCGATGTGCGGATCACGCTGCAAACCTATGTCCATGTATCTCTGCGGCACAAGCAGCAGGCGGTGCAGAGTATCTGCTTTCTGCCTATCTGCGGCAGCGGAGACCTTGCGCCGTCAGAAATTCCGTCAGGCGCAGCAAAAACCGCCGCACGACAGGGCGCGGCGGCGCGGGTTTCCTAAATGATGCAGATTTACGAAAAAAGCTGTGCCGTCTGTGCAACAGAATAACCTAAAAAGAGGCAGGAACGCAAATTGAACCGCACCCCGTCAAGAGGACAGAGAAAAAATATAAAATTTCCCCGGTCAGCAGCCGAGCGCTGCTGGCCGTTTTTTATGCGGCGAGGCAAAGCGTGTGCTTTTCCATCGGCGTCAGGACGCCCAGATTGCGCTGGACACGTCTCGTGTTGTAATAGCGAATATACTGCTGGATCATCTGAACAAGCTCGTGCTTGCTGGTGAACCGTCTGCCGTAATAGCGTTCCCGTTTCAGGATGCCCCAGAAGCCCTCCATCGGGCCGTTATCAATGCAATGCGCCACGCGGGACATACTCTGCGTCATCCCAGCCTGCACAAGCTTGTGGTGGAAGATACGGTTGGTGTACTGAAACCCTCTGTCGCTGTGGAACAAAGGATGCACGTCCGGATTGGCCTGCACAGCCTTGTCGAAGGTTTTGAAAACCAATGGGTTATCGTTACATCGCTTGACAAGGGCACACAGCCCTTTGTCGTGTGCGATGGATAAGTAAA
>ERZ1673738.5471-NODE-5471-length-11492-cov-5.252077_pt1 | contig 11492 bp, 9 predicted proteins | sample MGYA00580198_ERZ1673738 | MGnify/ENA primary metagenome ERZ1673738 (study PRJEB41218, sample SAMN15661784) | gut metagenome | host: Homo sapiens | place: Canada: London | collected 2015-08-20/2019-03-30 | study: EMG produced TPA metagenomics assembly of... | reverse complement strand
GGCTCGCTGCGCCGCACGGGCGGCGGGGGTGCCGCCTGCGGGCGGGTTCGCCCCCTCCCGTTTCCCCTCCGGGGGTCGGAGCCGAGCCAAACGGTCGCATTTTGTCCGTTTACCGGCGAAATCGCCGCCGGAGCAAAATGCAGACGGTTTGTGTTCGGTAAAATTTATGCGACCGTTCAAGCATCTGCTCGAAGGTTCGCATAAACAATTCCTGTCTGCCGGGTATAAAGCAAATGACACTTTGGCGCGATCACTGAAGCGTAGGCAAAAAGAAAGCCCCACACGCGTATTGCGTGTCGAGGCTCTCGACTGTCCGCCGGGGATAAAAAAGATATCGATAGATTTTGGGACTATGGACTTGACCCTTCGTAATCACAAGACATATCTTAACTTTTTAATTCTTGTCTCCAGCTTGCAGGTAAAAAAAGGAGATCGGAAACCGCATAGAATAAGCCTTTACAGAAAAAAACCTATTGATATTCAAACCTTAGGAGTTCAAATTCCAATGGTGTTTTTAATAAAGCTGAAGTTCTCGATATGAACAATGTTCATTTTGTAAATATAGTTATCCATAAATCTTCCTCAATACCTTTAAGCTATATTTGAAAATTCTTCCCCGTATTTGCTTTTGGCTTCATTTAATAATTCGTCCATAACAATGTCATGCAAATCTTGTGGGACATCAACCTGATCCGAAAAACCTCTGCCATTAAACCGCGGCAAAAATCCGTCTTTTCGTGGATTTTCATATACATTGCCACGTTCAATAAGCTTTTCTTTTTTGCGTTCAAACAATTTATCACAAACCGCTTTACGATTAAAATTCCAATTGTATTTTTTAGGATAAATTTGATGCGCTTTTCGTTTATTCCAATTTAGAGAATGGATAATGAAAACCCCAGAGCTTTAAATACAAAAGAGATAACTAAGTAAAAACACGAGAAAAAATCTTAATAAAAAAACTGAGTCCGAATACAAATTGCGTCCAGACTCAGTTTGGCGCGCCGTAAGGGATTCGAACCCCTGACCTTGTGGTTCGTAGCCACACACTCTATCCAGCTGAGCTAACGGCGCAGATTGGGCTCCGAACAGCCGCGGCAATTTGCCTTTCGCACCCTTGCTGCGTCCAATGGCTTCTATGCCCGAGACGCGAGCGCTTCTGTTCAGAACATTTCATATCTTAGCACAACTGCGGGCAAATGTCAATACCTTTCTTCAATTTTTCGCGCCAAATCTCCTTTTTGCATCCGTCAACCGTTGTGCGGCCGCCGTAAAAGTAGCTTAGCGTCTCTGCGGGCCGGATAGCGCAGATCAATATGAATCCCTACGCACATGGAGCGAGATTTTCGGATAGCACAAATATAAATAGAAGAGAAAAATACGGATTGCGTTTCGCTTAACCTGTAATTTTATCTATCCGGTACAAAAAATGCCAGCTAAAGCGCGGGCGACGTAGTTATGACAAAAACTCGAAGCGCGAATGGGCTTTAGCCTTTTCTTGATGGCGGAGGCAAGCCCGCATTGTTCGAGTCTGTTGGATTCTAACAGAGGGCATTTCATTTTACCTCAAGCGCGAACCCCTAAGCGAAAACATAAATTTTCACATCAGGGGTTCGACTGAGGATAACTTTGAGAAACCTTGTTAAAAAAACACCCGCTTAGGCGCAGGCGTAAAAAAACACACCCCACAAAGTGAGGTGTGCGGTTTGGGTGCGGCAGCTTGCCGCTGGTGGAGCGGATGTTTTCATAGATGAACACTCGTCAGAAGTATATGTATCCCCGCTGAAAGCAGCTTCTATATCTTTCAGCGGGATGTTGTCTATGCTTAACGGATGATTGCTTGCATTTATTATAACCGTAAAGCGGTCATCGTACAAGTAGACAGAGTGAACAAAGATATTGATAATGGCTCTGCGTTTGTTTACATCGTCTGTAGGCATATCACAGACATAATCAAGAAAAGCGTGAATTTGCGGCTCGGTCAAGCAAATCTTCTTGTTTTGCTCAATGGCAAGCTGTTCTTCAAGTTCTGCTTTTTCGGCTTTTCTTTTGTTGATTCGTTCCGTCAGCATTTCAACCGATTGTCCCTGTTCAATACTCCGCCAAAGATTTTCGATAGCCGCATCCGATTCCTGAATTGCTTTCTTTAATGCCTTGACTGATATATTGTCGGGGCTTTTATTGCATTCTTCTGCAACTATTTTCGCTATAAAAGCGATATTTTCATCTGTCAGCAGTTTCAGGCACTCGGCAACTACTCTATCTTCGATATATCGTTTGCTGACAATCTTCTTTTTGCATTTCTTTTTACGAGCATTTTTGCAATTATAATAATGATACTGTCGTCCTGATTTTCCCGTTCCGCCGTATCCCACCATCATTTCTTTGCAATAACCGCAAAACAGTTTGGTAGTCAGCAGATATTCGCCCTCGCCGTGTGTGCGGGCAGGTGCGGATTTATTCTTATTTATAAGTGCCTGTACCCGATAAAACAAATCATCATCTAATATCCGTGGCATACCTCCCGGCGTTTCTTGTCCTTTGTAAAGATAAACACCGATATATCGTTTATTAGATAACAAGCGGCTTAAACTGTTGTTGCTGAACTCTTTGCCGAGAGAGGTTTTAACTTTTCGTCTCTGCATATCCCGTATGATTTCGGTCTTTGTTTCGCCCGCCGCATAGCGTTCATAAATTTCACGGACGATTGCCGCTTCATCGTTATCGACATAGAAACGGCGATTTGAATCCACCTTAAAACCAAGCCCCGGATTGCTTCCATTTGATAAACACTTTTCTGCGTTTATTTCCATACCACGATGAATTTTCTGCGAAAGCTCGGCAGAATAATATTCAGCCATACTTTCCAAAACGCCCTCTACCAAAATCCCCGACGGATCATCGGCAATATTCTCTTTTGCAGAGATGACTCGCACTCCGTTTTTCTTCAGCTTTGATTTGTTAATTGCGTTGTCATAACGGTTTCGGGCAAAACGGTCAAGCTGATAAACAAGCACACCCTCAAAGGTGTGTTTATCGCTGTCCGAAAGCATTTTCTGAAATTCCACACGATTATCATTTTTGCCCGTTTGCGCTCTGTCAATATATTCGCCTACTACGATATAATCGTTATTCTTTGCGTACTCATAACAGACCTTTAGCTGTCCCTCAATAGATTGTTCTGTTTGGCTGTGGCTCGAAAACCGAGCATATATGACTACATTCATTTTTTATACCTCCATTGATTCTTTCTAAATTATACTTTCTTGTATTGTGAAAGTCATATGTACGGAAAGCAGTCGATATAGTCATCGATTGCTTTCTTTGGAATTTAGGCGGCATACTCGGGATGTTTTTTCATCCACTTCTCATAGTACGCCTTGCCTTCCTCGCTCTGATAAAATTTGCGGATTTCAGGAACGAGGAATTTTGCAAACAAGGTTAAAAGTTCTTCCGATAATTCAACCTCGTTACGATTGACTTTCACGGTATCTGACATAGGCGCACCTCCTATCTGGTATCTCTGTCACACAGCCGCTTTCGGTGGTACGCTTCGCAGAGTTTTACAATGGTTTCTTCTATCTGTGCTATGGTATAGTCTTTCGGGAAATATTTGCGAATACGCTCAGCGGGGATTTTGACACGCTCTTTCTGATTGGCTTTTTCCTCGCTCATAATGGCAGACAGCCGTTCCGCCGTAAACACCCCCTGCATACTGAGTTCTTTTAACCGCTGTGCTTGGGATAAATTCGGTGTGCAATCGTTGTATTCCATTTCAGACAGTAGCATTGTCTGTTCTTCGGGGAGCAGATAGGAAAGCTCGACGGCGGGAGTAAGAGCAATTCTTTTCTCATCCACCATATCCAAAATAGGCGGGATAAGGTTGGTCAGGCGGATATAGCGCTGAATTTGGCGGGCGCTGTCCTCTGCGGTTTGCGCCATCAATTCATCACTTCGCAACTTCGTGCCAAGTTGGCACGAAGTTAAATCTGTTCTTTTTCCTTGTGCCGATAGAGCGTCGAGCTTCATTTTGTAAGCGAAGGCTTTTTCGCTCGGCAGGATATTTTCTAGCTGTAAATTGCTGTCTACAAGAAAAATGACCGCTTCATTGCGGTCAAGTTCTTTTATGATTGTCGGAACGCTCTTTATACCGAGGTATTCGCAAGCATATTTTCTTCGGTGTCCGCTGACAATTTCAAATTTTCCGTTATTTGTCGGGCGGGCAATAATCGGAGCAATCACACCTGTTTCGGCTATGCTTTCGATAAGCCGTTCCATCTCCGCATCCATAGTTACCTTAAACGGATTATCGGGTGCGGATACAAGGTCTGTAATCTGTATATTTTTAATTTCATTCATAATGTTTTACCTCTCTTTTTCTCTGTTTCTGTTGCGTGACTTTATTTCTGCGTCACGCTCGGTTTGCAGCAGTTCCCACACCTGCGGATAACGCTCCAATGCGGATTCTGCCAGTTTCAATTCTTTTCGCAGGGGCTTTAGCTCTTTAGAAATCTCCCTTGCAGCTGTGTTTTTCGCTTGCCGCTCCTCATCGGATTTCGGGCGGCGGTTGCTGTTGCGGATTTTCTGCCGTTCCGCTTCCAAAACTGATATTTCTTCGGTACGGTTATCTATAAAATTCAGAATATCTTCCGTCGAGTGCAGATCATTGTTTTTCAGAAAAGCGTATTCCGACAACAGCTTTTTCTCTATCGTCAGAGATTGACGGATAGAGGGTGAAAGCGGCTGATTCCTGCGCTGTAATTCCTGCTCGTCACGGGTGAGGTTTAATAGCTGCAAAAGGATATAAAAAAGGACATCCACCAAAACAACGGCGGTGTCCTTCGAGTGAGTTATCTCGTAATCCAATTTTTTCTCTAAAATCAGCAGCGGATAAACCTTTGGTCTGAACGGCGGATTGTTGTTACGGAGAACATAAAAACGCTCATTGCTGCGGTTTTCATAAATTCGCTTACGGAGCACCTCGTTGGTGTATCCGAGCGAGTTCAAGCGGATCGCCCGTTTCCAACCGGGAGCAATGATAGAGATATGCTCGTAATCTCTGTTGCGTGGAAACTGATACCTGAGCGATACCAATCGGTGCTCAATATCGTCCATATTTCCGCAATAGGGCAAAATGCTTTCAATATCCCTTTTCAGAATATCTCGGTGCGTTAAGCCGCCGCTTTTGTGAACCCAGTAATCTTTCTTTCGGCTGCCTGTGAATTTGTTCGGCGGCAGTACGTTTTTACCTCGTTCCAAACAAATTGCGTCGGAAATCTCACGCAGCTTATAATGGTCGGATATATGATTTTCAAATTTCCGTCCTGTGCGAAAAGATACCGAATTTACCACAATATGATTGTGAAGATTATCTGTGTTTAGGTGGGTTGTCACTACTACTTCATAATCTTTTCCCCACATTCGCCTTGCCGTTTCCAAACCGATTGCGTGTGCTTCTTCAGGTGTTACCTCGCCGCTACGAAAACTTTGATAACCGTGGTAAGCAACATTCCCGCCGAGCTTTCCGTAACGCTGTTTGGTAGCCATCATATATTCGTAGGCTCTTTTAGTCGGGCAGTTGATACCGCTGACATATAACCGCTTATCTGTTTTGTCATCGTTTTCGACATAACGGAGAGCGTTATACAAATCCTCGTCAAGATATTTTTTATCGGTGGTTTTATCGGGATTTTCCGCATAGTCAATCACTTCTTTAAGACGGCTTTTTACGGGCCAGAAGCCGGTGGTTGCCACGTTACCGCCTCCTTTCTCGGCAGTAATAGTTCGGAATGAATACGGTCAATAAGGTCAAGCAGGGCAGTTTCCGTTTGCTCGGATAATGCGTCGTCCGTGTTGCAGACCTCGCATAATTTACCGTATAAATCATAAAAGGCATCAGGTTGAACCGTTCTCGGCTCATATCCCAATGCCCTTTGCACCATATATTCGCTGACGGAGAGATTACATTTCGCCGCCAGCTTTTTGATTTTATCCTTATCCTTCGGCTTTGCCCGTATCAGGATTTGGACAGTTTTCTCTTTGGGGTTTCGGTTCATAACATCAGTCCTTTCTATAATCGGGGTATTAGGGGCGGCAGTCCCTAAAGATAAAACGGGCAAAGCTGCCCGTTTTGAATTGGAGCTTGATATACAAGTTCCCTGCTTGTTACAGTATGAGACACGCATTACTGTCCTTCGTTTCTTTCAACCTTTCTCAAATAGGAAATGCCGTTCTTTGCTCTCTCAAAGGTGAGGGTTAGCATTGCTCCTTCTTCTATCTCGGGAATACCGAGATAGCCGGTGTTCTGCCAAGCGGAAGCCATAACTTTACTGCCGTCTGTAAAAGTGAAGTACGCAAGAACATTTCGCTTCTTGCCCCAACGTTTGCAGTCAAGCCGTGCCTTAAATACGCCTTCACGCTCATTTATCAGATATTCGTCAATGCAAACACCATTTTCTTCGGGTTGTCTTAATGATGAATAAGCTCTCATTATGATTGTCCTCCTTGATTTTTATGATTTCTTGTTTACTTCCCGAAAAAGCAGAGCAGGCACCGTTACTTATCATCAAACAGCTTTGGTGTCGGCACTGCATACATAGGGTGTTTTTAATTTTGATTTGTTCCGATTTTATTGGATTGTACTGCGTCATAAAGTCCTCCTTTTCTGTTTTTGGGCGAAAAAAATAACACCTACCGATTTTTACATCAATAGGTGCATCAGATGATTTTCTTTTGGCTGAACCCAAAATCTTCGCCACTGAATTTTTCATAAGCCAGCCCGATTTTGCGGATTCGCTTGTGAACGGCGCTGTGCGTTTTATAGCCGAGCTTTTCAGCAATTTTCTCAAGCGTTATGCCTTCCGTACGCATTGTGAGAATTTGCTTGTCCGTTTCGCTAAGCGAAGCTAAAAACTCGTTTACCGCCATCGGCTCTAAAACGGTGCGGTTCATATCGCTGCGTTCATCGGGTAAATCCCACTCCATACCGTCATTGTTTTCGGCATACCGTTCCTTAAGTTCATCAAGAGATTCAACCGTGATATTCTTTACACGGGTGTGATACCATTGGCGGAAATGGTCAATCTTTTGTCTGCTGTTCCGATAATCAAAATCTTCAAAACAGCGGAACTCCTTTGCAGTATCAATGACAGCCTTCATATTGTGGTGTGCCATTGTCTGCGGGACAAGCCAAGTAAACAAGTCCGAAATTTCTTTTTCCGATACATAGCAGAAGTTTTCATCTACACCTCCGTTTTCTAATAATTCCTTTGCTGTCGGAAGAATCTTTTCATCCTGCAATTCCTGAATCCAGTATGGTGCTGCGTGGGCAAAAATCCAAGACGGCTCATAACCGGAATAGATTTCACGCTTTGCCCCAAGCCCCATAAAGGGCCAAACCATAAATGCAAAAGCGTCAATGATGGCAAGCAGAAACAAATCGCTTTCCACCATAGCGATTGCGTCCCAGCTTTGCAATATCTTTCTCGGATTGCGTGGAATGCTGTTCAGTTCAGAACCGCACCTATCCAAAATGGATTTCGGAATAAAATAGAATGCAGGGATGAAGTCCGCATTGCGAAATGGTGTAATCTCGCCGTTTCGTCTTTTCAATAATATCGGCATATTTTATGCCTCCTTTCCGGAGAGCTAACCTCTCTATTTATTAAACGACACAAAAATTATATTTTGTTCCTATAAATCTTAAAATATTATATCATATTTCATTATCCCAAAAAACTCTCTTATTGAAATTGCCCTGCTGTTTTTATAGTATTTTGAACTTTAGTAAATCACAATAAAGTAAATTTTCAAAAAGTTATTGACTATTATTTTATTGTGGAGTATAATTAAGTAAATCGTAAAGTACGAATTTTCTATATATAGGGAGGTACACCTATGTTCATAGGAAGAGAAAACGAGCTTAATACACTAAATAAGCTCTATAATTCCGATAAATTTGAGTTTGCCGTTATTTACGGTCGCCGCCGTGTGGGTAAAACTGCCCTCATCAACGAATTTGTAAAGGATAAGGATAATATTTTTTTTACAGGCGTTGAAACCAATGCAAAACAAAACCTTGATAACTTTTCAAGATGCATTATGGAATATAATACAGGTATCGCTTCGGGTGCTTCCTTTAATAGCTTCCAGATGGCGCTTGAACACGTTTTTGAACTTGCCAAGACCAAAAGGATTGTGCTTGTAATTGACGAGTACCCTTATGTTGCCCGTGCATCTAAAAGCCTTGCTTCCACGCTTCAGCTTTTGATTGATAAGAACAAGGACACATCAAAGCTGTTCTTAATTCTTTGCGGTTCTTCTATGTCGTATATGAAAGACCACGTACTCACTTATAAAGCACCTCTTTACGGTAGAAGGACGGCACAGTTCAAAATTAAGCCCTTTGAATTTTTAGAGGCTTGCCGTTATTTTAAAAATTTCTCCGACGTGGATAAGGCTTTGGCTTATGGTGTTGTTGGCGGAACACCCCAGTATCTGATGCAGCTTGATGATACCCTTTCCATTGAAGAAAACATAAAAAACACGCACCTGAATCCCTCATCGTCTATATTTGAAGAACCAAACAACCTCTTAAAGCAAGAGGTGCGTGAGCCTGCCATTTATAATGCGGTTATTACCGCTATTGCTACCGGCTCATCTAAAATGAACGAAATCTCTAATAAAATTGACGAAGATACCAGCGTGTGTGCAACCTATATCAAGAACCTGATTACGCTCGGTATTGTAAAAAAAGAATCGCCTTACGGTGAAAAGTCCACTCGCAAGACGATTTACTCTATCGAGGATAATATGTTTCGTTTTTGGTATCGCTTTGTGCCGGAGAATACATCCATCATTTCTCGTGGAGCAGTTGACTTGGCATACAGCCGTATTGCTCCTGAAATCCCATCATATATGGGTAGTGTTTTCGAGGACATTTGTAAACAGTACCTTTGGAAGCTGCTTCTTGAAGGCAAGTGTGCGGTGAACTTTACCGATCTCGGCCGTTGGTGGGGAGCAAACCCCAAAACGAAATCCCAAGAAGAAATCGACATTATGGGAACGGATAAAGATTCAGCTTTATTCGGCGAGTGCAAATGGACAAACGAAAAGGTTGATCTTGGCGTTCTTGAAACGCTCGTAGAGCGTAGCACCTTGTTCAGCTACAAAAAAACGCATTTTTATCTCTTTGCCAAAACCGGCTTTACCAAAGGCTGTATCGACAGAGCAAACGAGATGGGCAACGTAACGCTCGTTACCTACGAGGATATATTAAAAGCGTAAAGCGTTATTATCCCACAAGCATCTTTTCCTCAAGCCATACCCCGTTGGCACTGTGAGTGCAAAATTTGTCGGTAGTTGAGGGAAAACAACTAATTATCTACCGGAGGAGCAGAATGTTCTACAAAATGATTTTAACCGCAAGGGACAGATGGTTTGCATCAAAGTATTGCACTGTCAACTCTCTTGTGAATTATATGGTAACAGCCGATCATATGCGTGATGCGCAGATCGAGGCAATCAAAACATATTTATTCTTAAAAATCGGCTGTGAAAACAGACCGCTTGCTTTTCTGTTCTCTCACGGAGCTTTTAACAACCTAAACCTTAATGACATTGAGGTGGCGAACTCCGTTCGTGAATATTTAGAGGCAAACCCTGCTGCTGCGGCATTATATGAATATGCGTGCCTTAAGAATGATGCTGGCGAACAGGTATCCGAAAAATTGGGAAAGCAAATCAAAAAAGAACCTGAAAGCATTGACTACGACAAGTTCTTTGCAGATGCCTTCTACGGAGTTTCCTATACAGATTACCTTTTCAGCTTACCTATGGGCGCCGGAAAAACCTATTTGATGGCGGCATTCATCTATCTTGACTTGTACTTTGCAGGAATGGAACCGCATAATCCCGCCTTTGCGCATAACTTTATCATTTTTGCTCCTTCGGGATTAAAATCTTCCGTTGTCCCTAGTTTGAGAACGATTCAGAAATTTAATCCCGCTTGGGTAATTCCCGAACCTGCATCAAGTGATGTGAAGCGTAAAATCATCTTTGAGGTATTAGATCAAGGCAAAACTGCAAACAAATCTAACAAAACAAAGAATCCTAATGTGCAGAAGATCGCAAATCATCAGCCGCTTTCTGAACTTTTTGGTTTAGTAGCCGTTACAAACGCTGAAAAGGTAATTCTTGATAGAATTGAGGAAAAATCTGGGCAAATTTCTTTCTTAGAAGAAAGCGGCGACGAAAAAGACAGACAAGCCAACGAGTTGCGTAATCTCATTGGCAAGCTGCCTTCGCTTTCCATATTTATTGACGAAGTGCATCACGCTGTAAGCGATGAAATCAAACTTCGTGCAGTAGTAAATAAGTGGATGGTTAACCGAACGGTCAATTCCGTCATCGGTTTTTCCGGCACACCTTATTTGGAAAAGGCAGAAAAGATTGCCGTAACGGACAAACTCTCTGTAGGTTCTTCCGAAATCTCCAATGTGGTGTATTACTATCCGCTCATTAAGGGTGTTGGAAATTTTCTAAAAAAGCCAACAGTTAAAATATCTGATGTGGCTGATAGTGCAACTATTATTGAAGCCGGCGTCCGTGAATTTCTTAATAACTATAAAGATACTGTGTACGATGGCGGCTTAACCGCAAAACTTGGTATCTATTGTGGTACGATTGAAAAGTGCGAAGAATTAGTATATCCTTTAGTGTCCCGTATTCTCAAGGAATATGGGTTGACCAGTGATGCCATTTTGAAATTCCACAAGGGTAACAAGCAATATCCCCAGCCCACTGATAGTCAGCTTGAATTTGATACTCTCGACAATTCTATTTCTAAAATCCGTGTGGTATTACTTGTGCAGATTGGCAAAGAGGGTTGGGATTGTCGCAGCCTTACGGGTATTATCCTTTCGCAAGAGGGCGACTGTCCCAAGAATATGGTGTTACAGACCTCCTGCCGTTGTTTGCGTCAGGTAGAAAAAGGTATGCCCGAAACAGCTCTAATTTACTTAAATGATGACAACGCAGAAAAACTCAATTCTCAGCTTATGCAACAACAGCATATCTCTTTGAAGGAGTTTTCCTCTGCGGATAATAGCAAAACTGTCATTAAGAGATACAACCGTATGGCATATTTGAAGCTACCGAAGATTGACTACTACCAACTCAAAATCCGCTACGATACGATCACGGTAGATGAAACGGTAGATAAAGAAGTCGCTATTCAAAATGCTACTGTTGGTGCTAAATTTGAAAACATCGTCAAAACTACCGATTTAACAATGGAAACCGAAAAGATTGAAGTGGTCGCAGAAGAAAGAGGCACAACCCCCGCCACCTTTACTGCGTGGCTGTACGGTATTGGGAAAGACGGCTTCGGTTTTGTGAATATGTCTGCTCTTAATTCTCAAGAAGCGGTGCTCCGACAGGTGTTTGATAAAATTACCTATGAGAAAGACGGCTCCCGTTATTACAGCTCTTTG
>ERZ1673738.5465-NODE-5465-length-11495-cov-20.864685_pt1 | contig 11495 bp, 10 predicted proteins | sample MGYA00580198_ERZ1673738 | MGnify/ENA primary metagenome ERZ1673738 (study PRJEB41218, sample SAMN15661784) | gut metagenome | host: Homo sapiens | place: Canada: London | collected 2015-08-20/2019-03-30 | study: EMG produced TPA metagenomics assembly of... | reverse complement strand
GGAAAAAGCCGCAGGAATCCTGATACAGCAAAAAGCGGATGCGTTCCGGTGGGAGCGCATCCGCTTTGTTATTTTGCTCAGAACCGCCGCCAGGTGTCCGGCATAAAGAACACCAGCATGGGGAAGATCTCCAGACGGCCCGCCAGCATGTCAAAGATCATAACCAGCTTGGCGGGATTGGAGTAGCTGCCAAAGTTCATCATGGGGCCCACCTGGGCAAGGCCCGGGCCGATGTTGTTCAACGTGGCGGCAATGGCGGTGAAGTTGGTCACCATGTCAAAGTCATCCAGACTGATGAGGAAGAAGGATGCCGCAAAGATGAAGATGTAGGCCGCCACATAGACATTGGTGGCGCGGATGGTCTCATGGTTGACCACCTTGCCGTCCATCCGGACGGGGGCCACCACCTGCGGGTGAAGGGCCTGCTTGAGCTCCTTGCCCACAGTCTTGCCCATCAGCAGGAGGCGGCTGACCTTCATGCCGCCGCCGGTGCTGCCTGCGCAGGCACCCACAAACATCAGCATGACAAGGATCTCCTTGGAGAGGGTGGGCCACAGGTCAAAATCACAGCTGGAAAATCCTGTGGTGGTAATGATGGAACCCACCTGGAAGGCGGCGTGGCGCAGGGCCTCGCCCAAGCCGTTGTACATGCTGTAAATGTTGGCCGTGATGATGACCACAGCCACACCGATGATCACAAAGTAGGCGCGCACCTCCTCGCTAGCGGCAGCGCGGCGGAAGCGGCGCATCAGCAGCAGGAAATAGGCGTTGAAGTTCACGCCAAACAGGATCATAAAGATGGTCACGACCCACTGGACATAGGGCGACATGCTGGCAAAGCTGTCATTGCGGAAGCCGAAGCCGCCGGTGCCCGCTGTACCAAAGGAGGTCAGCAGAGCTTCAAACACCGGCATCCCGCCGAACAACAGGAACACGAACTCGATGACAGTCAGGCCAAAATAAATACCATAGAGGATCTTTGCCGTGGACTGCACCTTGGGCACCAGCTTATCCACCTGGGGGCCGGGGCTTTCGGCTTTCATCAGGTTGACATGGGAGCCGCCGGTCAGGGGCAGCAGGGAGAGCAGGAACACCAGAACGCCCATGCCGCCGATCCAGTGGGTGAAGCTGCGCCAGAACAGGATGCCCCTGGGCAGGTCCTCCACGGCGGGCAGGATGCTGGCACCGGTGGTGGTGAAGCCGGAAACGGTCTCAAACATGGCATCCACCGGGTTGGGGATGCTGCCCGTGAGCACAAAGGGCACCGCGCCCACCACACTGATGAGCAGCCAGCAGAGCGCCGTGGTGGCAAAGCCCTCCCGCATATAGAAGATCTGGCTCTTGGGCTTGATGCGGTGGAGCAGAGCGCCCGCCACCGCAGAAAGCGCTGCCGTGAGCAGGAACACGCCCAGCACCATCCATTCACCGTAGATCAGGCTGGCCATGGCAGGCAGCAGAAGCAGCGCAGCTTCGCAATAGAGGATGTAGCTCAGCAGCCGCAGAACGATTGCATAATTCATGCCGCGCCTCCGTTAATCTTCCACGATGTCCCGCAGGTCATGCAGGCCGTGCTCCAGCGTGACCACGATGACATTGTCGCCCACCTGGATCTCATCGCCGCCGCGCGGGATCTTGATCTCGTTGCCGCGGGTGATGCAGCAGAGCAGCAGGTTCTTTTTCAGGTGGAGCTGGCTCAGGGGCACACCGGTGGCGCGGCTCTTCTCATGGACCGTGAATTCCAGCGCCTCCACGCGGTCGTCCAGAATGCGGTACAGGGTCTTGATGTTGCTGCCTGCCTCGTTCTGCAAAGCGCGCACATACTGCACGATGTAATCGCAGGTCATGTACTTGGGGTAGACGATGCTGCCCAGATCAAGCCCGGCCAGGATATCGTCAAATTCCAGGCGGTTGATCTTGGTGACCAGCTTGCCGTTGGAATGCTTCTTGGCAAACAGGGTCAGCAGAACATTTTCCTCGTCGATGTTGGTCAGGGCCACAAAGGCCTCGGTGGAGGTCAGGCCCTCGGAGAGCAGGAACTCGCGGTTGGAGCCGTCCTCACACAGGATCTGTGCCTCGGGCAGGGCCTGGGCCAACACATCGCAGCGGGCGGGGTCCCGCTCCACGATTCGCACCCGGACATGATTTTCCAGCAGCTCCTGGCTCAGGTAGAAGGCAATGGCACCGCCGCCCACGATGAGGGCATTTCGCACCGGGCGCACGGCCAGATGGATGCGCTGGAAGAACTCGTGGGCCTTTTCCTGCGTTGCAAGAAAAGTGACCTGATCGCCGGTCCGGAGCACAAAGTTACCGTTGGGGATGATGACCCCGCCGTCGCGCTCCACGGCACAGACCAGGATATCGCTCTTGAGCCGGGTGGGGATCTCCCGGATGGCCACGCCGTCCAGTGCCTGTGCCTCGGTCAGGGTGAACTTGATCAGCCGCACCCGGCCTTCCGCAAAGGTATCGATCTTGCTGGCACCGGGGAAGCGCAGCAGGTGGGAGATCTCCCGCGCCGCCGCCATCTCCGGGTTGATGATGGCCGAAATGCCGATCTGCTTTTTGATGAAGTCCAGCTCATGGCTGTAGGAGGGGTTGCGCACACGGGCAATGGCGTGGCAATGGCCCGCCTTTTTGGCAAACATGCAGCAAAGCAGGTTCAGCTCGTCCGAGCCGGTGACTGCAATGAACACGTCCGCCTCCTCGATCCCCGCCTCGGACAGCGTTGCGATGGAGGAGCCGTTGCCGGCAATGCCCATCACGTCATAGGATTCGCTGATATGCTCCACACGGGCCTTGTTGGTATCAATGACCGTGACATTGTGGCCTTCCTCGCTGAGCTGTCGTGCCAGCGCTGTGCCGACTTTGCCGCAGCCCACCAGAATGATCTTCATAGAAAATGTCCTTTCCGTCCCTCCCTCCTTGCGGGAAGGATGCTTTCTCAGTAGCGCTCCACGCCGTCCTTGGTGACCAGGGCGTAGACCAGCGGGGCCTCCTCGGGCTTTTCCGCACCATAGACCAGACCGCTGCGGTACTCCGCAGCAGCGGCTTCAAACTTATCTGCCGCACCGTAGAAGGTGGCCAGGCTTTCGCCCTTGTGCACATAGTCACCGCGCTTTTTGTGCAGGGTGATGCCGGCCGCAAAGTCCAGCGGGTCTCCCTTTTTCTGGCGGCCAGCGCCCAGCAGCACACTGGCAGAGCCGATCTTCTCGGCATCGTTGGCCACGATGTAGCCATCCTGCTCGGCCAGCAGCTCAAAGCTGGCTGCGGGCTGCTCAAACAGGCTGTAATCGTCCAGCACACGGGTGTCGCCGCCCTGGGCCGCAAACATCTCCTTGCACTTGGCAAAGGCAGAGCCGTCCGCGATCACAGCCTGTGCCATGGCACGGCACTCCGCTGGGGTACCCTTGCCTGCCAGCACCAGCATATTGGCGGCTAGCTGCAGGCAGACCTCGGTCAGGTCGGCAGGGCCCTTGCCCTTGAGCACGTCCATGCTCTCCATGACCTCAAGGCTGTTGCCGATGTTATGGCCCAGCGGGGTGTCCATATCGGTGATCATGGCGGCCACCCGGCGGCCATGGTGGGTGCCGATGGCGACCATCAGCTCAGCCAGCTCAATGCTCTGGTCCACGGTCTTCATAAAGGCACCGGTGCCGGTGGTCACATCCAGCAGGATGGCATCGGAGCCGGAGGCCAGCTTCTTGGACATGATGGAAGAGGCGATCAGCGGGATGCAGCTGACCGTGGCGGTCACATCCCGCAGGGCGTACATCTTCTTATCCGCCACGGCAATGCCCTCGCTCTGGCCAATGACCGACAGCCCGATCTTGTTCACCTGGGCAAAGAACTCCTCCTGCGAAAGGGCAGTTCTGGTGCCGGGCACGCTCTCCATTTTATCAATGGTGCCGCCGGTATGGCCCAGGCCGCGGCCGCTCATCTTGGCGATCTTTACACCGCAGGCCGCCACCACAGGGGCGATCACAAGGGTGGTCTTATCGCCCACGCCGCCGGTGGAGTGCTTATCCACCTTGATGCCGGGGATGGGGGAAAGATCGACCATCACGCCGCTGTGGGCCATCACGTCCGTCAGCTCGGCTGTTTCTTCGTTGGTCATGCCGCGCAGGTAGACCGCCATCATCCAGGCAGCCATCTGGTAATCGGCCACTTCCCCGCTGACAAAGCCGTTGACAATGGCCTCCAGCTCTTCCCGGGTGTGGGTACCGCCATCGCGCTTTTTCGCGATCAGATCATAAATACGCATCGCAATTCTCCTGTCTGACAGTATGACTTTCAATAAATTCCATTATAACAGACTTTTTGACAAAGGCAATCCACATTCCGTCTCCTTTGTCGGGTTTTGAACACCAAGGGCGCAGCTGCCCGGAAAAGCAGCTGCGCCCTTGGAACAAACCTCGCTCAGCGGGAACCCTTGTCGTAAGGGATACCCTCAGCCTTGGGGGCCATGCTGTTTTTGGAGGTAAAGGCCAGAATGATCATGGATGCGATGAACGGCATCATGTTATAGATGTTGCTGGACCAGTGGAGCTGCGCCAGGAAGGTGGAGTCCGCAATGTTTGCCAAGCTCTTGAACACGGCAAAGAACATGGCGGCGGCACAGATGTTGAAAGGCTTCCACTGACCAAAGATCATAACAGCCAGTGCAAGGAAGCCCGCGCCAGCCACGCCGACCTCAAAGTTCCAGGTCTGCACCGGGGGCACGATATATGCCAGACCGCCGATAGCGCCCAGCGCACCGGAAAGCAGCACACCCGCGTAGCGCATCTTGTAGACGTTGATGCCCACAGAATCGGCTGCCTGAGGATGTTCGCCGCAGGCGCGCAGGCGCAGACCGAAGCGGGTCTTGTACAGCACCACATAGCTGATGACGAGCAGCACGATGCCCAACGGCACAAAGATGCTCAGCTCCAGGCCGCCGATGCTGAACAGGAACGGCTTGTTGGAATAGTTCAGCTTGGCGCTGCCGCTGTCGCTGAAATACTTGGCAATAACCACGGCAATGGCGGTGGCCAGCAGGTTCAGCGCCGTGCCGCCGATGGTCTGGTCCGCTTTCAGGTTGATGGAAGCAAAGGCCAGCAGCAGGCTGTACACCATGCCGGCCAGCGCAGCCACCAGGACCGAGATCAGCACCACCAGGAACGGCGACATGTCGGCCGGAAGCATGGTCAGGGTCAGAACACCCGCCACACCGCCGATGACCATGATGCCTTCCAGCGCGATGTTGATGATGCCGGAGTGCTCACTGAACATACCGCCCAGTGCCACCAGCATCAGGACGATGCCATACAGCAGGGTATATTTGATCAAAAGCAGCATCTTACTTGCCCTCCTTCTTCGCGTTGGCCTTTTCCGCCGGGGCAGGCTCTGCGTTCACATTGGTCTTGTCCGCATTCTTGAACAGCAGCTTCTGGATCTTGCCGCGGAACAGCATGGAGAATGCACACAGGTAGATGATGATACCGCTGATCAGGTCGGCGATCTCCGTGGGGTAATACTTGGTGGAAAGGAAGGTGCCGCCCACCGAGATGTGGGAGATGAACAGGGCCGAGAAGATGGTGCCAATGGGGTTGGAGCTCGCCAGCAGGGCAACGGAGATGCCGTTGAAGCCCATGGCGGGCAGGCTGGTGGAGTTCAGGGGGTTCCACTGGCCCACGTTGGACAGGTAGAACAGGCCCGCGCCAAAGCCTGCCAGCGCACCGGCAATGGCCATGGAGAGGATGATGTTCTTCTTTTCGTTGATACCGGCGTAGCGGGCAGCACTCTTATTCAGGCCGACCGCCTTCAGCTCATAGCCAAAGGTGGTCTTGTTCAGCACCACCCAGATCAGGATGGCCACCGCAGCGGCCAGGAAGATGGCAATGGTGGTGCTGTTGGTCTGGAACAGCTTGTTCAGGCCGAAGTCCGGGATGACGGACTGGGCGAAATCTGCGTTCTTGCCCAGGTTCAGGGTGCGGGTGTTGCGCACATCATACATGGGGCCGGTGCCGTTCTGGTAGACCAGCTCATTGACAAGGTACAGGCCGATCCAGTTGAACATGATGGAGGTAATGACCTCGTTGATGTTGAAGTAGGCCTTGAAGAAACCGGGGATGGCACCCCACAGACCGCCCAGAATGGCCGCAGCCAGCAGGCAGACAAACCAGGGCAGCTTGAGCATGATGGCACAGTAGAGGGCACCGTAAGCGCCCAGCGTGTACTGACCGGCGGCACCGATGTTGAACAGGCCGGTCTTGAAGGCAAAGCCCACGGAAAGGCCGGTCATGATCAGGGGCGCGGCGTTGGCCAGCTCCTTGCCGACACCATAGGGGGCATCATGGAAGCCGCCCTTGAGGATGCGGACAAAACCGTCTGCCCATGCATGGGCCGGGTTGATGGCCAGCAGCACGAGGAAGCCCACAAACAGACCGATCAGGATACACAGCAGGGCAGCCATCACGCTGGTGATAGAACCCTGCAGCCCGTTGTGGGAAAGTTTTTTGTTTTTCATTTCTGCTTACTCCTTTCCCTGCTTGCGGGCACCGGCCATGTACAGGCCCAGCTCCTGGACCGTGGTGGTCTTGGGGTCAAACTCGCCCACGATCTCACCCTCGTACATCACAAGGATCCGGTCAGAGAGGTTCATCACCTCATCCAGCTCCAGGCTGACCAGCAGCACGGCCTTGCCCCTGTCGCGCTCATCCACGATCTGCTTGTGGATATACTCAATGGCACCGACATCCAGGCCGCGGGTGGGCTGCACTGCCACCAGCAGCTTGGGGTCTTTGTCGATCTCACGGGCAATGATCGCCTTCTGCTGGTTGCCGCCGGACATGCTGCGCACGATGGTAGCGCTGCCCTGGCCGCTGCGCACGTCATACTGGGCGATCAGCTTATCAGAGTACTCCCGCACCTTTTCACTGCGGATAAAGCCGTTGTGCTGGAACTCGGGCTGCCAGTAGCGCTGGAGCACCATATTATTTTCCAGACTGTAATCCAGCACCAGACCATGCTTGTGGCGGTCCTCAGGGATATGGCTCATGCCGTCCTTGGAGCGCTGGCGGATGCTCTCGTTGGTGATTTCCTTGCCGTCCAGCAGCACCTTGCCGCTGCTGAACTTTTCCAGACCAGTCAGGCCGTAGACAAACTCGGTCTGGCCGTTGCCCTCGATGCCCGCCAGACAGACGATCTCACCGCCACGCACCTGGAAAGAGACGTTCTTGACGGCATCCTTCTTGTGCTGGGCGTTGTGCATGGTAACGTTCTGCACGTCCAGCACCACCTCGCCGGGGGCAGCAGGCTTTTTGTCCACCTGCAGCTGAACATCGCGGCCGACCATCATGCGGGAAAGCTCTTCCTTGGTGGTGTCCTTGATGTCCACAGTGCCCATATACTTGCCCTTGCGCAGAACAGTGCAGCGGTCTGCCACTGCCATGATCTCGTTGAGCTTATGGGTGATGAAGAGGATGGATTTGCCCTCCTTCTTGAACCCGCGCATGATCTCCATCAGCTCGTCGATCTCCTGGGGGGTCAGAACAGCGGTGGGCTCGTCAAAGATCAGGATCTCGTTGTCGCGGTAGAGCATCTTCAGGATCTCAACACGCTGCTGCATACCAACCGAGATATCGCTGATGAGTGCATCGGGGTCCACACGCAGGCCGTACTTCTCGCTCAGGGCCACGACCTTCTTGCGGGCCTCAGCCTTCTGCAAAAAGCCCAGCTTATTGGGTTCCACGCCCAGAATGATGTTATCCAGCACGCTGAAGCATTCCACCAGCTTGAAGTGCTGGTGCACCATGCCGATGCCCAGCGCGTTTGCATCGTTGGGGTTGCGGACGGCGACCTCCTTGCCGTTCTTGAGGATCTTACCGGCCTCCGGCTGGTACAAGCCGAACAGTACGCTCATCAGCGTACTTTTGCCAGCGCCGTTTTCGCCCAGCAGGGCATGTACCTCGCCCTTGCGCAGCTGCAGGGTGATATCATCGTTTGCCTTGATTCCAGGGAACTCCTTGGTAATGTGGAGCATCTCGATCACAAAATCCTCTGCCAATCTGCTCACTCTCCTTTCGTGTCAAATCGACACCTATACTATTCTGTGTACCATTATACCGTATTTTTGCGGTTTTGCACACTTCTTTTTGATTTTTTGGCGGGATGTACTCTTATAAGTATTACTTTTGTGCAAGCTGCACGATTTTTCGCGAGACAAAAACGACCCTCTCCGTCAAAGCCTGGCGGCAATGACGGAGAGGGTCGTTCCCTGCAGCCCTTGCGGACTGTTCAAATTTTACTGGATGTAGGTGACGTTGGTGAACTCGCTGACGGTGGGCTTGGTAGCGTCGTCAGAGCTGTTGTCAACAACGATCTCGCCGGAAGCGATCTTCTGCTTCAGCTCCTCGTACTCCTCAACCGTGAAGGTCTCGAAGTTCCAGCTGTCCTCAGCGGTGGGCAGGCCGATGTAATCGCCGTCCTCCAGACCAAAGTTGCCGTTGGTTGCTGCGATGGTGCTCCACTCGCCTGCCTCGATGTCGGACAGAGAAGTAGAAACAGCCTCAGACAGGCCCTTCATAGCGGAGGTGATGAACGGGTTGTAAGCATAGGTGCCATCAGCAACGCCGTTTGCGCCGATGTAGTTCTGGTCAACGTCAACGCCGATGACGTAGCCGTTGTTCTTCAGGGCAGCCTCAACAGCGGAGGTATAGATGCCGCCGCCGCAGGCGAAGACGACCTGAGTGCCGTTGGAGTACCAGCCCTCCATACGGGAGGTGATGTTGGCATCGCCGTAGAACTGGCCGCCGTAGAAGTAGTTGATGTCGATGTTGGTGCCCAGCTCCTGAGCAGCAGCGTCAGCGCCCTGCACGAAGCCGTAGCCGTAACGGATAACAGCGGGAACAGCCATGCCGCCCAGGAAGCCCAGCTTGGTCTTGCCGTCCTTTGCGATGGCGTAGCCTGCCAGATAGCCTGCCTGCTCCTCCTTGAAGGTGATGCAGTAGCAGTTTGCGGGGATGCTGTCGGTGCCGATATCGCCCTGGGTGACATCGACGGCGATGAACTTGACATCGGGGTACTGGTCAGCAGCCCATGCCAGAGAAGCGCCGTACAGGTAGCCGACGCAGACGATGACGTCAGCGCCGTCGTTGACAGCCTGACGGATCATGGTCTCGCGGTCCTCATCGGAAGCGTCAGCCTCGGGGATGTAGTACTGGCAGTCATCGCCCATGTAGCTGGAAACAGCGCTCCAGCAAGCCTGGTTGAAGCTCTCGTCATCGATCGTGCCGGTATCGCAGGTCAGAGCGACCTTTGTGATCTTGCTGGCAGCCTCGGAGCCAGCCTCAGAGGCTGCAGAGGAAGCAGTGGAAGAAGCGGTGCTGGTGGAAGAGGAAGAACCACCGCAGGCGGTCAGAGCAGCGGCAGCAGCTGTAGCGCCAGCCACAGCCAGGAAGTTACGACGAGAAATCATCATAAGAAAACTCTCCTTTTTATACATTAAAAATTGCGCTTTACAAAGAGAATGCGCACACTTGCACATTTACTGACCCAAGTATAGTCGGGTCATGTGAGGAAAGCAAGGCATTTCCGATTACAAAATCTTTACAGATTTTTTGTAAAATTCGCGTAAAAGTCGTACTATTTCGCCAATTTCGGCAAAATATCCGCTTCCCGCCTCACTCTTCCACGGCTTTGTTGCCCGCCACGTTGGAGGGGCCAAAGCCGAAGGGCAGCAGCTCGTCCATGCTGCGCTCGATGAAATCATCGGGGGTCTTTGCCATGATGACATTCAGCTCCGGCCCGCCGAACTCAAACAGCGCCTGACGGCAGACCCCACAGGGTGAGGTGATCTGCTTGTTCACCTCGCCGCGGCGGGAGCCCACCACGGCAATGTCGGTGAAGCGGGTCACGCCCTCGCTCACCGCCTTGAACAGGGCCGTGCGCTCGGCACAGCTGGTGGGGGTGAAAGCAGCGTTTTCCACATTGCAGCCGGTGAAGATGCGGCCATCCTCGGCCCGCAGGGCGGCACCCACCATAAAGTCGGAGTAAGGCACATAGGCCTGCTCCCGGGCTTCCAGCGCCATCCGGATCAGGGCTTTCTTTTCGTCTAAAGTCAGATTGGTCATAGGGGCCTCCTTTTCATTCTAAAGTATAAACAAACGTTTCTGCGTCTTTCTGAACAAATCCTATACTTTCAAACATTTTGCGGGACTGCTTGTTGAAAGAATAAATTTCTGCATAGCATTGCGGATACTTCTTCTCTTTTGCCAGTGCAAGAATCTTCCCAATCACTGTTCTCCCAATGTGCCGATTCTGATACTCTTTGCAGACCACAATCGAAATTTCTCCGCTTGTCTGCAAGCATACATCTCCGCACAGAATGCCCTTATATTCAATGTAGAACAAATCACCATGACTATCCAGATACTGGTACATATTTTTCAGGATAGACAGGTCATAAATGCGATTCTGATTATCTACATGATGGCACAGTTCTGCGTCCTGATACCACGGAAGGGCAATTTCATAGGCTGGGTAATAAGGTACAAGGCAGATATCCTGATTTGATTGAAAGTCGTTCATCTTTCATCCCCTCTTTTGCACTTCAATTATACGGCGTGTTCTCAAATTCTTCAAGAGATTTCTCGTTATTCATTTATCATGTAACGAAAGTTCTTGCATTTTTCATTACAGACGCATATAATAGAATCAAGAAGGAGGTGTATTAGAATGGCAAATGCAGTCAATGTGAACTTCCGGATGGACCCAGACCTGAAACGCAACATGGAAGAGGTTTGCGCCGAGATGGGACTTTCTATGACAACGGCATTCACGATTTTCGCCAAAAAAGTTTCCCGGGAGCACCGCATTCCCTTTGAGGTTTCCGCCGACCCGTTCTACTCGGAAAGCAACATCAATCATCTCCGCCAGATCGTCCACGACATCGATACCGGAAAAGCCAAGCTCACTGAGCACGATTTGATCGAGGTAGATTAAATGAGATTGCTTCGGGAAGAGGAAGCATGGGAGGACTACTGCCTTTGGCAGACGCGAGACAAAAAGCTGCTGAAGCGTATCAACACACTTCTGAAAGACATCCAGCGGAACTCCTACGAGGGCATTGGAAAGCCCGAACCCTTAAAAGGTGATTTGAGTGGATGGTGGAGCCGCCGCATCGACGATACGCACCGCATTGTTTATAAAGAGCAGGACGGCAATATCATTATCGCATCCTGTTTCGGACATTATAGTGACACTTAAAACATAAAAGGGTTGTTGTCGTGTGACAACAACCCTTTTTGTGAATGCAAATCAGTACTCCGCGCCCAGTGCGACCTTCATCATGTTGGTGAAGCTGGTCTGACGCTGCTCGGCGGTGGTGATCTCCGGAGAGACAAAGCTGTCGGAGATGGTCAGCAGGCAGGCGGCGTTCTTGCCCAGGACCTGAGCGTTGGCGAAGAGGGCAAAGCTCTCCATCTCCACGCACAGGCAGCCGCGCTCATCCCGCAGCTTTT
>ERZ1673738.5463-NODE-5463-length-11496-cov-9.338869_pt1 | contig 11496 bp, 9 predicted proteins | sample MGYA00580198_ERZ1673738 | MGnify/ENA primary metagenome ERZ1673738 (study PRJEB41218, sample SAMN15661784) | gut metagenome | host: Homo sapiens | place: Canada: London | collected 2015-08-20/2019-03-30 | study: EMG produced TPA metagenomics assembly of... | reverse complement strand
CCACATATTTTCTAATTATATCTGCCGTGCCATCCGTTGAAGCATCATCATGAACAATGACTTCATACAAAAAATTTGTTTTTTGCATAAGAAGCCCTTCTAAAGTTTTTCTTATGTATCTTTCCTGATTAAATGTATTACAGATAATCGTAACAAGTGTTTTGTCCATAATGCTCTCCTAAAATGCAAGAAAATAAACGCCTATGTAATTTACTAAGAAAATGTAAATATCATTAAAAAAGAAAAGCCAAAGGCAGACCACTAGAACTACATAATCAATAATAAATTTTCGCTTATGTAGTTGGATATACCAAGAAAAACAAACAATTAACCCATATGCAATAAAATACATCAAACGTTCAATTATCAGGTAATTAAAAAGAGAACCAAACGCCACAATAGTAAGCGCTTCCAAAACTGCAACCGTTTCAGTGCCAATATCGATGACATTTGCATTTCTTTTGATTTCTAACACCATGTAGCACAAATAGAGAACGACAACAACAAAGGCAAAATATACAGTTATCGATGCAGAGTCGGCCCTTGCAATCCAATTTATGATATTAAATCGATCCCAGTATTTTGTTAGAAGACGTACAAATTCCTGAAGATAGTAGTTTGATGTCAATGAACCCAAAAATCTTGCAACAGGTGGCCCAAACAGTATTATTGCAGGTATTGCTAGTATTCCAATGGATTTGTGTTTTACCCGCGCAAACAAACGTATCACAATAGGTACTATCGCAAACTGGTGAATCATCAGAGGAAGAATGTAAAGAAGAAGTACTTGCAAACTTCTTTCTCTTTTAACGGCATCTTTATATATGGCAACAGTTACAATTGCTACTGCAGTAACGCACCGAACACCTGATATTGACAGTTTGAATCCAAAAGTACACCACCATAAGATTGTAGCGAATGTTATGTGAGAAAAATTGACGACTCGCTCTCTTTGAAATGAATTCTTAAGTATATAAATAAATGCGCATCCGTCTATAAAAAGAGGAATAACTGAGAACAATCGATTATCTTTCATACGACTGATTAAAAAGAAGTAAATATTGGCAATTGGCAGTCCCTTATATTCCCCATAGTTTAATGCATATTGAAAATCATTACTCCTTAAATTGCTTAGCTCATCATAATGCTCTAGCAAATCCCAGCGAATAAAGTTTTTAGGTTCAAAGAACAATAGCCAAAACAGGATCATAAGCCAGATAATGCGCATCAGCATCAGATATTGGCGCAAACTGACTTGATTTCTCTCAGAAAGAGAATATCCAACTATGGGTATCATTAAAAGAAATATTATCGCCAACGAGACAAACAATACAGTACCTCCGCATTCATTTGCAATTCAACAGTTTTCAAAACTGCAGGTTTTATATTAATCAATCATCTTCCACTTGAATACAACTGCAAATACTTTCTCGCCATTGCTTGCGACGAAAACAACGACGACCTTTGTAGTGCATTTCGACCCCAATATTCTCTTTTCTTTGCGTCAGAATAAACCATCTCAAGAGCCTCAATGATTTTCTCCTCTTTGGGCTCAATCAGAAGAGCTTCCTTTTGACTTGAAAGCATATCCGGAATTCCTCCGACATTGCTTGCAATAATAGGAAGACCTGTTCCCATTGCCTCGATCAATGTCATCGGCATCCCTTCAAATTTAGACGGAAGAATAAAAACATCTGCATTGTGAAGCCAAGGGTAGACGTTACTCTGTAAACCAGCAAATTCGACTGCATCTGTAATATTGAGTTGACCTGCAAGCTGCATCATATTCTCTTTGAGCTCACCATCTCCCAGTAACTGAAGCCTTGCATCCGAATGCTGTCCTTTGAACCGGGCAAAGCTCCTCAACAAAAGTTCATGATTCTTTACATCCATGAAACGACCTATGTGAAGAACTGTAAAGGTGTCTTTTCTCGCATAACTTTCCTTTACAATGCATCGTGAAAGGTCAATTCCGTTAAATACAACTGGGATTCTGTTGTCTGGCAATCCATACACTTCTTGAATCGTTCTCTGGATTTCTTTACTCAGTGCTACAGGAACCACATTAAAATAGCGGAATAATACTCTATTAATATTTTTTCCAACTTTTGTCTGTTCTTTCTGAGCAACGCTATGCACCGTATGCACCCGTTTGGCTTTAAATCCCATTGAAGCCAAGAAAGCATACGGCAAAACGTACCGATGCGTATGTATAACATCCGGTTGATATGCTTTTATAATTTTCCGCATCTTTGAAATAATAGACGGATCAAAGCCTCTTTTCTTGCCTAAATACTTTATTTTAATGCCTCTGTTTTCAATGCGTTCTGTAATAGCTGTATGTAGATCAAAAAAGCTGATAACCAAAACATCACAACCTTCTGCAGCAAGACCGCATGACAAATTTTCCACCATAGTTTCTGCGCCAGCCAATCCAAAATCCGGCATAACCTGAACAATTTTCATACTTCACTCCATACAATCACTAACTATAGCCTTATTAGCTGACCATGACCCATTCTTGCGTTTGCTTCTCTGTGATTTTTTGCATAGCCTTTCGCACAAAAGCAACTCTATTCCAAATCCAACTATTTTTTTCAGCATCCCATTTATTGATATACTCTTCATACTCTAATGCAGGCGATAAATGATTCAACGCTTTCAATAATTCGATGTGTAAAGAATGATAAAATGGACTCGTCAGCTTTCCACCCATATCATAATAGCTCCAATGACCCGCATCGAACTTACATAAATTATTCTTTATTTCATCAGAGGTTTTTTTCCACGCATCTGAGTATTTCTGCTTCCCTGTTAATTTCCACGCATCAAACAGACCAAAGGCAGAAAAAATCCATCCATTCAGCACAGGCGCTTTATCTGGGTATTCCTTTAGAACCACTCCCGTAGAGGTGCATTCACTCGTACCACCTTCTGTTACTGGTAAAAGCATGAAGTCAACTGCTTTTGTGCATGCCACATAATACTTTTGACTTTTAGTTTCTTTATAGGCACGAGCCAATAAAGAAGATCCCTCACCCTGTGCCATAGAAGAATAGGGGTTATTATAGCGCAATACACCAAATGTATTCCATGCTCCGGATTCTTCTTGATTGCAGACAGCCCAATCTGCCATTGCTAAAAAAGTATTGTAGTAGTCCCGCTTTTTAGTTTCAAGCCACAGGTCATATGCACCCAAACCATATTGAAAGATGGCAATAGGAAAATACACCTTTTCTTTTTCATTTCCGTGTGATGCAATATTCTGCGGGATACCAACTGCGTCAAAGTTCTTTGTGCTCTCAATTTTCCCGCTAAAATTATTATAGTAGCCAGCGATCTCCGACGCAGAATAATGTTTTCCTTCACTTTGTTCCACATGAAGAACACTATCATGTCGAAGCATTTTTATCCACTTTTGAATCATTGCATTAGAAATCATCGCCTACTCCTTAGAAAAACTTCTGTATGAAACCACCTACGACAGCCTTCGGTGAAAACTCTTTTGATTTCCGTAAGCAAGCCTCTTTCATATCAATTATTTTTTGAGGATTGCTCTTTATCATTTCAAGTACTTCAACCAGTGCATCATCACTACCAAATTCATAGCCAATACCTGTAACATTATCTTCGATTACATCACCATAGCTTTCCCATTTTGATGATATTACAGGTAGGCCGGCAGCATACGCATCTATAATCGTTCCTGGTATTCCCTCAGTATAAAAAAGCGTCGGAAACACAAGTGCGAAATAATTTTCTAGAGTTTCCACACTTCTGTCATAGTTTACGCTTCCCTTATATTTGATATATTCTGGAAAGTTCTTTTTTAATTCCTCAAATTCGTGGGTATAGTCCTTCCAGACTTCTCCATAAATATCGAGTGTGAATACAACACTCCCAAATTTCTTATTTACTTTCTTTATGGCGTTAATGAGATTCTCGATCCCTTTACCTTTCATAACGCGTGAAAATGTACAGAGCGCATAAGGCTCTGTAAAACTGTGTGGTAGTTCTTCAAAAGAAAGTTTTTGCAATGCTTTACAGTTTTTCATTAGTTCGATATTCTGAAAGCCACGTTTTTCAAGAGCCTTCTTCATTGTTGTTGTCTCAACACAGATTGCTGTATAATTTTTGAGCTGGTTTTCAAGCCACTTGTATTTATCCAGATAACTGTCAAGCCAACCGCCAACAACAATATAATATGTTTTACGGTGATAAATTTTATTAAGTACCGAAAACAGCGGCGTAAAAAACAGCACGCCCTTATACGCCGGCAGAACCATGCAATTTTCACACTGCCGGAACATTTTTATTGTACTAGTAATCATCGCCGGAACTTTCTTGGCTCCACCATGAGTGTCTACAGCCACGATATTTTCATTTCCAAGTTGTTTTTGAAACTCTTGAAACAGAATTTTGACCTTAATTGTCTGACCATTTAGCAAGTCATGACCGAAGCCAAAATGCCCGACGATTCCAACCTTTTTCATGTGTTATCTCCATTCAAATTCCGTCAACTGATGGCAGAACTCATACTCTCCATGCACTGAATTGCCCAACTTTTGCGTTCCTTTATCCGGCAATTATACTTTCCTCTTATCAAGCCCAATGCCGGTGCCCTTTACCCAAGCCCAGCAGCCAAGTTCGTACAGACTACGAACCACATTATGCCCTTCGATTTTATGATAGAGCTGCCAATGATACTTGACCAGCTGGAACTTGTTTTTGCTGACTGACCCACTGCGTCCAACACGGTATGTGCCAAGCACATCGTCCATGCCATAGCAGTAATCAGTTTTTTTCAAAATTTGAAGCCACAACGCAAAGTCGTTTCTCTTTTTTATGATCGGCACCTCAAATTTTCCCAATGCAGATTGATCATACATAACCGTCAGATTTCCAATTGGGTCGGATAAACGAATACATTTTTTATAATCCGTTTTCTTCGGAGGAATGAAAACCGTATGCAGGTTGTTGCCTGCCTCGTCCATCCAGCCATAACCGGTCGCACTAAACTTTGCGCCAGTGCTCTCCATAAAAGCGATCTGCTTTTCCAGCTTGTCCGGCATCCACAAATCGTCACTATCTAGAAATGCAATATACTTGCCAGTCGCTCGTTTTATAGCTTCTGATCGAGCAACCGCTGGACCGCCATTCTGTGGAAGAACATAATAGTGGATATTCGGATACTTCTCCAAGTACGGCTTTAACACTTCAGCAGTATTGTCTGTGCTGCAATCATCTACAATTTGTACTTCCCAGTCCGTGACAGTCTGGGCAATCACTGAATCAAGCGATTGCAAAATATACTTGCCGCAGTTGTAAGTCGGCATAATTACACTAACCAGCATTTTATTATTCCCCTTTTCATATCAAGCCACCTCAAATTGCCCTCAATGAATTTGAGCCATTTCTCTTTCTTGTTTTTTATCCTGCTCGGAGTGAGATAAATTATTATCTTTTGGAGACTCTTTTATAAAATATTCAATCAACATTACCAAATTTCCAGAAATAAATGCTCCCAAATCAAAGAAAACAGCCATAACTACCGAAAAGACTGCCATTTCTCTATACCCTGTATATTCTTTCTCAAAATAATTGATGGCTCGTTCCACATCTGTCAGCTCGGCAAAAAGGAGCTTCTGCAACCGGATTGCTTCGCTCGGAATCTCTGTGATTTTGTTGTCTACTGTGCTCTCTTCCGCTTCTGTACCGACTGGCTCATTTGGCAGAAGACTCACGCCGCTTTCCAGCGCATAAAACGCATCATTTCGTGCCGCTATCCATTTGTCCTCTTTGACATACGAAACATTGCCAACACTCTTTTCCTCGTCTTCATCCGAAATCACGACGTAAATGGTTCCAACAGCTTCGTTGTTGAATTGCTCAAGTCCTTGTTCAAGCTCAATATATTTACGATATTCCTTCAGATTCTCACAGAAATTCTGGACGCTCTCTAATACTTCCGACGGAAGTCCCTGTGCAGATGCCCAGTTGTTAATCTCCGTCAGTAGGGTCTCAACCTCCTTCTTCGCATCGTTCTGTGTACCGCTGGACTCCGCTTTGATTTTGATTTCATTAATTCTTCTCAAAATTGCATCTGCTGACTGAATCGTTGCTGCACTTGAGTTGCTCTGAGATGTTTGCATCATTGCCATATTGTTCTGCTCAATATAGGCGTATGCATTTTCCAGCTTACTCTCTAACTTTCTGAATTTATCTCTCAGTCTATTCCATGAGGTCTCTGTTTTCAAAATATGATCTTTTAGTGCCTGATTCTTAACAGAAAGCCCCTCTATTGTATTGAACACTTCATTCAATGTTCCTTCTGCGTTGGTACTTACTTTTCCATATAAATCGATGTAACAATCCCTTATTACAATGTAGTCTACCTTCGACCATGTCTGACTGTCTTTATTCAAAATCAAATCTAATTTTGATAATACATCGTCTAAATCGTCCGCTTTTCCTTGAAGAATAGCGTTGTTATCCAGAAGTGTATCCATATTTCTTTGATCCCCGGACGATAAATTCGTTACATCTACAAAATCTGTCATTGTTTCAAACGTTATTTTATCCGTTATATTCCGCACGTCTGTCAGGAAGAGTAGCAAATCTGAATTTTTTTGTATTGTATCTGTATCCTGTTGAAGTTGAACTGCCGCTGATAAACCATTGGGATCATTGATTGCAGCTTTCATTGCCGAATAAAGTGCTGTGCCTCTACGTCTGTTTTCACTTTCCAACAGATTTGCGGTCTCTGTAAAATACGTCCGGGCAATCGCTTCATTATTTTCAGTCCGAGTCTTTTCGTACGCCTTTGTAACAATAAACGAGTAACTAAACAGAGATGACATTGTCAAATATCCCGTAGTAATCAGGACCAAAAGACAACTTGTGATTCTTTTGGCTAAGCTTGGCCACTGCAATTCCTTTACTGCAAAAATAAATCGCAAAAGAAAGAAGCTGAGAAACGCCAAAGTTACCTGTACGGCTATGGATGCCGGATATGCAAGCCACCCACCAAACACGACATTCTTCATACCATTGGCTGTCGTGTAGCAAGAGATTACTGAAAGGATTCCAGCCCCATTTGTCAGTGCTTTTTTTTGCATTTTTTAGTATTTTGGAGTCAAGTTTGGGTGCACTGACTTTTCGCTCATCCACTATGCCGACTACACACAAAATGCTCCAAATTGCAGTAAAAACAAGCATTGTTGCCAGTAGAATAAACGCATCTACTGTTTTTTGGAAGCCAATGTAAATGATCAGACTAATGTCAGCAAAGCACAAAACTGCTCTAAGAACAGCCGTAGAAGATTGTTTTCCTAATATACTATTTTGAATTTTTTCATTGCAAAGTGATAGGAGTTTTCCACTAAATAACAGGGCTAGAAATATAACGATACTTAGACATTTGCAAAATACATACACTCTCCTTCACCCCTTTTCAAAATCTCTTTTTTAAAACAAGTTATTTTTTGTCGAGATTATCTGTTTTTTTCTCTTCAATTCCAAACACACCTAAAATCGCCTCAATGTAATCGGTTGTTGCAAATCGGATAAGGCCTATTCCCGATTTTAGCAGTCCAAGTGCTATTTTTTGTATATCCGAAAAAAGTGTTTTACACTCTTCTCTTATCTCATTTTCGAGATTATTCGTTTTTTCCGTATCAGACGGAACAGACAACATTATCAGGAACAGCCAGATTACAATAAAAAATATTGCTAGTGCGACCAAGGTATTACTGAAGCCACCCTCAACCATTGTTTCCAAAAGAGAATCGAATGGATTGATTTCTTTCAGCCTTGGTAATGCAATAAAAAATATGATTTCTATTATTACCGCAAGTAATGCTTGCGGATGACCAAATTTCTTACTATTGAGGTATTTACAAATTTTCTGGATAATAATGGCTGCTCCTGCTGCAACAAAAATCACTGTGCTAGCCATCGCAAGCGGTGTGCACTTTTCAACAATTAGTTGGATGGAAGTACTTTCCCGAAACACTTCCTTATAGCCTTTAAAAATCTCAAAGTCCGACAACCAATTACTCTGTAATATTGCAAATATAAATACTGTAAAGATAGGCAATAGCAAAATAAATATTGCTACTCCTATAAGCTTTTCCTGCGAATTTGTTTCCGTTTCCTGTGACTTTTGTGAGTCACTTAGTTCATTGATATTTTCACCGGACGGCGTTCTATCCACCCTCCGACCTATATCGTCAGCGGCGGATACAACCTTTTTCGCATATTTTTCTTCTTGTGCCTGTGAATCTGGATATCTTTTTTCAGTCGGTTTACTTATCGAACGCAAGCCACGATTTTTTGATCTTGTCGGCTGAAAAGTCTTATATATTTTTTGAATAAATGCTGTAGCTACTGCTGCGGCTACGAAGATAAGTCCAACTCCAGCAAGAACTCCAAAGTCCGTTTTTGCAATAGTTTCCAAGGCCCATTGCACTACGCTTGTCAAATCGTCAATATGCTTTTTTATTACATCCATGCTATATATGCCAGAGAGCATAACTAACATGCAGCACACACTCAAGCTTCGTATTTCTCTTACTTGTTTATCTACTTCACTTGATTCATTTTTCAGTAAATAAACGAGATAGGCTACTAAGGCCACCGAACCGATTAGCCAAATGCTTTCTAAGAAATCGTACAGTCCTGCAAAAATGACAGTCAGTACATGCAGTATTCCAAGTTGATTTGTAAGGTAAGAAAAGCCATGATATCCCAAAATGGTGGCAATTTCAAAAAAAGCCCCAGCAACAAAAAGCATCGTTTTCTTGTCGTATTTGAATTTCATCCTCGCTCAGCCGCCCCTCACAAGTGTAATGTCCCACTACACGTTCTGAAATTCTTTTGTCTCTACATCGCAGTTTAATTCTTCCTGTGAAATTAGTTGACTTTCTTTCAACAAAACAATACTCTCTCGCCGGAACTCCGGGTCGATTTTTCCATCTACCACGCCTTTGCGTCCCAGCACGACCTGAATGCTCTTCCAAATGACCTTCAAATCAAATTTCAGGCTAACATTCTGGACGTATTCCCGGTCATAGTAGACTTTGTCGTACACATCCACCGTGTCACGGCCGTTGATCTGTGCCCAACCAGTAATGCCCGGTGTTACCTGATACACCCCGTACCAGCGACGCAGAAAACGAATCTCACGTTCCGTATACACCAGCGGACGAGGGCCAATCAGGCTCATTTCGCCACGAACTACGTTTGCCAGCTGCGGCAGCTCATCAATGCTGGTGTCGCGTAAAAAACGTCCCACTTTGGAAATGTACATCTGCGGATTTTCCAAATCTCCCGTAGCCACATTTTTAGGCGCGGAGCTCTTCATCGTCCGAAACTTGATGATGTTGAAGCAATGCGCTCCCTTGCCCACGCGCTTCTGTAAAAAGAAAATCGGCTCATCCGGTGCACTGATTTTTTGTGCAATACTCACACCCAAGAACAAAGGTGAAAGTAAAATCAGCGCCAGCGCTGCCAGAACACGGTCGATTACAGACCTTACCGCAAGGTATTTCTTTTGCTTTCGATTCAAATGGACATAATACGGTCCAAAATCAACGTGATAGCTCAATTCTTCCATGTTTTCCTCACACTATCATCCTGCTTTTGCAGGTTCTACCTTTTCTTTTAATTTGAGACATGATTTTTGAGATTTCGGGATTCTAGATTCCCACCGCATCCCAATCTCATCCAGCTTTGAGATACGCTCCTCTGTCAGCACAGCACCGCTTTTTTCAGGATTCTGGCGGGTATACCGCTGCCGCTTGACCCATTTCCCGAGAGCATATCCATCCGGCGAAACATAATTGATTGGGACATTCAAGTCTCCTTGGGCTTCAAAATAGCGCTTTGCTTCCTGATATCCTTCGTTCCACTGGCGGTCATTGCGGTTGCCCCAGTACATCCCAATCCTGTTGAGCCGCTCGACCTGTTCGTCCGTCAGTTTTCCTTTCGGATACGCCCATTGCTGGCTTGCGACCCATTGCCCCAGCCGTTCACCAGCCGCTGTCACATAGGAACGTGGGATATTCAGGTTCCCGTTTTCCTCGTAATAGACCGCAGCCAGCGCATAAGCCTTTTCCCACTTGGCATCGAAAATGTTCCACACCATGCCGATCTCATCCAGCTGTGCGATGCGTTCTTCTTTTAAGCGGCCATTCAGCTTCTGCTGCCGGGTCTTGATGATCCACTGTCCCAGTGGGTAGCCGTCCGGGTCTACATATTTTCCGGGCACCATCAGGTTCCCGTAGGTGTCGTGGTATTTCTTGGCGACCTCAAATCCATGCTGCCACGCAATTTCCTTCCGGTTTCCCCAGACCATCCCGATGCTGTCCAGCCGCGCGATCTGCTGCTCGGTCAGATTGCCTTGGATCTGTCCCTCGCGCACACGGCGCTGGGTGATCAGCCACACACCAAGGCTCAGACCACCGGGCGTCGTATACAGTTTCGGGACGTTCAAATTGCCGTGCTCCGCATAGTAGATACTTGCCTCAGAGAAATAGTGCTCCCAACCGGAAGAGAGACTTGCCTGTAGCTGCTCGAACAGCACCCGGCAGTCGTGCACTTGCTCGATGACCTCGAACCGCTCGGTGACGATCTTATCACCCTCACCGTTGGCATAGAGCCGGTGAACTGCCTCCTGCATCTCGCTTTGCAGGCCGGAAATACTGGTCAGACCCTCGAAATTGTTGACCACATCCAAGATCAGCGGGGCTGCGGTGTCCCCGGCGGTCAGGGCACGTCCGATCTGCTGCTTGTAGATGATGGGTGAAATCGTTGGTCGGAACAGAATGACGCCGGAAATGCCCTCCACATGGACGCCCTCATTGAGCATATCAATGCAGAACAGCAGCTTCAGCCGGTCACTGGTGTCCGTTTTGAAGTCTGCAAACGCCTTGTCAGTGTTCGGATCATCCGAGTAGGCTTCGTAAACCACAACATCCGGGTTGACCCCTGCAAACCATTCGGGCACATGGGAAACCATTTCGTCCATATGCTCTTTGTTTGCGCAGAATACGATGTATTTTCCACTTGTCTGCGTGATATGATGTTGAAAGACAAGATCAAGTCCGTCTGCCTGTTCCAGTGCCCGGCGCAGAGCGTCCAGATATTTCTGATTCACATCCTGAATGCCCGGTGCCCGCAGGTTGTCCACTCGTGCCTGATACTTTGCAAGCGTTTTCTGGTATTGATAAACAGTGGTCACATATTTCGGGGCAGGCAAAATACCCCTGACGACTGCTTCGCCAAGGGACATATTACTCGCAATATGTCCGTCAAAAAGTTCTTCAGCCATATTGCGGTTATTGTCCAGATACCGGATATTTGTTGCTGTCAGCCCCAGCAATTTTGCGTTCAGGCATAACTTTAATAGAGCCACCGTACTCTCGCCCCAGTATTCTGCGCCGGCACGGTGGAATTCATCGAGTATAATATAGGCAGGCTTCTGCGCTGCTATTT
>ERZ1673738.5445-NODE-5445-length-11545-cov-5.333507_pt1 | contig 11545 bp, 9 predicted proteins | sample MGYA00580198_ERZ1673738 | MGnify/ENA primary metagenome ERZ1673738 (study PRJEB41218, sample SAMN15661784) | gut metagenome | host: Homo sapiens | place: Canada: London | collected 2015-08-20/2019-03-30 | study: EMG produced TPA metagenomics assembly of... | reverse complement strand
AAAGACAGAAAAGGACGGGCTGTACAACGCCATGGACGTGGCGGCTGTGTGGCTGGACCGCGCGCTTGCGAATAACTAAGCAAAGGATGATTCTATGGCGAAACGATTTCTGAAAACAACTGTTGTCTCCGTGATTTTTGCGCTCACGCTGGCCGTTTCGGCCTCCGCGGCGACTGCTGGCGGCGCGACCACGACGACGGCCGTGAACTTTCGAACGGGCGCCGGTACGAATTACGGCATTATCTCGACGCTCCCGGCCGGTACCCATGTTGTGGTGTCCGAGCGGTCCAGCGGCAATTGGGCCACGGTGGTCTACAACGGCACCGTCGGCTACATATCTTCCGATTACCTCAAACGCGCCAATGACATGGATGCCAGCTTCGGCACCGGTACGATCTGTGGCAGCTACGTGCGTATGCGCTCCAGTGCAAGCACGAGCAGCTCTATTCTCGGCACCTACAATTCCGGCACCACGATGACCGTTACCGGCGTCAGCGGCGCATGGTACAAGGTCGATTATAACGGCACGGACGGCTATGTCTACTCGAATTATCTGTCCCTGTCGGGCGTGACGAGCAGCGGCGGCAGCGCGTCCGGCTCCAACGGCTCGGTCAAGGGCAGCGATGTGCGTATGCGCTCCGGCCCGGGCACGAACTACTCCATCCTCGGTACCTACCAGAACGGCACGGCGCTGACCGTGACCGGCACGGAAAACGGCTGGTCGAAGGTCACTATCGGCGGCACGAGCGGCTACATCCGCTCGGACTACGTCTCCGGCGGTGCGGACAGCAAGACCGGCTACATCAAGGGCACGGGTGTGCGTATGCGCTCCGGCGCGAGCACGACCAGCTCCATCCTCGGCGTGTATAACACCGGCACCGAGATGACGATCACCGGCGAGAGCGGCAACTGGTATAAGGTCAGCTACGCCGGTAAGGACGGCTATGTCAGCAAGGACTACATGACCACGACCAAGCCCAGCAGCGGCGGCTCGACGAGCCAGACCGGCTACATCAAGGGCAATGATGTGCGTCTGCGTTCCGGCGCCGGCACGAGCTACTCCATCCTCGGCACGTATAACAACGGCACTCCGCTGACGATCACCGGTACGAGCGGCGACTGGACGGCCGTCACCATCAACGGTGTCAAGGGCTATGTCAACAGCGCGTATGTCTCCACTACGAAGACGGAGGGCGGCAACGGCGGCGGAAGCACGCCGAGCACTTCCATCGGCGAGACGATCGTCGCCACGGCCAAGCAGTACATGGGCGCGCCGTATGTCTACGGCGGCATGAGCCCGTCCGGCTTTGACTGCTCCGGCTTTGTCAACTACGTGTACAAGCTCTGCGGCTACTCCATGAGCCGTGTGGCCAGCAGCATCTACAACAACAACGGCACCTACGTCGAGAAGGCGAACCTCCAGATCGGCGACCTGGTGTTCTTTGCGAGCAACAGCTCCAGCATCGGCCACGTCGGTATCTACATCGGCAACGGCCAGTTCATCCACAGCAGCTCCGGCGCAGGTTGCGTCGTCATCAGCGACCTGAGCTCGAGCTACTACCTGAAAAACTACGTGGGCGCAAAGCGCATCGCAGGCTAACAGGACGCAATTTGTCCCCCGGCAGCAACGGGGGGCATTTTATCTTGCGGCAGAATGTATACCATGGTATATTGAGGAAAACAACGTGTGTGGGAAAGGGCAGGTGAAGCCAATGCAGTGTACCTACTGCAGACGAGACATTCCGGACGATGCGGTCTGGTGCCCCTACTGCGGGGCGGAGCAGACGCCGCCGGACGAGACCACGCCGCCAGATGGCTGGCAGGACGAAAATATCCCGGTCGGCGACTGGGATGACGAGGCAGATCCGCCGCCCGACAACACGTGGGTCGACGACCCGCCCGTGCCCGGCTGGGAGGACGACACGCCTTACGAGCCCGCACCGGAGGATCAGGACGCGCCGCGCAGCAAGGCGCTGCTCATTGCGATTTTTGCCGCGCTCGGCGTGGCGCTGATCGTGCTGCTCATCGCGCTCAACGTCAAGCCCAAGCCGAAGGACCCGGTCGCCGCAGTGACGCCGGTCGTGACAGCCACGGCGCAGCCCTCCGCCGCACCGACGCCGAGCGCAGCGCCGACGCCCACGCCAAAGCCGGCCGACGGCGGCTATATCCTGCCGGACAGCGCCACGCGCCGGCTCACGCAGGCGGATGTGGCGGGCCTCACGTGGGAGCAGTGCTGCCTCGCGCGCAATGAGATCTACGCGCGCCACGGCCGCATCTTCCAGACGCCGCAGATCGCGGCATACTTTGCGGCGCAAAGCTGGTATCACGGTACGGTGCCGGGCGCCTCGTTCGACAACAACATGCTCTCGCCAATCGAGCACGCAAATGCCGACTTCCTTGCAAATTACGAGACAGCCACCTGGGGGCATTCCTACTATTGAGCCGTTCGCCAACGCGATCGCTGTGCCGGTTCTCGAATCAATATGGGAAAATCTCCGCAGCTTCTGCTGCGGAGATTTTTTGTGACTGCCCAAAACGTATGCAAACGAAAAACCTCCGCAGCTTCTGCTGCGGAGATTTTTTCGGTGATTCGCTTATGCCTTGGCGACGGCTGCGCGCAGGGCGTCGACGCGGTCGGTGTCCTCCCAGCGGACGCCGAGCTCCTCGCGGCCCATGTGGCCGTAGGCGGCGAGCTGCCGGTAGATCGGACGGGACAGCTCGAGGTCGCGGATGATGGCCGTCGGGCGCAGATCAAACACCTGCTGCACGGCCGCGGCGATCTGCGCGTCCGGCACGGTGCCCGTGCCCTGCGTGTCGACGAACACGCTCACGGGCTCGGCCACGCCGATGGCGTAGGCCAGCTGCACGAGGCAGCGCTTGGCGAGTCCGGCGGCAACGATGTTCTTGGCCACGTAGCGCGCGGCGTAGGCGGCGCTGCGGTCGACCTTCGTCGGGTCCTTGCCGGAGAACGCGCCGCCGCCGTGCGGGGCGCTGCCGCCGTAGGTGTCGACGATGATCTTGCGGCCGGTCAGGCCGGAGTCCGCCTGCGGGCCGCCGACGACGAAGCGGCCGGTGGGGTTGATGAGATAGCGGGTCTGCTCGTCGAGCAGCTCGGCCGGAATGGTCGGACGGATGACGAGCTCGATCATGTCCGCGCGCAGCTTGGCCATGTCGACCTCCGGCGCGTGCTGCGTGCTGAGTACGACGGTGTGCACGCGCACGGGGCGGTTCTGCTCGTCATATTCGATGGTGACCTGCGTCTTGCCGTCGGGACGCAGATAGTCCACCAGCTCCTGCTTGCGCACGGCGGTCAGGCGCTTGGCGAGCTTGTGCGCCAGCGAGATCGGCAGCGGCATGAGCTCCGGCGTCTCGTCGCAGGCATAGCCGAACATCATGCCCTGGTCGCCCGCGCCGTTGTCGAGCGCATCTTCGCCGGTCTGCTTGCTCTCGAGCGAGTGGTCGACGCCGAGGGCAATGTCTGCGCTCTGCTCGTCGATGTTTGTGATGACGGCGCAGGTCTCGCAGTCAAAGCCGTACTTGGCGCGGTCATAGCCGATCTCGCGCACGGTCTGGCGCACGACCTTCGGAATGTCGACGTAGCACTCGGTCGTGATCTCGCCCATGACGTTCACGACGCCGGTCGTGACCGTGCACTCGCAGGCGACGCGGCCGTTCGGATCCTGCGCCAGGATCGCGTCGAGGATCGCGTCGGAGACCTGATCGCAGATCTTGTCGGGATGCCCTTCGGTCACGGATTCGGATGTAAAAAGATGATGAGCCATAGCAAATTTCCTCACTTTCTGATACGCCTGGCAAAAGAAACAAGCGCCCCGACAGCCGACGGAGCGCTTGGAAAAGGCGAAGATCCTCATCTTTCGATTTGCACCGCCGGATTTGGCACCTTGCAGGAATCTGCAGGTTGTCGGGCTTCACAGGGCCGGTCCCTCCGCCACTCTTGATAAGGCTGTTGAATTGTGAGATACATTATACGCGCTTTTGCGCGCTTGTCAAGTCCAAAAGTTTGAATTCCGTCAGTTGTTTTTCAGCCAGTTCCACAGCCGCCGCCACCATGGCAGCTTTTTCTGTGGCTGAGACGGGGCGGAGGCTGCGGACTTTTGCACGGTGCGCCCGGCGAAATACGTGTGCAGATACGTCTGGCTCACGAACGGCTCGCCCGTCGGCTTGGGGCGCAGATACGAGCCGTCCGGCTGCATGATCCACGCCTGCCGGTTGTCGCGCCGCATGGCGCTGAGCACCTCGAGCACCTCTGCGCGCGCGTTCGGGTCGGTCACGGCGGTGAAGGCCTCGATCCGGCGCACGGTGTTGCGCTCGAGCAGGTCGCCCGAGCCGATGAACACTTCCTGCGCCTCCCCGCGGCCGAAGACGAAAATGCGCTCGTGCTCGAGATACCGTCCGATGATGCTGCGCACCGAGATGTGCTCCGTGCGCCCGGGCACGCCCGGCCGCAGACAGCAGATGCCGCGCACGAACAGCTCCACCTCCGTGCCCGCCGCGCTCGCGCGCACGAGCTGCGCCATGATGTCCGCGTCGTTCATGGCGTTGACCTTGATGCCGATGTAGCCCGCTGCACCGAGGCGGATCTGCGACTCGATGTGCGCCATGAGCTGCGGCTTGTAGCCCTCCGGCGCGAGCCAGAGCGATTCCGTCTCACCGACGGTCTCGCCGCGCGCGAGCCGGTCAAACGTCCTGGCCGCGTCGCGCCCGATGGCCGGATCACTCGTCAGGAGCATGAGATCGGTGTATTGCTCGGCGGTCTTTTCGTTGTAGTTGCCGGTGCCGACCTGCGTGTAGTAGCAGATGCCGCCGGGGCAGCGCCGCGTGATGAGGCACAGCTTCGTGTGCACCTTGTACTGCGTCAGGCCGTAGAGAATGTCGCACCCGGCGTCCTCGAGCATACGCGAGTAGTCGATGTTGCTCTGCTCGTCAAAGCGGGCGCGCAGCTCGAGCAGGCACTGCACCTGCTTGCCGTGCTCGGCGGCATAGGCCAGCGCTGCCGCGATGCGGCTGCTGCCGGCGAGCCGGTAGAGCGTGATCTTGATCGACACGACGTCCGGGTCGTCCGCCGCCTCGTACAGCAGATCCACAAACGGGTTCACGCTCTGATACGGCAGCGCGAGCAGCAGGTCGTGCCGCGCGAGATAGGCGAAGTAGTCGCCCTTTTGCAGTGCCACGTTTTTGGCCGGCGGCAGCTCGGGACGCGTCAGCCCCGTGAGGTCGAATTCCTCCGGCATCGTGAGCACGAACGACAGATCCGCCGGTGCGCTCGTACAAAACAGCTGCCGCTTCGGCAGTCCGAGCAGCGTGCGCGCCGTCTCGCGCATCTCGTCGGTGACCTTGCCCTGCAGCTGTGCGCGCACCGGCTCGAGCCGTCTCCGGCGGCGCAGCAGGCGCTCCATTACGGCGCGCAGATCCGCATCGCACCCGTCCATGATGTCGCGCACGGAGATGTCGGCGCTGCGCGTCACGCGCAATATGGCCGTCTCACGCACGCGCCGCTCACCAAAGACCAGCGGTGCAAAATGCGCCACCAGCGGCGCTGTGAGCGCAAGCTTCTGCACCCCGTCGATCGTCAGGCGGAAGAATTTCGGCAGCTGGGTCGTCGGGATCAGTCCCGCGCCGCCGCGCTTGCCCGCGAAGCGCACAAGCACGTACTGCTCGCGGTTGCGCAAAAACGGCAGCGGGTGCTCCGCGTCGAGCACCTGCGGGCTCAGCAGCGGACGCAGCGCGTCAAAGCGCCGCCGCAGCAGCACCTCGTCCGCCTCGTCGAGCCGGTCAAAGTCGAGGATCTCGACGCGCTGCTTTGCCAGCGCCGCCGTCACCTTGCGCCAGAGCGACTCAAAGTCCTTTTGCTGCCGCGCCGTTTCCGCGTAGATCGCGCGCAGCTGCTCACGCGGCGTGAGCCCCGTGATGGTCTCCGTGTGCCACGGCTGCAGCAGCGCCCGGTCGAGCAGACCGCCGACGCGCACCATATAAAATTCATCCAGATTCGAGCAGTAGATCGACAGGAACTTCAGCCGCTCATAGACCGGCAGCGTCTCGTCGGCCGCCTCCGCCAGCACGCGGCGGTTGAATTGCAGCCAGCTCAGCTCGCGGTTGAGAAAGAGGTCTGCATAGGCGGGGTCAGGCTGCCGGTCGGAAAACAGCGCGCGGCTGTCGCTCTGTGCGGCCATCTGGCGCAGCGCCTGCGCGCCCGGCAGCTCTGTGTCATGTTTGTGGGGCATACGGTCGCCTCCTTGGGTGGGCAATTACATGCATATCATATTATTATACCCGAACGGGCGATGCTTGGCAATCCCCGCGCGGGCGCGGCTGAAAATCGGCCGAATAGTCGCCGACGGGCACTGGCGCATCGTGGCGTCTATGCCCTGAGCGGCAGCACAGTTTTTCGACTCTGTGGCAAAAAGGTTGCAAAACCGGAGCGGGACTGCTATAATTTTGGCATAGAAAACCCGTAGGAATTTCTGGAGGTAATATACATGGATTCATTCCGCGTGCTCGAGATCAAAAAGAGCGTTTTTGAAAACAACGACCGGGAGGCCGACCTGCTGCGCGAAGAGCTCAAGCAGAATCACACCTTCCTGCTCAACCTCATGTCCTCGCCCGGCAGCGGCAAGACCACGACCCTCATGGCGACCATCAACGCCCTGAAGGACGATCTGCGCATCGGCGTCATGGAGGCCGACATCGACTCGGACGTCGATGCGGCGACCATCTCCACCAGCGGCGCAAAGGTCATCCAGCTGCACACCGGCGGTATGTGCCACCTCGACGCGGGCATGACGCGTCAGGGCCTCGAGGGGCTCGGCACGGAAAACATCGACCTTGCCATCCTCGAAAATGTCGGCAACCTCGTCTGCCCGGCGGAGTTTGACACCGGCGCCGTGAAAAACGCAATGATCCTCTCCGTGCCGGAGGGCGACGACAAGCCCCTGAAGTACCCGCTCATGTTCTCGATCTGCGACGTGCTGCTCGTCAACAAGATCGACGTTGCGCCGTACTTCAACTTCAGCCTCGAAAAGTGCATCGAGCGCGTCAAGAAGCTCAACCCGAACATTCAGGTGTTCCCGATCTCCGCGCTCAAGGGCGAGGGCATCGAGCCGTGGGCCAACTGGCTGCGCGAGCAGACGAAGACCTGGAACGCGTAAGCACCGAAAGCCAAAACCGGGACGCTCCCATCGGAGCGTCCCGGTTTTTTTGCTGTTTCAGTCCCGGCACACCGGGCGCACGTATTTGAAAAACCGCGCGCAGTCGTGGTAGAAATAAAACACCCTGCCCGGCGTCAGGTCGAGCCGGTAGCCGCTGGCGGCATAGTCGAAGCCGCGCATGGCCTGCTCGATCTTCGCTTCCACGGCGGCGCTTTGCGTCTCGAAATCGAACGGCCCGTGCTCAAACACGAGGTACTCTCCGCCGGGCACATCCATGAGCTGCATCTGCGCCGGCACCGGGCCGGCGTAGTCTGCCGGCAGGCGCACGCCGTAGGCCTCCGCCAGCGGGACGCCCCAGCTGCAGATGCGCCCCGTCGGCTCGTTGATCCAGGCCATGAGCTGCCCGCTGCCCGCATCGTTGTTTTTTTCGCCCGCATCGTCAAGCTTGCCGGGGATGCTGGCGAGCAGGCCGCAGATCGTCTCGCAGTCCTGCCCGGGAATCGCGCTCTGCCGCTGCCAGAAGTCCTGGTAGCCGATGCTTTCATAGTTGCGGATGTGCAGAAATTTGTGCGCCGGGATGTGCACGAAATAGGTTTTGACCGCGCCTTCGTTTTGCGTCTCGCTCGGGCTGCCTGCGCCTTCCGTCAGGTAGCAGTCAAACGGCCGCAGAATGGTCCGGAGCACGACGGGGCCGGGCGCGGTCCGGTAGGCGCTGGGGCTCACGCCGTAGGCTTTTTTGAACGCGTGCGTGAAAGCCTCATTGGAGGAAAAACCGTACTGCACGGCAATGTCGAGAATACCTATGTCGGTGTCGCGCACGTCGCGCAGGGCAAACGCCAGCCGCCGCAGCCGCAGGTAGTCCCGGAGCGTCATGCCGGCAAGCTCCCGGAACTTGCGCGACGTGTAGTATTCGGAGTAGCCGAGCTTTTGCGCCAGTGCGCGCAGGGTCAGTGCCTCATCCTGCTGCGCACGGATGCAGTCGTCGATGATCGTGATGATGTCCTGAATGTTCCGGTGCCACTGTGCCATACCGTTTGCCTCCTGAGGATTGGATGCATCGATCTTACCGCAAATGCGCCGCCGCTGCCTGATTTTCGTTGCGCTTTTTCACGGGTGCTTCTGCGCCCACGTGCGCACGAAGTCGGCGAAGGTGCGCACGAGCGGCTTATCCTCCGACTCCGGAGGGATGGCCATGGCGATCGTGCGCTGCGCCGGCGGATCGAGCGGGCGCACGACGACGTTGTGGTTGTCCGAGCGCAGCACGAGTTCGTGCGCGATGCAGATGCCCAGCCCGCTCTCGACCATGGAAATCATGGCGTAGTCGTCCGCCGTCTGGAAGCGGATGTCGGGGTGCACGTGCGCGGCGTCGAGTACGCGCAGCGCGTCACGGTTCGTGCTGTCGACAAGGCTTACGACCGGCTCTGTGCCGAAGGCTGCGATCGGAACGGCGTCCTGCGCCGCGAGCGGATGCCCCGCCGGCAGCACGGCCAGCAGCCGGTCACTGCACACGGGCACGATCTCGCCCGGCAGCTCGCTCGGCAGCGACACGAAGCCCATGTCCACCGTGCCGCTGCGCACATAGGCGTCGACCTCGGCATACGCCCCGTCAAACAGGCGAAAGCGCGCCTCCGGGTGCTGCGCCTGAAATTCCTTGATCATCGGCGGCAGCCAGTTGACCGCGACGCTCTTGAACGTTGCGATGCGGATCGTGCCGCCGGTGCGCTCACGCACCTCCTGAATGCGGTGCTGCAGGTGCGCGTCCGCCGCACAGACCTGCTCCACGGCCGGCAGCAGCGCCTTGCCCGCCGGCGTCAGATGCACGCCGCCGCGGTTGCGCACCAGCAGCGGAAAGCCGCAGTCGCGCTCGAGCCCCGCCAGAAGCTGCGTCAGCGCCGACTGGGACACGCCCAGCTCCCGCGCCGCCGCCGACACGCTCGCGCACGCGACCGTTTTTAGAAATGCCTCGTATTGCCGCAGTGTCACACACGGCACCTCCCTGTCCGAAATGCTCCTGATAAAATAAGATTATCTTATATTATAGATGCGGATTCCGAAAAGTCAAGTATGGAATCAGCCTCTGCCTTTGCTGAGAAAACGCCGGTTTCTCCTGAAAATATGAAGAAATTGTTGACACGGCAGAGAAACTGGCGTATCATACATTCATATTGTTTTTCTGGGGACTATATAAGGTTTCCTAATGAAAGGGGTAAATTCGTATGGGCACTGCTTCGAGCGGTGAATGGATCGCCATTCTGCTTTACTTTGCGCTGGTCATCGGCGTCGGTGTGTATTTCTTCTTCCGGGATCGCAAGGTAGAGGGTGAAAAAGAGTATTTCCTCGGCGGCCGCAGCATGGGCGGCTGGGTCGCGGCGCTGTCTGCCGGCGCGTCGGATATGAGTGCTTGGGTGCTCATGGGCCTGCCCGGCTCGATCTATCTGTACGGCATTGGTAAGGTGTGGATCGCCGTCGGTCTGGTCATCGGCACGATCTGTGCGTGGGTGTTCGTCGCGCCGCGCCTGCGCCGGTATTCCATCCGCGCGAACGATTCGATCACGATCCCGCAGTTTCTCACCAATCGCTTCCAGTCAAAGAACAAGGGCCTGCAGATCATCTCGGCGATCGTGTTCGTCGTGGTCTACTGCATTTACAGCGCCTCGAGCATCTCGGCCTGCGGCACGCTGTTCAACACCGTCACGGGCATGAGCGCCAAGACGGCCATGATCATCGCCACGGCCATCATCCTCGTGTACGTGTTTCTCGGCGGCTTCAACGCCGTGTGCTGGACGGATTTCTTCCAGGGCATGCTCATGCTTGCCGCGCTCATGCTCACGCCGATCCTCGCGCTGTTCGCCATGAAGGGTGCGGACTTCGTCGCGCCGATCATGACCGTGCCGGAAAACTACTTCAACCCCCTCTCCGGCGGCGGCTTCAACTGGAAGAGCGTGTCGGACATCCTCTCCGGTCTCGGCTGGGGTCTGGGCTACTTCGGCATGCCGCACATCCTTGTGCGCTATCTGTCCATCAAGTCCGAGCATGAGATGCGCAAGAGCCAGATCATCGGCTGCAGCTGGATCGTGCTCATCCTGGCCATGTCCGCCGTCGTCGGCCTGATCGGCCGACAGTTCCTCGGCGAGATCGACAACGAGAACCTCGTCTTTGTGCACATGGTGCGCCGCCTGTTCCCGGCGTTCATCTCCGGCGTGCTCCTCTCGGCCATTCTGGCCGCGGCCATGAGCACGGCCGACTCCCAGCTGCTCGCAAGCAGCAGCGCCTTTGCCTCCGATATCTATAAGCCGGTCATCCGCAAGGACGCCACCGACCATGAGATGCAGTGGGCGGGCCGTGTCATCGTCATGCTCATCTCCGTCGTTGCGTTCTTCATCGCTGCCAGCCCGAACTGCGGCGGCATCATGGCGCTCGTCGAGTGCGCATGGGCGGGCTTCGGCTCCGCGTTCGGCCCGGTCATCCTGCTCTCGCTCTACTGGCGCCGTCTGACATACTCCGGCGCGATCGCGGGCGTGTGCGTTGGCTTCGTGGTCGATGCCGTGTGGTATGCGTTCCTGTCCTCGAGCACCGGCCTGTATGAGATCATCCCCGGCTTCCTGTGCGGCCTGCTTGCGGCGGTCATCGTGTCGCTGTGCAGCAAGGCCCCGTCGAAGGAGGTCACGGATCTGTTCGACCGCGCCTTCGAGCCCACGGACTGAAGCATCAACAGATGAAAATATGTGAAAAACTCGCCCCTTCAGAGGGGCGAGTTTTTCACATTTTCTGCAAAATATCTGTGCTGTGCTTGACAGCGGGGCAGGGAGCCTGTATGATCGAATGGTAATAGGGAACGGTGTTAGTCAAAATGCAGCCCATCCGCTGCCGCCGGAGAAACGGAGCGATATTCTATGGATTTCTTTGAACAGATCGCGCGCGAACAGGTGCGCGCCATGATCCTCAACAACGCGCGCCGCGAGGATCTCAGTCAGGTGTTTTCGCAGGGTGAGATGCGTCTGCTCGGCTGCCTGCATGCCGGGGCGGACGGCCGCACGGCGGGGGAGCTGAGCATGCTGCTCGAGCTGAGCACGGCGCGCATCGCGGCCATGCTCAATAACCTTGAGCGCAAGGGCGCGATCACCCGCGCTCGTGACGAGGCGGACCGCCGCCGCGTTGTCGTGCACCTGACCGCACAGGGACGTGAGGAGGTGCAGACGTCGTATGACGCTGCGGTCGTGTGCCTTGCGGAGGTGTATCGCCGCATGGGGGAGGACGACACCCGCGAGCTGCTGCGCCTGAGCGACCGCGCGGGCGAGATCGCCCAGCAGATCTATGAGGAGCGGAAGGGGGACGTGCCATGCGGGTGATGAAATACCTGCGCGGACACATCCCGTCCG
>ERZ1673738.5442-NODE-5442-length-11551-cov-5.352818_pt1 | contig 11551 bp, 6 predicted proteins | sample MGYA00580198_ERZ1673738 | MGnify/ENA primary metagenome ERZ1673738 (study PRJEB41218, sample SAMN15661784) | gut metagenome | host: Homo sapiens | place: Canada: London | collected 2015-08-20/2019-03-30 | study: EMG produced TPA metagenomics assembly of... | reverse complement strand
ATTTCTTTGGTCTTTTCATTGTAACGGTAGCGGATGTTCCGCCATGATTCCCGTTTTACATCACATTCTTTTCCGTCATCGGTGATAACGTATATCGTTTCTTCTTCCTCATCAATTCCGGATATGACACCGATCGTTCCATTCACCCATCGGCGGTCGAAATCGTTTTTGATAAAGATAATCTGGGCACCGGGTTTGAGTACAAGTTCTTGCGAGGTAGGCAGGCTGCTTTCGGGAAAGTCTCCTTCGATAACTCCCTCGAAAGTGATTGGATTTCCCGGCAGTTCCGCCAACTTTTTCTCATTGATAGAGTCTACTGTATCCCGTCTTGTAGCAAGAGTGATGTACATATCGGCCTCCGATTCCTCAATCTGGCTCCCGTATCGGGTATTCAGCAGTTGCAGATCGGCTGCTCCGGCCGTATTCGTACGGATATGGTCGAGAACGCTGACAAAAACAGGATCGGTCTGTCTGTATACTTTCTGAAGCTCGATGGATACCAAGTCTATCTGACCGAATACTCGTGCGGAGAAGAAATAGGGAGTAGGATAGAAGCGGTTCAATATATCCCGTTCATCGTTCTTTACGACCGGTTCTAATTGAAAAACATCACCCACCAATAACAGCTGCTTTCCACCGAAAGGTTCGCGTAAGTTATGGGAATATACACGCAGAATACGGTCGATAGCATCAATAATATCCGCCCGTACCATTGAAATTTCATCGATAATCACCAGTTCTATCTGTTCCAGTAACTTTCGATGCGGTTTCGTATATTTAAAGAATTCGTGGATGCGTCCCCGTTGGAGACTGAGATTCGGGTCGTCCGGTGGCAGTGGATGAAAAGGCAGTTTGAAGAAACTATGCATCGTACTTCCTCCGGCATTGATGGCGGCAATACCTGTCGGAGCAAGTACAACATATTTTTTCTTGGTGTTTTCGCAGACGTAACGCAAGAATGTAGATTTTCCTGTACCCGCCTTTCCGGTTAGAAAAACAGATTGGCGTGTATATTGAATCAGGTTCAAGGCATCTTGAAACTCTGCGTTGTTAGTGTCTACGCTCATGTTGATAAATAGAGTAAATCCCCCTTGTTAAATAATTCCGAAATGTATCATCGCTTTGCTGATACCATCCTCGTCGATCGGAGCCGTTACGTAATCGGCGGCAGCTTTTACGTCCTTTTCAGCTTGCCCCATAGCCACGCCGATAGCAGCATGACGGAGCATGCTGATGTCGTTTCCCCCATCTCCGAATGCCATCGTGTCTTCCAGTCTGATATCAAAATAACGGATTATTTCGTCTATTCCTTTTTGTTTGGTATCTCCTTTGGCGGTTATATCGGCAAAGGCGGGATACCAGCGGCCTATCTCGCAAGTTGGGATTGACGGGCGGATTTCTCTTTCTTCTTCCTCCGTAATGAAAGGAGTCATTTGTATAATCTCCTTGTCGGTCGCTTCTGCAAAAGAGACGGTAGGGATAACACCCACGTGTAGGAAATCATAAAAAATCTTCTTTACCATCTCGTTGGGCTGGCAAACGGAAATATGATGTTCCTCTACAAAAATGCAGGGTACTCCTTTCTTTTCGCAGAAATCTCCCATTGCTTTTACCTCTTCCTGGGGGATGGCGTTCTTATAAATAACTTGTTCTCCGACAAAACAATAGGCTCCGTTCATCGTGATGTATCCATCAATGAGATTCCGCTTCTGTAGCTCGGAGAGATTGTTGATAATGGCTTTCGGACGTCCGGTAGCGATAAATATTTTATGTCCTTTCGTATGGGCGGCTTCCAGAGCCTCGATAGTGGAAGACGGGATACGGTGAGTATGGAAGCTGACCAGTGTACCGTCTATATCAAAAAATAAAGCTTTCGTCATAGATTCCTTTTTGAATTGAAGACAAAAGTACTACTTTTGTCTCATATAACATAAAAACATCATGCAGTATGAACTATAATTTTGATGAAATAATAAACCGTAACGGTACGGATTCCGTAAAATGGGATGGAGTGGAAGGCCGTTGGGGACGCAATGACCTGATTCCTATGTGGGTAGCCGATATGGATTTCCGTACGGCTCCATTTGTGATAGAGGCTTTGAAAAAGCGGTTGGAGCATGAAGTGCTGGGATATACATTCGCCTGTAAGGAATGGGCGGCTTCCATTATCCATTGGTTGAAAGAACGTCACGGATGGTCGGTCACCGAAGAAATGCTGACGTTTACTCCCGGCATTGTTCGCGGGTTGGCTTTTGCTATCCACTGTTTCACGGAAAAAGGAGATAAAGTGATGGTAATGCCGCCTGTCTATCATCCTTTTTTCCTTGTGGCGCAGAAAAATGAACGCGAAGTTGTATTCAGCCCGTTAGTGTTGAGGAACGGACAGTATTACATTGATTTCGACCGTTTCCGCCGGGATGTACAAGGTTGTAAAATACTGATTTTAAGTAATCCTCATAATCCGGGCGGACGAGTATGGACGAAAGAGGAGCTTTCGCAGATTGCTGATATTTGTCAGGAAACCGGTACTTTGGTTATCTCCGACGAGATTCATGCAGACCTGACTTTGCCACCTTATAAACATCCCACTTTTGCTTTGACTTCAGAAAAAGCACGGATGAACTCACTTGTCTTTATGTCTCCGAGCAAGGCTTTCAATATGCCGGGACTGGCAAGCTCTTATGTAATCATCGAAAATGCGGAACTTCTTCAACGTTTCCGTACCTACATGGAAGCGAGTGAGTTTTGTGAAGGCCATCTGTTTGCCTATCTGAGTGTGGCGGCGGCTTATAGCCATGGTACGGAATGGCTGGATCAGGTGATAGTATATATCAAAGGCAATGTAGACTTTACCGAAAACTATTTGCGGGAACATATTCCTGCCGTCAAGATGATTCGTCCGCAGGCTTCCTATCTTATCTTTTTGGATTGCCGGGAACTGGGATTGAATCAAGAGAGTTTGAATCGCCTGTTTGTAGAAAGAGCGCATCTGGCACTGAATGACGGAACAACATTCGGCAAGGAGGGCGAAGGCTTCATGCGGTTAAATGTTGCCTGCCCGCGTGCTACATTGGAACAGGCATTAAAGCAATTGGAACGAGCAGTCAATAATGAATAAGAACTTTATCGGATATCTGACTGCCCTTGTCCATTACAGGTGTTCGGCGGTTCTGTCGTCAGAATTTGTCGGATTGGCGTAACTGAACTGGATATTGCTTTGTTCATTTTCTTTCAGTTCCATATCGTTTCTGTTTTTGGCATACAATGTAATGTCAGATAAATTAAAGTTTCTCGTATAACATATTTTTCCGGGACTGTTTGTCGTTGCCTTGATGGCATGGAGATAGAAATTCTCCAGGCGTAAGGAATCGTTCCATCCGGAAGCAGAGATAAATTCATTTACGTTTTCTGCTTTTACATCAGACAGATACACGTTCCGGAAATGTGGATATCCTTTTTCCGGCGGATTAACGGGAGTCAGCATTACTTTCCAATGCTCGGGAATTTCTTTGCCTTCATATTCTTTGGGCAGGATGCTGTAGCTGTAATTGGGATTCCAGTTTAGATCCGCCGCCAGAATCTGTTGCACATTCTTAGCATTGATTCGGGTCATGTAGATGTTTTCGACTGTTCCTCCGCGATTCATGGCACTTTTCAGTCTCAGTACCGTAGAAGTTCCTTCTGCATCCAGATTGTATCCTAATATATTACGGATACTTCCTGAAGTCTCACTTCCGCAAGTGATGAGGCCGGCGCCTTTGCGGGCTATACAGTTACGTATCACAATTTTTTCGGTAGGACGGTTCACCCGCAGGCCATCTGCGTCTCGTCCGGATTTGATGCAGATATTATCGTCATTGCAATCTATGTCGCAATTTTCAACTAATACATGGGTGGATGAGTCGATATCGATGCCATCCGTACTGGGACCGTGTCCTCCGATATTATTATTGATTGTTAATCCGTTGATGGTGCAATGGTCGGAATAAAGAATCTGACATCCCCAGAAACCGGTACGCATTAAAGTGAATCCGCTTAATGTGATATCCGAGCTGCGTTCAACGAGGATTCCCCGTACACGTTTGCAGTCATAGTCGACAATCCAACGCAGTCCTTTCGCCTCATATTCTTTCCTCATTTCCCAATATTTATCCCAAAATACCTTTCCCCGACAGTCCAGTGTCCCTTCTCCGCTGATAGATGCGTTTTTCTCATCTATGATATTGATAACTGCCGATGGCCATGTCATTTCGATTCCTGCAACTCTTGAACGGAATTCCGGATAATGGTGAATTTGAGGACTGGCCAGTAAAGTCACACCCTTGTCCAAATGGAGGTTTACTCCGCTTTTGATAAAGAGTGCCCCTGTCTGGTAATATCCCGGTTGGAGAGTGACGGTTCCCCCGCCGGAGACGGCACAACTGTCGATTGCTTTTTGTATAGCTGTTGTACTGAGTACAGTACTGTCTGCTACCGCACCTAAAGAATTGGCAGATAGGGTTATATGATTGATAGGCTCTTGCCGACTACCGACACTGTCAGCCCATGATAAATCAGGCTGTTGCGGAAGTTCTCCCCATTGGAAGTCTTTTCCGGTTTGTTTGGCAGGAGTGCATGCGATAAACAGAGGTACTGCTACACATAGGGCAAGTATGTTTTTATTTTTCATATACTATATCAGTTTATATACATATCAGTTACCATCCGGCTTCTCTATCTCTGTAAAAGGTGAATTGTTCCAGTGGAAAGTATCCGGATTGTCCGGGTATGCCGGATTGTATGCCGGATCTATTTTTAGGTGCTTCGCTAGGTTAGGTACGGCTTTCTTCATTCCTTCAATCACACATTGGGCTATCTGATAGGCACCGTAAGGATTAAAATGGGTATTATCGGCAAAATCTTGTTTTTGTCCCGGATAAGCCCCTGCCGGATAGTGTACGAAAGCACGCTTTGACGTTTCTGTTCCCAAAGCTTCATAAAGCGTACGGGTCATTTCGTTGAGGTCGATCAACGGAACATTTTCTTTAGCAGCCAGCCAGCGCATGGCTTCTGGATAATCTTCGTGTGTGTCACGGATATGTCCGGTGGCGTCAAAACTCCGGCGTTGGGTGGGAGTGACCAGTACGGGATATGCTCCCCGCGCACGGGCTTCATCAATAAATGTTTTCAGGCTGGTCATAAAAGAGTAATAAGCTCCTTTGCCTGGTCCTTTTTGCTTTTGGTCGTTATGCCCGAATTCCATGAAAAGATAATCTCCTTTCTTTATCTGGCTCAATGCTTTTTTCAAACGTCCTGCGGCAATAAACGTATTGGCTGATTCCCCCGATTCCGCATAATTGGCGATACAAACGTCCGTACCGAAAAAATGAGGTATCATTTGTCCCCAGCTGGCCCATGGCTCGTTGTCCTGGTCGACTACGGTACTGTTACCGCATAGAAAAACGGTAATCACCGACGGATCGGCAGGCTTGATACTGATACTCTGGCATACGGGTGCATCACCGTTAAATTCCAGCGTCAGTTTATCGTCCCAGTTCAGTTTGGCCTTTTCGCGGGGTTTGATTCGTACGGATTCTTTCTCGGAAATGCGGGGATTGCGTTTGTTGATGATAAATGTTTCATCTACGAATTGTCCCTTTTGGGTCGCAAGGTTATCAATGAACAGTCGGCGTGACTCGCCTCTTACTGTTGTCACTCCTGCCTGTTTCTTGTTTCCCAGACGAACGGTTACTTGGTAGTTACCGTCCGGTACACGGACAGAAAAGAAGAAGGGTGCCTTACTGCCTTTTTCCGGTGTATCGGTAAGATCATATCCGTATCCAGTTTCTTCGCTGTAACGCGGTGCATCCGACAGTTGAAAAGTTCGGATTTTCTCCTGTGCGTTTATATAAGGGGCTACCAGAAACAGAAACCCTATGAAAGTAGTTTTCATATCAGTCTGCTTAATTAATTTTAGGTTTTAGCTCGTCCGGTGAATCTTTCGTATAAGATTTCACATCTCCGGCTATTTTAGTAAATAATGTCTGAATCTGTTCGGGACTTATGACTGTATTTGGGTGGAAAGCATCCGAATTCATATAATCAAGAATCGCTTTATGCATCTGACGGGCAACAATCCTTTTCTTCGGTTGGGAAGTGATGTCCATGCTGGTCATTATCAGTTTGCCGTTCAATACATTAGCCTCGAACAGCATTCCTATTTTACGGCTGATAAACCAAGTGTCTATGCTTTGAATAGTCGGTTGGAACTCAGCGGGGAAATGCGTAAACTGCATAACTTGCGCTTTGTTCAATAGTTCCCACCATTGCAGGTTACTGTGATATTCAGTCGGAAAATCACGGAAAAGCGGGTGATAATCATTCAGAAAAATACCTGTCGTATGCGGCGGGCGCATCTTGAACCAAGATGTATTCCAAAAAACGGGTGTGAAATATTGCTTGACCTCCCTGCCGTATTTTATTTTCCCGGCTGCTGTTATCAATACGTTTCCACCTTCCTGCAAGATGGATATCGCTTTCTCGTCCAATGTGTCCGTTGTGTATACGTTTCCTTGTGTAAGTTTCACTTTGTCAGGATATACCCAAAAGTCCCAATCGTTGACAATATCACTGTTTTCCAAACGTACTTCCAGATTCAGTTTTTGGGGAGTACGGATATCGTTCAGTTTCATGTCTATGCTGCCCAACGAGAATAGATTGCCGATAGGAATATCCCGTGTACTAACCACTCCGCGAGCATATATCTTGCCATATTTATCTTTTACGCAATAGACTGTATTTGCTTTTTGCAAAGCTTCTTTTCCGAAGTGGGATATTTCGATATCTGCATGAAACGTTTCGTTATTGGTGTATGTGAACTTGGGGATACGTGCCAATAGAACGGTCGGACTGCAAAAACGGCGGAACTCTGCGGCATTAATGTATCCTTTCTCTTCAAAGAATACATCCAGCAATCCTACCAGTGCCGTTCCCTGACCCGAATAATCATTGAGAGCTAATAATTGGAATCCCGCATAGTCGGGAGTACGCAATGTCTTTTCTATCTCATGCTTGTAACAGATCGCTTGCAGCTTGCCGGAAGCCATCATAAAATCGTGTCCCATACCTCCCATGTGGTTATCATTCAATATATCCCGAAAGATTTCAAAGTTCTTGGCTTTGTTTACTCCGGTATATTTACGTATCTCGTTGAAGTTCGGGAATGCACACCATTGTCCGGTTTCATGGGAAACATACGGCTGTTTTACCGTATCAATTCGGTTACGGTAGTCCGATGTGCTTTCCGGCTGCGCACCGGTCCAGCTGAGTCCGCGCGCACCGGCTTTTACATGATATTGGTTATGGGGCTGCCATTGCCAGCTGTTGCCTACGGAAGCTCCTGTATATACGTGGCGTGGGTCGGTTGCTTTCCAATAATCAACGAATTTGCTTACCCATGGCACCCAGCGTCCGGAAGGCTCATTTCCACACGCCAACATGCAATAAGAGGCATAGTTTCCATACTGCTTGGTCAAGGCAATCGTTTCGTCCATCAGATACTTGTCGATAGGCTGTCCGTTGCCCAGTCTCGGACCGTGATTAGGCCAGCTTGGACCTTCCGGCTGCAAATAAAAACCGACAAGGTCCGCAGCAATAAATGCGGCTTCCGGCGGACAGAAAGAGTGGAAACGCATATGATTCAGCCCGTAGTTGCGGCAAATGCGGAATACCCGTTCCCATGAAGCTACATCCATAGGAGCGTAGCCGGTAAGCGGAAAATCACAATTCTCTACTGTGCCGCGAAGCATTGTTTTCCGACCGTTCACATAGAACCATTTACCTTTGATGGTAAATTCGCGCATACCGAATTGTACTTCTTTGACTTCTCTCTCTTTGCCACAGGTCAGTGTCGCTGTCAGTTTATAGAGTGCCGGATCAAATTCGTCCCAAGTCAGAAAACCTTCTCCCATCGGTAGTTCCATTTTGATTTTGTTATCTCCGGAACGTACTGAGATATTCTGTTGTACAGTAGGGACGGAATGTTTTTTATCCGAGTTGAAACTTTCAGCGGATAATTGTAACGTTGCTTTGGCAGAGGCTGGTGCGTACAGACTGATTCGCACTGTGGCTTTCCGTTCTTTCAAGTCCGGATATATCTGTATGTCGCTAAAATGAACTTTAGGAGTGGTCTGTAACTCTATGCGTCCTACGATACCATTCCAATTGCCCTGAGTCTGGTCGGTAATACTATGAGAATCCGGTCCTACGTTGATATCCTTGATACGGTTATCAATGCGGATGGTAATCCGACAAGATTTTCCCGGAGCAACGGCGGCAGTTAGGTCATAAACGTGCGGCACACAGAGGCTATTCTGCATTTCTATCTCCCGGTTATTTACCCAAACGGTGGTTTCTATATGAGGACGTTCTAAAAATAAAATGATCCTGTCACCTTTCCAATCGGATGGTATGGTTACGTTTTTCTGATACCAGGCCACACCTACATAATGTTTGTCCGGAGTCAGGAAGAATGGTAGTTTTACTTGCCCTTCCATTCTGTATTTCTCCATATAAGGATTAAAATAGTAGGAACTGTCGTATAAACTTCCTGTCCATTGCGTGTGTACGGTCACTTCGTCGCCTTTTAACTTCTCGGGCATGGAACCGGGCAGATTGATGTGGTCTTCCAATATTTTTCGAAACCATTGCTCTTTTACGCCTGTATCTTCCCGGTCTATTTGGAAATTCCACTTACCGGATAGATCAAGAGCATTGCTTTGACCTGTAACGGTCGATATCGAAAGAAATGCAAGAATAATACTGCCTAGAAAATGTTTTATCATGATACGTAAGATTGATATATTTTCGTTATCTTTTAAATTCTGGTGCTAAAGTAGGGCTTTTTCGAACTTCTTGAAATATAAAGATGTACAGAAACATAAACAATCGTATCAAAAATGGGATGTATAGATGTATGTGTACAAAATTGTATGAATATACCAATTAATCTATCCCTTTGCTTTTCGGTATCTTTGGAAGATACGGTATCTTTGCGAACTGAATCTATTAATCTTAGAATGAACCATGAAAAATGTAATTGTCTGGATGACTTTGACCGTCTGGTCTATAATGAACGTTACCGCCGGAGATACCGTTTATCTCTTTTCCTATTTCATAAATAACAGTAAAGATGGCTTGCATCTGGCTTATAGTTATGATGGACTGACCTGGACGGCTTTGAATGGTGGTCGTTCCTTTTTAACTCCTACTGTGGGCAAAGATAAATTGATGCGCGATCCTAGTATTTGTCAAGCTCCCGACGGAACTTTTCACATGGTCTGGACTTCTAGTTGGACGGACCGGATTATTGGTTATGCTTCTTCCCGTGACTTGATTCATTGGAGTGAGCAAAAGGCTATTCCTGTGATGATGAATGAACCTGCCGCACATAACTGCTGGGCTCCCGAACTGTTTTATGATGAATCGTCACAAACCTATTATATCTTCTGGGCAACTACGATCCCCGGCCGTCATAAGGAAGTGCCTACCAGTGAAAGTGAAAAGGGACTGAACCACCGTATCTATTATGTAACGACTAAGGATTTCAAATCTTTCTCGAAGACTGCCATGTTTTTCAATCCGGATTTCAGCGTTATCGATGCTGCTATTGTGAAAGATCCAAAGAGGAACGATCTGATTATGGTAGTTAAGAATGAGAACTCTAATCCGCCGGAGAAAAACCTGCGTGTGACACGTACGGAGAATATAAGGAGGGGATTCCCAACCAAAGTATCGGCTCCCATCACAGGCAACTATTGGGCGGAGGGGCCTGCTCCTCTTTTTGTAGGTGATACTCTTTATGTGTATTTTGATAAGTATCGTGACCATCGTTATGGGGCTGTCCGTTCCCTCGATCATGGAGAAACGTGGGAAGACGTTTCCGATCAAGTCTCTTTTCCGAAAGGAATCCGTCATGGAACGGCCTTTGCGGTGGATGCTTCAGTTATAGAAACTCTTATTTCAGCAAGTGAACAATATACAACGATTAAGGTAGAAGCTCCTTTTCCGATGCAGCCTATTAAAGAGTTTATCTATCCGGATAAAGATTTTGTGATAACCGATTATGGTGCGAAGTCTGGAGGAGAAACGGATAATACAAAAGCTATTGCTGCTGCTATTGAAGCTTGTTATAAAGCTGGTGGCGGTCGGGTGGTAGTGCCTGACGGAATATGGCTTACCGGACCAGTTCATTTTAAGAGTAATGTGAATCTTTATTTGGAGGGAAATGCCGTTTTAAGTTTCTCGGATAACCCTAAAGATTATCTTCCGGCCGTAATGACTTCATGGGAGGGGTTGGAATGCTATAATTATTCACCATTGCTTTATGCTTTTGAATGTGAGAATGTAGCGATCAGTGGTAAAGGGACACTCCAGCCTAAAATGGGGACATGGAAGGTCTGGTTCAAACGTCCGCAACCTCATTTGGAAGCATTGAAAGAACTATATACGAAAGCCTCTACGGGTGTTCCTGTTGAAGAACGGCAGATGGCGGTAGGAGAGAATAATTTGCGTCCGCACTTGATTCATTTTAATCGTTGTAAGAATATACAATTAGAGGGTTTCAGGATTCGGGAGAGTCCTTTTTGGACTATTCATATTTATATGTGCGACGGTGGTGTGGTCCGTAATTTAGATGTCAGAGCTCATGGACACAATAATGATGGTATCGACTTTGAAATGAGCAAGAATTTCTTGGTGGAAAATTGCTCTTTCGACCAAGGAGATGATGCTGTGGTTATCAAAGCCGGACGTAATCAGGATGCCTGGAGATTGAATACTCCTTGTGAGAATATTGTGATTCGTAATTGTCAGATACTAAAAGGACATACTTTGCTTGGAATAGGGAGTGAGATATCCGGTGGTATCCGTAATGTCTATATGCATGACTGTACTGCTCCCAATTCGGTTATGCGTCTTTTCTTTGTAAAGACCAACCATCGTAGGGGTGGATTTGTTGAAAATATTTATATGAAAGATGTGAATGCCGGAAATGTGCAACGCGTCTTGGAAATAGATACGGAAGTACTTTATCAATGGAAAGACCTGGTCCCGACTTATGAGAAACGTCTTACTCGTATTGATGGTGTTTATATGGAAAATGTGGCTTGTGAATCAGCGGATGCTATTTATGAACTGAAAGGTAATGCTCAGCTTCCGGTTGAGAATGTAGCAATAAAGGATGTGAAAGTTGGATTGCTAAGGAAGTTTGTTAAAAAAGCGAATAATGTCAATCATCTTTTAGAGAAGGATGTGACGTACAAGATGGAATACTTCCATATAGCTTTTTAGTGTTATTTAGGTGATATATTAATAATGTTTTTATCATCTCATCATTGTTTTTAAGGATTTTCAATGCGAAGATTAGAGATTTTCGGTGCATAAAACTGGTATAGTTTATGCATTCGGGTAGTTGTCACCTTATAATGGGACAATGGTCATCTTATAACGGGACAAATGTCACTTTATAGAATGACAAATGTCACTTTATAAGGTGATATTTGTTTTTCTATAA
>ERZ1673738.5431-NODE-5431-length-11578-cov-10.307906_pt1 | contig 11578 bp, 10 predicted proteins | sample MGYA00580198_ERZ1673738 | MGnify/ENA primary metagenome ERZ1673738 (study PRJEB41218, sample SAMN15661784) | gut metagenome | host: Homo sapiens | place: Canada: London | collected 2015-08-20/2019-03-30 | study: EMG produced TPA metagenomics assembly of... | reverse complement strand
TATAATATATAATATATTACAGTCGTTATAAAACGTTTACGAACTCATAGGGATTCCATTCGTCATCACTAATAAAAAAGGAGAGAAATCAATGCGATCTGAAAACGTTCTCGTTGCCACGGGGCTGAAAAAAACGTTTAAACTGAGCAGGAAACAACAGAGAATCGAACGCACCGACAAAACGGTGAAAGTGGCTGTGGACGGTTTGAGTTTCACGGCGAGGAGAGGCGAAATCTACGGGCTTTTAGGTCCGAACGGAGCGGGCAAAACAACCACGCTCAGAATGCTCGCCACGCTCATAAAACCCGACGAGGGCGACGCGGTTATCGACGGGGAGAGCATAGTAAAAAATCCCGACAAAGTTCGCGGAAAGATAGGTTTTTTAACGAGCGAACTGAAATTGGAAGATTTTTTTACGCCGGAATATCTTTACGGCTATTTTTCCGAACTTCACGGAGTGGAAAAATCCGTGGCGGAAAAACGCAAAAACGCCCTTTTCAAAAAGTTCGGTATAGACAAATTCGCCGAGGTTAAAGTCGGCGACCTTTCCACGGGTATGAAACAAAAGGTTTCGCTCGTCATCTCTATCGTTCACGACCCCGATTTTATCATTTTCGACGAGCCGACCAACGGGCTGGACGTCATCACCGCGAAAACGGTCACGGATTTCCTCGTAGACCTGAAAAACGAGGGAAAGACGATTATCATTTCCACGCATATTTTTTCGCTTGTGGAAAAACTTTGCGACCGCGTGGGGATAATCATCAACGGCAAAATGGTTAAAGAGGGCGATCTTAAAGAACTTACGGCTGAGAAAGATCTCGAAACGACGTTCTTTGAAGTTTACAGTGAGGAGGTCGGCGAAAATGCGTGAAATCTTCGTTATAGTAAAAAAGGAACTCAAAAGATTTTTCACGGATAAAAGAATGATCATGAGCCTTATTTTGCCGGGCGTTCTCATTTTCGTTCTTTATTCCTTAATGGGCAACTTCATCGGCAAAGCGATAACCCCCGCCGACGATTACGAATACGTAATCTGCGTTGAAAACGAGTCGGTAACGCTCGACGGGTATCTGTCGACGCTCGGCTTTAAGTATAAAAAGGTAAACGCGCCGCGCGAGGAAGCGGAGAAAAAACTCGTCGATAAGGAAATCGACCTTTACGTTTCGTTCAGCGAAGACTTCGACGACGCGGGCGCGGATAAAGCGGGCAAAAACGTCGTAATAGAGTACAATTCCGCAAAGCGCGAGTCCGCAAAGATTTACTCCGCGTTGCAAACGGTTTATATGCAGAATTCCGTCGCGAGCGTGGACTATAATTACGCGATAAACGCCGGCATCGAAAACCCCGACATGGCAACGGAAGAGGACGTGGTGAAAATGATACTCACAATGTTCATGCCGTTTATACTTATGGTGTTTCTCGTAACGGGCAGCGTGAGCGTCGCGTCGGAGTCGATAGCGGGCGAAAAGGAAAGAGGAACGATTGCCACCTTACTCGTAACGCCGGTAAAAAGGGAGTATATTGCTCTCGGCAAGATAATCGCGCTCACCGTAACGTCGTTGTTTTCGTCGCTCGTTTCGTTCGTCGGGATTATGGCTTCGCTCCCGAATCTTCTTCAACTCGAACGGATCGGCGACGTGACGAGCATAGATCTGAGCGTTTACGGCGCGTCGACGTTTGTCGGAATACTCGGCATAATTCTCATAACGGTAATGATGTTCACGATGATTATGTCCGTTCTTTCCACGTTTGCCAAGAGCGTGAAAGAAGCAACGCAGTTCGTCACTCCCGCGATGATAGTCGTTATGCTCGCGAGCGTGACGTCGATGATCGGCGGCGGAAAAGCCGTAACGAATCCGGCGCTGTATCTTATTCCTATATATAATTGCGCGCAATGTCTGACGATGCTTTTCTCGGGCGAGTTTTACGGGTTATGTTATCTGTTCACGATTCTGAGCGACACTCTGTTCGTCGTTCTCGGCGTCGTTCTCCTCGCAAAGATGTTCAACAACGAGAAAATAATGCTCAATAAATAAAAAAATCGCGAAAACGCCCTCGAAACGGTTGACAAAACTTTTCCGGGGCGTTATAATTTACAAGCAAAGTAGAAGTTACCCTTCTCGCCGCAAGATATGTTGAAGCGGCGCATAATTCTTTTTATCCGCCTTGGCGGGTAGTATGGTTATGTCACGGGTTTGCTTTGCAAGCCCGTTTTTTTCGGGAAATTTTTGAGGGAAAGAGGTAAACGATTATTAAAGATCAAGTTCAGATCAACGAAGACATCAGAGACAGCGAGGTTCGTCTTATCGGCAGCGACGGGGTGCAACTCGGAATCATGAGTTCGCGCGAGGCGTTAAGGCTCGCCGAAGAGCAGAATCTCGATCTTGTCAAGATCGCCGCGGGAAGCGGAGTGCCGGTCTGCAAAATAATGGACTACGGCAAATATCGCTTCGAAATGCTCAAAAAACAGAAAGAAGCGAAGAAGAACCAGAAGGTCGTCGAACTCAAGGAAGTCTGGCTTTCGATGACGATAGACGTTGGCGATCTCAACGTAAAGGCTCGTCAGACGCAGAAGTTTCTCACCGCGGGCAACAAGGTTAAGGTTTCAATAAGAATGAGAGGCAGACAGAACGCGCACTCGGCTCTCGGCGTGGACGTTATGAACAGGTTTTTCGACCTTGTTAAGGACGTTGCCGTGATGGAGAAAAAGCCGTTGCTCGAAGGCAGAAACATCCTGATGATTCTCGCCCCCTCGAAATCTAATTAAAATAAGTAAATAAAACGGAGGAATATATTATGCCAAAAATGAAATCGCATAGCGGCGCGAAGAAACGTTTTAAACTCACCGCTACGGGAAAGGTTAAGAGATACAGCCAGAACAAGAGCCATATCCTTAGCAAAAAATCCACCAAGAGAAAGAGAAGACTCAGAACCGGAACTTACGTTTCGTCCACTCAGGAAAAGACCATCAAGGGGCTTATTCCTTATAAGGCTTAATAAAGGAGAGAAGGAATATGCGTATTAAAAGAGGAGTTAACGCCGCTAAAAAGCGTAGAAAAATAATGAAACTTTCCAAAGGTTACTTTGGAGCAAAGAGCAAACTTTACAGAGTCGCCCGTCAGGCGGTCATGAAGTCGCTTAACTACGCCTTCGTCGGAAGAAGACGTAAGAAGAGAGATTTCCGCAAACTCTGGATCGCGAGAATCAACGCCGCTTGCCGTCTTAACGGAATGTCTTACAGCACGTTCATGCACGGTCTTAAACTTGCGGACGTAAACCTTAACAGAAAGGTACTTGCGGATATCGCCGTAAACGACGTCGCAGGTTTCACGGCTCTCACCGAAACCGCAAAAGCAAAACTTGCAAAATAATCGTAACATCGATTCCGAGCCGTAACGAAATACCGTTGCGGCTCTTATCGGTTTATAAGCCGGGTTATTAAAATATGATAACATCGAAAAACAACGCGCTCGTCAAAGATCTCGCTTCGCTTAAAGAGAAGAAGTTCCGCGACGAAAAAGGAGAATATCTCGTCGAGGGGTTCAAGATGGTTCGCGAGGCTTTTCTCGCGGGGAAAAACGTCGTCGCGCTCGTCGGAACCGAAAGCGGTATAAGCGAACTCGGAACAGAGAAAATCTGTCCCGGGTTTAAGAATATCGCCGTCGTTTCGGAGGACGTGTTGTCGCGGATAAGCGACTGCAAAACCCCGCAGGGCGTTGTCTGCGCGATTAAAAAGGAAGTTTATTCCGCCGAAAAACCATCGGGAGTCAGCGTACTGCTCGACGGAGTTTCGGACCCCGGAAATATGGGTACGATAATCCGTACGGCCGCGGCTGTCGGCGTTAAGGATTTGTATCTCGCAAACTGTTGCGATCCGTTTTCGCCGAAGGTGGTCCGTTCGTCAATGAGCGGAATATATTCGGTAAAACTGCATTTTATCGACCGTAGCGAAATCGGCGAAGTTTTCTCTTCCGTCGAACTCATCGCCGCGGATATGGGCGGGGAAAACGTGTTCGGTTATAAGCCGCAGGGCGATTTTTGCGTCGCCGTCGGCAACGAAGCCAACGGGCTCAGCGAAGAAACAAAGCGAGCCGCCGATAAAATCGCGAGCATACCCATGACGAAAAACGCGGAAAGCCTTAACGTGGGCGTCGCGCTTTCGGTTATGCTTTACGAACTCGTCGCCGGAGCGGACGGAAAAATCATCGGTCGACGATAACGAACGGAATTCCTAATTGAAACCATCGATTAATTTAAACAGGAGAATTTTATGTCAGGACATAGCAAATGGGCAAATATAAAGAATAAAAAGGCTAAAACGGATGCGGTTAAGGGTAAAATATTCACCAAAATCGGCAGAGAAATAGCCGTTGCGGCAAAGGGCAATCCGGATCCGTATACCAACAGTAAACTCGCGGACGTCATCGCCAAGGCGAAAGCGGCGAACATGCCTAACGACAATATCAAGAGAAGTATCGCAAAAGCCGCGGGCGAACTCAACAACGTAAACTATGAAAACCTTACTTACGAGGGTTACGGTATCGGCGGAAGCGCGGTTATCGTGGCGACTCTTACCGATAACAAAAACAGAACCGGCGGCGACGTAAGGCATATTTTCTCCAAATACGGCGGCAATATGGGTACGACGGGATCGGTTTCCTATATGTTCGCCAACAAGGGCGTCATCGTTATCGAAAGAACGGTCGATCTCGACGAGGACACCATGATGGAAATCGCTCTCGAAGCCGGCGCGGAGGATGTTATCACCTGCGACGACTCTTACGAAATAAGAACCGCCCCGGCGGATTTCTCGGCTGTCAGAAAGTATCTCGAGGACAAGGGTTATGAATTCCTCGAAGCCGAAACGATGATGATTCCCAACGACAAAGTAACTTTGTCTGACGACCAGCTCGAAACGTTCAGAAAAATGCTCGACGCGTTTGACGATCAGGACGACGTTCAGGACGTATATCATAACGTAGATCTTCCCGAAGAGGACGAAGAAGACTAAAAGACGCAAATTTTAAACCGACGATTGAGTTTCGTCGGTTTTTTCGTGTCGTAAAATACTAAGATTGAGGCTGGGCGAGCGTTGCCTGATAGCCGACGGAGCGTTTGCCGGTTCCGAAAGAACCGTGTTTGAACATTATGCGGGGGACGGTGATCTGATCGTAGGCGACCGAGCGTTCAGCGACTGCAAAAAACTGACGTCGATAAAACTCGGAGATACCGAAATAATCGGCAACTATGCTTTTTACGGATGTGTCGCTCTCGAAAGCGTAATAAGTAAATATCAAAAAAAGAACCGCTGCTCAGCGGTTCTTTTTTTATAGCCCGATTAAAATTTTTATCGTCCGAAAATTCTTATAGTCCAAAAATTTTTACAGTCCGATTAAAACAAAGTCGCATCGGCGGTCAACGATTTCGCTTCGCCGTCCACCGAGTCCGTAAGGGCAATTTCAAACGTTCCTTTTGCGGAAACGCCGGAGATATCGAGCAACGTTATGTCGCCGTGTAACGAAGTAAACGTGAAATCATCGCCGTGTTCGATATAAACGTTCGCCCGACCTAAAACGCTGTCTATGGGTTTCAGATTCAATTTAACGTTGAACGCGGAAGCAGTGTAAGAGTAGCCGACGAACACGTCGTCGATACCGAATTTGTTTTTATCGTCTGCGCTCGTCGCGTCGACAATGGCGTTGTTGATCGTCTGCGTGAAGTTGATCATCTTCAAAACGTATCCGAGAACGTCATCCGCGAACTGTTTTTCCGTCACCGTTTCTTCGTAACCGCATTTGCCTCTGTAATCCATATCGGAAATCGTTTTATTCTTTCTGTAAGCCGTGTGCAGGAAAGAACTCGAACATTCGAAGCCGTTGCATTTGCCGCACCATTTCGCTTCGTTGAGAGAGTTGCGTTTAATAGTTATAAGCCCCTCTTTTCCGTTATAGAAAAGGTATGAATCTCCGCCTTTATCGGCAAACGCCATCTTCGTCACGCCGGATAATTCCCCTCGTGAAATTTTGGCGGCGATATAAACGACGTCTTTGCCGGTTTCGTCTTTTTCCACGTCGATTTTCACGTCGACGCCGAGTTCCACGTCCGCTTTGACGATAGACAAAGCGTTAAGATTGACGGGGATTTTGCCCGTTAAGCGGAAACTCTTCCGTCTAGCGGTGTTTATAAGATTCAGGAGCAGAGTATCCGCGCTGTCGAAATTAATGTGTTCCGCGCCGATATCGTAAGCCTCGTCGATTTCTTCCTGCGAGGGCGTCCGAGCGTTTTTGCGGAGGCTCAGAGAAATATTGTCGGTCAGCGACGAACCTTCGGGTTTGCTTACGGATAAAGATAACGTATCGTCATCCGGGCGCGACAAAGATATATTCAGATTTCCCGCGCCCTTTAAAAGAGTTTCCGCGTTTACCGTAAGCGACAACGTTTTATCGTCCTCTCTGTCGTAACCGAGAGCGGAAAGCATGGAAATATAATCGAATATGTTTTCTTTGTCGATTTTAATTTTGAGTAATTCCTTTAATTGCGGAATAGCGTCGGTAAGTTCGGGTAATCTCTTTTTCAGACAATCGACAAGCGCTTTCGAGCCGATCGAGATTTTCAAATCGCTGTCCGGGTTGACGAGATCGTTTATCGTAAGGTATAATCTTCCTTCCGTATCTTCCGTCGGCAACACGAACGCTCCGCCGAAACTTATCTGCTTTTTCGTGACCGTGTTATCCGCCGTCGTGCAAGTCAGATCGAGTTTGTCGCCCGTTATCACTATTCTGCTCGGCGAAGCGTACAGACGTAAGGTCATGTTCTGCGTTTCGTACGTCTTTCCGTCGATATGCAGTTTCAGCGGTTGAATTTCGAGCGTCAGCGACTTTTCCGAAAGAGTTTTGTTTTCTATCGAGGTTTTCAGTTCGATGACGGAGTTTACGACGTCGGAGTAATCTTCGATAATCGCGCAGACGTCCGCGAAAGAATCATCCGACGTGTCGAGAGGTTCGATTGTCTTTTCCTGCGATTTGATATAAATCGTAACCCCGTTAACCGTTACGGTCGCGTCCGTGAAAGCGTAAGAATTTTCGTCGGTCTTTTTCCCGTTTACTATAAGTTCGATATCGATGTTTTCAAACGAAACGGGAACGCGCACCGTCGCCGTGTTTTCGGTTCTTTCAAGAGTTATCGCCGACATAACGTTTGCAAGATTTTGTCCGAGCAGAGATAGGTTGAATTCGGGAATCCGGATCTCTGTTCCGAGTTGTTGCAAAGCCGCGGGTATATCCGCAACGGACGCGCGGAGTTTCACGTCGTTAATCGCCGCGAATATCTTGCCGTTTGCGTAAGTCAAACGAATCCCGTTATCCGTAACAGCCGACAAAACAATGTTTTCAGGGTGTTCGACGTCGAGTTTCAGCGTTATGTCCGCCGAAATATCGTAACCCCCGATTTTCGTCTGCAACGCGGCGTTTAAAGGCGAGCCGGAAAGATAACTTTCAAACATGCTCATAAGAACGTCCGTCGGCTGCGGTTCGGCGGGTTGCGTCGGTTTTGCGGGCAGGGGAGAGTGATTAACGTTGTCGTCTGCCGGCGGAGTTGCGGTGAAATCTATATATCTGGAATAATAATCATAGTGCGGGAACTGCGCGTAATCGTCGATCAGACCTATATCGGTGAATTCTTCCGTGAGGTTTTCTTTGCAGGGAGTGCTTCCGAACAAAGGAACGTTATAGGCGCAATCCGTCGATATCGTATGAATTACCCAATTTTCGTCCATAGTGACGTGAAGAATCGCTTTTTCATAGGTCGCAAAATTGCTCGAGCCGCTGTTTGTGCGCATTTCGTAAAGCATACGCGCGGTTGCTTTTTCGTTGTCGAGATTGTAAGTGAACGAATATAACCCCGTGTTTTCGTCCCGTCCGTCGAACGAGGAGGAAACAATCGTTTCGTCGTTTAGAATATAACCGGTAAGTCCGTTGCCTCTGTATCCGTATCGATTGAAAAATTCGTCGCGCGTCAGGGAGTTCGGCGTGTCGTCGGACCAATTCATTTCGGTAACCGAATTCAGTTCTGCCGCCGAACGATAAAGATAAGTGTCGCCGTGAACGACTCGTTCGTCGCCCGTTTTTACGATTCCGTAACTTGCGGATTGCTTGTAAACGGTATCCCCTTTGACGATACGCATCGCGTAGATATCCTGCGTTATGGAAAAGCCTATCTTCGTCGATACGCTCGTTCCTCTTGAAACGCTGCGGAAACTTCCCGCTTCGGTCAGAACGGAATTTGCGATATATAAATTAAGGTTAGGGTTATCCAGATAATCCGCAACGGTTTTATCCGTCGGCTTCACGCTCATTCCGTCGTCTGTATTTTCGGGCGGAGTCACGCTCTCGCTCCCGCTTTCCTTTAAGCCGGAGCAGGTGATGAACGTTGCTGTTCCGATAAATATAAGCGCGATAATACAGATTACCGTCACTCTCTTTTTATGTTTCAATATATTTTTCATAATACTGCCTTTAAAGCCGGATTTGCTTTTTCAGACGTTTTTGCTTTACGGTTTTAGTATGCGTCGCTTGCGGCTCGGCCGCGCGTCTGAAAAAATTCTTCTGTTCGGAGAATTGTAGATTTTCGTCGAAAAAATTACTTTTATGTATAATTTTGTCGTTTCCGACGTTTGACGAAAAAGTTTTGTCATTTTCTCTTCACGCTTTGATTTTATTCGTTTCCGAAAAAAAACACAAACAAAAACACCTTTTTGTAGTCTATTAAAAGAAAAGCGTGGTCTATTATTGCGATACTACGACTCTCCGAATCGGAGAATTCCGCATTTTTGCACGGAAAACGAGCAAAAAATCAAATTAACGCTATTCACAACAACCGTTTTGGCGGGTTTAAACGCAATCGCCTGCGGCTATAAATTTGATTGATTGTTCGTACTCTTGTAGTCCACTATGATTGGCTTGTCTGACATAATTGAGTTGCGCAATCCTGCAACATTTCACATAACCGGGTGCGTTAAAACTTGAAAAATAAAAAAATTTATGTTATATTATAACCGATAATATAATAGTAATACTGAATTAGCAAAAACAACTTTAGAGAGAGGCAGAACGAGGATAGTACTAAGTAAATTAAAACATAAACTCTCGACGGGAGGTAACCGCCTATGAATTACGTTTAGTTTAAAAGCGCAGAGAAAGAACTTTTCCCTTGCGCTTTTTTTGTATCAAAAGGAGTTTTTTTAGAAATTTAATGTTTTCATGCAACGAGACGATTTTTTTGTTGTCTTTATAAGTGAAAGGACGTTGCACAACGAAAAGGAACGTTATGATCGATCAGGAAATTATTGCTTTGTATTGGGCAAAAGAAGAACGCGCAATATCTGCAACGGCTGAAAAATACGGGAGTTACTGTCACACCATCGCTTACAATATTTTGTATGACCGTTTTGAGGCGGAAGAATGCGTCAACGATACTTATTTGGGCGCGTGGAACAGTATTCCCCCGCAAAGGCCGAACAGATTGGCTGCGTTTCTCGGAAAAATCACCCGCAATCTCGCTTTGAATCGCTACAAGCGCAACCATGCCGCAAAACGCGGGGGAGGACAAGTTGAAATTGCTTTGTCCGAATTGGAAAACTGTATCCCCGACGTTAAAGGTGTTGAACAAGTTGCGGAAGAAGCGTTGTTGGTGTCCGTAATAAATCGTTTTTTGTTCGCTCAGACAAAAACGAAACGCAATATTTTCATTCTCAGATACTGGTTCTTGTATTCAATACGGGATATTGCGGATATGTACGGCGAAAGAGAAAGCAAAATAAAGGCGTTATTGTTCCGTATGCGCAACGAACTTAAAAAACTTCTCGAAAAGGAGGACATTTATCTATGAAACGACAAAAAGTTAAATTCAGATGGCTTTCGACATTGGCTACTTGCCTTATTCTGGCATTATGTATCGGTATCTCGATTCCGCTCGTAGGTTGCAATAACACGGAAGCGGAAGCCGGAACGGTGACGATGGAAATCAATCCCGGAGTCGAGTACGTTATTGTCCGTAACGGAAACGTAAAGGCGGTGCGTTTTCTTAACGACGACGCCGAAAAATTGTTGGAAGAAATCGAGTTGAAAGGACAAAGTCTTAAATCCGCTCTTTCCATTACCGTCGCCGCATATAAAACGGCAGGCCTTATGGAAAGTAACGACACCGTATTGATTTCGTTCGACAAAAAATTAAGCGGCGACGAAAAACTGAAAGAATCTGTCTCCGAAGTCGTGAGAGAGGCTCTTGAAAAAACCAAGTCCGTTCATACCGTGGTTTACGCTGCCGCGACGGACAACGACGAAACGGCAGCCATTGCTAAAAAATACGGCGTATCGCAGGGCAAAGCGCAACTTATCGCCGACGCAAAGAAAAACAGCAGCATGTCCGAAGAAGAGATTGCAAATCTGCCCCTTGACGAACTTGTCGGATTACAAAAAGACGTTAACTCAACCGTTATCGACTCCGAATATATCGGTATCCTCAAAGCGAAAGCAATTGCATTGAACGACTCGGGTTGCGCGGTAAGAGTGGAATTTACCGAGGCAAGGCTTATTAACAAAGGAGTTAAATATCCTTATTATCGCCTTGTTTTCAACGACAAGCGCACGCAATGGACTTACCTCGTAAACGCAGTAACCGGCGATATTCTCGAAAAGAACGAAGTTGCGCTGTTCATATCTTTGGAAGAAGCGAAAGACGTTGCCCTGAAAGATGCGGGAATTAAAGATAAACCCGAAGTGAAAGTTGTGTTTACCAAAGAAGAATTGAGCCGCAATTCCGGTCGTCCGTGCTGGATTCTGGAGTTCTATACCGAAAAGCATCAATTCAGTTACAAGGTTGACGCAAAAACCGGAGAAGTGATTTTCAGCCGCAGATATATTTATATTGAAAGGGCAAGAGAAATTGCTTTGAATGATGCGGAAATCGAAGATGTTGACAGAGTTGAATTCACCGTGGAAGAGTTGGTTGACGGCGGCATAAAAACCCCGTATTATCTGTTCAGATTCAACAACGGTCGCACGCAATGGACTTACCGCATAGATGCGACTGACGGCGGAATTCAGTTTGCGGATAAAGAAGAGTTGAAATAAATCGGATGCGCAACCTTGTCGGCTGAGATTTCGATAAACGTAAAAAAATGACGGCGATTAAAGGCAATAAATAAACATTATAGCAGAGCGTTAGGCGAAAGTTCTTTTCGTTTCCTTGCGTTCTGCGCCTTTCGCGGGGACAGAGATCGGATATATGAAAAAAGAAAAATTATTGAACGCAATCGGTCAGATTGACGAAAACTTGATTGCGGACGCATTTGAAGAAAAAACGCTTGCGTCCGCAAAAAGAGAAATCAGGTTAAAACGAAAAAGGAATATACAACGGATTGCGGCGTTGGCGGCATGCGTCGTTCTGGCGTTGTGCGTCGGCGTGATAACTCCTTTTGCGATCGGAAATATCGAAGTCGGAACGGTGACGATGGAAATCAACCCCGGAGTCGAGTACGTTATTGTCCGTAACGGAAACGTAAAGGCGGTGCGTTTTC
>ERZ1673738.5427-NODE-5427-length-11588-cov-4.798665_pt1 | contig 11588 bp, 8 predicted proteins | sample MGYA00580198_ERZ1673738 | MGnify/ENA primary metagenome ERZ1673738 (study PRJEB41218, sample SAMN15661784) | gut metagenome | host: Homo sapiens | place: Canada: London | collected 2015-08-20/2019-03-30 | study: EMG produced TPA metagenomics assembly of... | reverse complement strand
CGCTTTTTCTTCTTGTTCTTGTCATCGGCCAGCGCCGCGTCGGAGCGGCCGGTCTCCCGGCTGGTCTCGCCGCCGCCGACGTGATCGACGATCAGTATCACCGCGCCGAGCGCGATGGGCAGCAGGTAGCCGATGCACATCGTGGCGCTGCTGAACATATCGCCGCGCACGATGCCGACGACGATGCTGATGACGCCGAGAATGACAAGGAAGATACCCATGAACTTGGTTCTGGACATGGCAGACACTCCTTCCTGATCGGATCAGCGCGCGTTACAGCGCGCGGTACTGCTTGAGAATGGTCGCGACTTCTGCGCGCGTGGCGTTGCCCTGCGGATTCAGATAGAGTTTTCCGGCGCTCGGACTGCCGTTGATGACCTTGTATGCGACGGCCCATTTCATGTCGTCCAGGGCCCAGTCAGACACGCTGGCACTGTCGGCAAAGCCGGTCAACTCGGCGGCTGCCTCCGTCTTGTCGGGTGAAAATTTTGCGGTGTAGCGGCTGAAGATGGCCACGATCTGCTCACGCGTGATGTTTTCCTGCGGGGCAAACGTCGTCTCGCTCATGCCGGCGACGATACCGTTCTGGCTTGCCCAGAGCACGGCGTCATAGTACCACGTGCCGGATGCAACGTCCGTAAACGGCATCTTGCCGCTCACGCTCGGACTGCCGGCCAGCCGGTGCAGCACAGCCACAAGCATGGCGCGCGTCATGGGGGCACCGGGGCTGAACTCCGTCTCGGACATGCCGACCATAAGCTCGTCCCGGAAGGCCTCGAGCACCGCGTCAAAATACCATGCGCCGGCCTTCACATCCTCGAACGGAGTCTTGGGCAGCTTGCTCAGATCCAGCGCGAACTCGACCGTGAGCGACACGGCGCTGCTGCCGGTGGCGTAGGTGTAGCTCGGCTTTTCGACGGCGGCGCTGTAGCGCGCGATGCCGGTCTCTTTGTCGTATGCCGCACCCTTGACCTCAGTGATGCTGCCGATGTGCTCCTTGCCGACAATCTGGCTGAGGTCGAACAGTCCAACACCGTTTTCCGTGCCGCTGAGCGTGTAGCTGCCGGGGAGCTTCTGCACGTGACCGGTGTCGGTCTCGGCGTCCTTGATGGGCAGGCCGGTCAGGTCAAGCGTGGCGAGCCGGTTGCCGCCGCAGTAGATCTCGCTCAGGTGTGTGTTTTTCGACACGTCAAGCGCGGTGAGCTCGTTGTTTTCGCAGTTGAGCGCCACGAGCTGCGTGAAGTGCTCGATGCCGGTCAGATCGGCGATGCCGAGACCGCTGCAGTTGAGCTCCGACACGCGGCGCATTTCAAGCGTCGAGAGCAGGCTGTCGCCGTTGCCGTCAACGGTCTCGGCAAGCAGGGCACGGAAGGCCTCGTCCGGGAAGTTTTTCTCGTCGAGTGTAATGCCGCGCGTCAGATTCTGCATCTCAAAGTACACGCTCATGGCGGGCAGACCCTTGCGCCCTGTGTCGTAGCTGTAGGTGAAGTAGTCCGGCGTCTTGGCAAACTCCGCCTCGCCGGTCTGCTTGTCATAGTTTGCGTCGAGCACGCGCGTGATGCTGCCGAGGTTATCCTTGCCGATGATGACGTCGAAGTACACGGTGCACTTGCCGCCGTCCGTGACCGCGCCGGTCTGCTCCGGCAGATACTGCGGGCTGAGGATCGGATTTTCGGTCTTGCCGTCGCCCTGCGCGGTGGCGTTGAGGGCGGTGCAGCCCGAGAGGTCAAGCGCGGCGAGCGCGTTGTCGCTGCAGTCGAGCGATTCGAGCGCGGTGCAGCCCGTGAGGTCGAGCTTCGTCAGGGCGTTGAGGCTGCACGTGAGCACCTTGAGCTCCTTGTGCCCGCTCAGGTCGAGCGCGGTCAGGCGGTTGGCGCTGCACTCGAGCGTGGTCAGCTTCTCTGCGGCGGACACGTCGAGCGCCGTCAGCGCGTTGTAGGAGCAGGCGACCGAGCGCAGCGCGCTGCAGCCCGTGAGGTCGAGCACCGTGAGCGCGCAGCTCGAGGCGTCGAGCTGCGTGAGCGCGCTGCAGCCGGCGAGCTTCAGGCTCTGCAGCTTGCCGCAGCCGGACACGTCGAGCTTTTCGAGCTTGGTCATGCCGCTCAGGTCGAGCGTTGCGATCTGGTTGTTGCACGCAATCAGTTCGTGCAGATTCGTGAAGTGCTCGATACCGGTCATGTCGGCGACCTTTGTGATCTTCATTTCAAACAGGTCGATGCACTGTACGGCCTCGCACTCGGCCGCCGAGAGCTTGTTGTCCTTGTTCGTGTCGCAGTAGTCGGTCACGTACGTGCGCAGCGCCTGATCCGGGAAGTGCTCGGCATCGACCGGGATCTCGCCCGCTGCCATCGCCGGAACGCCCAGCGCCAGCAGCATCATGACCGCCAGCAGCAGACACAGCGTCTTTTTGAGATGTTTCATCGCAGTTCCTCCTGTAAAAGATTCCAGAACGTGGGACTTGTGAATGTTTCTATTGTAGCAGGTCTTGCGCCGCGGGTCAATCTCCGGCTGCGGCGCGGCGGGCATGTATGGCGTGCTCGGTCACGAGCAGCATGGCGGCCATGCCGAGGTAACCGTAGACCGGGTAGACAGTGCCGATCAGATCGCCGAAGCCAAACAGACTTCCGGCAAAGGCGGCGGCTGTGAGCACGAGCAGCACGAGCGTGCGGTGGGCCGACAGCCACGCGGATTTCTGCCCGGTATAGGTCAGCACGGCCACGAGCGAGGAGACGCTCGTGCCGAACATACCGAAAAAGAGCAGTACGGCGTACACGACGCCTGCCGCACCGAGCCGGCACGCGAGATCGAGCATGGGCAGGGGCGCCGCGATGCTCTCCGGGCTCGTCGCCAGTGCGCACAGCACGCCGAGTGCGACCGCAAGCAGCAGCACGCAGCCGAGCAGCGTGCCCCAGCCGGCGGTGCTGCGGCTTTTCAGATGCTGCGTCATCGGGGCGAGAATGCCAACGGTGGCAAAGAAGTTGTAGGACGCATAGTTCACGGCGCTTGTGGCCCAGCTGCCGAGCATGGGGTTCGTGCTCCCGCCGGCGAAGGCTGCGGCGGTCAGCCCGGTGCGCTGCAGCCGGATGCCCGCAATGATGAGCGCCGCGACGATCATGCACGGTACGGCAACGGTGAACACCGTCACCATGCCGCCGACGCCGAAATATGCCGCCGCTGCGATGAGCACGCACACGATCGCCGAACCCAGCCACACCGGCAGGCCGAGCATCTGGCTGCCGAGCGCGCCGATGCCGGCTGCCATGATGCACACGACGCCGAACAGCAGCGCCGCCGTCAGCACGCCGACAAGTGTGCGCAGCCACGGAATGTCCGCGCGCACGATCAGCGCGTCCATCGCCTCGATGCCGGTGCGTGCGCTCAACCGCAGCAGCAGCACACCCGTGCCGCCGAGCAGCGCGATCGCAAGCACAAGCCCCAGAAGGCCGTGCGTGCCGAACGCGCCGAAATACTGCCACAGTTCCTGTCCGGACACATACCCCGCGCCGAGAAAGCACCCGGCAAAGGTCAGACCCAGCCGCAGAGTACCGATTTTCCGCTGCATACCATATTCCCCCCGATGACAACTGCCAAGATAGATGACACAGAGTATAGCATATTTTGCGTGCAGTTCCAAGATGCGGCGGCGTGAAATTGACAAATTTCCGCCCACGGCCTATAATGGCTCAGACCCTTTGAGATATGGAGGAACGAGGAGTATGCAACAACCCTGTCTGGTCATCATGGCCGCCGGTATGGGCAGCCGCTTCGGAGGCCCGAAGCAGACGACGCCCGTGGATGAGTACGGCCATTTTCTGCTGCACTATTCGCTCTTTGACGCCTACCGCGCGGGCTTCCGCAAGGTCGTGTTCGTCGTCAAGGAGGAGACTGCCGAGGAGTTTCGCGAGAGCGTCGGACCGGCCGTGGCCGCGGCGTTTGACGTGCGCTATGCCTATCAGAAGCTCGACACACTGCCGGAGGGATACACCGTGCCCGACGGCCGCACGAAGCCGTGGGGCACCGCTCACGCCGTGCTGTGTGCCGCGCCCGAGATCGACGGGCCGTTTGCCGTCATCAATTCCGACGACTATTACGGCATCGAGGCCTACCGCCTGCTGTATGATTTTTTGGCTGTGCCGCGCCCCGAGCGGTCGTATGCCATGGTGGGCTTCCGCCTGCGCAACACCGTCACGGCAAACGGCAGCGTGTCGCGCGGTGTCTGCACGGAGCGCGGCGGCATGCTCGAGAGCATCACGGAGCGCACGCACATCGAGCAGCGCGGTGCGGACGCTGCCTACACCGAGGACGGCGAGCATTTCATCGACCTGCCGGGCGATACGACGGTGTCCATGAATTTCTGGGGCTTCTCGCCGCTGTACCTGCGCGAGCTTGCGCAGCGCTTCCCGGCGTTTCTGGATGAGAACCTGCCGCGCAACCCGCTCAAGTGCGAGTATTTCGTGCCGTCGATCGTGGACGCGCAGCTGCACGCCGGCACGGCGGATGTGACCATGCTGCACACGGATGACGCGTGGCACGGCGTGACGTATCATGACGACCTGCCGGATGTGGTCGCGGCACTGCGCGCACTGCGCGATGCGGGCAAGTATCCGGACAACATCTGGTAAATCTCGATTTGCGCCTGTGGGGTTTCCCACAGGCGCATTTTTTGGTATACTGATCTTATCTTTGCAAATTCACGAGGTGCTTATGAAGCAACTGGTTTTGGGAATTCTGGCGCACGTCGACGCCGGAAAGACGACGCTGTCCGAGGCGCTGCTCTACCGCACGGGCGCGATCCGCGATCTCGGCCGCGTCGACCATAAAAACGCGCACATGGACACGCACGCGCTCGAGCGTGCGCGCGGCATCACGATCTTTTCGCGGCAGGCGCGCATGACGCTCGGCGACGTGCACGTCACACTGCTCGACACACCGGGGCACGTGGACTTTTCCGCCGAGATGGAGCGCACGCTGCAGGTGCTCGATTATGCGGTGCTCGTCATCAGCGGCACGGACGGCGTGCAGGCGCACACGGAAACGCTCTGGCAGCTGCTGCGGCGCTACCGCGTGCCGGTGTTCGTGTTCGTGACGAAGATGGATCTGCCGGGTGCGGAGCGCGCGGCGCTCATGGACGACCTGCGCGCACACCTGAGCGGCGCGTGCGTGGACTTTACAGACCCTGATCCAGAGCAGATCGCCCTGTGCGATGAAGCGGCGCTCGAGCAGTATCTCGACACCGGCGCGCTGCCGGATGCGGCGGTGCGCGCGCTCATCCGCGGGCGAAAGCTCTTCCCGTGTCTGTTTGGCTCGGGCCTGAAGCTCACGGGTGTGGACGAGCTGCTCGCGGCGCTCGCGCGCTACGCTGCGCCGCCGGACTACCCGGCGGAATTCGGCGCGCGGGTCTATAAGATCATGCGCGACGCGCAGGGCAATCGCCTCACGTGTCTGAAGGTGACGGGCGGGCAGCTGCGCGTGCGTACCCCGCTGACGTATCTTCCGCGCGGCGCGGACACGCCCGTGCAGGAGAAGGTGAATGCCATCCGGCTCTACTCGGGAGAAAAATTTGAGACGGCGGAGACAGTCCCCGCCGGCGGCGTGTGCGCCGTGCAGGGACTCACGCAGACATATCCGGGGCAAGGGCTCGGCAGCGCGGCAGCGTCCATGCCGCCGTCACTCGAGCCGGTGCTGACCTACCGCATCGGTCTGCCGCCGGATGTGGATGCGCGCGCGTTTTTGCCGCGCCTTCGTGAGCTTGAGGAGGAAGACCCGCAGCTGCACATCGTCTGGGACGAGGCACTGCGCGAGATTCACGTCCAGCTCATGGGCACGGTGCAGATCGAGGTGCTCAAAAGCCTCATCCGCGAGCGGTTCGATGTGGACGTGCAGGTCGATTCCGGCCGCATCCTGTATCAGGAGACGATCGCGGCGCCGGTCGAGGGCGTGGGACATTTCGAGCCGCTGCGCCACTATGCCGAGGTGCACCTGCTGCTCGAGCCCGCCGAGCGCGGCACGGGGCTGACGTTTGATACCTCCTGCAGCGAGGACGTGCTCGACCGGAACTGGCAGCGCCTGATCCTCACGCATCTGGCCGAAAAGTGCCACCGCGGCGTGCTCACCGGCGCACCGCTGACGGACGTGAAGATTACGCTGCTCGCCGGGCGTGCGCATGTCAAGCACACCGAGGGCGGCGATTTCCGGCAGGCGACGTGGCGCGCCGTGCGGCAGGGACTCATGCAGGCCGAGAGCGTTCTGCTTGAGCCGTACTATGCCTTTCGTATCGAGGTGCCGGCCGAACAGATCGGCCGCGCGATCAGCGATGTGCGCCTCATGTGCGGCACGTTTTCCTCACCCGAGACGCACGGCGACATGGCCGTGCTCACGGGCCGCGCGCCGGTGAGCACGATGCGCGATTATCCCGCCGAGGTCGCGGCGTACACGCGTGGGCGCGGACGCATCTCGTGTACCGTCGCTGGCTACGATACCTGCCACAACGCGCAGGAGGTCATTGCAGAGAGCGGCTACGAGCCCACGCGCGATCCCGACAACACGCCTGACAGCGTCTTCTGCGCCCACGGTGCGGGCACGGTCATCCCGTGGGACCGTGTGCGCGAGTATATGCATCTCGACACCGGCTTCGGCAAGGAGCAGCCCGCACCCGAGGATACGCCGCGGATGTTCCGCCGCCGGTTTGATCTCGACGACCGCGAGCTCGAGCAGATCCTGCAGCGCGAGTTCGGTCCCATCCGCCGCGCGCAGTATGCAGCCCCCGTGCGCAACGCCGCGCCCGGCGCGGACGAGACAGAGCGCGCGGAGCTGTTCCACCCCCGACGCGAGCGCGTGATCGTGGACGGCTACAACGTCATCTTCGCCTGGGACGAGCTGCGCGCCCTTGCCGACAGCGGGCATATCGACGCTGCGCGCGAGCGGCTCATGGACGCGCTGAGCAACTACGCCGCCTTCACGCGCCGTGAGGTCGTGGTCGTGTTCGACGGCTACCGCGTCCCCGGCGGTCAGGGCGAGAAGTTCGACCGCAGCGGTCTGCACGTGGTCTTTACGCGGCAGGGCGAGACGGCGGATGCCTATATGGAAAAGCTGGCCGACGAGATCGGAAAAAACGACTCCGTGCGCGTCGTCACGTCCGACGCGCTCATCCAGCTCACGGCGCTGCGCGCGGGTGTGCTGCGCATGAGCGCGCGCGAATTCCGGCAGGAGCTGGCGCAGGTGGCGCAGCAGCTCGAGGCCGCCATCCGCGACCTGAACGGGAGGTGAGGGCAGTGGAGGAAGACCTTCTGCGGCGTGCAGCCGATCTGGCCGAGCGCTGCGAGCGCACGGCGTCGGTCACGTCCACGGCGTTTCTGACCCCGGCGGAGCAGTATGCGCTCACGAACTGGGCGCGTCATCGTGACTGCACGCTCGTGCTGCACGGCGGCGCGGAGGGGTGCGAGCGGCAGGTGGCGTTTTTCCTGCCGTTTTACCTCACACCTGCGGACTTTGACCCCGCGGAGCATCTGCGCGCGGTGCAGTTTTCGGCGCCCTTTGCCGCGCCCGGCCACCGGGACTATCTCGGCGCGATCCTCGGTCTTGGCATCCGGCGCGAATGGGTCGGCGACATTGTCGTGCAGGCGCACGGTGCGTTCGTGTTCTGTCTGCCGAGCGTGGAGCCGGAGCTGCGCACGCTCGAACAGGTCGGCCGCGCGGGCGTGAAGGCGGCGGCAGTGCCGCTGTCCGCCGTGCCCTTGCCGGAGCGCAAGGTGCGCCCCGTGACGTTCACGGTGCAGTCGGCGCGGCTGGATGCCGTCGTGAGCGGGATGTTTCGCCTCTCGCGCACGAGCGCCGTGGCGCAGATCCGCGCGGGCGCGGTGCACCTCAACTATGCCGAGTGCCTGCGTCCGGATGCGCCGGTCGCTGCGGGCGACGTGCTGTCGCTGCGCGGTGCGGGCAAGGGCGCGGTCACGGAGGTCGGCGGCCGGTCGCGCAAGGGACGGCAGTTTGTGACGGCGGAGCTCTGGCAGTGAGCGTACAAATGCAAAAACCGCCGCACCGGTGCTTCGGTGCGGCGGGATATAAAAAATCTCCGGAGTCTGACTCCGGAGATTTTTGTTGGGTTGTCTTGTCTTACTCGGCGATCGGCTCGGCGACCGGAGCGGCAGCAGCGGCGGCCTGATCGGCAACGGCCTTCTGCGAACGCTTGTAAGCGCCGGAGACGACACACGCGATGATCGCAAACAGGATCGCAACGATGGCCAGAATGACGATCGCGACGAACTGGGTGTGACCCGTGAACTCGTAGGTGACAGGGTCGGGAGCTTTGCCGTAGCGGCAGGCGAACGTGTAGCCGGTGTAGCCGGTGAGCATGCCGATGATGTTGCCGGCAACGGCGATGACGGCGGAGATGATGCCGCAGACGGAGGCGGTCACGATCTTGCCCTTGCTGATGCGGATCACGGACAGGATGCCGAACAGGCCGGCGATGAGGCCGAGCACGGACGCGATGAGCATCGCGGCGACGACGCCGAGTCTGCTCATGACTTCCTTCGTGACGGCAGCGGTCTGGTAGACCTCGATGTAGTCCTTACCGGCCTGACCAACGGCGCGGCAGTTTTCGAGGTTCAGGTACTGGCAGCCGTTGACGACACGAACCTCACCGTTGTCGTCGAGCTCCCAGATGGAGAAGTTGTCGCCGTAGCGCTCTTTGAGGATGTCGGCAACGCTCGGGCACATTTTCTTGTCGCCCTTGCCTTCGTTGTTCATGTAAGCGGGCTGAGTCATCAGGAGCTCACAGCCGGCGGCGACCTGCGCGCAGCCACCCTCGTATTCGCCGAGCTGCTTCTTGCCGTCGGCGAGCTGGTTGCCGCCGGCCGCGAGATCGTTTTCGCCCTGCGCGAGCTGCTTCTCAGCGTCTCTGAGCTGAGCCTCGCCTGCGGCGATGGCCTTCTCGGCCTCGGCCAGCTGGACCAGACCGTCTTCGTACTGCTTGAGCTGGGCCTTGCCGTCCGCGACCATCTGCTGGATGTAAGCCGGCAGGTCAGTCACGTCGGCCGGGATATTCAGACCCTGCTTGGCAGCGATCGGACGCACGACGGAGACGAACCACGCCTGTGCGTTCGAGAAGCCGGCGAGGTTTGCGATGGTGCCGTCGCGGAACTCGACATACTGGTTAACGTAGGGCATCAGGGGCTCGATCTTGGCGAGGGTGGCCTTGCCTTCATTGTAGGCTGCGGTGTTGTCCTCAATCTGCTTCTTGCCGGCGGCGTAGGCAGCTTTGCCTTCCTCGAGCTGCTTCTTGCCGGCGTAGTAGGCGGCGTAGCCTGCGGAGAGTTGAGTCTTGCCTTCGGAGTAGGCGATCTGGCCGGCGGTGTAGGTGTCCACGCCGGCGAGGTACGTGCCCTCGGCCTCCTGCAGCTTGTCAAGACCATCGTTGAGTTCTTTGATGGCGTCCAGACCCTCTTTCGCGTCCTCTTCCTTGTACTCTTTGACATTCATGATGTCGCTGAAGCTGCTCACTCCGGCGAACAGGCCGAAGATACTCGCAGCGATCAGGCAGACGCTGATGATGGTGAGTAATACTTTTTTCATATCGTTCCTCCACTCATTTAAGCAAATTTCAGTCTAATACCGAACGCTTATCATAAACTATATCTTAAATTTCACAAAATCGCAAGAGAAACAGATTATTTCTTTTGCAAGTGCCAAAAAACCGTCTTTTTGCAACAAATATGAAAGGAATTGTTGTGCAGAATTTCCGTTTTCTTCGTTCGCGATTTGGCGGTTTTTTGCTGCTGGTTCAACATATTCGCGCGGGTGTGAAAACTTGTCTCGCAACGCACAAAGCGTGAAAAAACTCCGCGATCCGGGCCGGATCGCGGAGAAAAAAGATGTTTTTACAAAATGCCGAGGTGTTCGAGCAGGATCTTCGTGCCGAGCAGGATGAGGATCCCGCCGCCGGCAAACTCTGCCTTGCGCTTGAAGCGCAGGCCGACCACGCTGCCGAGCCGGATCCCGGCCGCGGAAAAGGCGAAGGTGATCGTGCCGATGAGCGCCACGGCGGGCACGATGCGCGTGCCGGGCAGGAACGCGAACGTGATGCCGACGGCGAGCGCGTCGATGCTTGTCGCGACGGCGAGCAGGAGCATGGTCTTGCATGCGAGCGAGGCATCGAGCTGATCTTCGTCCTTGGACAGCGCCTCGCGGATCATATTGCCGCCGATGATGCCCAGCAGAACGAACGCGATCCAGTGATCGACGGAGGTGACGAAGCGCTCAAACTGTGTGCCGAGCAGATAGCCCAGCAGCGGCATGAGCGCCTGAAAACCGCCGAACCATGCCCCCGCGATGCAGCATTCCTTCCACGACACGCGCTGCAGGGCCAGTCCCTTGCAGACGGAAACAGCGAACGCGTCCATCGACAGACCGACTGCCAGCACGGCCAGCTCCCAAAACCCCATGTCTTCACGACCCTTTTACGCAGATTCCCTATACTATAAAGGAAAGAAAGGGAAAATACAAGAAGGATCTGCAAATTTTGTGCATAAAAACCGGCGTCCGGAAGCTCCGGGCGCCGGTCCGACTTGTCAAAGAACCTCGTAGCCTTTGCGCCCGCAGGCGCAAAGAAAGTCCGATCATTTTCTCCGGCGACATGTACGGCGGAGAAAATACCGCTCGGCCTGCAAACGTGCGCGCTGCAGTCAGGCCGCAGACCCATTTGTCAAAAAGTATTACTTTTTGACAGCATCAACCGGCGTCCGGAAGCTCCGGACGCCGGTCGGCAGATCGATTCAGCAGGCCTCGATGAGGATGACATTGCTCATCAGGTCCACTTTCTTGAGTTTGCCGGGGATGACCTTGCGGATCCCCATCAGGTCGGTCAGCGTGACGTTCTCGCCATCGGCGGAGACGTTGCACACGCGCGAGCAGACGAGGTTTTCCTTGCCGTCCCGGATCTCATATGCATCGGAAAGACACATGGTATTCGCTCCTTTTTACCCGTTAGTTCTGCTTGGCAAGCTCGAGGGCTTTTTCAAGCTTGCTGTTGCCGTGGTCATATTCATGCAGCGCCTCAGCCAGCGCCGCGGCCGCCTCGGTCTTGCCGGCATCCTCGAGCGCATGGCAGATGTCGTGCAGCTCATCGGCATGGTGGCGGTTGTGGTCGAGCATATAGGTCAGCAGCGCCAGCACCTCTTCATTGCTCATCGGCTTGCCGCCGGTGTGCTCATGGCTGTGCGGGTGGCTGTGATGCGCATGATCGTGATCGTGTTCATGTTCGTGCATGGGAAACACTCCTTTCTCGAGCGGGGCGGGAAAATCATGTCAGAAATGATAGCTGCCCAGTATGGATTGTTCAAATTCTATCACATTTTTTTGTTGAAATCAACAATTTTTTTGCCATTGTATGCTGTGTAGGGCTTGTAAAATGCGCACAAACGTGTTAATCTCTTGACGAGAGGAGGGCAAACCGCCCTCTGGTATGGAAAAGATAACAACATGGAAAAGGCAAAAAACACAAACAATCGGGAGGAGAAGTAGTATTATGAAGTATTTTGGCGGATGCGACGTAGGTTCCACCTACACGAAGGCAGTCATTCTGGACGAGA
>ERZ1673738.5423-NODE-5423-length-11594-cov-3.727099_pt1 | contig 11594 bp, 7 predicted proteins | sample MGYA00580198_ERZ1673738 | MGnify/ENA primary metagenome ERZ1673738 (study PRJEB41218, sample SAMN15661784) | gut metagenome | host: Homo sapiens | place: Canada: London | collected 2015-08-20/2019-03-30 | study: EMG produced TPA metagenomics assembly of... | reverse complement strand
CCAGATCCGGCTTGATCTCCCCGGTTCTGCCAAAGCCCCTGCCGCTGCGGTAATAAAAGCTTCCGTTTTCACTATTATAAAAAGTGACCGTCACCGCATCTGTCGTATAGGAGGGAACTGTGAGCGTCACATCTGGGTCCGGAACCAGAAAAAACAGCTCGCCGCTTCGAAACTGCTGCGGTGCAAGCCAAATATCAAAAATACTTTCCGGAAATACCCGTGCTCCACGGATTAAAAATGTCCAGACGCCAGGAGACGGTGCTGTAAAGCGGATCAACATCAACTGATCTCCGGTATTGCGTTCGTTTGCAGTATCTGTAATCTGTATCCGCGTCTTCTCATAGACAAACGTGTATTCCACTGTGCTGCCCAGACCAAATTCCACCTCCGGCAGCTGCTCCCCGCCGGGTGATCGAACCGCAAGCCGGAACACTGACGGCTTGCTTCCCCATAGCTCCGCCGTAAATCCTGTGACGCCTTCTCCGACCCGAAGCTCCACCTGCTGCTGGTTTTCTGTCAGCCTCCCCCGAAAATGGCCCGCCGTGTTTCCTTCATTTCCACCCCCGATCACCACCGCCTGTGAAACGCTGCGCGCGATCCTCTGCAAATACTCCGAAAACAACGAAACGCCGCTGTGGCTTCCAAAGGACGTCCCCAGCCCCAGGCAGATCACAATCGGACGGTACAGCGGGATCACAAACTGTTGCACATATTTCACAGCGAGCAGAATATCGTCTGTGCTGTATGCCGGTTCTTTGTCCGCGATCCGATAATAATCCCGGAGATATTGTTTTGCAGGGCGAAGCTTGACTGCTACAATCTCGCAATCCGGCGCTGCACCGGTAAACAGGCTGCCCTCTTCCAGACGGCTTCCCGCCGCGACGCTCGCCACTGCGGTTCCATGTCCAATTTCATCTTTTTCCGGCACCAGGCTGTGCGGATCTTCCAGCTCCAACGCCCGGTCGATCTGTTCCCGGACGTATTCCGTTCCATATAAAAACCCCTCCGGCGACTGTCCGCTCTGATCCGTCTGATCCCAAATCGCCAGAATCCTGCTGCTGCCATCAGAATAGCGAAATACCGGGTTTTCATAAGAAATCCCGGTATCGATAAACGCCATCACTACCCTGCGCCCCGTCAACTCCAACGGGGGCCGCTGCTGTGCCAGAATCCCGGAGCCTTCCAACGGTTCTGTACGAAACGTCCGACTTCCCGCCGCTGGAAACGCACCGAGGCAAAACAACTGTGGAAGGTAGCGATACAGGTAATTGACCGGAGAAAGCGGCAGCACCGCAGACCGATCCAGATAATAAATTCCCAGAGTTCCATCCACCTGCTGATAGCAGAAGGCTTCGTCCTCCTGATTTGCTTCCTCCGGCACATAGTCCAGCAAAATACTCATATAATCTTCAGAAAGAATTTTTTCCCGACAGTTCATCTGTCTCCTTTGAACACAGAAATTTCCCCCTGTGCCCTGCGGATTTTATATCAGCATATGCGCAGTATTGCTGATATGTTCCTGTAGTATTCCGTTGAACTCTCAGCTTTCGAACATTTTCTTCATGCAGTTCAAAGTTCAAGCTTCTTTCGTTTCCGCCGCTGCGATCTGTTTCATCTGATCCCGCTCTTCCAGCGAATAACCGTTACTGCGGATATCAATCAGCGGTCCACCGGTTCCCCGGATATAATCTCCGGTAATCGTCACGCGTCCGATATTGTCATCCTTCGGAATTTCATACATGATATCCAACATAAATTCTTCAATAATCGAACGAAGCGCACGAGCACCGGTATCTTTTTCCATCGCCTTGTCTGCAATCGCTTCCAGTGCATCGTCGGTGAACTCCAGCTTCACCTCGTCCAGCTCCAGAAGCTTCTGATACTGTTTCAAAATCGCATTTTTCGGCTCTTTCAAAATCCGTACCAGCATATCCCGGTTCAAGCCCTCCAGCGTGCAGATCACAGGGAGACGGCCCAAGAACTCCGGTATCATGCCGAACGTCCGCAGATCTTCCACTTTTACCATGGAAAGGATATCCTTTTCCTTATCCCAGCGATCCTTTAACTCCGCATCAAAGCCGATCGAGGTCTTTTTGCGCAGCCGCTGTTTGATAATCTCTTCCAGATCCGGGAACGCGCCGCCGCAGATAAAGAGAATATTTCTCGTATTGACTGTTGTGAGCGGAACCATCGCGTTTTTGCTGTTCGCACCGACCGGAACCTCCACGTCTGCTCCCTCCAACAGCTTCAGCATGCCCTGCTGCACCGATTCCCCGGAGACATCCCGGGAAGTCGTGTTGTGCTTGCGTGCGATTTTATCGATCTCATCGATAAAGATGATGCCCTGCTCCGCCTTATCCACATCGTTGTCCGCTGCAGCGAGAAGCTTGCTCACAACGCTTTCGATGTCGTCACCAATATACCCCGCCTCTGTCAGGGAGGTTGCATCCGCAATCGCCAGCGGAACGTCCAGAAGCTTCGCCAGCGTCTTTACCAGATAGGTCTTACCACTGCCGGTAGGTCCGATCATCAGGATATTGGACTTTTCGATTTCAATCTCATCCATTGTGCCTGTGGCAACCCTCTTATAATGGTTGTAAACCGCTACGGAAATGACTTTTTTGGCATATTCCTGACCGATCACATACTGATCAAGCTGCTCTTTAATCTTATGTGGTGCGGGAATGGACTTTAAATCGATCAACGGCTTTGTGCCGGTTCCTTTTTTCTTGATCTTCTGTTTCTGCGGCATCCCGTCGTTCATGAAATCCGCAAGATTGATGAAGCTGATGTTCGGGAATCCTCTTCTATTGCCCGAGGATTCGTCGGAGTCATTCTTGGAATCGTCATCCGCATCGGATGCCTCCAGAATGTCAGCGGCAGTGTTGTCGGATGCGTTGTTTCCATCCTGTGCGTCAGTTGTTTCTGCGTCGCTTTTTTCGTTTCCGCCGCCTGCAGATTTCTGTCCTGACGTTCCATCCGACTTTGTCGGATCTCCATACGGATTGAACGGATTATTCAACATGTTCATGAACACCGGATTATTCATCATCTGCTGATAATCGAACTGACTTACCGCATCCATCGTCTTGTGCATACAGTCGTCGCAGATACAGATGTTATTCGGCAGGTGGAACATTCTTCCCGCCTTGCTTTCCGGTCTGCGGCAAATATAACAAATATCTTCAAATTCTTTTTCATCCATAGTCGGTTACCTCATCTTCCGCTTTCTGCTATCAAAAGTATAATGCAGGATCGTTCCTGAGACAAGTAAACTTTCTCTAAACAACTGTCTCCTGTACAGAAATGGCTACTGTTCACACGCGCTATTCGCAAAACCGGGATGACTGCAGCTCTCGCCCAGCCATCCCGGTTCCGTTCTTTATCTCTGTTTGCTTTCCTGTGCAGCCTTGCTCGCCGCATTGATCTGGTCATAGGAAGAAAGCGTAACTGTCACGTTTTTCTGCTGATAACCGTTTGCTGAATTTACCATAATCGTAATTTCAACGCTCTCCCCAGCTTTATAATACTGCATCTGCTTCGTCAGCTCTTCCTGATTCTGAACGGTTACGCCGTCAAACGCCACCACAATGTTGCCGCGCACCAATCCGGCAGCTTCCGCACCGGTTCCGGAATAAACCTGCGCCACAAAAATTCCCTGGGGCATACTGAAGTTCTCGGACAAATCGCTTGTCACATTGATGCAGGAAATTCCAAGATATCCGCGCTCTTCCTCGGAATATTTCGTCCGCGTCTGGCGTTCCATCAGATCTTCAATAATCGGTCTTGCCGTCGAAATCGGAATCGCGTAACCCATTCCCTCGATTGACGAGCCGCCGATCTTATTGGAGTTAATTCCAATCACCTCGCCCCGCATGTTCAGCAGCGCGCCGCCGGAGTTACCGGGGTTGATCGCTGCATCCGTCTGAATCAGAGAAGTTCCTTCTTCGGAATTGCTGTTCTCTATCTTACGGTTCAGTGCACTGATAACGCCTGTCGTCACAGACTGTCCATAGCCCAGTGCATTACCGATCGCAATGGCCGGTTCACCGATTTTCAGGCTGTCCGAATCTCCCATCCTTGCAATGCAGATTTCCTGTTTTGTGCTGTTCGCAATGGTATCCAGTTTTACTGCAACGACTGCAAGGTCTGCGGAAGCATCGGTACCCTTTACCTGCGCTTCTACGGTTTCCCCGTCGATAAACTGAACATACAGCTGCTCTGTGCTGTCCACTACATGATTGTTGGTAACGATCAAAAGCTCCTGCTCGTTTTCTCCAATGATAATCCCGGAACCGCTTGCCGTCTCATCCTGGGAATAAGTCTGTCCCCAGAAATCCTGTACCGTCTGTGTAAAATTATTCGTAATCGAAACGCACGCCGGCATTACCGCTTCTACAACCTGCGTTACATCCGTTACAACTGCAGATGCGCTCTGCTGCTGTGCAATTTCCGATGCTACAGCAACCTGTCCGTCTCCCGTTGTTGTATCCTCTGTCAGGGACGAATCTCCAGATCGTCCTGCTTCAGAGCGTTCGGGACTGTCTGTTGCTGCATGGTTTCCGTCATCTTCCTGATTTTTTGCATCATCTCCTGCATCCGGAGCTACCTCCAAAACGCCGACCGACGCGGAATCCAGCTGATTTGCCGATCGGATCGAATAAACTCCGATCAAACCGATTCCAATGCAGACGCAAACAAAGATGACAACAAGTGCGCTAACAGCAATCCATTTGCCTGCAGAATCTCTTTTTTTGGGCGCAGGCGTCTGCTGTACGCCTGGCTGATAGCCATATTTCTGTTTTGAATCATCGCCCCGGTATCTGTCGTTATAATAATTTTGATATTCGTAGCGGCTGCGCGATGGCTGCGCGCCCTGGTCAGCGTCCGATGCGCTGTTGAATGTGTCCTGCGTATTGTCGGATGCGTTCTGTGCGTTATCCGCCGCACCCGTGCTTCCGCTGCTATATGCCGATGTGTCATCGGACACGCCACTGTATGCCGACATATCCGACGCATCCGTTTTCTGTGCACTGTCCGTGTATTCCTGCCCGCCGCTCTCCGGCGCTGTGTCGTCCATATGCTCCTGTCCGGTTGTTTCTTCCGGGTCGTATCCGTAACCCATGTTGTGACCTCTTTTCTCATTCGCTGCCGTATCCGGTGCGTCTGCTTGCTCTGCAGACAGTATACCGAATAGTTGTGTCCATTCTGTGAAAAAAGCCGCTTCCGGAGTTTTTCGGAAACGACTTTTTATGTCTTATTCTTTCTCCTGCTTCCAGTAGCCTTTCTGCAAACTGCAGAAGCGAACCAGCCCAGGCGGAAGCTTCTGGTATTTTTTACCGAAACGGTAGCCCAGCCATTTCATGCCGCTCTGCCAGATCAGCTTCGGCAGAAGCCACGGTGCGGTTTTTGCAAGATAAACGGCGGTCTTTTTGACCAGCTTCATGCCCTCGCCCTCCGGCGGCACACCGTCAAACACAGCCGGGTACTGCACATGGGATACACCGAGGTCAAAGTTTCTTGTAAACTGCTGCCAGCCGGAATAATTGTGGGAATGAATCACCTTCGCATCCGCTGCATAGGCGATCGCATAGCCCGCCTGAATCACTCCGGCAGCATAAATCATATCCTCGTTAAAAATCGTATGATTCACGAATCCGCCGAGCTGTTCAAAAATATCGCGCTTATAGGCGGCGCAGACGTTCGAGCAAAAATACGCCTTGATTCCGAGCCTCAAAAGATCCGCCTTTGTTTTGACCGACGGCTGCTCCGGGTAATTGAACTGCCTCGTATAGCGTTCCATTCGGCTGCAATTTTCTTCCGGAAGTTGTCTTGCATAGGCGGCTGCGATTTTTTCATCGGAAAACAAGGCCTTGCACAGCTCCTGCGTCAGATACGCATCCGCCGGAAGTGCATCCTGCGTCATGCAGACAAACACCTCCGCATCCGAATTGGAAACAGCGAGGTTCCGCGTTTTTCCATGATCGAACTCATCCTGAGAGATATGGAACAGCATCGCTTTTGGATGCTCTTTTAAAAATGTGTCGCAATCCATCAGCGCTTCAAACGCTTTTTTTTCGGTATTTACAATTACAATCCGGTTCACCGCAAGCACCTGCTTCTCCAGCTGCTCCACCAGCGCCAGAAAACGTTCCTTCGGGTGAAATGTCGGAATAATAACATCTACTTTTACAGAATCCATATTTTACTTTTTCATATACTGGCTGGTGTCTGCCTGTACCTTCTGGCTGTACTGTTTTACCTGATCGGAAGGTTCGTACTCGGTTACGTCGAACAGCAGCTCATGGAGCTTGACAACGTTTGTTTCCAGATCCAGCGGGATAACGCAGGAACCCTTCTTGCCAATTGTGCCGGTTGCACGACTATCTTCAAATGGCACACCGCCCTGTGCTACGTCGGACAGGATGGAAGCCATTTCCGTCACATCCAGGTTGGTGTATACATTTTCCATCACCTTGTTCAGGATCGATACCAGAGTAGTCGGGCTCATGGTCTTTGCCTTATCCATACATGCCATCAGCACTTTCCGCTGACGCTCTGCACGGCCGAAGTCATCGCCGACATAGCGGATACGGCAATATGCGGTTGCCTGCAGACCGCTCAGCGTCTGCATACCGGAATGCGTAACCTTTACGATGTTCTCGTTCAGCGCATCATTTTCATTTTCTACGAACATGCTTCGCTGATAGTTGTTCAGATGGTCGATTTCGTTATCGTGCACGTCAATGTCTATGCCGCCCAGCTCGTCAATGGTCTCGATCAGCGCATCAAAGCCCACTGTCACATATTCTGTGATATCCAGGTCAAAGTTCATATTCAGCATGTTGATCGCCTGCTCCGGGCCGCCCTGCGCATATGCCGCATTCGCTTTATTGTAGCTGTCCGTTCCGAGATTTAAGTAGGTATCGCGGTAAACGGAAACCAGCTTGACGTCTCCGGTGTCCTGATTGATAGATGCGATCATGACTGTGTCGGAACGGGAGCCCTTGCCGAGCTTGCCCTTTCTGGAATCCACACCAAACAGTGCGATATTACGGTAGCCTTTCATTTCCTTATTATTTTCTACCTGCGGGTTTACCACAATATCTTCTTCATTGATCTTGATCTTGTCAATCTTCGTTACCATATTGACGCCGACAATCGCAATCAGTAAAACGATCAACGCTACGATTTCCACTGCAAAGAAGATGATTCTTCTTCTCTGTTTTGCCTTACGCCTCTTCGCAGACATCTTTTTTCTGCTGCTGGAACTGCCACTTCTCTGCGGTGCTCTCTTAGAGCTATTTGTACCTGTTGACATGTTTTCCTCTCCTTGTGTTTTTTTCACGCATCTAAATCAATACGCGTTTTCGTTGATAAATCCTCTAAAAATAGTTAAAAACATGATTTTGAAATCAAAGCTCATGCTCCAGTTTTCAATATAATAAATGTCATACTCAATTCGTTTGCGAATCGACGTATCTCCCCGGTAGCCGTTGATCTGCGCCCAGCCGGTCAGCCCCGGACGAACCTGGTGCTTGATCATATAACGCGGAATCTCTTCCTTAAACTTCTCAACATACTGCGGGCGCTCCGGTCTGGGACCTACCAGACTCATATCCCCGATCAGGATATTAAACAGCTGCGGCAGCTCATCAATGCTGGTCTTGCGCAGAATCCGCCCCACCTTTGTGACGCGGGGATCGTTTTTCATCGTCCAGCCCTTCTTTTCTTCCTTAGTGTCCTGAACATACATTGTACGGAATTTGTACATTTTAAACGCATGATTGTGCTGTCCGATTCTTTCCTGACTGAAAATAATCGGTCCCTTACTCGTCGCACGGATCAAAATTGCTACGATCAAAAGAAGCGGCGACGTCACTATCAATCCGCAAAGCGAACCGACAATATCCACAGCGCGCTTTGCAACCGCATTTAATGTGTTGCTCAGCGGGACATAACGGATGTTGATAACCGGCAGTCCGCCAAGATCCTCCGTATAAGGCTTGCCCGGAATCAGGCTGTTATAGTCCGGAATAAACTTCGTATGCACGCCGGATTTTTCACAGAGATTGACAATCTCTTCCAGACGGTCGTAGTCCTGCAGCGCAAGGGTCACAGCGATCTCATCCAGTTTGTTTTCCGGCAGGATAAAGGGCAGGTTATCGATGGAACCAAGCACCTTGACTCCCTTGTAAACCGCGCCTCTCGGCACATTATCGTCCAGAATGCCCCGCACCATATAGCCCCACTGGGGATTGGCGATAATCCGGTCGATATAAGCTTCCGCCGCACGAGAATACCCCACCAGCAAAATGTGTTTCAAATTATAACCGCGTTTGCGCATCAGATGCAGGATTCTACGGATCAGCGCACGCACCAGAATTCCCGAAATCGTATTGATGATAGCAAATAATGCCAGCATGCCGCGGGAAAAATGCTGCAGCTCGCGGTCGATGGAGTTGGCGAGGTATAACCCTGCAAGAAACAGGATAATTCCGATCAGATTCGCCCTGATAATATTCAGTATTTCATTTTCCGGGCGTTGTACACGCTTCGGCGTATACAATTTGTTCCAGTAATAAAGGATCAGATAACCGGGCACAACAAAATAAAGGGCGGAAAAATATATGCCCATGTCCAGTACACCTATTTCTTTATCTGCAAAGCGGCTCCCGAACATCAGCCACCAGGCCAACAGATAGGAAGCTGCTGTAACCACGGCATCTACAACAACATGAAGCCGGTTCAAATAACGTTGATTATCCTTTATCATTACGGCTCGTCCCCATATTCAAAATGTAGTATACAATACCTTCCAGCAAAGCACAAGGATTTTTACGAATCGCGCAGTCAAACCGTAACACTTGTGTACGCCCACATTCACCGCTTACACACGCCGAAACAGGTTGACCCACAGCTGTAACTGCAAACTGCAATAATGCAGCAAATTTCGTCCTGCAAAGGGGACCTTATGCGCGCGTCCCGCTTTCGAAGCAGACAAACAGATTCCCGCCCGGATTCCTTTTGCGTAAGTCGCTCCAAATCCTTTTTTCATAAAAAACAGCTGTTTCATCAAAAATCCCGCCAGCAAAAAAGGCAAATTCAGGATCAGCTGCAGCAGCGGCATATTTTTATAGATCAGATAAATATTGTTTCTCGAAGAATGTGTCACCTTAAACGCATTGTACCGCGAACCGGTAGAACCGCTCCCCGCGTGATAGACGACTGCAGCCGGCTCTGTGACATTTTTCAGTCCGAAAATCTGCGCCCGGTATCCGATATCCACATCTTCCAGGTATGCAAAATGAAGCTCGTCGAACCCTCCGATCTGCTCCAGATGTGCCTTGCGGTAGAGCGCCGCCCCTGCGCAATTGGAAAAAACACGCTTTGGCGCTGTGTAATTGGAAGAAGGCCTTCCTTTGCCAATCGCATACGCCCAGCCAAATGCCGAGTACAGATCCCCCGCCGTATCGACAAGCTCCGGTTCCTTCATCGAAAGCATCTTCGCCCCGACTGAAAAAATCTTCTCATCCGCTTCCATTGCCCTTTCCAGACGTTCCAGACAGAAGCGATCGGTTTTTGTGTCGTTATTTAAAAGAAAAACATACGGTGTAGCAGCAGCTTCAATTCCGGTATTGACTGCCGTACAAAAACCCTTATTTTCCGAAAAACAGATCAGCTTCACCTGCGGAAAATGCTCCTGTATCCACGAAACACTTCCGTCCGTCGACCCGTTATCCACAACGATCACGGCGAATTCCACTGTGCTCTGAAGCAGGCTGTCCAGACAGTCCTGCAGAAAATGTTTTCCGTTATAGTTCGGTATTACCACGGTCGTCTTCATCCACCGATTTTGCTCCTCATGTTTCCTGTGTTTGCCGTCCGCGCGAGAGAGAGCCTCAGAGCGCGGATCGCCTGCCTACGCAGCAACAAAGCCGCCTGCCGCGGTGCGCTCTATCTGCGGCTTACGCCTGCGGATCCCATAAAATCCCATACCCTGCCGCTGTCGCTTCTTTACAAAATTCCATACTCTTTTGAAGGATCTTTGTTTCCTGCGCTGCCGTCGGAAGCCCCTGGCAGGCTTCTTTTAATTCCGCTATCGTCTGCGCGTAACGCTCCTTTAATGCGCTGCAAACCTCCATGCTGCGCAGGTCTGCTGCCGGTGCGCTCTGCTGCAGCGCTGCACGGTGCATCGGTCCGGAATATCCTTTCCGAAGCCCTGCATACCGCATCGAACCGTCGTTTTCATACAGTCCGCTCACCAGGAAGCCTTTCGGATGCCGGATGCCAAAAACATCCCTGCCCCCCGGCAGAGGCTTTGCCCAAATTCCGATTTCCGGGCGCTGGCAAAATACACTGTCTTCATAGTCTTCCCGATAAAAGCCAAGATGTTTCAGCCCGCTCACTGTCGCCTTCCAGCCTTTTCGAAGACAATAATCTTCCAGCGCACGCTGCCCCGCCTCGTAAGCGTAGCGCTTGCTCTGCGGGTTCGACGCCGTAGACGCTTCATGGCAGCGCCAGTGGTACAGCACCTTCGGCACATGCACAAACTGTCCGCCTGCCGCATACGCCCGCAGCATCAGATCGTAATCCTGCGCCCCGTCAAATCCGCTGCGCAGCTTTAATTCTTTCAAAAATGCCGTTTCGATCACCGTAAAATGACAGATATAATTGTTGGTCAAAAGCATTTCCCCGTCAAAATCCGGCTTGAAATTCGGCTCATAGAAGCGGCTCGCCGCTTTGTCGCATTTATCTTCATCGGAAAACAGCACAAGCTTTTGTTTTCCGCGCTTTTTTTCTTTTTCCAGACAATCCGCCATCTCCCAGAGTGCATTCGCAGTCAGCAGATCGTCGTGATCCAGCAGACCGACCGCGTCTCCCGCTGCAAGTTCAATTCCTGCGTTCGTATTGGCGGAAATTCCTTTGTTTTCGGAAAGGGTGCAGAGCACGATGCTCTGATCCTTCCATTCTGCAAGATTTGATGCATCTGCCGCTTCCCGCAGACAGATTCCGTTCTTTTTTGCCCAGGCCTGTACAGACTCTGCCGTGCCTCCCGCATCCGCTACAATCAGCTCCCAGTGCGGATACGACTGCCTCGACACGCTATTAAGCATCGCCTCCAGATGCTCTTTTTTCGTCCGGTATGCCGGAACGACGATACTGATGCGCAAGGAAGCAGAATGCTCCCGTTGGAACGAAAGTGTCTTTTCGTCCGGCTCCTGCCAGGTATAGACCTCCTGTTCCTGCCCAATCCGCTCTAACACCGCCCACACGGCATTTCTGATTCCGTTTTTCTGCAGATAATACCAGGTTTTTTTCAGATTGGATAGGGAAAAAACAGACATCCGTCGAACTCCTTTTCCTGCTACAGACGCCTGCGCGTGCCCAAGTGCCGGAAAACTCCGACACCGGGCACGCGCCGTGTCCTTTTGATTCGTGATATAAACCCTATGCCAGAGCGCATGCTGCATTTTTGCTGCAAAATACGCTGCTGGTGCTCCGGCTTTTTCTTTTACAGAATTGCCTTCAGGTCAGCGGTCAGCTTGTCAACCTTTGCCTGTGCATCCTCCCGGCTGGTTCCCTTTACGCCC
>ERZ1673738.5421-NODE-5421-length-11594-cov-7.184158_pt1 | contig 11594 bp, 9 predicted proteins | sample MGYA00580198_ERZ1673738 | MGnify/ENA primary metagenome ERZ1673738 (study PRJEB41218, sample SAMN15661784) | gut metagenome | host: Homo sapiens | place: Canada: London | collected 2015-08-20/2019-03-30 | study: EMG produced TPA metagenomics assembly of... | reverse complement strand
ACGCTGCTGGAATCCGGATCAGGAGGGACACGGCTGGCTGACTGTGATCAATCACCGCCGCGAAGCCGTGGAAACCGGCCTGACCTCCTCCCGCCGGATTCTTGCCGTCAACCGGACCGCCGGCGAAGCTGAAATCACGGGGACACGAATCAGGCTCGAACCGCTTCAGGCGGCGATTTTTGAAGTAAGTCTTGGCGCATAGTCTGCCGGATGAATTACCCCGATGCAAGGCATACGATGCATCGGGAAATTTCATCTGCGAACGAAACAGACTCCCGAAAGTAAAAACGGGGAATGTCACAGAACATGAGACGAAGCCCGCAGCAACGTAAAGCGTCTGCGCCGGATATATTTTTACTGCCGCAGCACGCCATAGACAAGAAAAATTGCTTTCCCGCGATATGAGACTTGATTTTCTGCGCAGACTGCGGTATTTTGTATGGTGAATTATCATTTGACAACGGAGTTTCCGCCACTGTGAGAAAGCCAGACAACGCACCTCGAAAACCGCGCATCAGCGATATTGCCGCCATGGCGGGAGTCAGCCGTATGACCGTCTCCCAGGCGCTCAATCCGCGTGCGGGTTCCGTCAGGGTTTCGCCGGAAACACGGGCGAAAATCCAGAAACTCGCACAGGAATTGAACTACCGCCCGAATCTGGCAGCGCGGCAGCTTGCAGGCGGCAACAGCAAGATCGTCGGATATATCCTTGATGCGCAAAGCACAGAAAACTGGATCTCCTGCATGGCGATGGTCGAGCAGATTCTCGGCGAAGCCGGATACCGGCTCCAGATCGGGGCGCAGCATGACAACTTCCGGGCAATTGAAGAACAAGTCGCCGACTTTCACGCCCGCAACGTGGACGGAATCATCTGCTGTTCCCATACTTATCTTGAATTCGGGGCAAAAATCGCACCGTTGTTCGAAAGTTTCCCCAACAAGGTATTCATCCATGAACCGGTCACTCCCGGAAGCGTCTCCTTTGTCGCGCAGGATCAGCGGGCAGGTATCCGCATGCTGGTTCAGCGGCTTATCTCGCGCGGATGCAGGGCGCCGTACCTGATCACGCCGGGCATCACGGACTGCGTGCATTACATCCGGATCAACGCATTCCTCGAAATCATGCGGGAGTACCGTTTCCGCCGTCCAGAACAGTATTCCTTCCAACTGGCTCCTCCGGGCGGCCTTGCCACGGAAACAGGCTGCGACTGGCTTCTCGACCGGCTTCTTCCGCTCCGTCCGGACGGGCTGATCGTTTACAGCGACATCATAGCAATCCGCCTGATCAATCTGCTGAAAAAACGCGGGCTGAAGGTTCCGCAGGATATTGCGGTCGCCAGTCACCGCCATACAAAATACGGGGAAGCCAATTCGCCCTCCGTCACGGGGCTGGATTACCACTTTGCCGAAGTCGGGCGGGACGCGGCGGAACTGCTCCTCAAGTTCATGCAGATGCCGAAAACGGAAGAACGCCCGGTCGTGGGAAAATATATTCAGCCCAGCCTGTTTTCCGGCGAGTCCGCGTAAAAAAACGCAACAGAGTTCTTACATGATCCTGACAGAAAAAGAGTTGCATTTGCAGGAAAACGGGATAATGTAATCACAGAATGATATAGCGGTAAATTCATGCAGCCGGAATTCGCAGAACCCAGGCGCCGGAGCAGCGGAAAAGTTCCAGACAGGATTTTTTTGGATTTTTTTCAAAAATATTCCGTCCGGCCTATTGACAAGGAGGACATTTTCGATTATAATTAAAACAAAGATATATCGGTAAATCAAAAAAAAGAAAAGTGACAGAATATTTCCCCCATAACATTAACACAGGAGAAAGAAGGAATTATGAACATCTACAGGAAGAACGGCAACTCTCGCAGCATTCACAAACGGAAAAAATATACCGGCATGTCTGATTTCACCCTGATAGAGCTCCTCGTCGTGATTGCGATCATCGCGATTCTGGCGGCGATGCTGCTGCCCGCTCTGAACAAGGCAAGAGAGAAAGCACGTGAAATCAGCTGTGTCAGCAATTTGAAACAGATCGGACTCGCAGCCAACTTATACAGACATGATTATGATGACTGGATGCTTGCAAATGCTTATTCTTGGGCTACAATAAATGAAACAATCTGGCCTATTCGCATGCGGAGGCTGGGATATATCAATGACCCTGATCTTTTTGGCTGTCCCAGTGAGAAGATTAAGCCTGTTATCAAATACACAGAGGAAGATGGCTACTTTGAAAAGTGTTATAAGACAACAAGCTATGGAGTAAACTACCTGACCGTAGGAAGCATGGAAGATGCAGCAGTCAACAACTATGATAATATAGAGTATCCCGTCAAAGGAGTCACTTTGGAAAAGCATAAAGCCAATAGCAACACCATCATTTATGGAGATTCCCGGCCTCTGCTTGATGAACAGGGAAATAATTCTCCCTACGCCCCTAGCAGAGACGGCGCCACCCTTATTGCAGGAAAAGGAAAGGATTCTCACCTCATCTATCCCAATAAAACCGGAACAGCATGGTATGCTTCTCCTTATCTGCGACATTCCAACCGTGCAAACTTCTCATTCTTTGACGGTCATGCGGGCACTTTGAACAGGCAGCAACTGATAGATGCAAAAAAATACTGGGCACCCCTGCAAAAAAAGCAAAAAGGAGCTTTTTACGCGCCAGATGAAATGCCTTCAAGTTGGTAATTACTTTTTTAACAATCGGCTTTGATATTTATCACAGACTGAGAAACAAAACCCCAAATTTTTTTTCCTGTTGTCTCAGTACTACTTCAAGTCTGATCCCGAAGGAATTAATGAGAGGCAACAGCTGAAATCATAGGATAAAGTCTTTCCGGTATTATCACAAAAAACAGCGTGAAACTCATCTGTATGGAAGAAATACCGGAAGACTCCCAGATCGCAACTGCGGAATATCGTAAATATAATTCAGAAAGACAAAAAACATTGACAGAAAAGGAGAAAAATTGAAAAAAGAAAATTCCTTGTTTTATTACTATTCATGGCAGTATGTGCCTGATGTCATGATCCCGAATATTTTTGCGGAATTCAAGGCGAACGGAGTGGAACATCTTGTATTCAGCCACATCTGGGCGACAAGGCTTCTGCGGGAACCCTCATTCTTCGCACCCCTGATGACAATGGCGCGGAAAGCCGGAATCCGGCTGGGAGCCGTTCACGCGCCGTGGGGCGCGGCATTCGATCTGAACTGCTCCGATACGGCGCGGCGGAAAGGTCTGATCGAAGACCACAAAACCGCAATGGCGTATGCCGCCGACGCCGGATGCAGAACCTACACGATCCATGTCGGCGCCTACAGCTGGGTCATGGAGCATGTACCGATGCCGCGTCTGCGCGAACTCGCCCTTGACACGCTGGACAAACTGCTGCCGGAAGCGGAAAGACTCGGACTTGTAATCGCCGTGGAAAACAGCTATGAACCGCCGAACAGCGCATCGGAAGTCGTCGGGCTCATTTCAAAATTCGACTCCCCGCATATCGGATGCTGCTTCGATACCGGCCATGCCTGCCTGATGTCACCGTTTCCCGGCAAGGAACGCTCGAAATATTTTGATGAAATCAATGATGCATGGTGGGAGGGGCTTGTGGAAACGGCGGATTCCTTTGAGAAGATGAAACCTTACATCGTCACATCGCATATCCATGACAACGACGGTTACAGCGATGCGCATGAACTGCCGGGGCGCGGGCGGATCGACTGGAAACGGCAGATTGAAAACCTGCGCTCCTGTCCGCGCCTGATCTCGCTCCAGACCGAAGTCCGTACAATTCCCGGCAATCTGCCGGTGAAAACGCTCGCGGAAACATTCCGCGCCATTCTGAACTGAAACCTTGACAACTTTCCGGAGAAAAAACAAATGAAACTGCTTTTGCCGATCCTCCTTTCCGCGATCACCCTGCACGGAAACGAACTGATGAATTATCAACGGGTCAAAAACCAGCCTGCAAAAAATCTGATTCAGGATGCAGGTTTCGAGGAAAAATCGTCGTGCTGGAAAAATCTGAACGCAGGCGGCTGGAAGATCGTATCCGGCGCAGGACGCAACGGTTCTTCAGGACTTGTCAACACCCGCAAAAATCCCAATGATTACGTCCTGCTGACTCAGCAGTTCGACCTGAAACCGGATACCGCGTATGTGTTCGGGGGCTGGATCAGGACGGAAAAACTTTCAGGGCGTGGCGCGTCGCTCTGCATCGAATGGAGCAACGCGCGAACCGGCAAGTGGCTCGGCGGAAGCTATCTCGGAGATGTCTCCGGCACCAGCGACTGGCAGGAGATCAAGGGAAAATTCGTCATGAAGAATTATCCCGATCCGGTCAAATGCCAGATCTCCTGCCTTGTCAGAAAAGGCAGTCGCGGATATGTCGCGTTCGACGATGTCTATATCCGGCCCGATGCGGCGGAATGGAGCGCCGCGATTCTCCATCCGATTCAGGAGACCCTTTCCACAAAGGATCATTCCCTTGAACTCGCCAGTTTCATCTCCGGAGAGTTCCGCTACAAAAAGACGGAAAAGCCGCGTTATCTCTGCAAAGTCGAAATCTCCGATGGAGAAAAAACTCTCCTGAACAGGAATTACCCGGTGGAGAAGAACCGGATTATCGTGAATTTCAAACCAATGTCCGCGGGTGAAAAACAGATGAAGCTGACTCTGCTTGATGAAGCCAACCGGATGCTCCTTGCGGAAAAAGAACTCACTTTCCGCGTTGTCCCGGAAAGCGAACTCATGAAGCAAACCGTCAGAATTGACCGGCACGGGCGTACTCTGGTCGACGGGAAACCGTTCCTGCCGGTCGGCATCTATATGAGCGGGCTGACGAAAGCGCAGATCGACACCGTCGCGGAAGCCGGTTTCAACACCGTTCTGCCGTATCAAAGCCCCAATCTCGGATTCAATGGCAGGAAGGGCCCTGCCGCCATCCGCGAAGTGCTGGACTACTGTCATGCAAAAAAGATCAAAGTCATTTTCAGCATCAAGGACGCCATGCCGAAAGGCGCGACCAACATGTCGCTCGAAACATGGAACGGAATCACGGGAGACGTTGCGATCAGCAATGCGATTGTCGAAACGTTCAAGGATCATCCCGCACTGCTCGCATGGTATGTCTGCGACGAAATCCAGCCGACCTACATCGAACCTCTTACTGCTTTGCGCCGCCGCATCAACCGCATGGACCCGAATCACCCGACCTTTGCCGTGTATTATCAGTTCAACTCCTACGAACGCTATCTCGGAGGACAGGACATCTTCGGAATCGATCCCTATCCGGTTGCAACCGCCGAAACGCGGGACCAGCAGGCAGTCATGAATCAGCTTCTGGGAGCTTTGAAAGTACAGCGTCTCGCATCCGGCGGAGGAATCGCCTGCTGGGCAGCGCCGCAATACATGAACTGGGGGGTCTGGCAGCCGGACGGCAAAAAGGATCCCGCGGTTTATTACAGGAAATACCGGTTCCCGACACAGGGAGAACTGTATGCAATGATTGCGATGGAAATGATCCACGGAATCCGCGGGTTCGTCGGCTACTCTTACAGCTCCCTGTTCTACGGGCCGGATAAACAGCAGTTTGCCAAGACGTGGCCGCTCATAAAACAGGCGGTCGCGTTCCAGCATCTGATGGCGCCTTTCCTGCTGTCCACGGAAAAAGCGCCGGATTTCCGGCTCAAGGTAACAAAAGGCAAGGTTTACGCGCAGAGTTACCGGACGGAGGACGGAAGAACAGCCCTGCTTGTGTCCTGTGTCGGGCCGGGTGAAAGCGAGGCGGAAATCAGCTTTGAAGAAAAGGCGCCGGATTTCACTGCACATCATGGTTCTTTCCGTAAAAACGGTGCGAACACATGGCTGTTCCGCGGCAGGGATATCTGTTCCGGCATGCTTTATTCGGAGAAAAGCGGGCAGTTACAGTAAGTCACAACCATGAGTTCCCGGAGGCGGCAGGAAGTTCCGCCGCCTTTCGGAGACCACGGGTTATTTTACCAGATAAGCCCCGCCGCGCCATTCTTTTTCAAGGACATTGTAAAGTTCAGTGCAATGCCCTGTGGCTTCAAAAGCTTCTTTGACCTTGAAATATTCCGCATCAAGAATTCCCGCGAGGATCAGGCGGGTTCCCGGTTTGCAGAACGAGAGCAGCTTTTCCTTTCCGGCGAGCAGGGCGGAGGAAAGAATATTCGCGGCGACAATGTCATACCTCGTATCGCTTTCATACTCCATCAGGGAAGCGGCGGCAATGGAAAGCTCCTGATCGGCAATTCCGTTTTTCTGCGCGTTTTCACGGGCGACGCCAACCGTATCGGGATCAATATCAAACGCATCGACGCGCGTACATCCGAGTTTGCGCGCCGCGATTGCGAGAATTCCGGAACCGGAACCGGCATCCAGCATGGCAATCTCTTTCTGCCCTTTCCCCCGCAACTCCGAAATGAATCTGTCAATCGAGGCAAGACACGATTTCGTCGTCGCATGCTGCCCTGTCCCGAAACTCATGCCGGGGTCCAGTTTGATCAGAACCTGTCCGGGTTTCGGCTCAAAATGCTCCCATGTCGGTGTAATCGCAAGCGTGTCGGAAATGACAAGCGGCTTGAAATGAATTTTCCAGACTTCCGCCCAGTCTTCTTTTTTCAGTTTCGTGCAGGAAAAATCGGTGAAACGAATACCGAAAGAGTTGAATTCCTCCTCTTTTGCCATCAGCGTATTCATCGCATCGACAGAGTCTTTCTCATTTGAAAAATAGAGTGTATGTTTGATCTCTTTCGTTTCCTCGTCCTTCCAGGAACTGAAATCATACCCGAGCGCGGAAAGCAGTTCCGGGGATGCATCTTTGAATTCGGAGCGGTCCGTCATGACACAGCAGTAAATAATATCGTTCATTTGCAAGCCTTTTCCATATTGTTGAGGTGGGATAGATTACATTGCGAAGAAGGATAAGTCAAGAAAAAAACTTATTTTTCTCCAAAATGACTTGCTTTTTATAAAGAGACGATTATATTTACCCCCATGCTTTCCAAAAGCAGATTTGACGGCGTGGTGCTCGAACGGCTAAGGGAGCGGTTTGCAAAACCGTATGTAGTGGGTTCAACTCCCACCCACGCCTCCAATTCCAATTTGCCTGGGATATTCCATTGATATACTTTTTCACCGGAGCGTTACGGCGTAAAGATGCGGAATCAGGAAAGATCGTCTGCCGCCTGTTTTCTCAGATTTGCATTGATTTTTTCAAACACGGTGATAAACTGATCCTGTCCGGCGGCGGGGATATCGCGAAGCAGATTCTCCATCATGGAGTTCCAGAAGCGGATATGGCTTTCAAGGCAGCGCCGCCCTTTCAAAGTCAGGCGGATCGTGACGGCGCGCCGGTCATCCGCCGCCGCAGTACGTTTCAGAAGTCCCTGCTTCACCATCAGATCAATCGTAATCGAAACCGTACTCGGAGTCAACTTCAATTCCGCGGCAAGATCCTTCTGTCTGACCCCGTCCGGATTTTTCGCTGACACCCGGAGCAGTTTCAATTGAGGCAGAGTGACAGAAGTGATATCCCGCCCGCCGGAATTATAACGGATCGCGCGGACGGAATCAAGCAGTTCGAGAATATTTTTCCCGATCATTTCCGCATTCGTCAAAGCCATACCGGCATTTCCCCTGTTTTCTTTCATCAATATACAGCCGTAAGCGGAAACAGTCAATCTCCGTACGCAAAAGTAATTTCTGTTTATCTTGCCTTGAGCATTGCAGGATGCGGAGTTCTCACCGTAACGCCGTCCGGCGAAGCCGTGCTCTGCCCGCGGTTGATGTCAATCCAGTGCCTCGGAGTCCACAGCCATTGTTCAGGCTCCCGCCGGATCAAGGACTCCAGCGCGGAAATGCATTTCTGTGTCAGTTCCTGAATGTCCCGCTGCTTGTCGCCGGTCGGAACATAAGTAATGGGAGCGCCACAGACAACTTCAAACCTGAACTCGTCTCCGGGAACGCGCCGCGTCACCTCCGGGACAATCGGAATTCCCGTTTTCAAATGCAGAAGCGCCGGCGTCTTGTGAACTTTCGCCGGATGCCCGAAGAAAGAACATTCGACTCCCTCTCCCGCTCCCGCGTGCTGGTCGATCAGAATCGCCAGATTCTCCTTCTGCGCGACGGCACGCAGCATTGGACGCAGTCCCAGCCGTTTATCGACCGCCGTATGCATCGCGCCGGTACGGTTCTGAAGAATCAGTCTGCCGATATACGGGTTGTCAAATCCGCGCATCATCGAGGTCATTGCGCGTCCGGCTTTCTCGGCAATCGCACTTCCGGCAATCTCCCAGTTCCCATAGTGCGCGGTGATCAGAATCATCTGCGGCGCCGGTTCTCCGTCCCGTGAAAGAAAGAACCGGCATCCTTCGGGATCCCCCGTGACGGCAATCCGTTCCGGAACATACAACTGCCGCGCCTTGACAACCTCAATCAGCAGACGGCTGAACTGTTCATATGAACTTCTCGCCATTTTTTCCGCCTCTGCCCGGTTCCCGGCAATTCCTGAATGCAGGATATGCTGGATTGTCCGTTTTCTGTGCCGGGCGTCCAGCAGGAACAGGATGGAGAACAGGATTCTGCCCAAACGGTATCCCGCCTTCAAAGACAGACTGCCGATCAAAGTATAAAGAAAATAAAATCCGGAGAATTCCAAACCGAGCAGCCATTGCGGTTTGCATCTTTTCGAGTGTGCCATTGACCTTGCTCCATGTAAAAAAATCCGTGGCCGATCAGGTTTCCCGAAAACGTGACAGGAGGCGGATAAAACACTTTTCGCAGATACATTTTCTGTATCTGTACTGATTATTAGAACATCTAACAATTTGATTATTGAACTAAATTACCGTATATTTTTTATTTTTCAAGGATAAAAGATTTTTTTCCGCTGAAATTATAATAAAAAAAGGCAGCCGGGCATGACTGCCGGCTTCCGGAACGGAGCTTCCTCTTTCGCACTTATACTTCCCCGGATTCCAGCTTTTCCGGTTCCGGAAGCCATGCCGCTCCGCCTGCACTCTTTTTTCATTCTTTTTTAAGAACACCCCCTTGACAAATGAAAAATTCTGTTGATAATAAAAACCAAAAGAAGCCAATTGGGTATCTAAAAAAGAGAGAAAAATCATAATGGAATTTTCAGAACAGATGCGGACTGCATTCGGCGGGCTTGATGCCGTTTTTGATGTTCGGCATGATTGCCATACATACCGGCAATATTCTTTATGCCGATATACTAGAATTCGGTTAACATATTTTACATTGACTGAACTTCTAACAGTTATAGCAATCATTGCCATTCTCGCTGGAATGCTCTTGCCGGCACTGAACTCTGTACGGGCACAGGCTTCATTATGTATTTCCAACCTGAAACAAATTACAATGTCTGCAAATATGTATCATAATGATCACAACGGATATTATATCCCATACAATATGGGAGACGGCACTCTGTTTTCCTATCACCTTCTGACAAACTATATGAATGTAAAAAATCATAAAATTCTACACTGCCCGCTGAAAAAGATCAAGATGAAAATGACAAAGATTTATTGCAATACTTACGGCGTCAACGTATTTTGTATTTCAGGCAGTTATTTTATCACCGGGGAACGCCCTGTCAACTGGCAAGAAATCCCAGCAAAAGAAACTCAGGTGGCACGTCCCTCGGCAACTATTTATTTCATGGATTCCTATAACAACACGGATCCTGAAATAGGAATATCGGAATTACGCCCATATACCGCTGTAAGTGGAGGAATTGCTCATGCACCTCATGACAGGAGCAGCAATATTGCGTGGTGTGATGGTTCCGTCCGGGCGGTCAAGGCATATTCAGAATTCGGCTGTTATGATATTCTTGGAAACCTGAATGGGGTTTCCAGGATTGGAAACGGCAATTACTGGGATAGAAGCGCAATCAGAAATGGCAATCTCTGACTGTGAATGGTAAAAGGTTGTTGATATATGGAAGAAAAAAACGATGCGGTTATAACAGTATCAGATATGCCAGAGATTAAAGAAGCAGAAGATGCCTTTTGCAATATAACACTTATTCAATGGAATTTGCACATTGGAATAGATATGACAGGAAGGTATAATCTGAAAAGGCAGGCAGAGGTTTTGAATGAACTTGATGCAGATGTTATTGCTCTGAATGAAGTTGACAGAAACTGTATCCGGACAGGTTTTTCCGATATGACAAAGGAGTTGGGAATTCTTACAGGAATGATGTTCACCCAATTCTGTGCAGCAAGAGTTCTCCCCCCGGATGGGTTATATGGAAACGCTGTTCTTTCCCGCTACAAAATGGATCTGATCGGTGCCTGGTTAATTCCTGCCACCAGAGATGAAAGCAGGGGCATGACATTAGTGAAAATACATGCCCCGAACCCATTTTATCTGGCATTAACCCACTTGAATTTCAGAGATACACCTGAAGAAAACCTTATCAGAACAGAAGCTGTTCTGAAAATTGATGAACTAATCCATAAATATTGTCCGGAAGATTTCCCTGCAATTCTTGTTGGTGATTTTAATTGCCTTCCTGAAAGTGATCCAGTCAATAAATTAATGGAATTGGGTTGGAATGCAGAAAAAATGCTTCCAACCTTCCCATCACCATCACCTGTTGCATCTATTGATCACATATTTAATAAAAATCACCGGATAGAAGTATGGGACAGAATTCCTGTTGATGAAAGAATTGCCTCGGACCATATTCCTGTTGTCAACAAATTAAAAATATATCATCATAAAAGAGAAAGGTAAATCATACTATGAAGCTCAGGCATTTATTAACAACACTGTTTCTTGCAGAAAGTACATGGAGTATATATGCAGCTCCGAAAATTGAAGAAATTACAGCTGCGCGCATTTTTGCAATAAACTATACACAGAGTCAGGAAACTGTAAAAGCACAGTTTGCAAAAGGCAATCCGGGAGGAACGCTTATTCCATCAAATTTTCCTGTACGCTTTGATTTTGATCCACTGTCAACAACAAACTATGGGCTGTTAGCAGGAAAAGACCGGGCTGGAGTCCGGTATAATGCGACAGGAAATTTTCCCGTTTCCGGAGGAACCGTCGAAATGACAATAAAGAACTGCAACTGGGAATACAATTCAAAAACAACCCATATGTTCATGAGTACCATTGCCAGGGATTTGACAATGTACATTTATAAACACAGTAATGACGGGATTGGTGTTTATGTCAGAAATAATCTTACGAAGAAATCTCTGTTCCTGCGAACCATGCCAAAGGATTGGAAAATTAACAGTATTCACCATCTTGCATATACTTGGGATGGAACAGGAAATTCGGTACTTTACTTGGATGGACTTATGGTTCAGAAAGGATTTATTGTCTTTCCGGAAAGTCCGGTCAAATATTTTGATGTCGGTTCTACCGGCAGATTTGGAGCCAATGGAAATACAGCCATTGGTCATTTGCGGCTCTATAACCGGGCTCTTACGGATAAAGAAATCATCGTTACAGCAGGAGAACTGCGCCTCTCCCCTAGGTTGGACAACTTTTATGAAAAGATTGGTGTAAAGA
>ERZ1673738.5411-NODE-5411-length-11614-cov-15.550999_pt1 | contig 11614 bp, 10 predicted proteins | sample MGYA00580198_ERZ1673738 | MGnify/ENA primary metagenome ERZ1673738 (study PRJEB41218, sample SAMN15661784) | gut metagenome | host: Homo sapiens | place: Canada: London | collected 2015-08-20/2019-03-30 | study: EMG produced TPA metagenomics assembly of... | reverse complement strand
TCAACCCGGCCAACAAGGCTCAGGGCAAGAACCCGTTCACTCTGACCTCCAAGGCTGTGGACAACGAGAAGTATCAGGCACTGCTGGCAAACGAGACCCGTTACAGCCGCCTGACTCGTGCATTCCCCGATCGTGCAAAGACCCTGTTCGAGCGCAACCAGCAGGTTGCAAACGACCGTTACGAGCACCTGACTCGCCTGGTCGATCTGTACAAGTAATCTTTCTGCCGGACTGCCTGCTCAAAGCTTTTGCAGCGGCCCCTCAGTCCGAAAGGCGGCGGCTCCGTACTGGCGGTTACTGCGCAACGCAGCAGTGCGAAACTGTGAACCTCTGAGCACAAACGGCATTTGATTTTGAGTACAAACTCGAGCACGCTTTGTTCGTCGCAAAGCATCTGATTTCAAACCATCCGCCCGCACGCTGTACGCGAACAGGGTGCAGGGCAGGATGTCTGAAATACCAAAGCGCCCGCGAGGGTCCTTGAAAGCACACCCCGCGTGTGTCAGGAGCATAAGGTCTGCTTGCAGATACCTTGTTCCGCCTGCTGCATAAGACCTGTGAAAACAGGCATCTTGCCGCAGTAAAAACAATTGCGTTTTTAGCGCCCCATCCACTGGCAACAGTGAATGGGGCGTATTTTTGTGCGCGAATGCGATAAAAATGTGAAAAATAGTGTGCAAGACGCTTTTTACAGTTTTTTCATAGCTTCTTCATGAAATCAAATGTGAAACCTGTTATACTGCTGTCATAAGGAACCGGGGCCGCAACCGATTCCTTGTACATGATTCCTCCTCACCAAGGCAATATCCAAAAACAGAACGCCTTTTCCAGTGTACCGCAAGCGCTGGAAAGGGCGTTTTGCTTTTTGGTACAGGATTTCCGTTTTATAATTCGGCGCTTTTAGGGTTGACCCTGCTTTTTTACGGCGCTATAATAAATCTGTAAGTTAAGTTTTTTAGCAGCCCCAGGAGGTGAACGCAGAACAATGGACCCGGATCATAGTCGAAGACGATGGAACGATGCGGCAGATCGGATAACAAAAACAGCTGCGTTCGCCTTTTTGGGCCGGAACCCCGTGTAAGCGGAAGCTTCCGGAGCAAAAGGGCGCGGCTTTGTGCGCATGATCCGTGCTTTTACGCGCGGCAGTGCACCAGAGCGGCGCTTTTGTGATGCGGTTTGCTGCATCCTCCCCAGCCTTGGAACACGAGAGGAGGAGCAAACATGGAAGAAAAGAAAAAAGCGGTTCCGGAGGGGGAAGCATCCCTCCCGGTGCAGGAGCTGCCCGCGGATATCCCTGCGGAAGTGCGCCAGAAGCTGGCCGAAGACCTGAACGAAGAGGCCACCGAAGACCTCAAGCAGGACATCCGGGAGGCGGAAAAAGAGGAGGCCAACGACGAAGAGGTCAAGGCTGACCCCGAGATGCTGACCAAGAGCCGCCTGCTCAAGCTGCTGGTGAAAAAGCAGTACGTCAAGCTGCGCGAAGTGACGGAGGAAGAGCAGCCCGCCGACCTGGCAGAACTGCTGGAAGAGCTGGATGAGAACAACCGTCTGGTGGTGTTCCGCCTGCTGAAAAAAGAGGTGGCGACCGAGGCGTTCGCCTATATGTCCGATGAGGCCCGTGACGATCTGGTCAACGCCTTCTCGGATGTGGAACTGGTCAGCGCCATTGAGGAGATGAGCCTGGACGATGCCGCGGACCTGCTGGAAGATATGCCGGCCGGCGTGGTCAAGCGGGTGCTGGAGAAATCCTCCAAGCAGACCCGTGAGAGCCTGAACAAGCTGCTGAACTACCCCGAGAGCTCTGCCGGCAGCCTGATGACGCCGGAATATGTCCGCCTGCGCAAGGATATGACCGTGAACGACGCTTTTGAAGCCATCCGCACCCAGGGCGAGAGCGCCGAGACCGTTTACACCTGCTATGTCGTCGAGCGGAACCGTCTGCTGGGCGTTGTGTCTGCCCGCAGCCTGCTGCTGGCAGAACCCAAAACCCCGGTGACCGAGATCATGGACGACAACGTGGTCACGGTGAAAGTCACGGATGACCAGGAGTATGTGGCCCGTGAGATGCAGCGCTACGACTTTACCGCCATGCCTGTTCTGGACAACGAGGGCATGTTCGTGGGTATCATCACCATCGACGATGCAATCGACGTTCTGACCGACGAGAGCACCGAGGATATGCAGAAGATGGCCGCCATTCTGCCGGATGACGATGCCACCACCTACTTTGGCACCAGCGTATGGACCCACGCCAAGCAGCGCATTCCCTGGCTGCTGATCCTGATGCTGTCGGCCACCTTCACCGGCATGGTCACCACCCATTACGAGGAAGCCTTTGTGAGCCTGCCCCTGCTGGTCTCCTTCATGCCCATGCTGATGGATACCGCCGGCAACTGCGGCAACCAGATCAGCACCCTGATGGTCCGCGGACTGGCGCTGGGCGAAGTGGAGCCCAGCGATTTTCTCCGTGTGCTGGGCAAGGAGATGCGTGTTTCCGCCATTGTGGGCGCCGTGCTGGGCCTCGTGAACGGCCTGCGCATCTACCTGATGTACACGTTCCTGTACGCCGGGCAGTACGAGAATGTCCTTGGCTATGCCGTTGTGGTCAGCGTGTCGCTGTTCTTCAGCGTCATCCTGGCAAAGCTGGTGGGTGGTATGCTGCCGCTGGCCGCCAAGAAGCTGGGTGCTGACCCGGCCATTATGGCAACGCCGTTCATCACCACCATCGTGGATGCGTGCAGTTTGATCCTGTATTTCCAGATCGCACAGCTGGTGTTCAAGAATATGATGTGATTCTCAAAAAGAAGCTTCGGTGGGTTTCATCGAAGCTTCTTTTTTTGGTAAAACCGGAGTTTTCCCTCTCTTTTCAACAGGACGTTTTTGCTTCTCTTCCCTGTGGAAAACTGCCGCCTCAAAAATTCCAGATTGGAGAGGCTGAAAACACCCCGGTGCGGAAAGCCTCGAAAAATAAATTTTTGCCCTCGACTTTCTTTTGGAAAAAAGAAAAAATCCCTCCATTTCTCCCCAAAAGCTTCCAGCATCCGCCCGGAAGAATACAACAGGTATAACGGAATGCTTCCAAAACGGTGGAAAACTCGGTGGAAAAAGTGGAAAACACTGTGGGAAACCCCGCTTCTTTTTCACAAATCCAGTGGAAAACCCAGTGGAAAAAGTTAAAAGATGATTCCAGTGGGGATAAAACGCGGGAAAGAAACGGGCGGCGGGGCCATTCTCTGCCGCAAACTCTCACAGGGATTTTCTTGAATGGCGTGGGCAAACATGATACAATGGTGTGCAGAAAGGCTCTCAGAAAACGGGCCGCAAAATTTAAAACACGGAGGCGTTTGCCTATGAACTGGATCACCAAGCTGGAGCGGAAATTTGGCCGCTATTGCATCCCCAACCTGATCTCCATTCTGATCGGAGGTCAGATCCTGGTCTATGCAGTGGAGCTGTTTGTCAACCAGTATATTTCGTTCTACCTCAATCTGGACCGTGGCGCTCTGCTGGCGGGCCAGATCTGGCGGGTCATCACGTTTATGTTTGTGCCGTTCTCGGGCGGCGGGCCGCTGAGCGTGGTTTTGGGCATCTACTTCACCTGGTTCATTGGCACGGCACTGGAAAAAGAGTGGGGCGATTTCCGCTTTAACCTCTATCTCCTGCTGGGGATGCTGGGGGCGGTGCTGGCCTGCCTGTGCACGGGTTGGGCAGACACCTACTGTCTCTCCCTCTCTCTCCTGCTGGCCTTTGCCATGCTCTACCCGGAGGTGCAGGTGCTGCTCTTTTTTGTCATCCCGGTGCGGGTGAAGTATTTTGGCCTGTTCGCGGCGGCGCTCTGGGGGTTCAGCTTCCTGACGGCTACCCCGCTGGGCAAGCTGAATTATCTGCTCTGCATGGTGGGCTTTGCGGCGTTCTTTGGCCCGCAGGCTGCCCGCAGTGTCCGGGCATGGATCCGCCGGGAGCAGTGGAAGAGGAAAAACAGACGATGATGATCGACCGGATCGAGGGCAATGCGGAGCTGAAAAAGAGCGTCCGCATGATGCTGGACAGCCGCCGGATGACCCACAGCCTCCTGCTGGTGGGCGAAGAGGGGCTGGGCGCGGGCTTTGCGGCCCGCTGCGTGGCGGCCGATTACCTCTACCCCGCAGGCGGAGCGCCTGCCGAGGCCCTGCTGCGGGGCGAGTGCTGCCGCGCCGTGGGCAAGCCCGGCGACCGTGACAGCGGCCGGGTGGAGACGGGCATCGTCCGGGAGGCTATTTCCATTACGGGCATGGGCTCCGGCGGGCGGTATCTCGTCAGCCAGGTCAAGGCCATGCGGACCGAGATCTTCAACACCAGCCTCTCGGCGGAAGGCCGTGCCGTCCTGCTCTACCATGTGGAGCGGATGAATGAGGAATCGGCCAACGCCCTGCTCAAGGTGATGGAGGAGCCGCCCGAGGGCGTGCTTTTTATCATGACGGCAGATTCGCTGGCAGGCGTGCTGCCCACCATCCGGAGCCGCTGCATCAGCTTTGCGGTGGCCCCGGTCTCCCCGGAGGCCTGTGCCCGCTACTGCACCGCGCGGGGCGTGGAGAAAAAGGACGCCGCCCTCTACAGCGAGCTGTTTGACGGCCACATTGGCACGGTGCTTGCGGCGGCCCGGGACGAAGACCGCCGGGCCCTGGTGGAGCAGGCGCTGACCCTGGCAAAGGCCGCACAGGCCCGGGACAGCTATGCCGCCGCCGTGCTGCTGGCGGGATACGAAAAAGACAAGGCTGGTGCCACCGCCCTGCTGGCCGATTTCCGGGCCGCCGCGGCCGCCGGCGTGCAGGGCAGCAAACATTCCCCGGTGCAGGGCGAAACGGCCCGTAAGGCCCTTGGATTGGCGGATACGGCCATCTGGCATCTGTCCACGCAGGGAAACCCCAAGATCACGCTGTCGGTGCTGGCCGCAAAGTTCCGGACGCTCTGAAAAATCAAAAAAGCTGCCGCGTTTTTCTGCGGCAGCTTTTGCTGTATCAAAGAAATTATCTTCTGCGGGTCTTGCGGCGGCGGCTGAGGTTCAGCGAGCCTCCACCCATGACCATGGTGGCGAAGCTGAGGACGGCTAAGATGAGGATGAGGGCCGCCAGAAGCTCCAGCGTGGTTTTGAGGTCGGTGCGAAAGTCCGAGATATATTCCTGATGGGTCACGAGGTCCACGGTGCCGATTTCGTAGCCGTCCAGATAGACGGTGGCACTGCCGATGACGGCGTTGTCTTTCACGGTGGCGGAGACGCTTTCCGGCACCTCGAACGAATAAGTGATCGGATCGTCCGCGTGGCCGTAGCCGCTGACAGGCTCGGCGGCGTAGAGCTCCACGGCTTCCTCACTGCGGCACTTGGTCAGGGGCACCGTGGTCAGCACCGTCTGGGTGTCGGTCAGCTGGCGGTCTGAGAAGCTGGCAAAAGCCCAATCGAGGATCTCCGCGCACTCGCGGTAGATGTTATCGAGGTCAGAGCCCAGGACGACGAGGCCATAGGTGTGGCCGTCTTTCTCCGCAAAGGTGACAAAGCAGCGGCCCGCCAGCGTGGTGAAGCCGGTCTTCATGCCACGGATGTAATCGCGGTAATAGGCGTACTCCGGGTTGAGCATGAGGTTGGTGGAGGTAATGGCCCGCTCGTTCTGGTGCAGGTTGGTGGCGGGCAGGGTGTAGCTCTGGGTGTTGGCCACCTGCATGTAGGTCTCGTTGGCGTAGCAGGCGGAAGCGATCTTGGCCAGGTCTTCCGCCGTAGAGACATTGCCGTAATCATACAGGCCGTGCACGCAGGTAAAGCTGGTGCCGGTGCAGCCCAGTTCCTGTGCTTTCTGGTTCATCATGGAGACAAAGGCGGGCAGGTTGCCGCCGGAGACATCGCTGGCGATGACGCTGGCCGCGTCGTTGGCGCTGGCCACCAGCAGGCCGTACAGCAGGTCAATGCGGCGCACCGTCTCCCCGATGCGGAGGTTCATGGTGCTGCCGTTGGCGTTCTGGATGTCCTTGAACTCCTGCGTCAGGCTGGTGGGAATGGTGATCTCCTCGTTCAGGTCCTTGCCGCTCTCCAAAAAGAGCAGGGCCGTCATCATTTTGGTCAGGCTGGCAATGTAGCGGGACTGCCCGGCGTTCTGGTCCAGGATGGGCTTGCCCGTGTCCAGATTGAACAGGTAGACCGACTCGGTATCGCTCACGGTCTGGATGGGCATATCGTAGGTGGCAAAGCCCGCCAGCGAGGCCGAGACGGCCAGCACAAGGGTCAGGGCCAGCGCGGCGGCCCGGCGGAACAGTGATGTGGTTTGCATGAGCATATCCTCCCAAAGAATCAGATCATCCCAGCAGGTTCTGCCAGAACGAGAAGAGCGAGTGCTTTTTGGTTTCGGGGGCCGCCGCCTTGGGCTGCAGGTCGGGGTTTGAGAATGCCCAGTCGAACAGCTCGGCGGCTTCCCGGAAGATATTCTGGCTGTTGGAGCCTAAGATGACGAGGCCGTAAGTCCGGCCGTTCTGGCTGGCAAAGGTGACAAAGCAGCGGCCCGCCTGGGTGGTGAAGCCGGTCTTCATCCCCTGTGCGTAGCCGCGGTAGTACGCACTGCCCGGCTTGAGCAGCCGGTTGGTGGAGGAGATGTTCCGGGCCGGGTGGAGATTGGTGGCCGGCAGGGTGTAGCTCACCGTGTTGGCTACCTGCATGTAAGTACCGTTGGCGTGGCAGGCCAGCGCGATCTTTGCCATATCCCGGGCGGTAGAGTAGTTGTTGTGATCGTATAGGCCGTGGGGGCAGGTAAAGTGGGTGTTGGTACAGCCCAGCTGGCTGGCCCGGGCGTTCATCCGGGCGGCAAAGGCGGCCAGGTCTCCCCCGGCGGCGTCGCTGGCCAGCACGCTGGCCGCGTCGTTGGCGCTGGGCACCAGCATGGCGTAGAGCATGTCGAGGCGGCGGACGCTCTCCCCGGCCTGCAGGCCGATGGTGTGGCCCCGGTTGGCCCGGATGGCTTGGAACTCCGGTGTCAGGCTGTCCGGGATGGGGATGCTCTCGTTCAGGTCGGCCCCGCTTTCCAGTACCAGCAGGGCGGTCATCATCTTGGTCAGGCTGGCAATGGGCCGCACCTGATCCGGGTTCTGCTCTACAAGGGCCTCCCCCGTGCTGGCGTCAAACAGATAGACCGCCTCCGCGTCATAGGCTGTCTGGATGGGCATGGCGTAGGCGGCGGCAAAGCCGGGCAGGGCCAGCGCCGCGGTCAGGGCAAGGGTGAGCACCAGCGCCGCCGCCCGGCAAAAAAGGGAATGCTTGTGCATGGGAAAAAACTCCTCCGGAAGTTTTCAGCTTCCTCTTGAACTGTAACTGATAAAAGAATACCATAAATGAAGAAAAAGAGAAAGGTGGTTTTTCACAATGATCCTATCCTTTGGTGGAAAAAGCCCCCAGGACGAGGGGGCGGCCTTTGTGGCGGACAACGCCACCGTGCAGGGCGACGTGCTCCTCAAGCCGGGCACGACGGTCTGGTACGGGGCTGTGCTCCGGGGCGACAGCGGCACCCTGACGATTGGCGAGAACACCAACATCCAGGACAATGCCGTCCTCCACTGCGACGCGGGCGGGAAAGTGCTGCTGGGCAGGAACGTCACCGTGGGCCACTGCGCGCTGGTGCACGGCTGCACCGTGGGCGATGACAGCCTCATCGGGATGCACGCCACCCTGCTCAACCACAGCGTGGTGGGCAAGCGGTGCATCATCGGGGCCGGGGCGCTGGTGCCGGAGGGCATGGTCATCCCGGACGATTCCGTGGCCGTGGGCATCCCCGCCCGGGTCATCAAGAAGATCACCCCGGAGCAGCTGGAGCACAACCGCGCCAACGCCGCAAGCTATGTGGAAGAGGGCAAGGCGCACGCCGAGGCGCAAAAAGAGCGAACCTGAAAAACCGCGTCCGTTCTTGTCAAAATGACCAGACGGGCGCACACATGTTGGTATCGCGGTTAAGAAAGTGGAAGATCCCTACGATGTGATTATTCTGATGGCCAATGCTCAGTAAAAGAAAATAACCAACAACCCCGCAGGTGGAGCAGCATCCATCTGCGGGGTTTCTTGTGGTAGAAACTTTTGTGTGAAAACAAAGCGAAAAATTTTCGTTCGGTAATTAACACATTTTTCACAAGAAAGTAATGACTTTTGTGCGGAAATCGGGTATACTATCCTCACAAGGGCGCGGGGCCGCAACCGCTCCCTTGCACATGATTCCTCCTCACACCAAAGCAATACCCCAAACAAAATCCCCCTCCGGTGTACCGCAAGCGCCGGAGGGGGATTTTGGGTTTTATACAGGTTTATACCGCGCCGTAAATGCCGTGTACCGAGACTTCGCCGGTGAAGACATGCTCCTCGCCGGAGTCGGTGCGGACAACAAGGCGGCCCTCTTCGTCGATATCCACGGCTTCGCCGCTGCCCTCGCCGCCGCCGGGCAGGTCAAAGGTCACGCGGCGGCCGATGTTGACACAGGCCTTTTTGTACTCCTCCCGGAACGGCGCGAAGCCATCCCGCGCGAAGACGTACATGGGGCGGTCAAAGCCGAAATCCGTCAGGGCCTCGGCCAGCCACTCGGGGTCGGTGGTCAGATCGACATTTGCCCCCTGCAGCGCCAGCGAGGTGCCGTGGGGCAGGTCGGCGGCGTCAAAATAGCTCTGGGGCTGGGCCAGGTTGATGCCAATGCCGCACAGGATGCCCCGGCCCTGCTGCTGGTAGCCGTAGCTGACGCCCTCGCAGAGGATGCCCACGATCTTTTTGCCGTTGAGCAGCAGGTCGTTGGGCCATTTGATCTGGCACTCCACGCCGTAGCGCAGGGACAGCTGCCGTCGCACGGCCAGGCTGGCCAGCAGCGGCAGGGTGGCAGGCTGGGCCAGCGGTTCCCGGATGGCCACGGTGTAGTACAGGGCCTTGCCCTCGGCGTTGACCCAGGTGCGGCCCAGGCGGCCCCGCCCGGCGGTCTGGTTGGTGGTGTACACGGCCCCCACGGGGCCAAACTCTTCAAAATGCTCTTTTACATAGGCGTTGGTGCTGCCGCATTCGGGCAGATAGCGCACCTCATTGATGCTCATGCTTTGGGTACCTCTTTGTGCTCATGGCCCACGACCTTGCCGTCGGCCAGTGTCAGGATGCCGTAGGTGTCGGCCCCGGTGTAGCAGCGGCCGCAGGAGCCCGGGTTGAACAGGAACACCCTGCCCCGGGTCTCGGCCAGCGGGATGTGAGTGTGGCCAAACAGCGCCACCTGTGCCCCGCGGGCGGCGGCGGCGTCCGCCAGCGTATCCAGATCGTATTTCACACCGTACATGTGCCCGTGCGTATAGAAAACGATGACCTGATCGAAAGCGGCCAGCCCGTCGTAGGGCTCCAGCGCACCAAAATCACAGTTTCCGGCCACGGCATAGGTCCGCAGGCGGGGGTATTTGGTCAGTGCAAGTTCTAAATCGCGCAGGCCGTCGCCCAGAAAGATCAGGGCGTCGATGTTTTCCCGTTCTGCTTTCAGGATACGCGCGATGGCGTCGCTGCCGCCATGGCTGTCGCTCAGGATCAAAAGTTTTGTCACGAAAGGGGCCTCCTCAATATTTTAATACGTCTTAAACCTCTCAGTCTCACATTCGCTCGACAGCTCTCCTGACAGGGGAGCCTTTGGCAAATAGAAAAGACTTCAATCGACTGCCAAGGCCTCCCCTGTTAGGAAAGACTCCCCCGGCCGGGGGAGGTGGCACGAAAGTGCCGAAAGGGGAGCAGGTGGCACGCCGTCAGCAATGACGGAGAGGTTCAATTCTGCTGCAACACCAGCAGTTGTTTATAGATCTCGCTCTTGGAGTAGGGCGTGCCCTGGGCCGCGGCTTTGGCGGCTGCCGAGGGGCCAAAGCCCTGCCGGGTGAGCTCCAGCGCCCGCTGGGCGGCTTCGTCCAGCGTCAGCTCGGTGGGCTCCGCGGCGGGGGCACCGGCCATCACCAACACATACTCGCCCCGGGGCTCGTTGGCGGCGTAGTGGGCCACGGCCTCGCCCAGGGTGGTCTTCCAGATCTCTTCATGGAGCTTGGTCAGCTCCCGGCAGAGGGTGATGCTCCGGTCCTCGCCAAAGGCGGCGGTCAGGTCGTCCAGCGTGGTGCGCAGTTTGTGGGGGGCCTCGTAAAAGATGACGGTCCGCTTCTCGCCCAGCAGCTCGGCCAGACGCTCCTTTTTCTGCTTCCGGTTCACGGGCAGAAAGCCCTCAAACACCCAGCGGGAGGTGTCCTGCCCTGAGACGGCCAGTGCCGTGACGCAGGCCGAGGCGGCGGGCACGGGCACTACTTTGATGCCCCGGGCCAGCGCGTCCCGCACGATGACCTCGCCCGGGTCGGAGACGCAGGGCATTCCGGCGTCCGAGCAGAGGGCGCAGTTCTCCCCCGCCTCGATGCGGCGGAGGATGCCCTCGCCTTTCTGGAGGGCGTGCTCGTAGTAGCTGACCATGGGTTTTTTCAGGCCCAGAAAGTTGAGCAGCTTCATGGTCACGCGGGTGTCCTCGGCGGCAATGAAATCCGCCGCGCCGAACGTTGCCGCCACCCGGGGCGGCATGTCCTCCAGGTTGCCGATGGGAGTTGCCACGATGTATAATGTTCCGGCCATAACAGCCCTCCTCAGTGTGTTCCGTACATTGCAGCACCGGCTGCAATGAGAATGTCCGGCTCGATCTTCAAGCCCGTTTTCCGGTTCTTCTGCGCCTCCACCAGAAACAGCCAGGGGGCGCTTTCGGCTTTGTTTTTCACAAACGCCAGCCGCTTGGGCTCCAGCCGGTGGGCCCGCAGCACGGCCAGTACCTCGGCCAGCCGCTCGGGCCGGTGGCAGAGCGCCAGCCGCCCGCCGTCTTTCAGCAGGCGGAACCCGCAGGCGCAGACATCTTCCAGCGTGCAGTCGGTCTCGTGGCGGGCGGTGGCCCGGGCCGCGTTGCTGCTCTGGAAGCCCGCCGTAAAATAGGGCGGGTTGCAGGCGCAGAGGTCAAAACTGCCCTCCCCCTCCCGGTAGGCGCGCAGGTCCGCGCGGACGGGGGTGATGTGGGCAAGCTCCGGGCCCTGCGCGGCCACGGCTTCCGCCAGCAGGGCGCTGGCCTCCGGCTGCAGCTCCAGGGCCGTGCAGGGGCCCCGGTGGCCGCTGTCGTGCCACTCCAGGCTGACAATGCCGCAGCCCGAACACAGGTCGGCTGCTTTCTGGCCGCGTTTGGGCGGGCAGAACCGGGCCAACAATAAGGCGTCCGAGCCAAAGCGGTGGACGGACGAACAATAGACTTCTGTCTTATTATACAAAATCTCGGTTGAATGTTCCATATACAGGCTCAAAATCCTTTGCCAAAATATCGGGGCCGAAAATCCGACAAAATTGTGCAGGCCGGGAAAATTGCGCGGAAACAGAAAAGCGGCAGACCCGTTTGGACAGGTCCGCCGCTTTTTGTGTCTGTTTACAGGAATCGCTGCAATTATTCAGCAGTGATAGCACCAGTGGGGCAAGCACCCTCGCAAGCGCCGCAATCGATGCAAGCGTCTGCGTTCACAACTGCAACACCACCCTCAATGGTGACTGCACCAACCGGGCAAGCGCCCTCGCAAGCGCCGCAGCCAACACATGCGTCAG
>ERZ1673738.5402-NODE-5402-length-11635-cov-5.323748_pt1 | contig 11635 bp, 9 predicted proteins | sample MGYA00580198_ERZ1673738 | MGnify/ENA primary metagenome ERZ1673738 (study PRJEB41218, sample SAMN15661784) | gut metagenome | host: Homo sapiens | place: Canada: London | collected 2015-08-20/2019-03-30 | study: EMG produced TPA metagenomics assembly of... | reverse complement strand
GATGCACGTTCTGCTGGAAAAGCCGACGGGCGTTTCCACGCAGGAGGTGCGCCTGCTGAACGCCGAGGCGGGCAAGAGCGGCCGGGCGTTCGGCGCGATGTTCAACCAGCGCACCAACCCGGCCTATCGCAAAATGAAGCGGCTCGTCGAATCCGGCGAGCTGGGCGAAATTCGGCGGACGAACGTGGTCATCACGGATTGGCTGCGCGCGCAGAGCTATTATGATTCCTGCGCGTGGCGCGCGACGTGGGCGGAGGATGGCGGCGGCGTTCTGCTCAATCAGGCGCCGCACAACCTCGATCTGTGGCAGTGGATCTGCGGCATGCCGCTCCGCGTCCGCGCGTTCTGCGGCTTTGGCCGCTGGCACGACATCGAGGTTGAGGACGACGTGACGGCCTACGTCGAATACCCCAACGGCGCGACGGGCACGTTCATCACCTGCACGGGCGAAGCGCCCGGCACCAACCGATTTGAAATCTCGCTGACCGGCGGCCAACTGGTCTACGAAAACAACCGGCTGACGCTGGCGCGGCCGGACACGCCGGTGGATCGCTTCATCCGCGAATACGCGGGCGGCTTCGGCAAGCCGAACGTGACGATGGAGGATATCACGCCGGACGAGCCGTATCCGATGCACGCGGGCGTGATTCGCGCGTTTGCCGATCACATTCTGACCGGCGCGCCGATGATCGCCGACGGCCGCGAAGGGCTTTGCAGCCTGATGCTGGCCAACGCGATGCTGCTTTCGAGCTGGACGGACGAAATGATCGAGCTGCCCTTGGACGACGCGCGCTACGCCGACCGTCTGGCCGCGCTGGCCGCCCAAAGCCCGAAAAAGACCGCGAAGCCGATCAATCTGGACGTCAGCAAATCGTTTTAACGTCCTTCCGCACGACCCAATCATTGAGCAAAAAGCAAATTCTGCACAAAACGCGGGCGCGCGATGCGCGCCCCTACGAGTACGGCGCAACTTATTGCCTAGATGGGAAATAATCTGCTCAAAGAGCTCCCTCTTCGAGGGAGCTGGCACGGCGCAGCCGTGACTGAAGGAGTCAGGCAGGCGCACAATGCACGCCTATTATCGGAATTTGTGCAAAATTTCGGATTTGTCCATTTACCGCACGATCAACGACAAGGAACACACATTTATGGCAGGCAAAGCTGAAAAAACAAACGTCATGCGTATTCTGGATAAGGCGGAAATCCCCTATCAGACGCATTTCTACTCGCCCGACACGGGCATCGACGCGGTTTCCGTCGCCAACGCGCTCGGGCAGGACCCGCAGGCGGTCTTCAAAACGCTGGTCACGCAGGGCAAGAGCCGCGCGTTTTACGTTTTCGTGATTCCGGCGACGGGCTCGCTGAACCTCAAGCGCGCGGCGGCGGCCTGCGGCGAGAAGGCGATCGAGATGATCCCGCAAAAGGCGCTTCTGCCGAACACCGGTTACATCCACGGCGGATGCAGCCCCATCGGCATGAAAAAGCTCTACCCCACCTTCATCGACGAGAGCGCCCAGTTATTTGACGCCATCTGCGTCAGCGCGGGCAAAATCGGCGCGCAGGTGGAGCTTGCGCCGGACGCGCTCTGCGGGCTGGTTTCGGCGAAATACGCAGAACTGACGGACTGAGTCCGTTTTCACCTCCGCCAAAGTCTGCAACGCATCAGGGTTCTGCTCACGCGGGCGATTTTTCGCAGTTCTCCTCACACAGGCATATCGGACTGAGCCCGTTTTCACCTCCGCTGACATATAAAGAGGCGCTTCCCCCGTTCGGACAGGGAAAGCGCCTTTTCATATGCTTTTGGGCTTACTTCGCCAGCTCGACGGCGATCTGCGCCGCCGCGCGCGCGTTGTTATACGCGAGCTGGATGTTGGTCTTGAGGCTGTTGCCGCCGGTCAGCTCGACGATATGCGCGAGCAGGAACGGGGTGATGTTCTTGCCCTTCACGCCGGCCTCGTCGGCCATCGCCATCGCACGGTCGATGACGGCGCTCATCTCGTCGAAATCCATCGCGTATTCTTCCGGCACCGGGTTGCCGATGAGCATGCCGCCCTCCAGCCCCATGCCCCACTTCGCCTTGGCAATCGCCGCGACGTCCGCCGGGGTCTTGGCGTTGTAATCCACGCCGAAGCCGCTCTTGCGGCAATAGAACGCCGGGAAATCGTCGGTGTTCAGGCCGAGCACCGGAACGCCCATCGTCTCCAGATATTCCAGCGTGCGGCCGATATCCAGAATCATCTTCGCGCCCGCGCAGACGACCGCAACCGGGGTATGCGCCAGCTCCTGCAAATCGGCGCTCACATCCATGGTCACCTCGCCGTGGCGATGCACGCCGCCGATGCCGCCGGTCGCGAAGACGTGGATGCCCGCCATATTCGCCAGAATCATCGTGGTGGCGACGGTGGTCGCGCCGGTCAGCTTCTGCGCGACGACGATCGGCAGATCGCGGCGGCTGACCTTGAGCACGCCCTTCGCCTCGCACATGCGCACAAGCTCATCCTCGGTCAGGCCGCACTTAAGGCGGCCGTCGATGATCGCCATCGTCGCCGGAATCGCGCCCTGCTCGCGGATGATCTTCTCCACCTCGCGGGCGAAGCTCAGGTTCTCCGGATACGGCATGCCGTGGCTGAGGATGGTGCTCTCCAGCGCGACGACGGGCTTGCCGGTGCGGACAGCCTCCTCGATTTCCGGGGTGACGTCCATGTAGGCTTTCAGATCGAATTGCTTCATTTGATATACTCCTTTACCATAGTTTCAATCGCAGTGGGAGACATCTCCCGGCTGATGGTGTCGCTTGACGCGATGGCGACCATGCCCGCGCCCATGCCGAAGGCGAGAATCTCGTCGGCAGCATAGCCCTGACGGGTCGCGTAGATGATACCGGCCATGGACGCATCGCCCGCGCCGGTCGCATTGACCATGCCGTCAAACGGACGGCTCACGCCCCAGATGCCGCCCTCCGGCCCGCGGTAATACATGCCGTCCCGCCCCAGGGAGACGAACACTCGCCGCACGCCCTTGCCGCGCAGGATGTCGCAGGCCAGCACGATGTTTTCCTTTGTATCCACCGGGCAGCCGCTGAGCACCTCCAGCTCCATGCGGTTGGGCTTCACCGTGTCGAAGCAGCCGATAAACGGCTTGAGCTCCCGCGCCCATGCCGTTGAAACGGGGTCGAGATACAGCGGCCTGTCGCAGACCTGCGCCAGCCGCTCGATGGTTTGGGCGGAGAGGTTGCCGTCGCAGACGACCAGATCCGCGCCGCAGAGCAGATCGCGGGATTCATCCACCAGCTTCGCGTTGAGCTGCTTGATGATGTGCATATCGCTCATCGCCAGCAGCATATCGCCGTCGCCATCCATGATGGAGATATAGCTGGAAGAGCGTTCGCCGCGCAGCACGCGGGCGGCGCTCATGTCAATTCCGGCTTTTTCGCAGCCCTCGACGATGCCGCGCCCCTGCACATCGTCGCCCACGACGGTAATCAGGCGCACGTTTTCGCCGAGCCGCGCCAGATTTTCGCAGATATTGCGGCAAACGCCGCCCAAAGAGGTATGCAGCGAACCGGGGTTGGAATCCCGCATGATGAGCTGGCGGTCGCTCCTGCCGTGGATATCCATATTCGCGCCGCCGATACCGGCAATATAACCCATTGGCCTTGCCTCCGAATGTTTGCGTATTGAGGGTTTTTCGCCCCTGCGGGCGAAATTTATTATAGCGTTTTCTCTCCAAAAAATCAAGCGGGCAGCGCGGCTTCGGGCACGGCGCACCCGTGTTTTGCGCGGAATTTGCGGCTTTGCACGATTTGGGGAAAAGAAAAAACCGATTGCAAAAGCAATCGGCCTTTTGGCACCTCCAATGGGAATCGAACCCATGATTTTGCCTTGAGAGGGCAACGTCTTAACCGCTTGACCATGGAGGCTTAAATGGCTGGGGAACTAGGATTCGAACCTAGACAATACGAGTCAGAGTCGTAGGTGCTGCCGTTACACAATTCCCCAATGAACTTGTGTCGCTGACGAAGATGATTATAGCAAATTTCAAATCCGCTGTCAACACTTTTTTTCAAATTTTCTTCCGATTTTGTCATAAAACGCGCGTGCTTGCTTACCCATTCAAGATATGCTATAATAAAGCCCACTTTCAGGCGCGGCGCGTTCGCCGCATATTCTTTCAGTAAATGTGCAAATCCGAAATTTTGCACAAATTCCAATAACGGGCGCGCGATGCGCGCCCCTACAATGTCGCGGAAAAAAGGAACTGCACATTACGCCGCCGTGCCCGTAGGGGCGCGCATTGCGCGCCCGCGCTTTGTGCGACATTTGCTTTTTGCTCGATGATTGTTTTTAACAGTTGAAAGGAAGTTGTTCCATGAAAGCAACACGGGCTCTTGTCCTGTTCTTGCTGACTGTTCTTCTCTGCCCGGCGCTGGCCAGCGCCGGTACGCTCGGCCCCGCGCTCAATTACGAGGAGCTGCTGGACATGGTGCGCCGCGCGAAGGACGGCGACATTCTGCTCGTCTCCGGCGAAATGACCGCGACGGAGGAGGCCATCTCCTCCCCCGCGCTGCTGCAAATCTCCGGCGACGGCAAGGCCGTTCTGCATCGTCTGCACATCAGCGATTCCTCCGTCGTCCTCTCCGACGTGGAGCTGCGGGATTCCCTGACGATTTCCGGCATATCCAACGTCGAGCTGCGCACCGTCCGCGTTGAGGGCGCACCGGGTCAAAGCGGCCTGTCTCTGGTCGGCGGCGGCACGCTGCTGATCGACGGGGATTGCGAAATCACCGGCGGCGAGGGCGCGACGGGCGTTTCCGTCAGCCAGCGCGGCGGCGATTTGTATGTCAGCGTCGAGGGCAGCATTCGCGGCGGCGAAGGCGGCGGCAGCGGCATGGAGGTTTCCCCGCTGAGCGAATACGGCACGATGATGCTCGCCGGAACCATTCGCGGCGGCAACGACGCGATGATGGGCGGCACGGGGCTGAACTTGTTCGGCCTGAGCGGAAACGCCTTCATCACCGTCGCGGGCAGCGTTCGCGGTGGCCGGGGCGCGGCAGGCGGCGCGGGCATGCAGGTCGTCTCCATCGGCGACACGGTTTCCATCGGCGTAAACGGCGAGATTCGCGGCGGCAGCGGCGACGAATACGGCGGCAACGCGTTGATCGTGATGGACGCGGTAGGCGCATCCGCCGTCAACCTGAGCGGCATGCTCATCGGCGGCGACGCAAGCGCGCAGTCCGGCGAACCGGGGCAGTCGCTGCTGGTCATCGGCGACAGCGTGGCGCACACGCGCGTGGCCAACTGCATGCTGCAGGACGGCGAAAACACGTTCGCCTACAACAAGGCCATCACGCCGCTGCCGGAGATCACCTCCTCGGTGGACGCGGTCGAGCCGATGGCCACCCCTTCGCCCGCGGTGACGCCCACGCTTGAACCCACGGCTTCACCCGAGCACACGGCTTCACCCGAGCACACGGCTTCGCCCGAGCACACGGCTTCGCCTGAGCCCACGCCTATCCCTACAGACGAGCCGACCGCCTCGCCGGATATCCCCGTCGAGACGGAAGCGCCCGCTGAAACAGAAGCGCCTACCGAAACGGAATCCCCCGTCGAAACGGCGCTTCCGGCGGAAGGCGCGGCGGGCTGAGCGCGCTTTCACGCATTTTTCGGCCAATCAAAAGAGGATCGCTTTCCCCGAAAGGAGCGACCCTCTTTTTGTTTAACGCGATAGGCGCTTACGCCTCGTCCTTATGTGCTTCCTCGAGCTCGTCCACGTCGTTGACCGGCGGCTTGAGCCCTTCGATGGTGATGTGGTTCTTCTGCGCGTAATCCCACAGCGCGGCATGAACCGCCTGCTCGGCCAGCAGCGAGCAATGCACCTTGACCGGCGGCAGACCGCCCAGCGCCTCCATCACCGCCTTGTTGGTGACCTCCAGCGCCTCCTGCACCGACTTGCCGATAATCATCTCGGTCGCCATGGAACTGGTCGCGATGGCCGCGCCGCAGCCGAAGGTCTTGAACTTCGCGTCGCGCACGATCTGGTTCTCGTCGATATCCAGAAAGATACGCATGATGTCGCCGCACTTGGCGTTGCCGACCGTGCCAACGCCGCTGGCGTTATCAATCTCGCCCACATTGCGCGGGTGCATGAAATGATCCATCACTTTTTCGGTATACATAATCTCATTACTCCTCTGAACTTACTTCTTCGCGATAAAATCCGCGTAGAGCGGGGACATGCTCCGCAGGCGCGGGATGATCTCCTTGAGCTGATCGACGACAAAATCCGCGTCCGCCATCGTCGTCTCCTCGCTGAGGGACAAGCGCAGCGAACCGTGCGCGATCTCGTGCGGGCAGCCGATGGCCAGCAGCACGTGCGACGGATCCAGCGAGCCGCTGGTGCAGGCCGAGCCGCTGGACGCGCAGATGCCCTGCGCATCGAGCAGCATCAGCATGCTCTCGCCCTCGATGAAGCGGAAGCAGAAGTTGACGTTGCCCGGCAGGCGGTTGGTGCGATGGCCGTTCAGCTTCGCGTAGGGGATTTCCGCCTCGATGCGGGCGATCAGGTGATCGCGCACCGCGGCGACCTTCGCCATCGCGGTTTCCATGTTCTCCGCGGCCAGCTGCGCCGCCTCGCCCATGCCCACGATGCCCGGCACGTTGCTCGTGCCCGCGCGGCGGTTCTTCTCCTGCGCGCCGCCATCCATAAACGGCACGAGCTTCACGCCCTTGCGGATGTAGAGGAAGCCCACGCCCTTCGGGCCATGGAACTTATGCGCGCTGACGGAAAGCAGATCGATATGCATCTGCTCGACATTGAGCGGGATGTGGCCGAAGGCCTGCACCGCGTCGGTGTGGAAGATCACGCCGTGGCGCTTGCAGACTGCACCGATGGCCTCCAGCGGCTCGATCGTGCCGATTTCGTTGTTCGCCGCCATGATGGAGACGAGCACGGTATCCGGGCGAATCGCGGCCTCGACCGCTTCCGGCGCAACGACGCCATCCGCATCGACCGGCAGAACGGTCACCTCAAAGCCCTCGCGTTCGAGCGCCTTGGCGCTGTGCAGGATGGCGTGATGCTCAATCGCCGAGATAATCAGGTGACGCCCCTTTTTCTCGTTGGCGCGCATCGTGCCCTTGAGCGCCCAGTTGTCGCTCTCCGTGCCGCCGCTGGTGAAGAAAATCTCCGCGCTCGTCGCACCGATCACGTCGGCGACCTGCTTGCGCGCCTTCTCCATCGCCGCGTTGCTGGCGTGGGTAAAGCTGTATGTACCGGCCGGGTTGGCATATTGCTCCGTCAGATACGGCATCATGGCCTCAAGCGCCCTGCCGCTGAGCCGCGTTGTCGCGGCGTTATCCATATAGATCACGAAAAATTCTCTCCCATCTATCTTGTCATTCATTCCATGCGTCGATTCGGCGTTACAGGCATGCGCCCGTGTGCCCCGCCGAAACGCTTTCGCCCTCCGGGATGAGATCGCACAGGGTCACGCCGTCAATAACGCTGTTGATGGCGCTGTATACCTTGGAAAACACGGCATGGGACGGGCAGACGCCGCTTCGCGTACAGGCGTGTCCATCCACGGAAACGCACTCGGCCGGGGCGAGATCGCCCTCCGTCGCGCGCAAGATCATGCCGACGGTGATCTGCTCGGGGCTCTTGGCCAGGTGATAGCCGCCCTGCGCGCCGCGAATGCTGCGCAGAAGGCCGCTCCGGGTCAGCACGCTGATGATCTGCTCCATGTATTTCCCGGATATATCCTGCCGCTGGGCGATTTCGCGCACGCTCACCGGCATTTCGCCGTCGTGCTGCGCCACATCGACCATGATGCGCAGAGCATACCGACCCTTGGTTGAAATCATCATGCACAGTCCCTCCAGTTCTCACTCGATGCACCCAGTATAGCACTCATATCATACTTCGTCAATAGGATTTGAGGGATTTTTCGTTTTTTCAGCGCTCAGCCGTTCAAAAGGGCTTCATACACCCCGTCGCTGGCGCGCTTGGCCGCCTGTTCGAGCGGAAGCCCGCTGGCCAGCGCATCCAGCAGCAGCGCGCAGAAGCGGTCGCCCGTGCCCCAGTGCTCGCCGGGAATCCGCCGGAACGGAACGCGAAAGCGCCTGCCCGTGCGCGCGTCCTTCCCCGCCACCGCATCGCCCGCGCTGGTCACCAGCACGCTCGTCTGCGCCCCGCCGAGCGCATCGAGCAGCGCATCGACATCGGCGTTTTCATACGGCTGCCCCGCCATCAGGCAGGCCTCCGTCAAATTCGGCGTGATGATATCGGCATGGCGAATGAGCCGCGCCATCGCCTCGGCCTGCTCCATGCTCACGCTGTTGTAGCGCCTGCCGTGATCCCCCAGAATCGGATCGACCACGACGGGCACGCCGCGCGCGCGCGCCGCATCCGCCACCCGGCAGAGCTTTTCCGCCTGCGCCAGCCCGGTCACATAGCCGATGTAGAGCAGATCATACGAGAGGCCGAGCGCCTCCCACGTTTCCAGCGCCTCGAGCAGATAATCGGTCGTATCCGCAATCGCCGCCCTGCCCAGATTGAGCGTGTTGGAAATCAGCGCCGTCGGAAGCGCCAGAACCTCGTGGCCGCGGTTTTCCAGCTCGCCCGTGAGCATGCGCAGGGCGACGCGGCTGCGACCCGTCAGGTCGCCCAGAAGCAGAATGGTCATAAAGGGATGGCCTCCTATTTTAATGAACGGAGCTGTCAGACTTAAACCGAACATTTCAAGGAACAAATATCTAAGCATTTTGGGATATGGGGCTTTGCCCCATCGCCCCACCAAAGGGCTTTCCGAACGTTTACGGCGCCCGTTTGGCGCATCGCCCTTTGGAAACCTTCGGGCAAAAAAAATTAATTTTTCTTGAAATATCGGTTTTGTTAGCTTGACATCTCCTCAACAATTTTTGCTCAACCATCATAGCACAAAACCGCGCAAACCTCAAGCGCACCGTTTGCCCCGCGCGAAAGCGGCCGCGCCGTTTGAAACGACCGCTTTTTTGTTGTATGATAAGGACAGACCAACAGCGAGGTGAACGCCATGATCCCTTATTCCATCATGCACCTGAACCGGCGCGTGGCCTCCGTTCGCGCGGACGGCACCTGCACGGTGTATTATCCCTCGTTCATGCCCTACAACCTCTATCTGGAGCAGGGCGAAGCCTGACGCAAACGCTTGCCAATTTTCCGGCTCTGTGCTATACTATGGTCGAGCTTTTTTCGAGGGAGGGAGTCGCATGGCGCGCGCAAAGGGCATCAAGCCGATGGCACAGAACAAAAAAGCGTTCCACGATTACTTCGTCGAAGAGCGGCTGGAATGCGGCATGGAGCTCAAGGGCACCGAGGTCAAGAGCATGCGCCAGGGGCGGATGAACCTCAAGGAGAGCTTCGCCATCGTCAAGGACGGCGAGGTACTCGTCTGCGGCATGCACATCAGCCCCTACGAGCAGGGCAACATCTTCAACACCGACCCGCTTCGGCAAAAGAAGCTGCTGCTGCACAAGAGCCAGATTCGTCATCTCGCGCAGGAGGTCGGCAAGATGGGCTATTCGCTCATCCCGCTTCAGGTGTATTTGAAGGACGGGCGCTTCAAAATGGAGCTGGGGCTTTGCAAGGGCAAAAAGCTGCACGACAAGCGCGACGACATGGCGGCCAAGGATGCGCAGCGCGACATTCAGCGCGCCCTGCGCTCGAAGAACCGCGGGGACGATTGAGCGCGTTTTGCGCCGATTTGTATGGGGGTGTACTGGTTTCGACGGGATTGTGGGCGGTCAGGTAAGCGAGCCGTGGCCCCGAGCCACGTAAAAATCGGGAAATTAAAAATGAACTGACAATAACGATTATTGCCTCGCGGCCTAATTAGGCTGCGCGTCGGCCCGATGATCCCGCTGCATCGGAATCCGGCGTCATTTAGCGGGCCATGTTCCTGCCTAAGCTTTGCAGCATGAACACATTATGAAGCTACTGAATCCCTGAGCCCGTTCGTGGGCGCTGGGAAGAGGGAATGTTAAAACGCGAACTGCGCTCGGAGAAAGCTCGGCTGTCGCTTTTTCGGACAGGAGTTCGATTCTCCTCACCTCCACCATTTTTGTCTGAAAGTGATATCTTTCAGACTTTTTTGTTGTTTGTTTTGAATAGTTTTACATTCAAAAGGGGAAACAAAGGGGAATTCATCCCCTATTTTGCTTTTCTGCGTTAAAGCAGTAAGCGTCAGCCACGCTGACGTCATTCACCCAAAGCCCAAACTCAAAAAATCCGAACGTCATCCCGATTGAGGATGGGTTCGGATTTTTTCGTTCTATAAGTGCAGAATCTCTTTCCGCTTGACCATATATTGAATCATCAAAAACACGCAGCAAGCCAGCCATGTCGCCGGTTCCACCCAGCACGCGCCCGCATAGCCAAAGCGCGGCACAACGGCAAACGCCGCCGCAATCTTCATCACCAGCTCAATGCACGAGGAAACCACCGGCACAACGTGCATCCCCAGCGCCTGCATCGCCTGCCGCATCGTGACCAGATAGGCCAGCGGCAGAAACAGCGCCGCGCTCGCCCGCAGGGACATCGTGCCATAGCGCAGCAATTCGGCGTTGCTTGTGCCGATGAGCAGCCGCAGCAGCTCCGGCCCAAGCGTGACCATGACGACCATGGCCGCCGCCTCCCAAATCAGCGCCATCAGAACGGTTCGATTCAGCCCCCGCTTCACCCGGTCATACGCCTGCGCGCCGCAGTTCTGGCTGATAAAGACCGCACCCGCCGTGCCGAGGTTGCTCATCGGCGCGCCGGTCAGACTGAGAATTCGTCTGGCGCTGGTGTGCGCCGCCATCACGGTTTCGCCCAGTGTATTGATGGCGCGCTGCATCGTCAGCGAGCCGAGCGCGTAGACCGAATTCATCAGCCCCATCGACAGGCCGGACGCCGCCATTTGCGTCCATAAGCCGGCCGGCGCGCGAAAATCCGCCTTGCGGGGCAGGAACGGCTTAAACGCGCGCGCGATATACGCCATGCTCAGCAGCGCCGAAATGCACTGCGCGATCAGCGTCGCCAGCGCCGTGCCCACCACGCCGATGTGCAGCACGACGACAAACAGCGTATCCAGCGCGATATTGAGCACGCAGGAAATCGTCAAAAAGACGAGCGGCATGCGTCCGTTGCCCAGCGAGCGCATAAAGCTGGCGCACATGTTATACAAAATGGTCACCCCGACGCCGCCGCAGACAACGGCTGCATAGCGCATCGCCTCATCGAAGACACTCTCCGGCGTATTGAGCAGACGCATCAGCGGCTCGATGCCGATCATCACGCCGAGGGTCAGCAGCGCCCCCAGCCCCACGCCGAACATCAGCATCACGGCCGTCGCCCGGCGCAGCTTATCCATCTTCTGCGCACCGTAAAGCTGACCGATGATGATGCCGCATCCGTTGCACATTCCGTTGGCAAAATTGATCATCAGATCGTTGAGCGACGTGGACGCGCCAATCGCCGCAATCGCCGCGTCGCCGATAAAGTGACCCGTAATCATTGTGTCGGTCAGCGTATAAATCTGCTGCATCATCTGCCCAATGAGCAGCGGCAGCGTAAACCGCAAAATGAGCTTCACCGGGCTTCCCCGCGTCATGTCTACGGC
>ERZ1673738.5397-NODE-5397-length-11640-cov-13.433060_pt1 | contig 11640 bp, 7 predicted proteins | sample MGYA00580198_ERZ1673738 | MGnify/ENA primary metagenome ERZ1673738 (study PRJEB41218, sample SAMN15661784) | gut metagenome | host: Homo sapiens | place: Canada: London | collected 2015-08-20/2019-03-30 | study: EMG produced TPA metagenomics assembly of... | reverse complement strand
AGAAACTTGAACCCTTTTCCGGTGCTTATTTAGCATAAGCTGTTCTTACATTATCCAATTTTCAAGGTACAATTCGCGCCGCCGCTTTCAGCGGACAGCTTATTTACTTTACCACGAAGGTTCGCATTTGTCAAGAGCTTTTTTCAAACTTTTTTGAAGCTTGTTTACTCGCTCCCGCATCGACGCGGCGCACTCTCCTGAGGCGCTTGCTTAGAATACCACCGTGTACACGGTTTGTCAACACTTTTTTCGACGATTTTCACAACAAATTTTTAAGTTTTTCCGCCGCCGCTAAATATTGTGCCCAATGCCGCGCATAATAACAACATGTCTGATTTATTAAACCTGTTCCGGCGCGAAAAAAGCGGCGATGAGCCCCATGCACGGCGTGAGCCGGCGTACACGGGAAAAATAAGCGCGGAGGCTCTCGGCGGCATATTCGACGGCTGCTCGGACTTCCAGTCGCGCAATATCCGCCCCGGTCTGTCGGGCGAGAGGACGCTTTTTGTCTGCTGGCTCGACGGCGTCGCCTCGGGCGGCGGCATTTCAAGGGACGTTCTGCGGCCGCTCACGGAGCTTTTGCGCGCAGGCGTCGCGTTATCGCCCGAAAGACTTCTCGACGGCGCTGTGTACAGCTCGCAGGCAGCTTTGCGCACGACGCTCGACGAGACGGTCGGCGATATAACGCAGGGCTGCTGCGCGGTCGTCTTTGAGGACGAGGGCTGCGCGGTGTGCTTTGAATTGCGCAGTGCTCAGATCCAGCGCGGCATCAGCGAGCCGACGATGGAGAAATCCCTCAAGGGCGGCAAGGACAGCTTCACCGAGACCCTGCGCACCGACACCGCCCTTGTGCGCAAGCGCATAGCCAACCCCGCGCTGAAGATAAAAAGCACTCTTCTCGGACGCAAGAGTTTAACACGGGCGGCGATACTCTACGTTGACGGCGTGGCAGACCCCGCGGTCGTTACGGAGCTGACAAGGCGCATTGATAATATAGATGTGGACGGCGCTCTCTCGACCGGCGTCATAGAGGAGTACATCACCGACCGGCCGCGCTCTGTTTTTCCGCAGGTCGTGCACACCGAGCGCCCCGACCGCTTCGCACGTCAGCTTTTAAACGGGCGCGTGGGGCTTCTCATCGACGGCATACCGATCGCCTTTCTCGTGCCGGTGACGTTTCCGGAGCTTCTGCGCGTGCCGCAGGAGGACAGTCAGAACTACATCGTATCCTCTGCGCTGAGCGTCATCCGCTGGGCAGCGGTGCTGCTGGCGCTGGCTCTGCCGGCGTTTTACACGGCCATCGCCATGTATCATCAGGAGATGATCCCGACGCAGCTGCTGCTTTCGGTCATCAGCTCCAAGCAGGACGTGCCGTTTTCGACGGCGCTGGAGCTTATCGGCATGCTCATCGCCTTTGAGCTCCTGCAGGAGGCCGGACTGCGTCTGCCCGACCCCATCGGCGACACGGTGAGCATCATCGGTGCGCTCATCGTCGGTCAGTCGGCGGTCGAGGCGAAGGTCATATCGCCTATCGCGGTCATCGTCGTCGCAACGGCGGGCATCGCCGGCTACGCCCAGCCGAGTCAGGATCTCGGCGCCGCTCTGCGGATAAGCCGCTTTGCTCTGGTGCTCGCGGCGATCGCGGCGGGGCTGTACGGCGTCGTGATCTCGCTGTGCTTTTTCGTGTGGTATCTGTGCACGCTCGACTCCTTCGGCCGTAATTATACCGCGCCCTGGTCGGGCGGGCGAAGGCATAATCTCGTGCGCACCTTTCTGCGCCGTCCGCTGCCGGAGGAGAAAATGCGCGAGCCGGAGCTGAACACGCCCGACAGGAGGAAGCAGGCATGAAAAAATTAATCGCCGCAGTGTGCGCGCTGAGTCTTGCGCTCACGGCCTCGGGCTGCTCGGGCGGCAGCATCTACTCAAACTATCGCGACATCGCCGAGCTTCTGGTCATCCAGACCCTCGGCTTTGACCTTTCGGACGCCGGAGTGCGGCTTTCGGTCTCGGCCGAGGGCAGCAGCGGCGCAGGCAAGGATAACGAGGACAAGACCCCCGTGCGTGTGAGCATCGATGCGCACTCCATGACCGAGGCGCAGGATGCATTGCAGAACTACAGCGGCGGACTTCAGCTGTTTTTCGGTCACACGGCCTACTTCGTCCTCGGCGAGAGCGTTTTAACGACCGACACAGCGCAGTTTTTTGACTGCATCGAGCGTGACGCGGCCTTTCGCCTGTGCATACCCGTGTTCGCAGCCTCGTCCGGCAGTGCCGGCGAGCTCGTCATGGGTGCAGGCGGCGATAAGCATGACGCTACGAAGCTCATGCACGCCGTGACGGAGAATCTGCGTCTGCGCGGAGATGCGCACATATTCACCGCCGCCGAGATCGTATCGGCGCTCGACTCAAACGGCTCGGCGCTCATCTGCGCGGTGAAGTCCGTTCCGGCAAGCGATGCCGCGCCCGATGCGGGCGGCGGCGAGATGACCATCGTGCCCGACGGCTATACTATTATATATAAGAACAAGGCCGCGGGGCACATTCCGCCGGAGCTTGCACGCGGCGTCAGCCTTATCCTCAACAAGGCGGGCTCCATGCCGGTCGCCGTCGGAGACGCGACGCTCCAGATTGACCGCAGCTCCTGCAAAATCAAGCCCGTTTTCGGAGACGGACTTGAGGGCGTTTCCTTTGATATCGAGATCGGCGCCGCCCTGGCCGAGGCACGCGGCGATTTTGATCCCGACGAGCTGAGGCGCGGGCTTGAGGTCATGGCGCAAGGCTGGGTCGAGGATGTGCTTGCGCTTCAAAAAAGCTCCGGCTGCGATTTTCTGCATCTGGGCAGCATCCTTGAGATGCAGCACCCGTACCGGCTGCGCGGCGCGGCCGGGAATTTCTCCCTCATCGCCCCCGGCCTCGACTTCACCGTCCGCGTCACCGCCGACCTCGACCGCAGCTTCCACCTCGATCTTTTTTAATTGCGCTTTGAGATCGCGCCTATACATTTATTGCGTCAGCACGACCGGAGGATGCGGAGGAAACCGTTAAAAACGGGCGGGCAATGCCCGCCCCTACGCTATGGATTTTAGTTCGGATATGGTTTTTAGAAGCGGAACGAGCAAGCCCTTTCCCTGCAGGGTGCAGGCAAAGCTTTTGCACCAAATCAGCACAATTTCACGAGGTGCGAATTGCCACGGTCTTGGTCGGAACCGATTGCAGCTCGTAGGGGCGACCATCGGTCGCCCGCATGGTCGGAACTACGATTTAACACAAACGCATAAAAGACAGCGCTGATACATCTTTTGCCTCGGCCAGACCGGAGGATGCGGAGGAAACCGTTAAAAAAGGGCGGGCAATGCCCGCCCCTACGATATAGATTTTAGTTCGGATATGGTTTTTAGAAGCGGAATGGGCAAGCCCATTCCCTACAGGGTGCAGGCAGAGATTTTGCACCAATTCAGCACAATTTCACGGGATGCGAAACTCTACGGTTTCCTCCGTACCTTCGATACCGGGCAGGCTCAAAAACCGTATCGGTACAATTTTAATGCGCCTCTGAAAATGCCTTCCCCTTGAGGGGAAGGTGTCGGCGGAGCCGACGGATGAGGTGATATTCAAATCTGTGCGGCATCGCCGCACACATTAATTATTCATTATTCACTCGCAGGCGCAGTCTGCGCCTTCGGGCTGCCGCAATAAACGCATAAGAAAGGGGTCAGTGCGCCAATGAAGGAATATGACAGGCGGCAGCTGAAGGCGATGTGCTTTGTTGCATCTCTCGCGCCGGTCACGCGGCTGCTTCCGAAGGCGACGGCGCAGATCGCCGGGAGCGCGAGCTGGCTTGCGCCGCTGTGTGCGCTGCCTATGCTGCTTTTATACCTGCTCGTTCTGACGGCTCTGATGAACATGCGCCGCGAGGGCGAGGGACTGGGCGAGGTCGTCATGCGCCGCGCCGGCCGCACGGCGGGCAGCATCGGGCTCGGCCTTATCGCCGTGTTCCAGCTCTTTTCCGCTGGCTTTATCCTGCGCACGGGCGCACATCGACTCATTTCGACAATTTATCCAGCCGCCGGGCCATGGTTTTTCATGGCGACAATGCTGCTGATGGGCACGCTGGCCGCGCTCGGCCCAGTTAAGGCGCTGCCTCGCGCCTCAAGAGTGTTCGCGCCGATCCTTTTGACCGTAATGCTGCTCGCGCTGCTGCTGTCGCTCGACTCGGTAGACGCTAAAAACCTGCTGCCCGTCACAAAAACGGACTTCGGCAAGCTTTTCCTGTCGAGCCTCGCTGTTGTCGAGATCTACGGCGGCGTGCTGTACTGCGCGGCGCTTTTGGAGGATCGCGCACCGCTTCAGGGCCGGCGCTTTGCCTCTCATGCGGGCCGGCTTGCGCTCATCTGCGTGCTGCTGACATTTTTCTGCGCGGTCATCATCGGCTGCTACGGCGCCGGGCTCGTCGCACGCTTCTCGTATCCTTTCTTCTCGACCGTGCGCGACGTGACGCTCATGAAGACCATCGAGCGCATCGAGGCTCTCGTTGCGGCGCTTTGGGTGCTGTCCGACTTCGTCATTTTTTCGCTTCTTTTATGCTGCGCAGCTCACATACTGCGCCTCATTTTCGGCTTCATACCCGAAAAAACGGACGCTCGCATGCTCGACATGTCAAACGGCCGTTCGCTCATTCTTATTTGTGCGGTGCTCTCTGCCGCGGCCGCCGCGCTTATCCCTTCAAATGAGGCGGCGCTGCTCGGGATATCCCAGATAATCGTTCCCGGCGCGAGCCTTGTAATAATTTTCGTCATTCTTCCGGCGCTGCTTTTGATCTCAAGACTCCGCCGGCCGTAACGGCAGCATTTTCGGCAAAAAACTTGCCTTGTTCGGATTTTTGTTCTATATTAGTGCAAAGCATCGACGGCTTTCGGGTAAAATCGACTTATCGAGAACGCGAAATCTTGCACTGATACAGAACAGGAGACACGCTTATGAACAAGGCATACGCAAACAGAGTAGGCACGCATTTATCCTGGCTGCGCAAGCAGAAAAAGCTGACGCAGGAGCAGCTTGCAGCGCGGATGCAGCTGCTCGGCTGCGACATTACGCGCTCGGCGCTGGCGAAGATCGAGGTCGGCCAGCGCATGCTCTGCCCCGACGAGCTCAAGGCTCTGCGCTCGGCACTCTCCGTTAGCTACGACGACATTCTTTTATAAGCGAATTGACGCACCTGCGAATACATTTATTGCGGGTGCCCGGTATCGAAATTGCCGGCGAAACCGGAAAGCTTCCGCTTACCGCAGGTGCGGGGCGAATTTTGCTCCGCAGTATCGGGAAGCGGCAGTTTTACGGTTTTGTCAATATCTTCGATACCGGGCTGACGCAATAAGCGTATCCGTAGCTGCGTCCGTGCGCCTCTAAAAAGCCTCCCCTGCGTAAGGGGAGGTGGGTCGGCCTTGGCCGAGCCGGTGGGGTTGCTTATTCAGCGGCGATTTAAAATTGTACCGATGCGTATATTGCGGTTGCCCGACCGGAAGCTGCCGACCAAACCGTAAAAAACGGGCGGGCAATGCCCGCCCCTACGTTATTGATTTTTGTTCCGACTATGCCCGTAGGGGCGACCATTGGTCGCCCGTCGTGCAGGTTTTGCCGGAAGCGACCCCTCAGTCAGCTTCGCTGACAGCTCCCCTTACGCAGGGGAGCCAAGGGAAGTGCGGAGCAAAATCTGCACCGCAGTATCGGGAAGCGGCAGCTTTCCGGTTTCGTCGGCAATTTCGATACCGGGCTGACGCAATAAGCGTATCCGTAGCTGCGTCCGTGCGCCTCTAAAAAGCCTCCCCTGTGCAAGGGGAGGTGGGTCGGACGCTTGCGGCCGAGCCGGTGGGGTTGTGTTTTCAAATCCGTGCGCTTGCCGCACACCTCAATTATTCACTATTCATCATTCATTATTCATTTGCAGGCTATGCCTGCACTGCCGGGCTGCCGCAGCAAACGTATCCGTAGCTGCCTCAATGCGCCGCTAAATAATCTTTAATAAACTTCCGCGCCTGATCGACGATGCGGGTGTTTGATTTAAGGCGCAGACTGACACGCGGGGCCGTTCCTGCCTCGACCTTGAGCACGCCCTTATACTCGGGACGTGCGTACAGAGCGGAGATGCGCTCCATATCGAAATCGCGCAGGGCGAAGATGAGCTTGCCGGACTTCTGCGAAATGTCGCTTATTCCGGCGTTTCCGGCCTCGCCGCGCAAAAGCGCGACGTTTATAAGCGCGCTCACGCCCGACGGCAGGTCGCCGAAGCGGTCGATTAGCTCGTCGATGAGGTCGTCTGCCTCATCCTCGGTGCGCAAAAGCGCTATGCGGCGGTAGATATCCATGCGCTGCCCCTCGGATGGGATGTACGACTCCGGGATGTTCGCGGCGACGGCGAGATCTGCCGAGCACTCGGCGCGGTGCTCGACCTTGACGCCGCGCTCCTCGAGCACGGCCTCGCTGAGAAGCTTCATGTACATATCATAGCCCACGTCGGTCATATGCCCGGACTGCTCCGCGCCGAGCAGACTGCCCGCTCCGCGTATCTCAAGGTCGCGCATGGCGATCTTGAAGCCCGAGCCGAACTCGGCAAACTCGCGGATGGCCTCAAGGCGCTTTTCCGCTACCTCGGTGAGAACCTTGTTTTGACGGAACGTGAGATACGCCGAGGCGCGGCGCGTGCTGCGTCCGACGCGGCCGCGGATCTGGTGCAGCTGGGCAAGACCCATTTTGTCCGCGTCCTCGATGATGAGGGTGTTGACATTCGGGATATCGATGCCGGTTTCGATGATCGTCGTGCACACGAGCACCTGAATTTTACCCTCTGTTACGTCCTCCATGACGGAGGCGAGCATATCCTTGTCCATCTGCCCGTGCGCTACGCCGACAGAGACCTCGTTATCGAGCAGCTCGCGTATTTTTATCGCGGTGCGCTCGATATTTTCGATGCGGTTGTGCAGGTAATACACCTGTCCGCCGCGCTGTATCTCGCGGCGGATAGCGTCGCAGATAATTCCCCAGTCGTGCTCCATGACGAAGGTCTGCACGGGCAGGCGGTCCTGCGGCGGCTCGTCTATAGACGACATGTCGCGGATGCCGGAAAGCGCCATGTTGAGCGTGCGCGGTATCGGCGTTGCCGACAGCGTGAGAACGTCCACGCCGCGGCTCATTTCCTTTATGTGCTCCTTGTGCCCGACGCCGAAGCGCTGCTCCTCATCAACGATGAGAAGCCCGAGAGCTTTGAATTTGACATCCTTCTGCAAAAGCCGGTGAGTGCCGACGACAAGGTCGCACTTGCCGGTTTTCAAGTCCTCAAGCGTTTTCTGTATCTGCGCCGGGGTGCGGAAGCGGCTTAATACCTCAACGGTGACCGGGAAGCCGAAAAAGCGCTGCACGGCGGTCTGATAATGCTGCTGTGCAAGCACCGTCGTCGGGACGAGAATCGCCGCCTGACGGTTATCTAAAATGCACTTCATCGCCGCACGAAGTGCGACCTCGGTCTTGCCGTAGCCCACGTCGCCGCACAGAAGACGATCCATGGGCGCTGCCGACTCCATATCGGCCTTTATCTCGGAGATGCTGCGAAGCTGATCGTCTGTCTCCGTGTAGCCGAAGTTATCCTCAAACTCGCGCTGCCAGGGCGAATCGGGCGCGAAGGCGTGGCCGGGCACGCGTGCTCGCTCGGCATAGAGCTTTATGAGCTCGCCTGCCAGCTTTTTCGTCGCGGCCTTGGCGCGGGAGCGTGCCCTTGTCCACTCCGCGCCGCCCATTTTCGAGAGCCGGACGTGCTGATCCTCGGCGGCGCCGAGATATTTCGTCACCATGTCCAGCGCCGTCGCGGGAACGTACAGCGTATCCGTTCCGGCGTAGCGGATCATGATATAGTCCTTTTCAAGCCCGTCGACCTTCATCTTTTTTATGCCGGCAAAGCGGCCTATGCCGTGCACCTCGTGCACGACGAGATCGCCCGGCGCAAGGTCGGCGTAGGAGCTTATGCGCTGTCTGTTAGACGGCGCTTTTTTCGACGCCCTGTGCTTATGCTCGCGCACGCGCAGAAGCTGCATATCGCTTATGACGGCGAGCTTTATCCCGGGGTACTCCATGCCGGCGGACATGCCGCCGACGGAGATGGTGCAGCAGCCCTCTTCGGGCAGCCTTTCGAGCTTTTCCCTAACATAGGCGACGATGCCGGAGTCCTTCAGAAAGCTCTGCAAAAGCTCCGCTCTGCGCATATCTCCGGCAAGCACCACGACGCGAAAGCCCTGCTTTAAATATGCCGAAACGTCCTCGGCCGCGGTCTTGACGGAGCCGGCATACGACGGCAGCTGCTTTGCCGGGATGCTCACGAGCGTTTTAGGCTCGACCGGGTATCGCCCGACGGTGAAGGCGTCGGCCATATACACCGCGTGCCCGGACAGCACGCTCGTCAGCTCCTCCCAGCTTATGCGAAACGACGGCGCTCCGGTTGCGAGTATGCCTCTTTTGACGAGTTCGCCGACGTCCTCGCCGAGCTGCTTAATAAAGCCCCTCGCCCTGTCGGCGCATCTGGGCGGCTGGTCGATGAAAACGACGGCCTCCTCCGGGATAAAGTCTGCGCCCGACGCCTTTTCGTACATAAACGGCATGTATCTGTCGGCGTATTCGAGCTTTACGTTCTGCCGCAGTCTTTCTATATCCGTGCGCAGGGTCTGCTCAAGCTCTCTGAGCTGCTGCGAGCTTTTATGGCGCGAGCATTTATCCGCCGCCGCAGTCAGAGCCTCCGTGAGCGCCTCGGTGCCGCCTGTTGCCAGCGTCGCAAGGCTCTCGGCCGCCGGGAGTATTCGACAGGCTTCGACAGACTCCGTTCTGCGCTGGGTCTTTACGTCGAAAAATCCCATGCTGTCGATATCGTCGCCCCAGAACTCAATTCGCACCGGCTCGGGGTATGAGGGCGAGAAGAAATCTACTATTCCGCCTCGGCGCGAGAACTGTCCCGCGCCCTCGACCTGCTCGCAGCGCGTGTAGCCGCAGCGCACCAGCGCCCGTTCAAGCTCCTCGGGCGGGCAGGACTCGCCGTCTTTCACCGTAAATGCGGCCTTAATAAGCGTCTGAGGCGGTATCGTCCTCTGCATGAGCGCCGATACCGTTGCGACGGTAAGCGGGCTTTCGCCGCATCTGAGCGCGTTTAAAACATAAAGGCGCTTCTGCTCGGCCTCGCGTGAGGCGGCAAGGGACGAATAGAATGTAAAGTCACGCGAGTAAAGGGTATTTACCTTTTCTCCCGTCATAGCTTCAAGGTCGCGGGAAAAGCTCTCGGCCGCGCTGTCGTCCGGGCAGACGATAAGCAGCGGAAGCTCCAGCCTTTCATACAGCGCCGCGGCCAGATTCACCCTGTGAATGCCCGAAAGTCCGGAAACGAGCGCGGGAAGTCCTCCGCTCTCCATCAAGCCCGGGAGGGCGGCGGCTTCTCTGTTTTCAAATATCTGCTGATTGAGTATTTTCATAGTTACCGTATTATATGCTTTTTCAGAGGCGAATTCAAGTTTTTCAGAGGCGCATTTTTAGAGGCGAACGGACGCTGATACCTATACGGTGATTGCGCTTGCCCGGTGTCGGAGTTGCCGGCAAAACCGGAAAGCTGCCGCTTCCCAATAGTGCGGTACGAGCTTTGCGCCGCACTCTGTAGGGAACTTATCTTGCCCGTTCCGCTTGTAATGGTTTTGGCCGGAACTGATATCAACTCGTAGGGGCGAGCATTGCTCGCCCGTTTGTTATGGTTTCGTCGGCACTTACCGGTCGGGCTGACGCAAAAGATGTATCGCTGCAATTTTAATGCGTATTTAAAATCCGTACTGTCTTTTTTGCATTTGTTTTAAATCGTAGTTCCGACCATGCGGGCGAGCAATGCTCGCCCCTACGAATGGATTCGAGTTCCGGAAAACACATTCAGCTATCCACTATCCACTGTATACTATATTAAAATATATATTGCAATGAAGTTGAGGATTTGATATAATGTATTAGTTTTAAAAATGGGGTAATTCGCGGAAAAATGAGGGTACTTATATGAGCGTAAATTCACTGAACGATATATGGCAGGCGGTGCTTGGCGTACTGGGCGAGCACCTTACGGATACGGCCGTCTCAACCTGGTTTGAGGACTGTGAGCCGGTCGAGATAGACGGCTCTACCCTCGTTTTAAAAACAAGCTCGGATTTTAAGCGTGATATCATCGTAAAGCGCTTTGCAGAGACAATAAAGCGTGCGATGAGCGAAATTTTTTCGACCGAATTCACAGTCAAGGTCCTCACCGATGAAGAGCTCGGCGATTACGAGGAGCGCAAGGCCGACGATGATCCCCTGCCCGAGATGGCCGGATACACCTTTGACCGCTTCATCGTCGGAAACTCCAATAAATTTGCTCATAACGCCGCCGTCGCCGTGGCGCATAAGCCCGGCAGCGCGTATAATCCGCTGTTTATCTACGGAAACTCCGGCCTCGGCAAGACGCATCTGCTGCTGGCCATCGGCCAGTACATCCGCGAAACCAACCCCTCGGCAAAGATTGCGTACATAAAGGGCGACGAGTTCACAAACCAGCTTTTAAAATCCATAAAGGAAGGCACGGGTGAGGAATTTCGCATGAAATACCGCAACGTCGACCTCTTCCTTGTCGACGATATCCAGTTCATCGCCGGAAAGCAGGCCACTCAGGAGGAGTTCTTCCACACCTTCAACAACATTTACGAGGCCGGACATCAGATAGTCATCACCTCCGACCGTCCGCCGATCGAGATGAGCCTTCTCGACGACCGTCTCATGAGCCGCTTCCAGGGCGGCCTGATGGCGGATATACAGCCGCCGGATATTGAGACGCGCATGGTCATAACACGCGCCAAGGCAGCTCAGCTCGGTCTCGTTTTAGAGGACGATGCAGTCGCGTATATCGCCGAGACCATAACCTCAAATGTGCGCCAGATAGAGGGCGTCATAAAGCGCCTGACAGCCTACAGAGAGATTCTCGACAGCACGATAGACACCGCCGCGGTAAAGCGCGCCATAAAGGACGTCGTGCGCATCGGGACGTTCATCCCCTCGCCGCAGCTCATCATCCGCGAGAGCGCGCGTTATTTCCAGCTGTCCGAGGAGGATCTGCGCGGCCAGAACCGCAGCAAGGGTACGGCGACGGCGCGTCAGATATCCATGTACCTCATCCGCACGCTCACCAATCTTCCGCTCAAGGAGATAGGCGCGGAGTTCGGAGACAGAAATCATTCGACGGTGCTCTCCTCCATCCGCAAGGTCGAGGAGATGATAAAGGAGGACCCCATGTATTCCGCCGCCGTCAGAGACATCACCTCAAATATAAATTCCCAGTGATTTCAGAGGCGAACGGACGCACCTGCGGATACATTTATTGCGGTCGCCCGGTGTCGAAGCTGCCGGCAAAACCGTGAAACTGCCGCTTCCCGATAGTTCGGAGCAGATTTTGTGCCGCACTACATTGGTTCCCCTGCGTAAGGGGAGCTGTCAGCGAAGCTGACTGAGGGGTCGTTTTTTCAGTGGCGCTTTGAGAATGTACGTATACGTTTTTTGCGCCTGCCCGGTATCGAGAGAGCGGAACAAACCATAGCGTTTCGCATC
>ERZ1673738.5395-NODE-5395-length-11643-cov-18.607698_pt1 | contig 11643 bp, 8 predicted proteins | sample MGYA00580198_ERZ1673738 | MGnify/ENA primary metagenome ERZ1673738 (study PRJEB41218, sample SAMN15661784) | gut metagenome | host: Homo sapiens | place: Canada: London | collected 2015-08-20/2019-03-30 | study: EMG produced TPA metagenomics assembly of... | reverse complement strand
TCTCCCAGGACGAACTGGTGGCCGTCAGCCTCCGCTTCACGGTCAACGAGTATGAGGGACGCCACTATCAGGACATCCTCGTGGCGGACATCCATCGGTTGAATCGATGATTTATTTTAACATGAACCATTGTAAATCGAAACATGAATCGATGGTTTTATTTTAACATTAATCGTCGTTAATCGAAACATTAATCATCATTAATCGAAACGTTAATCGGTCATTAATAGGATTGGCCCAAGGGCCAATTTTGAGAACAGGGAAGTAAAAATAGTAAAGATCTGAGTTGAGTACGAGGAGGATATTCCATGGTAAAGCGCGCAACAATCCACGTCTCTTCTCGCAAAAACTCAGTAAAAATGAATAAGAAGCAGATCAACAACCAGGTTGAGAATCAGAACCATGGCAACCATTGCCAGCACGTACAGATCGGCGGACAGGCTTACTACGACGCCCGCAAGTATTTTCTTTTTTCGCCCGACGCGCCCGTGCCGCAGGCCGTGGAGAGTTTTCGCAAGACGGGCGTAGGGCAGCAGATGAGCGACGGGACGTTCGACTTCGTCGTGCGGCCCAAGGTGAAGAGCCGCAGCGTGCTGATCCGCAAACTGGCCCACGGACGCATCAGCAGGACCCAGGACGACGCCGTGCAGCTGACGTTGAAGTTCTTTCGCACGGAGAACGTGGTCATAGCCCAGGCCATCATGGACGAGGCGCAGGACGCCATCGACGCCCTGCTCGAATATCAACTGACGAAGTAAAAGAAGGGAGGAAGAAACAATCATGAGTGTACACTTGATATATTATCAGCAGGGCCACAAGATGATGGAGACTGTGGCGACCGAGGAGGCATACCGTCGCTATCGCGACAGCCAGGCGCAGCAGCGCTGGGTGGAAACGATTCGCCATCCGAAGCCCGAGACCGACGTCTCGGCGGCGAAACGCAAGTTGGTGCAGTTCAACTACTCCTGCTTGCCCACGGAGGACGGTTGCCTCAAAGGCGCCAAGCGGCTGAGCAAGTCGGTCGGCATGGACATCGACCACCTGAGCGTTGACGAGGTGAATCTGGTCGCCGCTACGGCCATTGAGAAGAAGGACGAACTGGGGCTGCTGATGCTGGAGCGCAGCGCGCGCGGAGGCGGCCTCCACGTCGTCTTCCGCCGTCATCCCGAGATGGACCAGGAGGCCAACCTGCGCTGGGCCTCCAACCTATTAGGCGTGGAGTATGACGCTGGGGCGAAGGACATTACTCGCGTCTTCTTTGCCACCACGTCCGAGGACCTGCTCTACCTCCATGAGGACCTCTTCGACAACGCGGAGTGTGAATCGTTCGCGGCCTCAGAGGCTACTTTCACGAACGGGGAGGCTACTTCCACGGCCTCTGAGGATACTTTCGAGACGGAGGCAGAGCAGCCCCAGCCAGCGGCTGCCAAGGCCTCAGAGGAGCTACCCATGTGCTACAAGGGCATTCCCTACAATCGCATCATCGAGAAATGGTGGGACCTCTACAACGACGGCGAGCACCCGATACGGTCCAACCGCAACACGCTCACTTTCGAATTGGCCGTCAACCTCCGCAACATCTGCGACTCCGACCCGCAGCTGCTGGACCGCATCATCCCCTGCTACGACGGATTTCCCGAGGCGGAGAAAATGGCTTGCATCCGATCGGCCCTGGGCGAGAAGAAGACGCAGATGCCGAAACGGTTGAAGGATGTGCTGATGGCCGTGCGCCAGGACATGAGGGCCGAGGCCCGGGAGGAGGCCGAGGCGGAGGAAGCGCTGCTGCAGGACGACCTCTACTACTACGACGCGCTGCCCAAAATGCCGCAGGGCGTGAGGGAAAGCATCGATGCCGTGGGCCCGCATCTCGCCATGCCCGCTATTTTCGCCGTCACGCCCGCCATCGGGATGCTCGCCACGGGCGTGCGCGTCGATATCCACGGCACACCCTCGCAGCTCAACCTCATCAGTTATATCGCAGGAGATTTTGCCTCGGGCAAGGGCAGCATCGACCCGATCGTCTCCGCTTGGCTCTCCGAGATAAAAATGGTCGATAAAGGCTACTTGGAGGCCGAGGAGGAATGGCGCGCGCGGAAGCGGGCGGCCAAGAACAAGAAGGAGCAGCCCGAGGACCCGAAGTATCCCGTGCGCTACCTGACCCTCAACAACACCGTGGCCAACCTCGCCGACCGACTGGCCAACACCCAGGGCAAGCACGCTTTTTCTTTTACGCCCGAGGCCGACACCGTGGCGCAGAAATGGCGCACGGCGATGTGCGACTTCTCCGTCATGCTGCGCCAGGCCTACGACGGCACGCCCTACGACCGCGAGGCGAAATCGGCGGAGGCCGTCAACGTCCACATAGAGAAGCTGTTGTGGAACGTCGTCATGTGTGGCACGCCCGACGCCCTCTACCGCGTCATCACCAACTATACCGACGGTTTTCAGAGTCGTGTGGCCGTGGCCCGCACGCCCGACAACACCTTCTCGGCGCTCGCGGAGAGCCCCTACCGTCTGACGGAGCAACATCGGGCGAAGATCCAGCAAGTGGCCCACCTGCTGCCCTTGATGAGCGGCGACGTGGAACTGCCGAAGCTGGAGAAGCGAGGCCGCCAGTGGCTGGAGCGAATCCGCATCGAGACGCTGGAGAACGACGACAAGACCAAGGCGCGCCAGCGCTTCCGCACCTGCCCCACGGCGATGCGCATGACGACTTGTCTGAGCTCTGTCGTGTGGCCGAGCTGCTCATCCAGCACCACGGGCTGCAAGGCGCTGAGACACGACTGAAAGCCGATCCTACGCTGTGGCAGAACCTGCTGCAGCGCCAGCAGACGCCGCAGATGCTTGCCACCTTCGATGTGCTGGCCGACTACATGATCGACAACGCCATATATTTCTTCCGAGAGCGTATCGAGGAGGCGTTTCGCGCGGGCACCTATACACCGTCCGACGCTCCGCGCACCAAGAAAGGTTGCAATGATACGATCTATCAGAAGTTGGGCGGCCAGTTTACTGCCGAAGAAGCCTATGGCGCCACTATCAACGTGAGAGGCTTTGATGTGCAGAAAGGAAGGGTGCTTACCATGCTCTACCGGTGGGAAAAACAAGGAATAGTCCAGCGAATCGAGAAGGGGGTGTATAAGAAAACCTACCGCCTGACGGTATAGCAAAATCACGTTATCACATTATCACATTATCACGTTTTCACGTTTTCACTTTCCCACCTCCCCTTTTAGGCTTCGCAGTCGGAAAGCAGTCGGGAAAATATGTCAATCAAAACAAAACATCAAGAACAAAAATGATCAAGAACATGTCAATAATCTTGTCAGAACACTTCAATCTCACGGAGTTTACCACCTCCCTCGTCGCCGTCACGCGGCGCATAGACAACACGCCGCCCCTCTCGGCGGTCGGCAACCTCCAGCAGCTCTGCCTCCACGTCCTGGAGCCGCTGCGGGCCCATCTCGGCCATGCCGTCCGCATCAACAGCGGCTACCGCTCGCCAAAGCTCAATGCCGCCGTCGGTGGCGTGAAAACCTCGGACCACACGCGGGGCTGCGCCGCCGACATCTTCGTCCCTAACGCCAAGACGGGCCGGGAATGGTTCGCCTGGATGATGGACAATCTCCCGTTTGACCAGCTCATCTGGGAGACCTCGCCCGCGGGCAAGACCTGCTGGATCCACGTCGGCTACCGGGGCGCGGGCCGCAACCGCCAGCAGGTGATCGGCCACCTCGTGAAGCGGTAGGCTGCCAGTCCAGACAAATCCCCTACTCCGTCTCAACCTAATAGACGCACGACTCGGCACGTTCCACCGCCAAGTCGTGCGTTTTTTGGCTTGCCACAATGAAAGATTTGAACACAGTTCACGATAAAGTTCATGATAAGGTTCACGATAAATATCCGAACATAACAGATTCTGTATGGAATGTGCTCGACTATCTCGGAGCGTACAACAGCGCATCAGCGGCAAAGGCCACGTAAAGTCTTATATTTCATATATATAGCGATGCAAAGCGTATGGATCTTCACAAGATGCGCCAGGCTATGGCTCCGCCGTCACCTCCGTCTTGGCGGTCTGCTCCTCGGTCTTGGCCGTCTCCTCCTGGGGCGCAGGCTGGAGCGTCCGCTGGTAGCGATCCATGTCGTTGAGCAGTTTGACCGCCTCCTTCCACTGCTTGTCGTGGAGCAGCTTGTTCTCCACGCTGCCCCGCTGGAAGTAGTAGGCCGCCACGATGTCGCCCGCGAGGATGGCCTTGATCACCTCCTTGTTGTGGTCGAGGTCTTTGGCAAGGTTGTGGTTGAGGCGCTGTTCGAGCGCGTCAAACTCCGCGCGCGCCTCGTCGTAGTAGCCCTCGAACTTCGCCAGCTTCACCAGGTTCTTGAGTTGCTTCTCGCTCTCGCGGTCATACTTGAAGCCGCTCTGGATGACAAACGCCTTGAAGTCCTCGTAGTCGGCGTCGGAGAGCTCGAAGGTGGCGGCAGGCGCGATGGTCTTGTGCTCCTTGAGATATTTCACCTCCCAGTTGAGCATCGCCTCCGTGGAGTCGAGTCCCGTCGAGGCGAGGTAGAAGGCGATGTTGGGCAGCGAGTCGGGCAGCACCTCGATGTCGGGCTTGATGCCGCCGCCGTCGCGCACGATGCGTCCGTGGCGCGTGGTGAAGGTGTGGGTCAGCGAGTCGGGGATATGCTCCGTGTAGCCTCCGCGCCCGTGGCGGTAGTTGATGGCCTGGATGCAGCGTCCGCTGGGGATGTAGTATTTGCTCGTGGTGAGCTTGATGACGCCGTTGTAGGGCAGGTCGAAGGTCGATTGCACCAGTCCCTTGCCGAAGGTGCGCGTGCCCATGACGACGGCGCGGTCGAGGTCCTGGAGGCTGCCGCAGGTGATCTCCGAGGCCGAGGCCGTCTGGTCGTTGACGAGGACGACGATGGGCATCACGGTGTCGATCGGCTCCACCTTGGTCGTAAACTCGCGGTTGGCCTGCTTGATCTTGCCCTTCATCGTCAGGATGGTCTCGCCCTTGGGCACGAACATGTTGACGATGGAGATGGCCTCCTGGACGCTTCCGCCACCGTTGCCCCGCAGGTCGAGGACGAGGCTCTTCATGCCTTGGTGCTTCATGTCGAGCACGGCGCGCCTCACGTCGCGGGCGCAGTTCTCGGTGTAGGAGGTGAGGCAGAGATAGCCGATGCCGCCCGGCTGCACGCCGTAGTAGGCCACGGCAGGCTGCTGGATCTGCTCGCGGGTGATGATCTTGCGGAAGGTCTTGCCCGTCGAGGGGCGCATGATCTTGATCTCGAACGTCGATCCCGCGTCGCCGCGCAGGTGGCTGGAGACGTAGGCCGCGGGCTTCCCCGTCATCGTGGAGTCGTCGATGCTCACGATGACGTCGCCCTTGCGCAGTCCCGCCTTGGCCGCCGGCGTGTCCTCATACGGCTCGTCGATGACCACCGTCTTGCGCACCAGGTCGTAGCGGATGATGGCTCCGATGCCGCCGTAGCGTCCCGTCAGCATCAGGTCGAGCTCCTTGGTGTCGTCGGCGGGGTAGTACACCGTGTAGGGGTCGAGGGAGTTGAGCATGGCCCCCAGGCCGTAGCGCACCACCTCGTTGGCGTTGAGCGTATCGACATACATCATGTCGAGGTATTTATAGACCGTGTTGAACACCTCCAGATTCTTCGTCACGTCGAAGTTGTGACGATCGTTGTCCTGGGCGTAGCTTGTCGTTAGCGCACAGAGGGCCAGCAACACGCCGATTATCTTTTTGGTCATTTCTCTCTATTTTTGGGTTGAATTCGTGATTTTGTATGCGTATTCCACGACCATGCCAGCGAGGGCAGCGAGGGCCTTGGCGCAGGTGGCTGGTCAGGGGAATGTCTGATTTTAGATGCAAAGGTATAATTTAATAAGGAGATTTGGATGCCTTGGGTAGGGAAAAATGAAAAAAATCGGGAAAAAGGAAATTTTCTGCCCGAAAAGTTTGGTGGTTTCAAATATTCATCGTACCTTTGCACTCGCAATTCGGAAATGCACGGTTGCTTACTGCTTCAGTAGCTCAGTTGGTTAGAGCACCTGACTGTTAATCAGGGGGTCGTTGGTTCAAGCCCATCCTGGAGCGCACAAAGAGAGAGTTAGTTTTCACTGACTCTCTTTTTTGTGTATATCCCCTGTGCCCGGGGTGGAGGGCCGCTTGAATCTCATAATAACTAACTCGCAGATTTCCAAATAGATATGAAAACAGACAAACACAAACTTCAAGCTGCCCTGGTGCGCTCCTTCTTCGACGCTTTTTCCTCGGGCGTGATCGACTGTGGACAGGGATCTGTCCAGGAACGCCGACAGCCGCAAAACGTGAAGCGGGCGATGCTCGACTACTACGAACAGATAGCCCCCGCCTTCTTCGAAACGGTCTTCTTCCCCCTGGCGGTCATCCATTCCGGCTACGAGGAGATGGAGCTGCTGGTGCGCAAGGCGCACCAGCAGCGCATGGATATGAGGTCGATGCTGCTCGCGGCCTGTGGATCGGAGGCCTGCTACGAGGCGCTGGTGGCGGAGTATAAGCGCAACTTCTCCGCGCTGCTCGAAGGCGCTTGTCCCTCCGTGGCCGACCACCTCGCTGCCTGTGCAAAGCAGCAGGAGGGCGAGGGCATCGATACCGACCAGGCGATCGAACTGACCGTGCGCGCGATGGTGCGCGCCTACGCCAGCGGACTGAGGCTCGCGGGAGGGCAGGGCGCCAGCTTCCGCCAGGCCTCCCTCTATCGCTTGCTCCTCGACGCGATGAACGTGCTGCTCCACGACGAGAAGCTTGACTATTCCGACTGTGGCGAAAGCATCACCGCCATGCTTGTCAAGGCCTGCGGATCGGAGCAGCGCTTCGCCGTGGCGACTGCCGAGATGGACCGCGCGCAGCAGGATATCATGGGCTGACGCCGCCCGGGCTGCAAGCGTAAAAAAAACAATGCCGCCAACGAAAGACCCGAAGGTCCGTTCGTTGGCGGCATTCATTATAGTAGGGCCCTGAGGGCCAGTGGTTTTACTTCACGACGATCTTCTTGCCATTCTGGACATAGATGCCCGGCTGGAGGCTGCTGCGGTCGCCCGCCACGCGCTGGCCACTGAGGCTATAGATGGGCGCGTCGGCCTGGTTCGCGGTCGTCTCCGTGCTCTGGATGCCCGAACCGTTGACGATGTAGATCTTCACGTTGTCGATGGCGATGTGCTGAGCCTTCTTCGCATTGTAGAACCAAGCGAAGTAAAGCGGAGAGTTCTCGGCGAAGCAGCTGGTGACGTCAAATGAGAGGTGCTGCGGTTTGCAGGTCTCGCCTGCGGCCAGATCCTCCACGTGGTAGCCGTCGAAAGCGTCGCAGACGTCGGCCCACTCGTTCTTGTTGTAGGAATACTTCAGGCCGGCCTCCGACTTCTGACCCGTAGCCTTATCGACGGTGCAGTAATCGATGTCAAAGTCGATGAAGACCTTCTCGTCGGCCTGCAGCTTGCTGTAGAGGCAGGGAGTCTCCAGGGCGGCGAACATATTGACGAGCGGAGAGATGGAAGAGCAGATAGAGGCGAAGTTGCCCTCGAAGCCACCACCGGAGACGGGGAGCTCAAACCAGTTGTCGAAACGCCAGAGATAGTCTGTCTTCATCGACTCGTTGATGCGCTCCACGGCCCAGTCGGCAGGCAGCAGGCCGCTGTTGAAGTCCTCGTTGAAGGGCAGTCCATAGACGATCTCCTCGCCATAGCTCACGGCCACGGCTATCGGGAGAGAGACAACGCCGTCGGTATAGACCGTCTTGACATTGTACTCGTAGTCGCCCTCGGGGATGTTGGTGTCGTCGTAGGACGTGGCCTTGGTCTCGGCAATCTGCTTGCCACCACGGAAGACGAGATACTTCTCCACCGTATATTCCGAAGCCTTCGGGGCCTGCCAGGTGAGGTGGGCCGTGGCGTTGTCCTCGTCGATGGAAGCCTGGAGGTCAGAGACGGTGTTGCGCGTGCCGATGGCCACCAGCGTGCCCACCAGCTCCGACTCGCCGTCGGGGTTCTCATAGACAGCCTTGACGGCATAGTACTGCACGCCGCGGTTCACGCCCGTCTGCTCGGTGGCGCGCTCATCGGGTTCGAGCCATCCGGCAAACAGCGCGCCGTTGGCGTAGCACTCGTAGTGGCTCGGCTGGCGGTCGCCCTCGGGAGCGTCCCAAGTCATGTTGACCTTGTACTTGCCCGTTTCCTCATCGTAGGCAGAAGTCACCTGCACGTTGCGCGGGGCATTGGTGCGCGGAGCAGAGAAGTTGACCTTCACCTCCACGGGCTCCGAGACGGCGTCGCCGTTGACGGCCTGCACGCCATAGGTGTATTCGCCCGACGCCTTGTTGGTCGTGTCGGTATAGGCGGTCGTCTTGACCTGCTTGGCCAGCATCTGGCCGTCGATCAGCACGTTGTAGGACGTGGCGCCCGTCACCTTGTAGGCGGAGCGCAGGGGGCGGGCCACCTTCTTGCCCGTCATGGCGAAGGGACGGTAGGCGGGAAGCGAAGCCAGCGGCTTGCCCTCGCGCGGCTGCGACGGAGCGGCTGCACCCGTGGCCTCCGTATAGAGGCTCACGTCGTCGATGGCCCACGTGAAATAGAGACCCGTGGCCTCGTCGTCCAGGTCGCTCAGGGCCTGGAAGGCCACGATGGCGTCGCCCTCGGAGGCATCGCCGAGATAGAGCGAGACGAGCTGCCAGTCGTCCGATCCGTTGCTGTCGTAGCGAGCGTCCCAGAGCGCCTTCCAGGTCTTGCCGCCGTCGTGGCTCACCTTGACATAATAATGGTCCTTGAAGTCCTCAAACTCGCCATACTCGAGCACCTTCGGGTCGATGGCGGTATAGAAGTTGAGATACTGTGCTCCCTTGGTGGCGGGCAGGATGAGCCACTCGTCCTGGTCGGCAGGTGTGCCGTCCTCGTGCTCGCCCACCTGGTCCCAGGTGACCACCGCACTGCCCTTGCCCGTGTGTCTCCACAGGTTCAGGTCCTCCTCGTTGCCCGTCTCTTCCATCTCGGGAGTCGGGAAGCGAAACCAGGTGTAGGTCGGATCGTAGGTGTTGGTCGTCTGAACCTTCCAGCCTTCGGGGAAGGTCTTGCCCTCGAAGCCTTCGGTCAGCAGCGTGTCGGCCTGATCCTTCGCCAGTCGGTCCCAGGTCAGCGTCACGTAGCCATCCTGTTGCACGGCACGGAGATTGACGGGCTTGGCGGGGATGTCCTGCGCGCAGGCTGCCGATGAGAACAATGCCGCCACGGCAAGCGAGGCGACAGAACGAAGCCACCTTGGCGTGGCCTTGTGGGTAGAATAATTAGCGTCCATAATCAATATTTTTTGATATGTTTTATGGGTGCAAAGGTAGTGACAAAAAGGAGGGACGCCAACCTTTCTCCGATGGAATCGTCACTTTTTCACGAAAAAGCAATAGAAAATGCGCTTTTTAGCATGATTTTTCTATGGATATTCGCTCCCTCGAAATCTTTTGATAGATGGAAGGCTTCATGCCCGTGAGCCGCGTGAAGATGTTGATGAAGTTGGCCTGCGACTTGTAGCCGACGCTCTCGGAGATCGCCTTGATGGTGTAGTGGCCATAGCGATCGTTGTCGGCGAGCCGCTGCATGGCCTCCTTGATGCGGTAGTCGTTGAGGAAGGAGCGGAAGTTCTTGCCATAGCCCTCGTTGATGGCTTCCGAGACGTAGCGGGGGTTGGAGCCCACGAGCTGGGCAAGGCGGTCGATGGAGAAGTCGGTACTGCAAAACTCCTCCACCTTTCCCATCACGCGTCCGATGTCGGCGAGCAGGGCGGCGCGTTGCTCGGTCGTGAGGATCAGCGATCGGGGAGCAGCCTCCTGAGTTTTTTCCTCCTGGTCGTCCCTTTGCACGTCCCCTTGTCCGTCTCTCTGTCCGTCTCTCTGATCGTCCCTCTGCTTGTCTCCTTGGTTGCTCTCCAGGTTGCCTCCCTGATGGGCCTCCAGGTGGTCCCCCTTGTTGGTGGCCTGTGGCGCCTCCTTGGCCTGAATGGGGGAGGCGAGGAAGAGCTGGCTGCGGTCGTAGAGGCGGTTGTAGGCGTGGTGGAGCTGCCGCTTCTGTGCCGAGACGATGATGAAGAGCACGATGATCAAGGCCAGGGCGATGGCGAGTGCGAGGAGCCAGCGGGCCTGGGTGCGTATCTGCTGGCTGTCGAAGATCTGCTGCTGCGTGAGCAGATTGATGGTGCTGGCGTTTTTGTTGGCGTCGTAGATATACTGTGTGTTCTTCATGGCGTTGAGCTCGTCGCCGTAGTGGAGCTTCTCCATCAGGTTGGCATACTCCATGCGGCAGGCCGAGGCCCGCGTGGCGTCGCCCTGCGCGTCGTAGGCTTGTGCGAGGAGATGCATCGTCTCGGCCAGAAACTCGTCGTGGTTGGTGCGGCGGGCCCACTCCTCGTTTTTCTTGAGCAGCAGGATGGCGGAGTCGAGGCGATGGGTGTCCATATAGAGCTGGGCGAGACAGGAGTTGGTGTTGTCCACAAATGAGGAGTCCATTCCCGTGCGGATGGCATACTGCCGCGCCTGGATGTAGTAGCTGGCTGCTGCCGCGGGCTGGTCCTGGCTCTTGGCCACGAGGCCGCGCCCCATCAGGATATTGTAGCGATAGCCACTGTTGTGCTCCACGTTGGCCTCCATCTGCTGGAGAAACACCATGCCGCTGTCGGCCTGGCCGACGAAGCACGAGGCCCCGACCAGGTTGTTGAGCACGGCGTTCTGCAGCGTCTTTTGGCCCGTCTTGCGACTGCTCCTTAGTGCCTTGCGGTAGAAGTAGAGGCCCATCTGGTAGTCGCCCTGCGTGCTGTAGAGATTGCCCATGCCGTTGTAGAAGCGGGCGGTCAGTTCGTTATAGCCCTGGTGCTCGGCGATGCGGAGGCCTTCGAGATAGCTCTTCATCGAGGGCGTATAGAGCCGCTGGTCGTAGAACTTGTCGCCGGCCTGCAGCAAGCGTGTGGCAGTGGTTTGGTCGCCACCATTGCCCTTGTCGCCTTGGGCAAACCCCAGAGTGGTGCCCCAAAGGATAAGCGTGTATATGATGTAGATGATCTTCTTGGTCATGGTCCTTCCGCATTATGGACGCAAAATTAATAATTTTTCGCTGCTTATCCGCTGATTGAGTGTTAAAAGTCATTGTTTTGCGAAAAGAGTGATACTTTTTGACCTTTTTACAAGCGAGGGGCGGAATTTTCTCGCAAGGGAGGGACAAAACTTCTCGCAAAGGATAGGGAAGGACTTTTGCGCGGCGGGCCTCCCTCGACTCTGGGCAAAAGAAAACCGCCAGCAGAGAGACGGTCGGTCTCCTGCTGGCGGAAGGGGTACATTTGTGCTTCAGGAAGCAGTAACGCTTTCTGCTTCCTGAAGCAGTATGTGTTTTACTTTCTCATGACCTTGCGCGTGTGGACGCTGCCGTCGGCCTGGATGTCGCGGATGATGTAGAGACCGCGGCCCATCTGGTCGGCCTCGATGCGCTTGCCGTCGATGGTGTAAACCTCGGAGCGCACGGTCTGGCTCTCCTTCGTCTGGGGCAGATCCTCGATGCCAATGGTGGTGGTGTGTTCAAGGATGGCATGTTCCGCTTCGTGAGCTATTTCA
>ERZ1673738.5390-NODE-5390-length-11654-cov-33.678679_pt1 | contig 11654 bp, 9 predicted proteins | sample MGYA00580198_ERZ1673738 | MGnify/ENA primary metagenome ERZ1673738 (study PRJEB41218, sample SAMN15661784) | gut metagenome | host: Homo sapiens | place: Canada: London | collected 2015-08-20/2019-03-30 | study: EMG produced TPA metagenomics assembly of... | reverse complement strand
TGTTCATGTGGTCATCACCATCACCACGAATAAATAATTAAGCAATATAAGTGAGAAAAAACAAATCTTACTTATATTGCTTTTTTAATGCTTATATTTTGATTCATAATATATTAATTTTTGATGAAACTATGAAAAAATAGATTAAGGATAATTTATAACAAAATTGGTAATGAGAATTTTATAAAATAAGTACATAGTAGATAATTTTGTAATTTTTAGGCAGAAATTTGCCTCTTTTTTAATAAAATTATAAAAATTTTCACTTTTTTGAGCAAAAACATATGAAAACTTACGGTTTTATAAGTGAAAGGAGGTATTTCAAATGAATGAAATAAGTGTTGCTATTAGCGTTATTGGATTCTTATGTTCTATTTCTAGTATTGTTTTTGCTTATTTGGCTTTAAAGAGAAATGAAAAAAATGATACGAAGATTGATGGCGAAAGATTTGGGCTAATTCAAGCTGATATCAAATATATTGTTAAGACACTTTCTACTTTGGAAGAAAAGTTTATTATGCTTGATAATATCGATAGAGAAATGCTTGAAAGATTAGCTAAAGTTGAACAAAGCCTAAATATGGAAAAAGAATAAGGAGAAAATAGCTATGGAGTTTTCAAGCGTACCTATTATAGTCTTGTGCTGCTATATTATAGGTGAAATTTATAAAATTGTTTTTAAAAATAAAAAAGAAAGTTACAAGTTAATTCCATTAATACTTTCTATTTTTGGTGGAATTATTGGCATAGTTATTTTTTATACAAATCCAGAAATGATTTTAGATGCACACAATGTTTGGGTTGCTTTAGGTGTTGGAATTGTTAGCGGTGCAAGTTCAACAGGTGCAAATCAAATTATTAAACAAGTATTTAGTAAGGATAAAAATGTCAAATAAACTACCAATGTTTAAAGATATTTACAATCAAAAAATAGATTTTAGATTTATAGCTTATTCAAATATTGGTAAATATGTCTACGAGTGTACGTACATATGATGATTTTATGGTTTATTTAGGTAAAAATGAGCCAGTAAATGAAATTCAAAATGATATAGTTAAAACAAAGAAAATGTTTGAACTATTAAAGTATAATGGAATAAATATAGAGACAATTGATAGTTGTGTTCTTCTATTTTCACTATGTTTTTCAATTGGTAAAAGAGATAAACTTCAAAACTTTTTATCAAAATTAAACTATATTAATCCATTTGAAGATGCATGTGAGCTATTTATGTTTATTGTGAAGAATAAAATATTTGGAGAATACACTTATAAATTTGCAATAGTGATATTTAATGCAATTTTATTCTCTAATAATATTTTACCTATAATTTTCCCACTCTCTTATACTTTCTATTTATGTGAATTAATAGAGTCAGGATTATCTATAGATTCATTTGAAGATATAGTCATGGCTAGGTTTGAAAATAGTATTATCTATAACACTCCTCATGAACTAATTGATGATAATGAAGCAGTGAAAAGAATAATGAGTTTAAAGAGAGATTTAGTTGAAAAATATGGTGTTAAACACATTTTTATAACAGGTTCTTTTGCTAAGAAACTATATACAAAATTCAGCGATTTAGACTTAATTATTGAAATGGATAATTACGATAAAATCGATGAAATTGAAAAGTATATTGCAAATATGACTGCTATTCCAGTCGATGCGATTAGAAGTGATGATCCATTTACAAAACTTAATGATTTACAAAAATATAGAATTAAGGTTTTCTAATGAATAATATTACATTTTTAATTGCTAAATGTATGGATTCATCAGTTCAAAAAGTTAAGGCAAAAAACATTATACTTAATAAAGAATATCCGACTAATAAGAGCGAATATTTAATTAGATCAATAAATGATTGTAGATTATTCTTACAAGATAATATTTCATATCTTATAGATAGAAACTTATTTATTAAATCTTACTTTTTACTAACAGGTAAAAAACTTTCTAACAAAAAAGCTGAACGTTTAGTTTATGTTTATTATCAATATAAAGATGAAGAAGACTTTATTGTTGAACTAATATATGAATTAAATAGTGTTATTAAATATAAAAAAGTAGAGTACGCTTTATTGTTACTTAATTATTTCTTTGTTAGAAAAAATGGATATGAAATTAGAATACCGCAAAGTAAATTTAAAGAACTTAAAATGATGTTTAAAGATAAAGAGTATATTTCTAAAAACATCGAATTTATTAAGTCAGTCTCAAAAAAGATAGATAGAAGAAATAAAAGACTTTCATTAAATAAAATAATTAAGTTTTTTAATATGAATAAAGAAAAAATAATAAATACGTATTCAATTAAAAATATATTCTTATTTGGATCGTATGCTGAAAGAACAAATAATTTTTATAGTGATTTAGATTTGCTTGTTATTTTTAATAAAGAAGTAATGAGTATGGACGCTATAGATTTAAGAAATAAATTTATTTGTTTTTTAGAAAACAAACTAGATATAGATGTTGATGTACTTTTATTTGAAGATTCAATAAAGGTAATTGATCCTATGTCTTTAAACAAAACAATAAAAATAATTTAAGGAGAAAAAAATGTTTATTAATTCAAATAATTTGGCTGGTACTGTCAAATTTGCTTTAGAGACGAAATATTTATCGCCAACAGGAGCTATTTTAACTGATAGTACTGGAAAAAGAACAGTTACAAAAGATGGACTTGTCCTTTTTCAAATTGAAATTTCACAATTAAATATCGCAGCAAAAGTTGTCAATTCTAAACTTAGACTTAAAGTTAAAAGTGTCGAAGAGGATGCTAGATATGATCTTTATCTTATAAATGAATCTAGTTATAAAAAGAAAAATAGTACAGATATTGACTTGTCTTCATTTACTATTATCGATTCGATTTTTTATAATGGTAAACCAAATTTATACGATAGGGTCGATGAACTTTTAGAATTTGATCTAACAAAGTATTTATATGATACAAAACGTAGAACTAGGTTTATTTGGTTCGCTTTAAAATCTTCTGCAAAAGATTTTAATATTTACGATATTGATGAGCTTTTTAAAAAGGAAATTGTTTTAACAGTCGATGAAAATAATATTAGAGGACTTGATGATATTTATGAATATACTCAAGAAGATGTTGGATTTGCTGGTATTAGCAGTATCAATTTAGCTAGTGGTAAATTAATTCATAAAGTAGAACCTATCAAGACTTCAAATTCAAAAAATCCTGCTGCTTTCCACGCTTTCTTTAATATTGAAAATCCAACTTATAATCAAGTTTTAGGTAAATATTGGAGGTTTAGCGGTGATTACACTATTACTCGAGATGATGAAGATGGTGTTATCGAATTAATCGATCCAAGTAATAAATCGTTAGTTTTGTATCAGTGTAGACCAGATGACATTAAGGATTTATATAATCTTGATCCAATTTCACCTTTTAATGGTGAGTACTTTGTATGCTTTGGTGAGACTGTGTATTGTCTTGCAAGTTATAACGACTTAAAAACTTTTATCTTTGTCGATAGATACAACAATAAAATGTACTTTGAAACTGATAGACAATTATTGACTAAAATTGAATTGGGTACAGGTAAAACCATCACTTATGAATACGATAGTAATGGACGACCAAAAAAGATTACGGATGGTGATGGAGAATATTTGGCAATCACTTATTCAATAAACAAAGTATATGTAAAACAATTTAGTTTTAAAGATGTTTTGCTTTATAAAGTTGAATTTGATGTTACTAATGAAACAGTTAATTCAATTAAGTCTTATATCGGTGATTCTTCAATTGTTGTAAACGAAGCATTATTTACTTATGACGATAAAAAAAGATTAGTTAGAATTGTCGATAAAACAAATGGTATTGGAAGTAGAATTTCTTATAGTAACCAAAACCAAGTAACAAAAGTTGTTCACGAATTTATCGGTGATATCGACGAACAAAAATACACTACTTACGATTATTATACTTTCCAAACTAGGGTTACAGATTATACTGGTTTTTATTCTGATTATTACTTTGATTATTTAGGTAGATGTAGAAGTGTAATTGACTGTGAAGCAAAATCAATAGTTAAAAACTATAAAGATATTAGTAATGGTATTTCTGGTGGTTTAATTAGTGAATCTAAAGTTCAGGTTAATGAAAGAAATATTATTGATAACAACTCTTTTGATTCAGGTGATTTATTTACTTCAGAGTTGCCATGGAAATTAGTATATGGCTCTAAAAACTATTTTAAAGTTGTCGATGGTGGTGTCTATGGACAAAAGTGTTTAAAAGTTGAAAAAGGTGTTGGTAGTTTAGAAATTAAGCAGGATTTATATTTGCCACTACCAGGGACTTATACTTTTAAAACTTTCTTTAAAGCTATTTGTAATCCTAGAAGTATATTAGCAAGCGGTGATATTAAAGCTATTGTTAAAGTTAAGTATTTAGAAGAAATTGATAGTTCAAATCCTGCTACAAATAAATCTAAATATGGATCTAGCGCTATTGAACCAGGCATTTATCAAAAAGAGAAAGAATATGTTGTCTCTAATACTTTAGGTGGTACTTTCGATTGGAATGCATATGAAAAAACTGGTGTTGTTATTCCAGGAGGAGAGAATATTTCAAATGTTACTGTTACTGTTCATTTAGTTTTTGGTGGCTCTAGATATGTTGCTTATGTTGATGACTTGTCTTTAACTTTTGGTGATCATAACGTTCGTTATAACTATATCAATAACGGATATTTTGAAGGAAAAAATTTAAGTTGGATTTGTAGTAACATAGGAGCTAATGATTTTATTGAATATACTGGCTTAGACCATCCGTTAGTTTTAGGAAGCACTGTTTTAAGAATGAAGTCAGACTTAAATAAGTGCAAAGTGATTTATAAGAAAATTGCTATTAGTGGTAATGCTGGAGAAAGCTTATTGTTAACACTTTTTGGTAAAGGTAACGTATCCAAAAATGACACGTTCCAAGCTTATCTTAAAATTCATTATTTAGATAAAAGTGAAATAGTAATGCATACTTTTGACTTTGATCCTAACTATGAAAATTGGCAAGTATTGACGAGAAATGTTATAGCTGAAAGATCGTTTGATTATGTTGAAGTAGGTGTTAAAGCTAGGGCGAAATCTGATGTATATGTCGATGCTATTCAACTATACAAAGATGATTTTGGCAAGGAATATTCATATACTGAACAAAATAATTTATCAGAAGTAGTTAATTCTGATGGTTCATTTTCAAACATTAGTTACGATAGTAACTCTAGAGTAACTGAAATGACAGATGTTTCTGGTGATACTTTTAGATTTACTTATGGAAACGCTACTAATAGAAAAGTTGCTCAGATTACTAACAACCAAAATTCCAAAATTATGTATAAGTATTCTGGAGAAAACAAGACAGAAACTAAAATTATCACTAGTACAGGAGAAACTTTATGTACGAAAGATGAGTACGATGAGGAAAATAAATTAATTAGTCAAACTGATGACACAGGGGCTAAGACACTCTTTAATTACGATGAAATTGATAGATTAAATAAACAAGTAAATGCTAATGGACTTGTCACAACTTTTAAATATGATGTATATGGTAAGTTAAAAGAAAAAATTGCTGAATTAGGTGGAGCTAGAAATGGTTGTATTTATATCTATGATTCAAAAGGCAACATTTCTTCAATTACTGCATGTAACGGAACTAAATATACTTTTTCATATACTATCGATCAACAACTTAGCACTGTTGCACTTAATGGTAAAACTATTGTTAAAAATTTCTATACCAAAATAATTAACGGCATTAACACTAACCTATTGACTAAACAAATTCTAGGAGATAGTGAAGCGTGTGGTTTTTATAATTTTGAATATGATAAAAAAGAAAGATTGACAAAAGTTAGATTTAATAATGTAGTTCAAGTCGAATATAAGTACAACGAAAATAATCAACCTTCTGAAATATATGATTGTATCAACGATAATCATCTTTTCTTATCTTACAATTCAAATGGAGATGTAGTATCAGCATTAGATAGTAGTGGTAATCAATTCGCTTATGACTATGACAATTTGAAAAATGTACAAAAGGAAATTACAAGCATTGATGGTTTATTAAGAAGTTTTGATTACGAATATAAATATGAGTACAACGACTATACTCCTTCAGGATATTTTGCTCGATTAGAACGTGCTTTCCCAGATGAAATTATTAAAGGTGGTAGTGGTTTTGAAGGTATTTATGGTGGTAGATCACGTTTAAATACTATTAGAAGAAAAAGAATGACTGTACTTAATGAAAATCCATTAGACGATAGTGTGGCTTCATTAGTATTTAAGGATGACAATGCAGTTATTGCTTATGATACTTCAACTTTTAATAGAGAAAGAAAAGGTAAATCTACAAGTAATAAGAACTTTAATTTAAAGAATTGGCAAGATAACTTTAATCATAGAAAAACGATTTATGCCTGGATTAAACCTATTGAAACTATTAAAGGTGCACAAAGAGTGTTTGCTTTAGCTGAAAAAGAAGCTTCTAAAATTAGATTTACTTTAAGTGCATTGGCAGATGGAAAAATAGAAATTAAAGACAATTTAACAAATAATGTTGTTACAAGTAGAACAACCTTAAAAATGGATAGTTGGAACTTAGTTGGTATGAAACTAAGTTACTCAGTTAGAACTAATAAAAGAACGATTAAACTCATTTTAAATGATGAAATAACATCTATTGATTATTTTGATAAATCTTATATTACAAATTTAAAGTACTTTATTTTAGGTGCACCATCAGATGATTTAAGTATGCCAGACTTATATTCACTAGATAAAAATGGATATTTATTAGATGGTAAAAAATATCCATTAAATATGAAGTTTAAAGTATCTTTTGTATCAGTTGGTTCAAGTGATATAACTGATGAAAACTTTAAGGGGATTTATTTTGAAGGTTTAGATTATTTATGTAATAAACCTAACTATGGAGCTAGTGGTGTTACTTATTTTAACGATAAGGCATATGAAGGTTATGATGTTATTTCTTTAAATGGATCATTGACTTCTTTAAAGAAAATGAAACCTAAAGTCTATGCTTTTTCTGAGACTTCATTTAGAAACGAAAAACAAAAGATGTTTAAATTTGATAGAACAGGTGTTAATCCTCTCTATCGTCACGTTTATGCAAGTTATGATGGAGTTCATAACTTAAATAATGGAAGTAAATCAAAATTGGCTTATGATTTGTTAATTAAAGATCAAGGAAACATCAATTTAAGATTTAAAGTTGATGATGTTGAAGAAACTGATGATAAGGTAGTCTTATATTCGGTAAAAGATGGAAAACAAGTTTTAAAGATATTTGTTTATGGCGAAGATATTTATCTTAGAACAGATAGCAATGAGATTGAAGATACATGCATGATAGGTTATGTCAATCCAGGTGAGTGGATTAACTTGTCATTAATATTTGATGCTAATGGTCATGCTTATGTTAAAACTGATTATGATGAATTCCCAGTTGATAATATTTATATCAATTTAGAGGGAGCTTTAACATATTTTGGTTGTGCAGTAGATAGTAATAATAATCCTTGTTATCACTTAAACGGTTGTATGGAAATGATATCGTTTAAAGATAGCTATGCAACTTTAGATGAGATTAATAGAATTATAGATGATGGTCAATCAATTTCAGTCAGAACTTATTTTGATGAAATGGGAAGAACTGAAGTTAAGAAAATTCATTATAAAAATAAAGAACTAGCTAAGAAGTATGCTTATAAAAAATATCTTACTAATACAACTACTAAAGTTGAATCAGAACAATTGTTTAATGGTGAATCATTAAATTACGAATATGATTCTTTAGGAAATATTACTTTTATAAAAAGATTAGATTCTTCAAATAGTGAAATAGATAAAAAAGAATACACATATGATGGTTTATCAAGGTTAACTAAATCAAATATAAATGGTCTTATTCACACATATAGTTATGACTCAAATAACAATATCAAAACAAAAGATGGTCTTACTTATACATACGATAGCGTTGATAAAGATAAGTTAATAAGTCGAAGTGATGGAGTATCAATAACATATTGTAATTCAATCACAAGTAATCCATCAATAATTAAAAAACCAAATAAAATATTGAATTTTGCTTGGAGTGGAAAAAGAGTAACAGCAATTAATAACGCATTATATGCCTATGACTATAATGGAACAAGAATAGAAAGAAAGATTATAAACGGTTATACCTATAAATACATATTAGAAGGAGAAAGATTAGTAGCCTTAAAGAGAATAAAGGATAACAAAGAAAAGAGAGTATCTTTTGTCTATGATGAAGTAGGAAGCTTAGTAGGTTTATCGATAGGAACAAAAGAATATATCTATGAAAGAAATATCCAAGGAGAGATTCTAAGAGTAATAAACTTAGAAGGAAAGACTTTAGTAGAGTATAGCTATGATGATTGTGGTAAACCAAGTATTAAAGTAGTAGATAAGACAGAAGGACAATTAATAGCAGATATAAATCCATTTGTATATAAAGGCTATATTTATGATCAAGACACAGGATTATATTACTTAAAGTCAAGATATTATGATCCAGAATTAGGAAGATTTATAAATTCAGATAATGAAGTAGGTTCAGTAGGAAACATAAGTGCAATGAATATGTATGCCTATTGTAAGTGTAATCCAATAAGCTATGCAGATGAAAATGGCAATATGCCAAGCTGGGCCATAAAAGTATGTATAGGTATAGGTGTTATAGCGTTATCGGGAATAGTAGCTGTAGCAACAATGGGAACAAGCCTAGCGTGTAATGGTTTGACAATGTTATATGGTGCAGTAACAGGAGCTTTAATAGGTGCAGCAAGTGGTGCAGTCTTTGGAGCATTACTAGGAGCAGCCATGGAAGGCTTAAGAACAGGAACCTTGGAAGGAGCTTTAAGAGGAGCTAAAAAAGGAGCAGTAAATGGAGCTGCAGATGGCTTTATGTGGGGAGCGATTGGAGGAGCAGTAAGTGGAGCCATAAATGGAAGATTCTGTTTTGTAGCTGGAACACTAGTAATGACAAAAGAAGGCTATAAAGCAATTGAAAAGATAGAAGAAGGAGAAGAAGTCTTATCATATAACGAAATTTTAGGAATATTCGAATATAAAGAAGTAGTAGAAGTATATAAGAATGAGACAAAAGAATTAAGTCATATAAAGACTAAAAAAGATGAGATAGTAAGTACACCAGGACATAGTATTCTAACAAGTGAAGGATGGAAGAAAGCTAAAGATATAAAAGTAAACGACTTAATAAAGACAAAAGAAGGATATGAAAGAGTCATAGAAGTATATAGCGAAGAACTTGAAGAAGTAGAAAATGTTTACAACTTAAATGTTTTAGGCTATCATACATATGTAGTCGGTTACGGATTACTGGTTGTACATAATCAAAATTGTAGTAATCCAAATGGCAGAAAATGATGCAAAGAACATCAGGAAAAAATAAATGATATAGAAAAACAATTGAAAACCGAATATCCAAATGGAAAAATAAAAAAAGAGATTTATGTTAAGACACCAGGAGGATACAAAAGCAGTAGATATATAGATGTTGGTTTATTAGATGATGAAGAAAATGTAATAATAGGCTATCAAGTAGGAGTTGGAACAAAATCAGGACTTCCTGTTGCAAGAGAAGTAAGGGTTCTAGAAGATATAGCAAATTCAATTGGAGAAGGAAAAGTAATATTTGTAACTTATAAATAAAGGAGAGATAATACATGCAAACTGGATTTTATACTAATAAAGAAAACCTTATCAAATTTCTAAAATGGGTTAAAGAGAATATAAAAGATGCAGTAATAATCGATTCAAAACTTAAGGGAGATGATGTAATAGATTTGATAGAAAAAGATATTTTGACTTGTTGTGGTGTTTTAGTTTTTGACAAAGATTGTGAAATATTTAAAGCAGATATAAATGATAAAGATAGAATAGAAGATTTAGCAAGTCAAAATTCAATATCTATAGATTTTTGGCTATGTGATGATAGCGCATATTCTTTTGATTTTACAAATTATTCATTTTACTCGAAAACGAACACAAAAAAGTATCCCGAATCAAGAATATATGCTGATGGATATTACTCTAAAGAAGAAACAGGAAAAAGAAATCAAATCTATAATAAAATGGCTAGTTTCATAAAAAGAAACTCAAAAAAATATAAATATTATAACTGGAATGAATATGTTTTAGAAATAAAAGAAAAGCCAAGAAAAAAGAAAATAAAAGAAGATTAAAGAATCAAGGACTGTTATCTATTAAATGTAGATAATAGTCCTTTTAAAAATACAAAAATATAGAATGCTTACAACTTAAATGTTTTAGGTTATCATACATATGTAGTCGGTTACGGATTACTGGTTGTACATAATCAAAATTGTAGTAATCCAACAGATAGGTTTAATGAATGTTCTAAAGATAAGCTGGCTAATAAAAATGCAGAAGGGCAAGTTCATCATGCGCTTCCAAATAAACCATTTAAAAAGATTAGTAAAACAGAATGGGGAGGCCATTTAAATAGAGAAGACTATAAAATGAAAGCTTTAACAAAAGAAGGACATAGAGGCTATCAAAAATGGCATAGACAGTTGGACGATAGAATAGATGAAGCCGTATATTTATCTAAAAATTTAGCTGATTTTGAAAAGAGATTAAATGGAATATATTCTGATTATAGTGAAATATTTGGAGAAGTAATAATTAAATTGTTAAAAAGGTAAAGATATGAAATATTATAGAATTGGTGGTAAAGGACAATATTTTTCATCAAAAAAGACATATGCTTATTTAAGTGTTAATAAGGATAATGAAATAAATGATGTTGATAAAGAACCTAATATAGAACACTTGATGCTTAAGTGCCCATATTGTGGGAGAAAAGTAATTAATATATATTATACAAATAAAAACATAGCAGTTTTTAACAAAGATAAAGTAGGAGACTTTTCTTTTGGAGTAACTTGTTATGGAAGTTTTGTAGCAACTGAAAAACTTTTAAACATGTTTGAGAAATATAATTTAACAGGGATAGTAGATTATATTGAATATAAATATGCAGAGACAGTAAAAAGAAAACCAATAACATCATATGCAGGAAAACTATATGATGTGAAAATAACCTATCTTCCAATAATATGGGAACACTGTGAAAATTTAGAAAGTGATGAAGGTGATAAAAAAACACTTGTTTTTGAGAGTGAATTGTCAGGTGGTTGCATTCATTGTTGTGGAAAAAAAAGGATATATAGGATTAGCACCAAAAGCTAAAGTGTATTTAGAAAATTTAAATAAAGTTGATATAGATATTTTTTCTACAATGGATAATCCAACCGCAATATTTGTTTCAGAAAGACTAGTAGAAGCATGTGAAAAAGAAGGCATAACAAATATACTAGATAAATTAGTAAGAGTATATGATGATAGTGAATATAAAGGTGAAGATAAATAGAAACTAAAATTATATAAATTTTAAAATAGGACTGTTATCTATTAAATGTAGATAATAGTCCTTTTAAAAATACAAAAATATAGAATGTTTACAACTTAAATGTTTTAGGCTATCATACATATGTAGTCGGTTACGGAT
>ERZ1673738.5389-NODE-5389-length-11660-cov-4.636450_pt1 | contig 11660 bp, 6 predicted proteins | sample MGYA00580198_ERZ1673738 | MGnify/ENA primary metagenome ERZ1673738 (study PRJEB41218, sample SAMN15661784) | gut metagenome | host: Homo sapiens | place: Canada: London | collected 2015-08-20/2019-03-30 | study: EMG produced TPA metagenomics assembly of... | reverse complement strand
TTTAGAGGAAAATCGTACCAAGCTGGATGAACTGGCACAGTTTTTATATGAAAAGATACAAACATTAAAGGAAGCAGGTCTTACGGCAGAGATACCTCAATTTTTGCTTGATAACCTATCTCCCAACATTATTTTGAGAGATTATCAAAAAGAGGCAATTAAGGATACTCTGATTTATCTTAATAGCAATCTTTCAAAAAACAAGCAAACTCATATTCTTTACCATATGGCAACGGGTTCTGGTAAAACAGTCATTATGGCAATGAATATTTTGTATTATTACAGCTTGGGATATAGATGCTTTCTATTCTTTACCAACCAAACAAACATCGTTTCAAAAACAAAAAAGAACTTCTTAAAGTCGCTATCTTCAAAATATTTGTTTGTAGATGAGATAATTATCGGTGGAAACAGAGTGCCCGTAAAAGAAGTGGAAAACTTCCAAGACATCGATGAAAATGCAATCAATATTTGTTTCAACACCGTTCAAGGCATTCATTCTGGACTCACACTTGTGAGAGAAGATTCTATCACCATTGAAGATTTTGAAGATAGAAAAATCGTTTTGATTGCCGATGAAGCACATCACCTTAACTCTACGACAGCGAAGGATAAAGAAGAAAATGCCGCTAATGAAACTTGGGAAGATACAGTTAATCGTATTCTCTTCGCCAATAAGGATAACGTATTGCTTGAATACACTGCTACCTGTGACGTTCAAGATGTAAATGTTAGAAATAAATATCTTGATAAAATTGTTTACAACTTCGATTTAAGAAGATTTAGAGAAGCTGGTTATACAAAGGAATTTGCCAATCTCCAAAGCAATAATGATAAGTTTGGCAAAACACTTCAAGCACTCATTATGAGTGAATATAGAAAGCTGTTGTTTGAACAAAACAATGTTTCTATTAGACCTGTCGTTTTGTTGAAGTCAAAAAAGATAAAGGATTCCAACGATTTTTATAGGGAATTTTATCAAAAGTTGGCATTGTTAACCGCAGAGCAAATTTTAGCAATTAAAACAAGCAATGCTGAAAATCAATTGTTTGTAAATGCATTTAAATTTTTCGAAAACAATGATATCTCATTAGATGCGCTAGTGGATTTGATTAAACTTGATTTTGCAATAGAACATTCTGTTAACATGAACGAATTTAGCAAGGAAAATGAAGAAATTGTCAATAGCCTTGACGAAAAGGATAATCACTATAGACTTGTTTTCATTGTTGATAAATTGACTGAGGGTTGGGATGTATTGTCGTTGTTTGATATTGTTAGACTTTATGAAACAAGACAAGGTGGTGCTAATGGTGCCGTATCCAAATACACAAGTTTTGGCACAAGCAATATATACTCGTTGGTTCTTACAATTTGAGTTTCCTAATGAAGAAGGTAAGCCCTATAAATCATCGGGTGGAAAGATGATTTGGAATGATGAACTTAAAAGAGAATTACCTGAAGGATGGGAAGTAAAAAATATTAAAGAATTATGTGATATAACTTGGGGACAATGTCCTGATAGCGGCAATATTCTGCCTCTAGATACAAAAGAAAATGATGCAATTAAGTATTGTTCTGGCGCTGGCGATATGAGAAATGGACTATTAGTTGACTGTCAAGCAAAAACCAATGAAAGCAAAAGATACGCAGATAAAGGAGATGTATTAATGTCTGTTGCTGGCTCGATTGGTGCATTAGCAATTGTTGATGAACAAATTTCTCTTGGAAGAGCAGCTATGGCTTTCACCCCTAAAAAATGTACAAAGCTTTTTGCATATCTAGCAATTAAATCTCTAGTTGAAAGAATTAAACAAGTCGCATCAGGATCAATTCAAAAAGTCATAAACGATAATCATATTAATGATATGAATATTCCTTATAATGAAATAGTTTTCAAAATGTTTGAAGAATATAATGGAATTATTGAAGAACAAATAGCATTGTCAAAAGAGAGTCAAAAACTGATTTCTTTGCGTAATTATTTGCTCCCCTTATTGATCAATGGTCAATTACAATAATCTAAAGTCCTATCTTTGAATTGTTAGAACTTTTTTATATTAATTGTTGATTAATTAGTAAAGGAAGTAATTTTTCTTTTAAACATTTTAATTGATATGTTAATTGATTAATTCGAGATATTTGATAATAAATTTTTTTGGTTTTATTGTGAAAATCAATTAATCTCTCTTTTGAAGGCAGATGGATTTTAAACAATTTAAAATCTTCATTGTTTACACCTTCCATTGTTGCTCCATGAGCTAAAAGGTCTTTTTCCTTTTCAAAATATGAAAGATTAAAATAGTTTATGATGTATTCGAAAGCAATATCGTCACATTTTATTCCACAAAAACCTGTAGAAAAAACATAGTTATACATTAATATTTCATCTTTTTGCGAAACATAAATATGTTTTATACTACGTTTCATTTTAGCAAACCAAACACTATTTTTAACTGGTTGCATATTTGCACGATTTTCACGTGTTTCATATTCGATTAATGGAGCCTCATAATGTATCTGTTCTCCTTCAACTTCAGCTGTTGCGATGTAATGTTTTTGCCCTTTGAATTCAGTAATTCCTGGCTTGAGTATACGTATATATGGAAAATCAACTAAAGAAACCTCTTGAGTTTCAGAAGAAAAAAAATGATTAAAAATGGCATGGCTCAAAACTTGTAATCTTTTGACCATAATATTATTTTCTTCAATTTGATCATCAATTGATGACAACAAAGTACCTATTCTTTTTTGAATATCAATCGTTGGAATTGGAGCTAAACATGCTTTTATTTTTTCTGGTGATGTATGTCTTATTTTTGTTTGTTGCGCTGCAGAACTCAATTGTTTTTTTATTAATGTTGATGAGAGCAAATAGTAACAAAATTTGCTATCAAGTTTATCTTTGAATGGTAATACTAAACCTATATCCCCATTCTGAATATATTTATTATTCTCTGGAATCCAAGCTGTAGTTCCAAGTAATCCTTCAGCTTGCTCGGTAAGAGGAGTAATTAAATCACCTTTTTTTAAAATGTATTCATCTTTAACTATTCCCGTATAATAAATATTTTTCTTTGAATCGTTTTCTTTAAATCCTCCAGTTGGATAATTAAAATTTCCTAGGGTTAATCTTATTAGACTTCCTGCATCAGAATAAAACTTACTAGGTAGACCTGGCCCACGTTTAATATCTAAGTATTTTTCAAGTTTAACCAACATACTGAATTCCTCTATCTTCAGAGAAATTTAATGCTGGTTTAAAACACTGTAATTTATGACACTAGTTGTTTTTGTTGTTTTTTTGCTCTAACAAGAGTTGATTTGCTAATTCCAGTTATTGCAATAACTTCACGATAAGAATGGAAAGAAAGAAGATAAATTGCATTTTCTAATTCAAATTCAGTGTATTTTTTAGGTCTACCTTCTTTATAATCACATCTAAGTCTTGCAAGTTCTTTGCCGGTTTGAGTTCTTTCAACTATCATATTTCTTTCAAGCTCTGCTACGGCAAGCATTGTAGTCAAAAAAAATCTTCCCATTGGGGTGTCTTCTAGTAATCCAATATTCAAAATATGTATTGCAACTTTTTTCAAAAAGAGTTGCTCAACGACTTTTATTCCCTCAACCGTATTTCTCGCAAATCTATCCAATTTTGAAACAACTAAAATATCATCTGCTTTTAGTTTTTCCATCAGTTCATTAAATAGAGGACGATCTAATTTTGTACCTGTATATTGTTCTTCAATTATGATTGCAGAAGGATATTTGCTTAATATATCATTTCTTTGAACTTCTAATCCATATCCTTCAACTTGTTTTTTCGTGCTAACTCTAGTATATCCATAAATCATTTTTCCACCTCAAAATCAAAATAATAGTACTTTAACATTATAGATGAAAAATGCTTTTATCGAGTTTAAAGCATCGCGATAATAGGTTGACAGAAGGAACACCATATAATTGTAGAATTATAGATATATTACTTTGTAAAAGAGTATTTCTGATATTATGAGAAGTAAAACTTTATAGTTTTGGACAAAATAAAACCCCTTGTTATAATTAACGATGCGGCCTGACAACTGCAAAGTAAAGAAACAAGGAGGATTATCAAGTGAACGATAACACAAGTAGTTTAGCACATGGAATGTGAAATTAAAAGTATCATGTAGTATTCGCCTCAAAATATAGGAGGCGAATATTTTACTATGGTAAGGCCTGAAGTCGTGACAAAGACGATGAAATTGTCAGTCACGGATGGGAAATAAGCCACGTGCTGTGCGCGTGAGTAATAAACTTATAGAAAAAAAGTAACCCCGATATAGAATGAAGGTGTTCAAAGCCATCAAAATATAAAGGAGATTACAATGGAAAGTTTAGCACACATAAAGTGGAATTGTAAGTATTACATAGTGTTTATACCAAAATATCAAAGAAAAGCGATATATGGACAAATAAGAAAAGATATACGAGATATAATCAAAGAACTATGTGGATATAAAAGAGTAACAATACTTGAAGGACATATGATGTTGGATCATGTGCACTTGTTAGTAATGATACCACCAAAATTAAGTGTATCGCAATTTATGGGATATCTAAAAGGAAAAAGTAGCTTGAGGATATTTGAGAAACATGCAAATTTGAGATACAAGTATGGAAATCGGCATTTCTGGGCCGAAGGATATTATGTGAGCACAGTAGGACTTAACGAAGCAACTGTGAAAAAGTATATACAAGATCAAGAGAAACATGACATGATGGTAGACAAACTAAGTGTCAAAGAATACGAAGACCCTTTTAAGGGTAGCAAGTAATAAATCATTCCTTGTCAGGAATGGCAAAGGTGACAAATGCAAGATGGCTTTGAACAACTTAAAAAGCCAAGGTCTTTAGACCTTGGCAGGTAATAGAGACTTATAGTCTCAATACAAGCCACGCGTTTTACACGTGGCTATGATAAAAAAATTAAATTTTATTGTTTTTTGACAAATTTTGCAATTTTCATGATAAATGAAAAAATTTGTCCAATATAATAAATTATAATCACATATTTTATAATTTTTTTCATATAAATTATTTCTCCTTTCTGAACACATAATTAAATATTTTTTTAAAAATAAATATGTGGTCACTTAATTTAGCAGTCTAAAAATATAGTTTTTTTATTTTTTACTTTTTTGCATATACTGCTACTCAGATAATAAGTTGCATTGAATAAAATGTATATAAATGCTATAATAAAAAAAATATCTTCAATAAAATATGCAAGATGAGGTATAGTATGAATTTTAAAAATAAAACGATTTTAACAAAATCAAAATTAAATAAGGCTCAAATTAAATTAACGGAAAGGTAGATAACAATGAAAGTAATAAAACGAATTTTAGTAATATCTTCCATTATTTGCATAGTGATACTCATCTGCTTGGTGGCTCTTATTTTTTGTGGCACAACAAAATTGATAAACCTATTTAATGCATTATTTAGTTTGTTCACTACAGTTACTTTTGGCTTTGGAGTATCTTATATATTTCAAAAACATAATGATAAAAAGTTATCAAAACAAAATGAAACAATAAAAAAAGAAATTAGAAATCGAGAATTGCTGAAAATTAGAAAAGATTTGGCTAATCTTGTTAGATGTTTCTTTCAAGAAGAAGATTCACTGATTTCTGAAATAAAAGGTTTAAAATCCTCTTTTACAAAAGACACAATTGATACGGATAATTTTTCATTTAATTGTTTTGTTTTTAATGAGATATACAATAATATAGATCAATATTTTACAGACGAAGAAGCTAAAACAAGTTTTAAAAAAAGAGTGGAAATCCTTTTTATGAAAGATAAACTAGGTTTTAGAATCATAGCAGGCGAAGAATTATTATTACCGTCAATATATTGTGAATTTTTAGAATTTAACGATGAATGTGTGCGCTTAAGTTATAGTATGCCTCAATTAAATTTAGAATATCAAATTAATATTTTTACTGATAATGAAATAAAAGCGATTAGTTGTTTTTCACAAAGAATCGGAATAGGCTTAATTGTAAAAACTAATACTCTATATAATATAATAAAAATACTTGAAAATCTAAATAGAATTGAATGTTTTGTTCATGCGGATTATATTCCTTATTATAAAAAGAACAATATTTATCAAGATCTTGTTAATCAGTATAAACAAGAGGAAGAACTGAGAAATAAGATAAATGAGTGGTATAATGATTATCAACTTAGAGCTAAAAAATTTTTAAAAGGAATGTAATTTTAAATAAAATACAAATTTTAAGTAAAAAACTAATGAAATAATTTTTAAAGTATAGGAAGGTTAAAAAATGCTAGAATCTGTAGAAAGAATAGACTTTATAACAACTTATATAACAACTTATGAGAACAAGATAAAAACATTAAATTCGAATGGGCTATTTGATGCGGCAAAATTGTTTGAATTGTTTGCGCAAAACGTTTGTGAATTATACTTTAAAATAAAGTTTAAAAATTTGAACACTGAAAAAAGTAATTATCCTTGCGTTGATTTAATTTCCATAAATAATCAAATATTTTGCCAAGTAAGCACTTGTAAGGACATTCCACATAAAATAAGAGAAACACTAATTAAAATTTCAGAATCAAAAGACGAAAGAATAAAGGAAATAAAAAAAATATACTTTTTTGTATTAAATAATAAAAGTATTGAAAAAGTTGAAGATTTTTATGGCGATAATAGAATAGGAAGTATTGATTTCCATAAAGATGAACAATTAATTACCACAGTAAAAATAATTGAAAAAGCAAAAGATGATCTTGATTTTCAATTGTCGCTTTATGAACTTTTAAAAAAAGAATCTGAATTTTGCGAGAATGATTTTTTGAAATATAAAGTTGCTATAAAGGAGAGCAAAAAGCTTTTATTGGATAACTTTAACGATAGAATTTCGGGTAAATATCATATTGATTTAAATGATCAAATTCAAAAAATTGATGTAAAAAACAAAAAATTCGTTTTTGTTGTAGGAGAGGCAGGAAGTGGAAAAAGCGTTCTATGTAGAAAAATACTTGAAGAAGAAAACAATGTTTTATTTGTTCGTGCTGAAAGAATTGCAATTTTTAATAATATTGATGATATTTGGAACTTTGATATTTTAAAAATATTATCATTTATAAAAGAAGATGTGTATATATACATTGATGCATTGGAATATATTTCTGATAATATTGTAAAGTTGGATTTGTTAAAAATACTGTTTGAACGGATGAAAGATATTGATAATGTCCACATAATTGCATCATGTAGAAGCTCGGAAGAAACTGCTTTTTCCTTTTTAATTAGCCAATATGAAGTCTTTGTACATGAAATAAAAAAAATATCTTTTGAGCAATTGACAAAGATTGTAGAAAATTTTCCGTCCTTGAAAATTTTAATAAATAAACGAGAATATCAAGTTTTGTTATTTAATCCCTTTTATCTAGATAAGATTTCTCAAATTGAAGATCTAGATTCAATAAAAAATATAAGTGACTTAAGAAATTATTTATGGAATGAAAAAATTTGTTTAGGAAATAGTAGTTATGGAAAGATTATAACAAAAATTGTTTTAGATAGGGCTACTAATTATCGTCTCAGTTCTTCTTCAAGCGAATACGATACGTCTGTTATTTCAGAATTAGTTAAAAATGATGTACTTTTACAAGATAAAAAAACAAAAGAAATAAGACTAAAATATGATATTTTTGAAGATATTTGTTTTGAACAATATATAGATAAAATATTTGATGATGTTAAAGGAGACTATTATAATTTTTTTAAACAACTAGAAGATTTAGACAGATGTGTTTATCGTCGGTATCAAATATGGGTAGAAAATAAATTATTTGCAAAAGAAACAAGAGATAAATTTCTATATAATCTTTTATTTAAATCTCTTCCTGTTAAATGGAGACAACAGACAGAGATTGGAATTGTGAAATCTTATCATTGTTGTGATTTTTTTGAAGAAAATGCATTAGAAATAGTCCAAAAAGGATTGATACATGAATTTATTTCATTAACAAACATATATGGTTTTACAATTAATTATTCAAAATTTCCATTAAATATGATTTTAAAAAAATCTGGTTTTGGAAGAAGATGCTTAGTTAATTTGTTAGTAGATCATTTAATTTTGTGCGATTCAAATGATAACGAAAAAGAAATAAGAAAATTGCTGATTGATTTTTCTAATGAAAGTAATATTGATCAAAAATTAGGAAATAATGCATGTTCTATTTTAATATATATTTTAAAAAAATATGAACAGATAAGTAACACAAATGAGAGGTATTATTTATACCACTCGATAAAAGAATGCGTAGGGGCTTTGTATAAATTAAATAAATATTGTGACCTATAGGTTCGCGAATTTTTAGGTCTTGTTGAGCAAGACTTCAATTCAAATGATTCAAATGTACGTGATTTTTCATATAATGCGCTAAAAGATTTAATTTTTGAAAACAATATTCACTTGGTTTGTGCATATAATGGTGAAATCTATCGTTTGATTGAAATGTTTTACTTTGGAAAAATTAAGAAAAATAAATTTTCATTTTATTATGAAGACAAAAAACGGCATAACAACTATGGATTAAATGAAAATGGTGACACTTATTATCATGGAATTAATATCGGAAGAGTACAATTAAGCGTCTTTTATAATTTGTTTAGATTGAAATATTTTGAAACTCTAGAATGGGCTGTTAACTTAGTAAATAAATCAATTGATTGTTGCAAAAAAAGAGGTAAAGTAAGCACGTATGAAATTTATTTTTCAGATTCAAAAAATAAGAAGAACTACTTTGGTACATCTGAAATGTGGTTGATAGGTGAAAGAAATCTTTCTGCTCCAACTTTTTTTGATGATTTACTTTATATAGCAAAGTTAGTGACATATGAACTTTTTAATGAGACGAAAAATATGCAGTTTACTGAAAAAATCAAAAAAATAATAATAAATAAGGCTAATAACATAATGTGTCTTTCAATCTTAGCTAATTTTGGATTAAGAACGGAAAAAGAGCTTCCCGGTTACTGCATTGATTTTATTAGTAATATTGATTTGGTTTTAATGGATATGTCAAAAAAGCTATTTACCAATGAAAGTTTAATTAGAAATAGGTTCGAAAAAGTAATATGTGAAAAAATCGGCGTACCATCTTCAATTGGAAAAAGGTACGAAAAGAATTTTGTAAATGAAGATTTATTAGATTATGCAATAAAATTTCAGTTGTCTGGTAGCATCAGTGCTAAAGAAAAATGCTATAGAATTTTTGATTATTTGTATTCGATAACTCAAAATGAGGGCGATGAGGCTATAAAATATCTTCAAATTCAAAAAATGGATTTTAGAAATGCTTCTATAGAACAATTTGATAATGGGCCTTCTTTTATTATTCCATCTATTTCTGGTGAAGCCAAAAAAATAACAGAAGCACAAGAAAAAGAAAATCAAAAGTTATATAATATAAGGTCAAAAATTTCAATTGTGTATCAACATTTAAAAAATAATCAAGAAGATTTGGAAGAAATAGACAGTTGTATTGCAGACATAATAAAATTAAAAAAAGGCCAATATTTTATTTATTTTGTTGAAGATATGTTGATTTTAATTTGTACGACGTTATCAAAATGTTCAATGAAATTGGAAAAAAGAGACGAATATTGTAATCTTCTATTAGATTATATTGATAATGAGCAAAATATTTTTTTATCGGATGGGAAATATACAATATTTTTTGTATTGTTTTCTCAAATTAATAAAAGTGTTAGCTTGAAAACTAAAAAAAGAATAAAAGAATTCATGCTAAATAAACTTATTGCTACAAATTCAATGATGGAATATGATCTAATAGCCATCAATTGCATTCAAAACTTTTTAAAAAAGAATAAAAATTTTTCTAATATTTTTATAACTACTATTTTAAAATTAGCCGAAGACGAAATGAATCATCAAAAATATAACTATGAGTATTTAAAAAAATATAGGCAAAACACAAAATTTGTTTTTGAACCAAATTTGCAACCTAGATTGTCTGGAGTTGATAGATATATTGAAGAAGATGGACGAAAACAGTACTCATCAAAAAAGAATAAAATTATTAAAAGATATTTGCGTGATGAAGATACTTATGATTTTGAAAATTTTGATATTGAAGAATATGATCTAAAAATTCTATCTACCATATTTAATTGTGGTGTTGACTTAAAAAATTCATTAATTAAAGAAATTGTAGAGCAATATATTAATATGTTTATTCGATTATGCAATAGGAAAAAAGATTATAGTATTTATGATATTGTTGATCGGTACGAGATTCATTTTTTGATTTGTTTTCTTCAAGAGAATATAAAATCTATAGACACTGCAGATTATGTGATTTCCATTTTATTTGACAAAAAGGATTATAGTATATTTACTTCCGATACTTTGGAATTTTATATTGAAGTAACAAGTAGTTTAACTGCGTCGTATTTTAATTGTCATGAAGATAGCGAAAAAAGAAATATTGAATCCATAATTAAAAAATTAGAAACGCGTTTTAATCTAATACAAATTGAAAAAGTTAAGCACGCCCTTTCTTCATCATTAATTTTAGGATTAGACAAATACAATTTTCAATATGACAAATCAAAATTAAAAGCAAAATATTCTTATAAAGATAAAATATTTTTAAATGAATTGTTTTCAAAGTATGGATATCTAAATTTTGATGAAATGATGCTTGCATTATTTAAATTGAAATATTCTGAATTGTTGCCAGAAATATTAATTTCAATTAATGTTTCATTTGAAAAATATATAAAAGCAAATGTTCTCAATAACAATATGTCTAATAATACTTTTGCTATTATCAATGAGATAGTGTTTTATTCTTTTGCTAAATTTGAAAAAGAAATAAAAAGAGATTTTGATTTAATTGAAGCGTTTGAAAATATTTTGTTAATCCTAATCGAAAAATATCAAGATTCTAAAGCCGCAATTCTTCTTGACGAATTTAGAATTCACTAATTTTTTCTGACAGCGTTTAAATCTATTTGAAAACTTAATTAATCATCGAAAGAGTATTTGCTTTTTAATTTTTTAGAGAAAATATTAAAATTTTAAACTTAATACTACAATATTTATATCTGTTAATAATATTAAAAATATTTTTTAGCTTATTGTAGTAAAATTCTTAGGATAAAACAAGAAAAGGAGTTGATCGGATTTATGATAGGAACATTTAAACCGACAATAGAACAATATCCGTTTGATAAAGACGGAATAACAAACTTGAAGATTTTAAGCCAACACGGTGAAGACTGGCCAGTTGTATATATTTTAAACGGTGATAGGGAAGCTTATGTCGGTGAAACTCAAAGTGCTTATGATCGAATGATGCAACACTATGCAAATAAAGGAACATCTAGGAAAAATCTCGCTAGAATTAGTTTGATTCAAAGCAATTCTTTTAATAAATCTGCAATTTTAGATATTGAAAATATGTTAATTACGCATATGCATGCAGATGGAAGGTTCGTACTTCAAAACGCTAACGGAGGTCAATCTAAACTTCATAATTATTATCAAAGAACGGAATATCAAAATGTTTTTGTAGATATTTGGAAAGAATTGAAAAGATTG
>ERZ1673738.5382-NODE-5382-length-11669-cov-4.107198_pt1 | contig 11669 bp, 7 predicted proteins | sample MGYA00580198_ERZ1673738 | MGnify/ENA primary metagenome ERZ1673738 (study PRJEB41218, sample SAMN15661784) | gut metagenome | host: Homo sapiens | place: Canada: London | collected 2015-08-20/2019-03-30 | study: EMG produced TPA metagenomics assembly of... | reverse complement strand
CTGAATTCATTGTCCAATATGTTTGACAAACCTACAATTTTTCGTATGTCCGGAGACGCTCCCTTTGTGCTTTCTGCTTACTTCTTTTCGGCCGCGCCTTCTCCGGCCTGCAATGTAAAGTTGGGATCGTAAAACTCCGGCGGGACTTCGGCAAACCTGCCGCCAAGACGGCAGCCAATCGGGGCCGCAATCAGACAGGCCACAAAAGAAGAAGCCATTGCAATCACGCCGAACAGTGCCGCATTGGCGCTGTTAAAGCCGGACAAGATTGCGAGGAGCAGAGAAACGCCTGCACCGACAATCATTCCTGCCCAGGCGCCTGTGCGGTTCATCCTTTTCCACCACAGGCCGAGGAAGTACGGAGCCAGAAAGGCGCCGGAAATGGTTCCCCACGAGAAAGACATCAGCGTCAGAATCGGCGTTTTGAAAACGGCAATCAGGAAGGAAAGGACGATAAACACAAAGCAAAGGACACGAGTCTGCAGAAGCGTCCTGGCTTTGTCCTCTTTCTTCTGGTGCGCGGCAATCAGATCCAGGGAGATCGCTGAGCACGCGGAGAGGGTGATTCCGGAAAGCGTGGAGACGGACGCTGAGAGGACCAAAATCAGCACAATACCGAGCAGAACGGACGGCAGCGTCCTGTCCAAAATGATCGGAATCATCTGATCCGTCCCGCCTGCCGGCGCTTGCTCAAAGAACAGTCTGGTCAGCGAACCGATAAAATAGGCGGCAATGGAAATCAGAGCGCAGAAAGCGGTGGAAATTACCGTACCCGCACGGATCGCCTTCTGATCGGCAACACCGTAAAATTTTTGGATCATCTGAGGCATTCCCCAAGTGCCGACACTCGTGAGCAAACACAGACCGACCAGCTGAGCCGCTCCCGCCCCGCTCAGGGAAAGAATACCGGCTTCGTCCATGATCTCCGTGAGCCGCTCCATTCCCGCGGAAAAACCTCCCACATCGGGAGAGGACAGAATAAAACCCACCATCAGGAGCACACCGACAATCATAACAGCACCCTGAATCAAGTCGGCACGCAGAGAGGCAATATAGCCGCCTGCAATAAGATAAGCCGCAGCCACCAGCGCAATCGCCAGCATCGCCCACTCATACCGTACACCGAGAGCAATCTCACACAAATATGAAAGACCGGAATAGACGCTTGCGGAATACGGTACCATAAAAATAAAAATCAGAAGGGCCGCAAAAGTTTTCATACGCGGCGAGAGATAGCGCTTCTCAAACATCTGCGGCATCGTTTTAATTTTGAGCCGGCGCGTGACATCACGCGTTTTCGGCGCCAAAAGCTTCCAGGCCAGGTAAGCTCCCAGCAGGCCGTTCGATATGCCGATCAGCACAGCCCACAAACCGAAGCTGTACCCGCTGCTTCCTGCATAACCGATAAACAGGACGGCGGAAAAGTATGTGGTTCCGTAGGCAAAGGCGGAAACCCAGGGACCGGCCCGACGGCCTCCCACCACAAAATCCGTGAGCGTTTTTGTCTTACGGGCGCTCTGCAGGCCTACCAACACCATCGCCGCAATATACAGGGCGATAATGATCCAGATAACAGTTTCCTTCGGCAATGCTCCCACTCCTTAATTTTAGCGGTTTAAAGCTTTTACTTGCTAAAGCAATATCGACATTATACCGAAAGAATCATCGCTTGTCAATCATTCCTGCAAATATTTTCGAAAAAAAGCGCGCGGAACTACATCCGCGCGCTTGAATTTCTCGAAAAAGATTGGTGGCAGAAATGTACTGGGTGTGTGCCGCCGGCACATCACGCCCTTTTGAAAAGGCCTCAGCGAAAACCTCACGTTTGCCCTCTGACAGCTTTTTGCAGCATCAGGCGGAAAACATGTATATTCCCCCCATGGCGTGATATACTAGAAACCGGAAGCGCGGACGAAACTTGCGTTTGCCGCCTCGCGTTCCTCCCCGCCCGGACCGTTCGGCCCGGGCGGGGTTCTTTTTTACAGAGTAAGCTGTTCTCCCTGCGTATCCTCCGCCGCGGGAAGGCTTCCGGTCGCCGGAATGTTCTTCCGATACCGATCCGGCTTCTGGAACCTTCCCTCTGTATACGGCACAGCCGAAAGCACACGTGCGCTTTTTTTCAGCGTCATCACCTGAACGCCCTGTGTACTGCGGGTGCTCTTGGAAGCAATCGCGCCGGAATGGAAGAGCAGCAGACGCCCCTGCGAGCTGGTGACAAGATATTCCCCGTCTTCGGCAAGCTGGCATACGCTCACCAGCGGCGACTTGTCGCTGTAAGCTCCCAGAAGCTTTTTACGGTTGGTTTTGGTCTCATACGCAGACAAATCCACCTTGGCTGCCTTTCCGTTCTCAAAGAAGAAAAGCAGATAACCGGCATAGTCCTTTGTCACGGCCATATAGACGGCGTTTTCCCCCTCGTCCATTCCGAGACGGGCAGGGATAAATTCGCCGAGCACGCTCGCCTTGGTATCCCCGAAATCGCTGGCCTTTGCTTTATAAACCTGGCAGCGGTCCGTGAAAAACAGCAGATCGGACGCGTTGGTCGCCTCAAGCGTCTGAACGATCTCGTCGCCCTCCTTAAGCTTCTGTTCGCCACTCATGCGCAAAGACTGCGGCGTAATCTTTTTGAAATATCCCTCCCGGGTAAAGAAGAGATGAACCGGATAATCGGGAACCTCTTCCTCCTCTGCCGCCTCCTCCAGCTCATCGGCGTAAAGCAGCATCGAGCGGCGCGGCTGGCCGTACGTCTTCGCGACCTCCTTGAGCTCGGAGATGATGATGGACTTTACCTTTGCCTTGCTGTCCATAATCTCCTGCAGAGCGGCGATATCCTTCTCCAGCTGGGAGATCTCGTCGGTACGCTTCAAAATATATTCGCGGTTCAAATGGCGCAGCTTGATTTCCGCCACATATTCCGCCTGTGTCTCATCAATGCCGAAACCGATCATCAGATTCGGCACGACCTCGGCCTCTTCTTCCGTTTCACGGACAATTCTGACCGCTTTGTCAATGTCAAGCAGAATCGCCTGCAGACCGCGGAGCAGATGGAGCTTCTCGCGCTTGCGGGAGAGATCGAAATACGTGCGGCGGCGCACGCATTCCACACGGAAGGCGGTCCACTCATCGAGGAGCTCACGCACGCCCATGACGCGCGGAACCCCCGCCACGAGAACGTTGAAATTACAGGAGAAGCTGTCCTCCAACGTCGTCATTCGGAAGAGCTTCTGCATCAGCTTATCCGGATCGACGCCGCGTTTGAGATCGATCGTGATTTTCAGACCGTTAAGGCCCGTCTCGTCGCGAATATCAGCAATCTCCCGGAGCTTTCCCTGCTTAATGAGATCGACAACCTTTTCGACAATCACCTCGACCGTCGTGGTCGGCGGAATCTGCGTAATGTCCACACAATTGGCGGACTTATCATAAGTGTAGCGCGAACGGACACGGAAGCTGCCGCGTCCCGTCGCGTAGATCTCTTCCATCTGCTTCCTGTCATAGATAATCAAACCGCCGCCCGGAAAATCAGGCGCCTGAAGCGTGGAGAGCACGTCAAACTCCGGATCACGGAGAAGTCCAATGGTTGTCTGGCAGACTTCGGAAAGATTGAACGGGCAGATGGAACTCGCCATACCGACAGCGATGCCGGTGTTGGCGTTGACAAGCACCGACGGAAAAGTCGCGGGCAGAAGCGTCGGTTCTTTCAGCGTGTTGTCATAGTTGTCGACAAAGTTGACGGTATCCTTGTCGATATCCCGGAAAAGCTCCTGACAGATGTTGTCCAGACGGGCTTCCGTATATCGCGAGGCCGCCCATGCCATATCGCGGGAATAAAATTTGCCGAAGTTTCCCTTCGAATCTACAAACGGATGCAGCAGCGCTTCATAGCCGCGGCTCAGACGCACCATCGTATCGTAAATCGCAGCGTCGCCGTGCGGGTTGAGCTTCATCGTCTGACCGACGATGTTGGCGCTCTTGGTACGCGTCGGGCCAAGCAGCCCCATTTTATACATGGTGTAGAGCAGCTTGCGGTGCGACGGCTTGAAGCCGTCAATCTCCGGAATTGCGCGCGACAAAATAACGCTCATCGCGTACGGCATATAATTCTTTTCAAGCGTATCGGTGATCGGCTGCTCCATCACCTCCCCGGCGTGCTCGATCACACCGTGCACCGCTCCGCTGGGCCGTGCCTCGCCGGTATCGTTTCTCTTTCTTGGCATTTACGTTCCTCCCTCAGCTCACGTCGGCTTCGTCGATGTACAGATAGCCGAACTCGGCGATGTGTTCCTTCCGCCCGCTCAGGTTGTCGCCAAGCAGCAGATCGAAAACCTGCGCCGTCTGCTCGGCGTCAGCCGGCATCACCTTGATGAGACGGCGCGTTTTCGGATTCATCGTCGTCAGATTCATCATATCCGGCTCGTTCTCGCCAAGTCCTTTGCTGCGCTGAAGCGTATATTTTTTGCCCTCAAGCTTTTTGAGGATTTCCGTCTTCTCCTGCTCCGTGTAGGCGAAGTACGTCTCCCCCTTCGTCGTAATCTCAAACAACGGCGATTCCGCGCTGAAAACCTTGCCCGCGTCGATGAGGGCAGGCGTCAGACGGTAGAGCATGGTCAGCAGCAGCGTACGAATCTGGAAGCCGTCATAGTCGGCATCGGTGCAGAGAATCACCTTGTTCCAGCGCAGAAGGTTCATATCAAAGGAGGAGAGATCGCGGTTGGCCTTCGATTTGACCTGTACACCGCAGCCGAGTACCTTAATCAGATCGGTGATAATATCGCTTTTGAAAATCTTGTCATAATCCGCCTTGAGGCAGTTGAGGATTTTGCCGCGAATCGGCATGATAGCCTGAAAATCCGGGTCGCGCGCCTGTTTACACGCGCCGAGAGCGGAATCGCCCTCCACGATGAAAATTTCTCGTTCACTGACGTCACGGCTGCGGCAGTCGACAAACTTAGCCACACGGCTCGTCACGTCCATGTTGCTGGTGAGCTTTTTCTTGATGTTCAGGCGCGTTTTCTCCGCATCCTCGCGGCTGCGCTTGTTGACAAGGACCTGAGCGCCGACACGCTCGGCTTCCACGGGATTTTCAATAAAATAAATCTCCAGCTGATGACGCAGCATCTCCGTCATGGCTTCCTGGATTCCCTTGTTCGTGATAGCCTTTTTCGTCTGGTTCTCGTAAGAGGTTTGGTTCGAAAAGGAGGAAATCACGAGCAGGAGACAGTCCTCGACGTCAGCAAACGTGATCTTGCTCTCGTTTTTATTATATTTCCCGGCCTGCTTCAAATAGGCGTCAATCTGGCTGACAAAAGCGCTGCGGACTGCCTTGTCCGGTGCGCCTCCGTGCTCAAGCCAGCTCGAATTATGATAATACTCAATTTGATGATTCCGGTTGGAAAACGCGAGAGCAACGTTGATTTTCGTTTTATACTCCGGCTTATCAGCCCGATCACGGACGTTTCGTTCCGCCTGCCAGAACTGAACGCCCGTCATGGCGTCCTCCCCTGCAAGCTCGCGGACATGGTCCACGATTCCCTGCTGATAGAGGAACTCCGTCGTCTCAAACTTCCCGTTTACCTGGTTGCGCAGGAGAAAACGAATGCCCTCGTTGACGATCGCCTGACGCTTGATGGTATCAAGATAATAGTCGACCGGGATATTGATATCCGTAAAAACGGAAAGATCGGGCTTCCATCGGATTTTTGTACCAGATTTTCCCTTGTAGGGCTCCTTATGCAGACCGCCGACATTTTCACCCTTCTCAAAATGAAGCGTGTAGCGCGTATCTCCCGTACGGATATCCACATCCATATACTCGGAAGCGTACTGTGTGGCGCACAAGCCCAAGCCGTTGAGGCCGAGAGAATATTCATAGCTTCCGTTGGAAGCGTTATTGTATTTGCCGCCAGCGTACATTTCACAGAAAACGAGCTCCCAGTTGTACCTCTGTTCCCGGTTATTGAAGTCAACCGGAATGCCGCGGCCATGGTCTTCCACCTCTACGGAGAGATCCTCATAACGAGTAACCGTAATCTCCTTGCCGTAGCCTTCTCGCGCCTCGTCGATCGAGTTGGACAAAATCTCAAAGACCGAATGCTCGCATCCCTCAATACCGTCCGAACCAAAAATAACAGCCGGGCGCAGACGGACGCGATCCGCGCCTTTGAGCATCGAAATGCTATCATTATTGTATACCGGTTTTTTCACCGCCATATGCTTTCTTCCTTCTCCTTACCCATTCATTAACCCCTCTTCGCCCTCGATCTGCGTTTACAGCATCGGGGCAAAGTCCGTTTTCACAACACGCAGACAGCCGTGCAGACAAAAAAGCGCCCTGCCACCGGGGAAAGGGCGCTTTCCCACCTGTCCGTTCCCGGAACGGACAGAAAGAGAGGGAAATGAAGCCATTTCCCTCTCTCCTGTTTCAGCAGTACCGCGTTCTCTGTATCAGGGGGCATCGGACGCTTGCCCGGAGACCCGTAAGGCGCAGTCAATCTGTCGCCGCTCCATCGAACTCCCAAAAAACAGACAAAAGCGTTCCGCACACATCCACCGGATCCATCCCCGGCTGCCGTTATTCTTCTGAGGGGATCGGCGCCGTTTCCGCAGCCTCCGGCCGCAGGAACGATGCGGTTCCTTCCATGACGGAGCGGAATTCCTCACCGCTCATCTTCTCATGCTGGAACAGGAACTGCGCCACCTCCTGAAGCTTATCCATATGCTGCTTCAAAATGGACTCCGTCCGCTCGTAGGCAGTGTTGACGAGGTGTTTGATCTCCGCGTCAATCGCAGAAGCCGTCGCCTCGGAGTAATCACGAATATGCCCCATATCGCGGCCCAGGAACGGCTCGCTGTCATCGCGGCCATAGGCAATCGTACCGAGCTTGTCGCTCATGCCGTACTTTGTCACCATGGCGCGGGCCGTTTTCGTGGCACGCTCAATATCGTTGGAGGCTCCGGTAGAGATATCGTCCAGCGTGAGAGCCTCCGCCACGCGTCCGCCGAGCAGGACAATCAGCGACTCCTGCATCTCGGTTCGGGTGCGGTAGGAACGGTCCTCCGCCGGCAGCTGCATTGTATAGCCGCCCGCCATACCGCGCGGAATAATCGAGATCTGATGCACCGGATCCTGCGTCTTGCAGAAATACGTCACAACCGCATGTCCGCCCTCATGATAGGCGGTCAGCTTCTTCTCCCGATCCGACATCACATGACTCTTCTTCTCCGTACCGACAACCACCTTGATGGTCGCTTCCTCAATCTCCGTCATGGTAATAGCCTTGAGATTGCGGCGTGCGGCAAGCAGAGCCGCCTCATTGAGAAGATTCTCCAGATCCGCTCCGGTGAAGCCGGCCGAGGATTTGGCAATCGTTTTCAGATCCACATCCGGCGCAATCGGCTTTCCGCGCGCATGCACCTTGAGGATCTCTTCACGCCCCTTCACATCCGGATAGCCGACGGTAACCTGCCGGTCAAAGCGGCCGGGACGCATGAGAGCCGGGTCAAGAATATCGGGACGGTTGGTGGCTGCAATCATAATGACGCCCTCGTTCGCACCAAAGCCGTCCATTTCGACAAGCAGCTGGTTGAGCGTCTGCTCACGCTCGTCATGGCCGCCGCCGAGACCGGCTCCGCGCTGGCGGCCAACCGCGTCAATCTCGTCGATAAAAATGATGCAGGGAGAGTTTTTCTTTGCCTGCTCAAACAGATCGCGGACGCGCGAAGCGCCGACGCCGACAAACATTTCCACGAAATCCGAGCCGGAAATCGAGAAAAACGGCACGCCGGCTTCACCGGCCACCGCACGAGCCAGCAGAGTTTTACCTGTACCGGGAGGGCCCACCAAAAGGACGCCCTTCGGAATCCTTGCACCGAGCTCGTTATATTTTTTCGGATTTTTAAGGAACTCCACAATCTCGCGCAGTTCCTCCTTCTCCTCGTCCGCTCCGGCCACATCCGCAAACGTGGTTTTACGCTTTTCATCGGCCATCTGCTTAACCTTGGCCTTGCCAAAGTTCATCTGCTTGCCCGAGTCGCCCATGACGGAATTCATCCGCTTCATCATGAACCACCACAGCAGCATGCCGAGCAGGATCACCACGATCATCGGCAGAAGCGTCGCAATCCAGGAATTCGCCTCAGAAGGACGAATCCAGTCACGCACCATCTTGGCGTTCGGATGAGCATCATTGTACTCCTCAACGTACGGCGCTGTTTCGTTGACAAACATCTCAATATCCGGGACATCGTAGGTGACAATGGCTCCCGCCGGATCGTTGAGAGACATCTGCAGACGTCCGGTACCGAAGTCCAGGGAGTAGCCGGTTACCTTCTGATCCTCAAAATAACCGATAATCTCCGAGTAGGCAATGGTGGAACGGGAATTGCCGCTGAACAGGGAGAAAATCAGAAACAGGAAAACCAACGCCACTGCGGCAGGCAGGAGCAGGCTTTTCCATCTGTATTTATTATCCAAGCAGTTTCACTCTCCTTTCGGGAATCACAGCGTTATTTTTCATAAACCTCCGGCTTCAGGATTCCCACATAGGGGAGGTTTCTGTATTTTTCATCGTAGTCGAGTCCATAGCCTACAATGAACGCGTCCGGCACCACAGCGCCGAAATAGTCTGCGGTAATGTCAACCGTGCGGCGCTCCGGCTTGTCGAAAAGCGTGCACAGGCGGATGCTTCTGGGATGACGCTGCTGCAGCATATCGCGTATGTAATTGAGCGTCATACCGCTGTCAAGGATATCCTCGACCAGAAGAAGATCCTTGCCTTCCAAATTGATATCCAGATCCTTGATAATCTTGACCACACCGCTTGTTTTCACCCCGGAGCCGTAGCTGCTGACCGACATGAAGTCAATGCTGCACGGAATGGTCACGGCGCGCATCAGATCCGCCATAAACACAACGCTGCCCTTCAGCACACTGACCATGAGCAGATTTTTTCCTTTATAATCCTCGCTGATTTTACGGCCAAGCTCCTGTACAACCCCTGCCAGGTACTCCTTGCTGTACAATACTTCCTGAATATCCTGCTCCATAGCGTCTATACTCCTTCACACTCTATTTCCACGAGGAGGAGGCCGTCGGTCCGGCGGCGTGCACTCCACGCTTCACATGGTCCCAGTCCCTCTGCCCAAAGAATCTCTCCGCTGCCCGCACGGGAGAGGAGAATCTGCCGTCCGCGTTCAGCCGGCGGGACACCTGCCTCAGCCAGCAGCCTGCGCAGCGGCTTCGACACGCCCCGTCCAGCCGGACGGAATCGATCGCCCGGCAAGCGGGTCCTTACGACCATATCATTTTGTATTGTATCATAGTTGCCGGGATTATGAAACACAAAATTATAAAATTTCTGTTGATTTTCTGCTTCGAATTTTGTTAATGGGCGAATACGAAGCACTCTGCCGTCCGGAAGAAACGTTTTTTCCGGAACCAGAGGAACACTCCATCCCTCCGCGTTCCTTTCCGGCAGCTGCGCAAAGAGAGTATTGCCCTTTGCAAGGATTTGTATTCCTCCCGCCACCGTGACACTGCCGCCGCAGCGCACCGCACGCTCCATCTCTTCTACGTTTTCCCTCGTCAGACGCGAAGAACCCGTCTGACGAACCACAGCAATCAAAGCACGGGAGAGAACAGGACGCGGCAATTTACGCAGGACGGCCAGATCCCAACCTCCGCCGCGTTTTGCCTCTTCCAAAGCCTGTCTCGCCATACCGCACAGCAGTTCATCATCCTCCCGAAGCAGTTCAGCCGCCCGCAGCATCCCGTCCTCCAAAGAGGGATTCAGTGTGCGCAGCACCGGAACAGCTCCCAGCCGGACACGGTTTCTCGCGTAATCCTCCTCAAAATTGGTTTCGTCCTGCACATACGGAAGCTCATAAAAAGTGCAGTAAAACTCCACTTCCGCCCGTGTGACGAGAAAAAGCGGCCGGATAATCTCCCCTCTCACCGGCGGAATTCCGGCAAGACCATGCGTTCCCGCACCGCGCGCAAGGTTCATCAGCATCGTCTCCGCATTGTCGGAGGCGGTATGGGCCGTTGCAATACGGCCGCCGGCAGCGCCCAAAAGCTCCCGGAAAAAAGCATAGCGCAGTTTTCTCCCGCAATCCTCCACGCAAAGCCCCTGTTCACGGGCCAGGGCCGCGACGTCAGCACAGCGGCAGTAAAAGGGAATTCCCCGTTTTTCACAGAAACTGCGCGCAGCCTCCTCGTCATGGCCGGCGGCGGAGCGCAGCCCATGGTTGACATGCGCAGCCACAACCGAGACGCCATATTCTTCCCGGTGCGAAAAAAGGAAATGGGTAAGCGCCGCGGAATCCGCTCCCCCGGAAAAACCGACAACAACGGTACATCCGGAGGGAAGCATCGCATACCGGGCGATTACCCTTTTGATCTTCTGTTCAATTTCCGAAATGGACACGGTCCCCTCCTCAGGGAGCATGATGCACAACCTCCTGTGCGGTGAAACGCATGAACTCGCCCTGCCAGTGCAGCGGCACCGTCTTAGCTTCGCCGTGACGGTTTTTCGCCACGATGCATTCGCCGCTGTTGCGATCCGTCTCCTGCCCCGGCTCGTTCTCGCTGGAATAATAATCCTCGCGGTACAGGAACAGAACAATATCCGCATCCTGCTCAATCGAGCCGGAATCTCTCAGATCCGAAAGAACCGGACGGTGATTGGTACGCTTCTCACTGTCACGGGCCAGCTGTGACAGCGTCAAAACCGGAATATTGAGCTCCTTGGCCATAATTTTAAGGCTTCTGGTAATTTCGGAGATTTCCTGCACACGGTTGCCGTCGTTCCGGCGGCTCGCACCCGTCATCAGCTGAAGATAATCTATAATGACCAGATCAACCGTCCGCAGGCGGCGAAGTTTCGCCTTCATTTCCGGCACCGTAATGGAAGGGGTGTCGTCAAGATAAATGTTTGCGCGGGAAAGAATATCCCCCGCTTCCACAAGCCGCACCCATTCATCATTCTCAAGCTTTCCCGTACGCATCTTCGTGCCGCCTACGAGTGCCTCCGTAGACAAAAGGCGGGAGCACAGCTGCTCCTTTCCCATCTCAAGAGAGAAAAACGCCACGGTTCTCCCCGCCTTCACCGCCGCATGGCGCGCAATGTTCAGCGCAAAGCTTGTCTTTCCCATGCCGGGGCGCGCGCCGAGCAGGATGAAGTCCGTTTTGTTCAGCCCTGTAATGGTCTCGTCGAGTTCCTTAATTCCCGTCGGAATTCCGCGGTAATTCTCGCTTTCCGGAGAATTCAGAAGATCGAGGCGGTCAAAAGTCTGCACAATCACTTCGTTAAGCCTTTGAAGGCCCTGCATGTTCTTCCCGCGCCGAATATCAAAAATCCGCTGCTCCGCCGAGTCGAGGAGCGTGGAAGCGTCCGCTCCGCCCGAAGAGGCCTCTTCCACAATTTCCCTGGCTGTGAGGATCAGCGTGCGCACATCGTATTTATCCCGCACAATGCGGGCATACGTATCGACATTTTTGATGGAGGGAACCAGCTGGGCAAGCTGCAGGAGATACGTCTTGGTTCCGGACTCTTCAAAGCCCTCCTGCTCCTTGAGCTTCTCCAGCACAGTGACAAAGTCCACCGGCTGCCCAAGAGTGAACATATCGAGCATGACAGAATAAATCATGCTGTTGTTCGACTGATAGAAGT